>Ga0247763_1000992_pt1 | contig 16900 bp, 11 predicted proteins | sample UWRJL141409B4_FD_179926 | JGI IMG/M metagenome (GOLD analysis project Ga0247763, IMG submission 179926) | Plant litter microbial communities from Arlington Agricultural Research Station in Wisconsin, United States - UWRJ-L141-409B-4 | ecosystem: Environmental > Terrestrial > Plant litter >...
TGGATCCGGGAATTGGTATTTCAACTCGAGCCGCCCTCGGCCTTCCTAATTCGCCAGTATCTTTGGCTGTCGCACCTCGCCCTCGGTTGCCATTCCAATCCCACTCCTTATCCTGTGTCGCTGCCTAATGAAAACCGGTAGGAAAAGTTCGCCGCGATTCAGGCTCCCCTCTACCCGTGTCGTTCCCCTTGAGAGGGAAGAGGGCTGGGTGCGTTGGGGCGTGTGCTGGCGCTGCCGGACCCCGGTAGCTTGGAGCTGCGGGTCGTGCTGCACGAAAAGACCCTTCTTCCCTCCGGGCTGAGATGGGTCACACTCGCAGCGACCATGACCGCTTGAAGCGCCACTCTTGCTGAGTCTGGGGACAACCAGCGGCTGGTGGTTCCGCAGGGGAGGGTGGATTGCAATGGATTAATATTGGAGGGCAAGATAAGAACAGTAGCCGCAACCACCTCCACTCTCCAGCAAGCCCGTCTTGCGTTTCTGCTGCCGAACGGCCTGATTCGACCGCTGTTCGTTTCGCTCGCTACCCTCGCGGCCCATCCCACGACCCTGTCATCGACCGGCAGCTACTGCATCTTCATTCGTCTCCGTACACCCTCCCAAGCCTCTCCTCGTCATCCGCCGACGCCATTCAGCCGACGGCGACGTACGGTTGGTGCCGCGAATGGGGTTCGGGCCCAAGTGTCACGAGCAGGCCGCCCACCAATAACAGACGCAGTCGTTAATATACCCCAGGAGGACCGTTCGTCAACCCTCGAGATCCCGCTCCCCAGTGCTTCACTCGCCGCTGTTTTGCGGTTGCGGCTCTGCGCTCCTGTAGCCCGGGTCTTTTCCCCTTAAGAAGCACCCGGTGACGATCGTCTCCCGTGACTTCTCTCCTCCACGAACACTCGGGAAGCTCATATCACACGGCACTTATGGTTGGCTTTCGCTTTCGTAATCACCCCCGCAACCTCCCGCTTTCCCCCGTGATATCAAGCATCGCCTAGGCGTCGCGCATACATACAACTGCTCCCGCCTGCTGCCGCAAAATGAGCTGTCGCCATGAGTAATTATTCTTCTGGTTGGAGCGATTGGGTATGGTCCGACGAGCATCATCGGGCCTACAGGGCCAGGTTAAATGAGAATGGTAGGAGCCCGCGCTTACTGAACAGTATACCCGCGTTCACGTCTAATGACCCTGCTCTTTAGGCGATTACGAATACCAATATTCCGGAGATCAAGATCCCACGGCCCCGCGAGCAAACGTCCCCGACCTTGTGAACGCTTTCAGCAACTTCAATGTTGATGATTCACCATATGCCTCCTACGGCGGATACGGGCCTGGTGTGACAACATCAGCGGGTCCTCATCAGCAAGAACATGACTATTACAGCACGTCTGCCGCACAGCCCTCAAGCTCGAGCAAATCCAAGGGCAAGAGCGTTGATACAGGAGGCAAGAGTTCGAAAAAGAGCTCACAGAGCAGCAAGCAGACGTCATCTTCATCGTCCAAAACAAAATCTCGCCACAGGACGAAGGGTTCGGGCCGCCACGATTCGCACAGCGAGAGTCTATACGAGAAAGAGAATGATCCCTTCAACAGTGATCCCTTTTATCGTCCATCTCATGCGGTAGACACAACAGTGCCGGAGGAATCAGACCCTCAACAGGAAGCCCAAGCAGAGCTGTCTCCTGAAGATACCGCGGCTGAACATGAGCCTTATGATCAACCTGGCCATGCTGGCCCACTAGACGATTACCAAGGCGAGTAGTTTACTCCCCTCTCATAACGAGTGAGATCTGACGCCTTTGGTAGAGGCTGCCCAGGGATATGAGGCGGGCTATAGCCGGAGCGAGGAGCGCTATGCACAACCAGATGCTTATTCCTCTTCAAAGCATACGAAACATTCAAGATCTTCAGGGAAACGTAAAGCAGGTCACCGCCAGAAAGACCATCCAGCTACAGATTATGGTATGTGCGGAGCGAATATTTGCCCAGCGAACCCTTCTTCGTTATACTCACACGTGAGTGGTCACAGCCGAACCTTATCCCGCGGAGCCTGATGAATCGTTACAAGACATGATGAATGAGGCACATGGCTATGGCACTGGAGATCCTACAATGTTTGCCCCGCCGTCTGCTGCAGGACCAACTTCTGCAGCAGCATACACCGAAGACGACTATGACGAAGATCAACAACCCACTCCGACGCGTGCAAGAAGCCCAGCGGGAGCCGAGGAAGAGTACACGGGCGAGCACTACGAACAGCCAGGTGCCGAGTACGCCAGCTATCCAAGCGACGGCGGCTATGAAACTGGGCAACCAAGTGCGTACCCAGGCTTCAGCGGGGCATATGCACTTCCTCACGACAGTGGCTACGGCGCAACCGAAGATAGCGGATACCACTCAACTCAGAGTGGTGGTTATGATTCCGTCTATGGAGAGAGAAATACATACCGCACCAGTGGGTCTACTGTTATCCCTGTCAATCCTTCTGGTTTCGAGGAAGTCTTGGACAGTCGTAAGGTGCAGCCCGGCCGTGAGTGGCATTTCCAGTGTTAACCACAGAGGTAGGATATACGATACAGCACTCGAGCAGATTCGCGCCAGGCGAGGTGAGCCTCTAGATAAGTCAGGGGTTTCCCCCTTTTCGATATGATATTGACAAACCCCGTTAGGTCTTCAAAGCTTTATGGCCAGAGCCGCTGGGTGGTGCTCGGCGAGACGCGGATGCACCAACAGAGGTCGAAGAACATAACAATCACCTGGGTCAAAAGATCTACGTTGGGTTTCGCCGCTTCATCGTTGTCGCCAACGATGAGGGTCACTGCACATGCGTGTAAGCTCACCCTTTCCCGACTTGTCTTTAGGTTGCTGACATTTAGCTAGGCCTATCCTGACGTATGAGAGACGGGCATGCACCAAAAAGGGCCTCAAACCACAAAAACACGGAATTGTATATGCTCAAGGGTCGCAACCAATCAAGCTCAAGAACGAGCCAGAGCTGGGATATGATCCAATCTGCCTCGTGCCGTATTACCAGACCGAGAAGTTAGCCAAGGAATCCCGGGTGAACTACTCCAAACTCGTGACTGTGGAACACAACATCAGGGTTTTCTTCATCGGGCGCATTGCCAGTGAAGACTTTGATATTGTCACGCATGCAGTCAATGAATGCTGGCGCGTCAAGCTTCACAGGCCGGGGGAAACCACGTCTCGCAAATCCCGCAAATAAAAGGCTTTTTGCCTCGAATCTTGGGGCGACATACGGGTGAATGAGTGTCACCTCTGAACGTTTTCACTGACCCCAACATTGCGTCCATTGGGCGCGGGGCAGTTGCCGAAAGGCGGTATCGCGAACAGGACCGACAATCCTGACAGAATTATACGTTGAAGCTGGGCTCTTGTCAGCTATGGGGACGAGTAAACCCCAGCATCAAACCATCCGGCGTCGCTGGTATTCCACTCTTGGTTAAGACGGCCACTCGCAGGCTGCCACAGTTTTTTATTTTTTATTTTTTCGTATTGTTCTTCCACACCTTCTCGGCGGTTTGAACTCGATCTGCAATTTCGGTCGCATTTATCAATGTATTGGATATCACAGCGCAAAAATGAGGAAGCTGGTCCCTGCCCATCATCGGCGATGTTATAGTTCGCCTTCAGTTTTATCTGCATTTTGAGTGGAGGGGGATCAACGGCTTTGAAGCCCCAACAGGCCCATCTCCCTGCTTGTTTTCTTACAGAACTAAAAGACATCATCTTCAACCATTCTTTTTTCTTGATGCCTTCTCAGCAAGCTGGCGTTGGCAGTTGACGGGACATGACCGGCTTTCATCATGCTTGACGACTGATGACAACATTTCCTTTTAGGAGGCGCCAGAGGTGACTGGGTCGCGGGAGCCAACGAAAGGCACTGAACTGCGGTCTGGTGGGCAGGTAGGAGACTGGCGCAGGAGCTGGACGAGGCCAGGGAGCAGCGTAAATGACAGATTTAGATCGGAAATCTCATATTAGCTACCTCGTATCTCAGTGATGGCCCCATCGGTTGGCGTCATCGGAACAAGTGTCGACTGGCTAGTCCAGTCTCGAGGACGGATCATGAACATCAGCCCCATCATAAAGACATGCTCTTGCCTTATTGGTGGTAAACCATCTCTATAAGCCGGAACGGGCGCTAGACTTGACGATCATGGGGCTAAGCCGTTAGCCTGCTGGGTCGCCAGTCTTGTTGGTTATCAACGGCAAACCTGAAGTCATTGAAGGAAGGATGGGGAAGAACTGCACGTTTCGCATACGCTTTCCATCGGCTAGGCTGAAGATGGCTACCAAAAATGGCACATGCCACTACTAGCCGAGGGGATTAGGCAATGGGAAGACGGAAGCCTCACTCCACCATTTCTAGATAGATCTGGCATGCGTTTCTACCGTACAGCACCGAAATGATGCTCTACACGGCTGGGCCTGTTAGAGCAGGGTAAACCCCCTCATAAATGGAGGCCGAGCACGCACGTGCAATTGCCAACTATCGCAGATAAAGTCCTAGACTAGAGCAATCCCACCTAAGAGAATTGGCGAATCTGGGAATACGGAAGAGAGGGGACGGAGACAAAGGGATCTTTCGATTTGGTATGGCGGCTGCTTAATATCGAACTCGTTCGGGGTTGGGATCAGTTGGTTAGAGTATCACGGGTGATGACCTTCTTTCCAGAACTAATACTTGCTCTGTCTCTTTCCCCTTTCCATCAACAAGATTGGATGGGAGACTGGCGGCGGAGATGACGGTAATAGCTTCCATTCATCATGTCACACCGGCTGGTCTTCCCCAAGCACAGGAATGGGCATTCTTTGGGACCTGTCCGGTCTGGTCAGAGTCGGAGTCGCTTGGGTTATCTGATCCGCTGATGATGATCTAATCTCATCAAAGAACAGAAACGTGTTGGGATAGGTGTGGGGCTGATTGATTAGATATCTTGGCGTGCTTAGGAGGATGCGGGCAGCGAGATAAATCCTCGGGGAAGCTCAACATGGACTTGGAGTCAACAAATGTAAATGTTCGGGAGGCTGATAACCGAAAGAGATGAATACTCGAAAGGCTTGGTGCGTAGAAAGCTTTTAACCCAGGTTTTTAGAGTATCAATAACGGAGCCCATCGTCATATGTCATCAAAGGCCCGAGAACTCGCCGGAGAAGCAAGCTGTGCGCTTAAAACGTTCTGGGCACAGTGCGAGCTGGGCAGCATGATGTGAAGCCGAGTTCGGAGCCATTGTGGGCTTCCTGAATGCTCAAATGCCCCAATGCGTGCATGGCCGCAAACATGGGAGCTTCCCGCATGGATTCAGTGGCTATTTTGTTGAGATGAAGACTTATTCCAATGTGGTTGTTGGACTTTGTTCAAACATCCTGCCCCGCCATCCTGCAATGACCACAGGCCTGCGTAAAGGTTGTCAAAAGTGGGTTGGGATGACACTATGAGAAACTGGCCTGACGTGGCTTCAGCTTGAACCCCCAATATTTCCTCGCGCACGGGATAAATAGGGGAAAGGAGTGGAATAGGGGCCTTCATTGTCAACGCCAACACCGTCAGGCCCGCGGGGACGAGGAATATCCCAGAGACAAGAATCATGGGGTCGAAGCGATTGCTTGGAGGTCCCGTCGTGGATCATTGTTCTGGGCTCTCTGCATCTGCCGCGGAAACACTTTTCCCCACGCCCAGCAACAGTGATGCAATATATGCTGCCAGAATTCAAGAGACCACAGCGAGATCGGGAGGAAACGGCAACCTCAATCCGTCTTGCCATCCCAAGCGAGGAAGAATAAAAAAGCCGCGCACTGTGCTTCCCCGCTTGCTCCATCGCTTTCCCACCGCGCGTTTTCTGGCTGCGCAAGTTAGCCCAGCCTTGTCCCGCCCCAAGCCCATGCTTACCATCAATTGCTGCTGCCAATTAGTTAAAGATCACCAATTTCCCGATCTCGCCATTCTCTGGCTTTTGGACCTCCCTATTCTTCCGAAACCTCTCGCGATATCAGGGCGACCGATTACCTTCCCCAGGGCCGTGCTCACCGAGCTGCTAGGACCCCCCCTGAATATTGGAACCATCGAACGAAAAGGCACCCAGTTTGTGCTTTACCTCGGCCCAGCGTGTGTCGGTCGACATTCTGGCCATGCATTCACCCTACCTTTAACAGCCGCCGACCACCTGATTCACCTCTATTGTGCAGCGTCTCTTTGACGCCACTGTATTTGATTCTCGTCTCCCCTTCCTCCTCTCGATAATTCTGATTCGGCCAACATACCGCTTTTTTTTTGTGCCACCCAGGTCTTCTGGCAAAATGTCGCAAATCGATCTCCTCCTGGCCGAGCACGCGGCTGGCAGCATACCCGAAGAGCCTCAGCCTGCATCGGTCGCGCCGTCGCTTACATACTCAGATTCCTCTGATGAACAAGAGATTGAAGAGCCCCGCCACGCAGAGCCACGGCGCCGACGCGCCTCAACACGCCTGATTGCCCAAAGCCCCGCTGATGTGCAACGCATCACTGGTGAATCCACGACGCAATTGATCAAGCGTTGCTGTGGTGGTGGCTGTTGCCTTGATGTCAAGCTGAAGCAGACAACCGTTGACTACGAACCTGTCGCGTTCCCCAACAATGACGCATTTAAATCTTTATGCCTGAAGATCGACGCAATCCCTACGACGCTAAACAACGTTTCCGATTTGCCCGAACAGACGGCTTTCTTGCAGCCCCTACGCCAACCGTCCAACCTACCGGCCCTTTCTGCCCCTCCCCAGTCATCTGACTCGGGCATCAACAAGGCTGTGCCTACGGTCACAATCCAGGATGTCACAACAAGACTCGAGACGCTCGAGTTGGAGAATTTGGACACGAGGATCCAACCTCCTAGCTTTGTCCAACCCCATCCCCCGCACCATGTCTTCGCAGCCAAGATTCACAACACCCGCGAGCTGACCAGCCAGGGAGCTGAGAAGAGGACATTCCACTTCGACCTGGATGTCACCGATTACCCAGAAGGCGAGGATGTCGACTTCAAGGTCGGCGGTGCCATTGGCGTGTCAGCACCCAATGAGCAGGAAATGGTTGACGAGGTTTTCGACCTCCTCCTTATCCCTCGCTTTCTCCGTGACAAGCCAGTTCTTTTGCGGACGACCCAAGGGCGTTGGCCTACTGTGTGGGGTGATAACAAGGCCCGCGAACTTGTCACGACACGCCGGGCTTTGTTGACTTGGTGCTCAGACATACAGTCGTACCCGCCAACCAAGCAGCTGCTCCGTGTCTTCGCCGAGCACGCCACGGACGAAAACCAACGCAGGATCCTCCTATTTTTGTGTTCTGCCGAGGGTCAGGGAGTGTTCTGTGACTTCCGCACAGGTCCGCATGTCTCACTCGTTCAGCTGCTGCATGCGTTTCCCAGTTCTAAGCCGCCACTCGACCTTCTGTTCTCGGTTCTCCAGCCCCTTATGCCGCGCTTTTACTCACTCTCCAATGACCCCCACGAGTCTTTTGAGACACACGACGGCAAACAGCACCGCCTAATCGAGATAGCAGTCACCGTTCATGAGACGGCAGACTGGCGAATAGGCAGTCGTGCCGGAGTTGGGTCTGGATTCTTCCAACGACAAGCGCTCGGTCTGTTGAAGGCACGGGAAAATGGACAAGAGGCACCAGAGTTCTACATTCCCATGTTCAAGGGGCTCATGGCTAACCCTCTCGCTACGCAATTCATATCTGATGGTCCAATGCTACTTATTGGTGCTGGTGTCGGAATCGCGCCTTTCCGCGGCTTTGTCCAACGCCGGCTGAAGACAGCCAGCTGCGCAAACAAGGTTTGGGTACTCCAAGGCATTCGGGACTCGCTCGTCGATGAGATTTACAGTGGCGAGTGGGGGGTTCACGAAGATGAGGTCAAGAGGGTGGTACAGAGCCGCCGCGGAGAAGGTCGATACGTCCAAGAGGAAGTCAAGCACCAGGCGGAACTCGTCTGGTACATCATAAACTCGGTTGATGGACGTGTGTTCGTGTGCGGCAGCAGCAGGGGAATGGGTGAAGGTGTGGAGAATGCCCTCATTGAGGTGGCTATGCAGAAAGGCAACCTTAAGCGTGATGAGGCCAAAAATTTCTGGGATCTGAAGAAAGAGGCAGGCCAGTACATTGCCGAGACATGGTAATGATACTGGCGATGGCAGGGTGATTGGTATATGGTTTCTTTGGCTGTTATTAAACCCAGGTTTCCCACCATGGCACACCGCCAACATGGGAGACTGGATACGTAGAATGGGTGCATGGCGTAACTTGCGAGCATTGATGGCGTTGGGTCTGGGTTGGGGGGCGTTTGGGCTCGGTTTTCTTGAGTTGCAACACTGGGCTCGGGCCGGTCTAGATAAATGCCAGTAGACACGATACCTTGGTACTTTGTGGCTTTCATTGCTTTAGGCCTTTCGAAAGGTACTTATGGGGCCTAAAATTCCTAGTTTCTGTTGTTGGACGTTTCCATACATAGAAAATTGCTGGTGTTTTTGTTGTGCATAAGGCGGAATTGCTACATAATTTATTCACTGCTCAGCGTAGATATGGAGACTCAAGGTGAACCAAACAGCATGTAAGGAACGAGGTGAGCGAATGTCCATATTATTACACAGCAGTTTGACCAAGAAATTTGCTCCGTGAACCGGCCCACACTCTCGCCTGGAAAGGTTGAAGTTCCAATACAAGACAAGGCACTTCAGATACCACCGTTAGGCTTAGGGCTTCTAGGCCAGTAAACACAGTCAATCACGCAGCCAGTTTAATCAGTCAGACCCGATTGATCGGCACAGGTGCACCTGTATCGGGAGTCTTAAAGCGTTGGGATGGTCAACGCTGGTTTGGTGGAGAGGTGGACGTAAGGATATCTGAAGATTCTCCCTTTTTCAGGACTGGACCTTGGTATTTGGATGGAGGGGGTTGTTGGAGAGTTGGGTTAGTCTACGAAGAAACCCGTAACTGCAGTCTTAGTGGCTTGAGGAACTCGATGTGGATTGTTTGAAATAGACAAGCATAGTAGGCTCCGGACTCGGAATCCCGAAATTGAACTTCTAGAATGTGTATGTCGGACCTGCAAGACGAGCCCTTCGAGGCGCATCTGTATTTGCTTGCTGTATTGGCGTCAATCTCAAGCGGGAGATTGCGCCATCGACAATCTATCTGCTTTCAATATGCCGCTGGAGTGTCTCTGCATGGTCCTTAAACAACTCAGCCGCGCGCGGCGATTACCATCGTCGATGCCCCTTCCCCCCTGCCGAGCCGCGCGCTGAGTTTAGGGTAGTTAGGTTTCTGTGGGTCCCGTGGGTTTGTCATCACTGATTAAATAGCACCAACTGGATTGGCTGGCCCGTGTTCTGGACTTCGCTGACAAAGTCTTCAGCCAGCGAACCGATGGAATGTTGCGCCAACTCTACCCATCCCACCGAAGAAAATGATGCCATTTCTCAAGAAGAGTGGGGGCGTGAATCACGTAGAAGGTGAGAGAGGCGTGCGATCAACCGCGACCGCGGTCACCAACTCTCCGCGCGGTAAGGTAACCGCCCGTGGGCCGGAGACCGTGAGGTGGAACCTAACTGCTGTCGCATAGAATAGAGCAGAGGAGCTTATGGATACCATCTGCGAAAAGTTTATTCGGTGGGGAGTATATATAATGGGAGCCGATCCTCTCCATCAGCGTCGGTTCCCCTTTTCATCATCACCACCAGTTTTCTCTCTACAAGGGACACATGCAACGAATCGCCAAATCAGTAACTAGAGCTTTTTCTTCGACCGGCCGCTTTCCAGTCCTGAGACACCTTCACACACCAGCCAAACCTCTGCTTCTCCCCTCTAAAAACATCACTACCCGCAACTTCTCCTCCACCACCACCAACAACAACGACGACAACATCAACAATAACAAAATGGCCGCCACTGCTTTCCTCGACCTCGTCAAGGCCCGGAGGACCATTTACACGATCAACAAGGACCTCCCAATCTCCAAGGAGCGAGTCCAAGAAATCGTCACCGAAGCCCTGCAGCACGTGCCTAGCAGCTTCAACTCGCAGAGCAACCGCGTGGTGGTTCTCTTTGGCGACGATCACGACAAGTTTTGGGACATTACCTCCGACACTCTCAAGGCGATTGTACCCGCCGAGAACTGGGACACGACAGCGACGCGGATTTCCGGGTTTAAGGGCGGTGCCGGCTCTGTAGGTTTTGTTCTCTGTCCGTCTCCCATGTAGAAAGCAATGGCTAACACAGTGACAAAAAAAAAGATTCTGTTCTACGAAGACCAAACTGTTGTTGAGGGAATGCAATCCCGTTTCCCCCTCTACGCGGATCGCTTCCCTTTTTGGTCCTCGCAGAGCAGCGGCATGCTCCAGCACACACTGTGGATTGCGCTCGAGGCCGAGGGCTTGGGCGCCAACCTGCAGCACTACAACCCGCTTGTTGATGAGAAGGTGGCCGAGACGTGGAAGCTACCTGCCACGTGGAAGCTCAATGCTCAGCTTGTTTTTGGCGGGAAGACGGCGGAGGCCGGTGAGAAGACGTTTGGCCCAGTGGAGGAGAAGCTGAAGGTCTTTGGCGCTTAAGGGGGCAAGCAAAAAGAAATTGGGTTTGCACCATGACAGGGAGCAAAAGCAACCGCAGCATTTCAGCATGGTCGGAGTTTATGAGAGATGGGAACTGGGTGACTTTTATTCTTTTTTTCGCACCGATGCTTAGAGATCTCCTGGCCATAGATGGTTATCGAGAGACCGGCGAATCAAAAGGGGATAGCTACACTAGATAGTCGACTCCTCGAGTGTTTGCCTTGTGAATTATATGTGCAGGCGATCTTAATCTCGCAGTCTAAAATAGCGCTCGTGGCCACTCTCATGTTGAAATGGTTTAGATATGTGGCGGCCGTTCCGTTGCAGGGGAGGATGATACAAGGCAATCAGGAAGCACGCTTACACTTTAGACGCCGGTAACCAAGCCAGTAATGTTACAAACGGTTCACATTATAGTACAGCCCTATTCTTCCAGCACACGTCCCAGGGCCTGGCCCATCTTGAGCTTTTGCCCCTTTTCCACGTTCCACGTCCAACCCTTGCGTACCCGACCCGTGCCATCATGCTCGGCCATAGGAGCTTCGAATACGAGCACGACAGTGCTACCGAGCTGGAACCCACCCATCTCTTCGCCTCGCCGTAAAGCGTGTCCACCGAGCACGACGCTGGCTGACTGGTATGTAGCCTCGGCATAGCCCAGATAGGGCTCGCCCCTCTTTGCTGCCTCTTCAGCAGCCTTGTCCGCAGCTGTGTCGGTGGTCAGGCTGTTTGTCCGTAGCTCGCGATCAAAGTTGATCTTGATAGAACCAACGTTGGTGGCGCCAACGGGGACATAACTAAAGAAGCCCCACCGCCACCGTCCCAGAAGGACAACACGCTCGTTCAGAGTGAACAAACCGGGAAGAGTTCGCTGCAAATAAGGAGATACGCTGAAGAGCTCTCCAGCAAAATGCCGCCGACGCTCTACCACCCAGTTGGCGGGCGAGTGGAAGCGGTGGTAGTCTCCGGGAGCCAAGTAAATAACGGCGTAATACAGCGAATGGGGTTTACCGGGGGGGAGAATGCCATACCAAGCTTGCTCGCCGAGGGCAAGCTCGCGGCGGACTTCGGTTTCCGAGACTGGCGACGGTATGACGGATTCATCCTTTAGTTTGGAAGGTTTCCTCTTCTTGCTGCCACCAGACAGGAGGTCAGGAAGTGTATATGATATACCATTGACACGGGCAAACTCTTCATCCCTCTTGGCCAATTCCTCGTCGCCTTCCAGTCCCCTCTCGGCATTCCCGTTGCCCGTTTCTTGGTCCTGGTTTAAAATGCTTGGAGTGGGCGAGTGCTGACCGAGCAAGGCATCGACGGTGTAGGTCATACCTTTCACTTGCTCGATAGACCCGCCAGATATTTGCCCAAACTGCAGGATTCTGCCATCCGAAGGGGAGAGCAGCGCATTGTGATCGGGGTCCAGAGGGCGAACATCTGGCTTGAGCGTCCGATAAAAGAAGGAGGCCAAGTTGGGGAAATTGTGGAGGTCTGTCTCCTCGATCTCGTCCAGGCTATCATAATATGAGCTTCGGGAACGAGCTGGCGAGATCTTGAGGCTTACTTGACACCAAATATGAACGAATACAGCCGAAAACCTGGAGGTCTAAGATAATAGGGGATATCCAATTCATTGAATCTACCCCAAAGCCGTGACATGGCTTTAAGAGGGAGCGTAGACATTATCTGCACCTGCCTGGAGAGCCGATCAGCCAAGTTCGGTGGTACAACATTTTAGGTGTGCATACCAGGGTCCATCAGGTCTGACACGCGGCCGCTTCTTGGGTTTCGGCTCAGATTCTCCCCCTTCATAGTCTTTATCCTGCTCGCGAGTATAAACCTTATAGAACTGAATAAGACCGAGCAGCCCAATCCCAAGGCCGATGGGGATGGGGTGCCATTCGAGTTTGGTCGCGGGTTTAGGGCGCTTGGGTGTTTGCTGGGAGAAGCAACGTCGACCGCCGGCACGATGTAATGTCAGTTGCGCCGCCCATTGGCATGTAAAATAAGTACGTCGACACGGCCGCGCCGAGGGTCTTCCGAACCTTGACTGCGCGAGCCCGGCACGCGCCCACGGGGGACGGAGCGTGGCCGACATGTTCGATGTTCGGCTCGGCTGCGACTTTTGGGCTTCGGCAATAGTGTCCTAGCTATTCACATGCGCAGCATTAGTCACCGTGGGGACTCCAGAGCGCGCAGTTCTTCGAGGTGGGAATGGTGAAATTGGGGCAGGCACAGCACGGATTTTGCAAGCTGCAATGTTGGGAAATTCAATGGTTCAGTGGATCGGCAGCAGTGACGCAGCAGCCAAGCCCTACGATTTCCCACCGGTAGTCCCACTGTCGCCGAGAGTTTGGTGCGTGGGGCGCGCGGAGAAGTTACGGGGACTTTGTCTTTCGTCACCGCGCACCGTGAAGACTGGACGCCTTCGACTCGGATTCTTACCATTACTCAGAAAGGTGGTCAGTAGGACCATCCAGGTGATCTCCTTGGTGTTACTTACGATATTTGCAATCTACACCGACCAAAGAGGCCCCTGGAAAGTGTACTCGGCCCTTTGTCAAGTGTTGCAAGACATAGGGGTGACCAGCCGTCTTGTACTGTGTACCTGCAGGATGCACCTCCTTATAACTTCGTTCCGCTGCTGAAGCCAGCGTGGAATTTTGGAGCTGACCCAAACCACCTTCAACTCACCTGTTGAAGCCGACGCGCTGACGGAGGTGCGTCTCACCGACCTTACCGATTCCGTGCCACCCACTTCAAACCATTTATACTTCGTTAAACGATCCATCGTTGTGTCGATCAATCCCTTCTCACGAGCCAGGCCAGTCCGACGAGGCTACCTCTTCACTCCCCTGGTCGGGCCCTGCATAGGCTAGCTGACCACTTAACTTGTTGACACTGTAGACACCATCGCCATCAATCCCGCCGACGCAGAAAGTCAATTTGGGTACCCTCCTGCTTCTAATCTCGACAGCTACGGGCGCGAACCCGCTACAATGACTGAGGCGGAAACAGGGGCTCTATTGCCCGACACTGCTTTCCCCGCGCTGGGAGCCCCCACTATTCAGATCGTCTCTCCGAACGTTGGCATCGGCCCTCTGCTCTTCAGCGATCTCACTCTTGACACTACGGTCGGCCAGTTGAAGGCGAAGATATGCGATGCGCTCCCAACACATCCCGCCGGTAGCCAACAGCGGTTGATACACAGGGGAAGGCTCCTGGGACGCGATAGCGACACTCTGCGGGATATCTTTCCAGAAGATGTTGTGAGTAAACGTGCCCCCTCGAGCGTCGGTGTGCTCAAGTACCCAGGGGCTAACATATACATCCGCAGCTCCGAACCAGTGACCAGCAGACCCTCCATCTTGTCCTCAGGGATCCCTCAGACCGCCCGCAGTCCCCCCGGTCATCACAGACAGCAGCATCTCAAGCCGCAAGCCAGGCACCCGGGAACGGTCAGGGGCCTCCCCTTAACCACCAAGCTGTTCACCAACACGCTGCCGGTGGTCATGTGGCGTCTAGGGGCTTGCCGGGCATTGCCGCTCTTACCCAATTGACAGCGGAACAACACAACGAATACATGTTGGATCAACACCAGCGGTCACAAAATGTGTCGAGCAGCCTGCGCCGCGACATGCTTGACCGCCAGGCTCTCAACATGATGGACCCTTTAAGGCCGCCTGCAGCTCAGAACACGACCCACACAGTCTTTCGTGAGGACGTGGATCCTAATGGACAGGTTTGGAGAATGACTGTGAACGGCCCGGGAAGTGGTAGCAACAATCTTGTTCTTCAGTCAACTTCGCCACGTCTGGGTAGCCGGCTTACACGCGCCGAGGCACGTAGGATCGTAAATAGTCTGAACCGCGATACCAACCAAGCGGCTCGGGCCTCGCAGTCAGGTACCGCAAATCTGGCTGGCCATCCGGGCTCGGCTCAACCTGTTCCACCTGGGGCGGCAAACCCGCCTCCCGAAGCTACCGACCATGCCGGCAGCACAACAAGCCCCGATAATACCAGCCGCACATCAACCTCGGACAATTGGAACACTACGGCAACCATTCAAGCAGATGCTTCGATGGAACTATCAGCCCGCACTGAAAACCCCGTTGACGCCACACAAACCCATACGGATGTACCCGTCTCCAATACAACATCAAATGCTGCGCAGGTAACAATGGCCACGGAGGTTTACATACTTTCGGGGCGTAACGGCCCCCAGGCTCTGCTCCTCAACGGTGCCTCTGAGATGTATGTTACCCCGCCAGCAGCTCGCCAGCCGCCCACAACACAGCAGTTTTACTACCTCCAATCTCATCCAAACTACCAAACGCAGCAGCAGGCCTATCTCAGCCAAGTAAATCAGCAACAGCAAGTATACCTCAGCCAACTACACCAACAGCAGGCGGCGCAGCAGCAAGCCTACCTTAACCAACTACATCACCATCACTTGGCCGCCCAACAGGCAGCGCAGCAGCAGCACGCCCTCCTGAGCCAAGCCTATCTGAACCAGGCTCGATTCAATCAAGCTTACCATCACCAGTTTGAACCCACCCAGCCTTCCTATGCCCACCTCCTTCACGCCAATCACCCTCCACGCCCCCAAATCACGCCAGGCCATCCAAGCTGGGCAACGCAGCCGCCAGTCGGCCAGCCTCAGGCGCAGCAGGGTGGACATGTGAATTTTCAGCGGCCCGAGCAGCTGCAGGCTCAGCAGGGAGGGCATATGCAATTTATCCGCGGCGGCCACGATGCGCAGATGCGATATCCTCAAACCCAGCAAGACCAGCCAGCACAAGTTGCACAACCAGCACAGCCCGCTCAAGCAGCCCAGCAACCCCAACAACCGCCCCAGCAACCCGAAGCTGAGCTGCCACCGCGTGTCCACGGTGCACGGCGGCAAGTGCCTGTACGTCCTTTCCAGGGGCACCCTAACAATCCCGGAGCCGTAGCTCTAGTAGCTGCGGCGTGGCCCCACATATGGCTGATCATCAGGTTGATAGTCTTTGTCTGGTGGTTCACCTCCAACGACCCCAGCTGGTCCCGATGGGCAACCATGGTAGCCATTGCCATCGCTGTTTTTGTGCTGAACACGGGCATTCTAAACGGTCTTGCCAATCAAGCATGGGATCCCCTCCGGCAACATCTAGAGGGTCTTATTCCTCTTGCAGACCCGAACCGTCCGTTGCGTGTCGGCCGGCCGGCCCCGTTGGCGCGTCCAGCTGCAGCCAACGCCAATACGCGTCATGATGATGTGACGGCGGTAGCTTCCCGGGGACCGACAGAGCCTGATCCAGCCCAAACTGCCGCAAGACTATTGGCGGAGAGGAGGAATGCAAACTGGCTAGTGGATCAGCTACGTCGCTTGGAGAGAGCTAGTATACTGTTTTTGGCGAGCATCGCACCAGGTGTCGCGGAGCGTCATATTGCGCACCTTGAGGAGCAGGAACGACTTGAGCGGCAGCGGAGGGAGGCAGAAGCGGCTTCTAATGAGCAGGAAAACGGAGGCGAAGAAGAGGCTCAGCAACAGGGAGAAGAGCGTGGGGATCCGGTTAACGAGCCTATTCCGGAGGAGGTCCCCTTGATTCAAGTTTAACTGACTTTGGATCTTATCTATTTCTTATAGCGGGCATTGTCTTGTATTTTAAGGACAGAAACAGTGTGTATCAGCTGTTGATGGCTCATGGTGGAATGGTTGGCAATTGCTGTGTTGTGGGTGGTGACAGCGCAGGAGGATCGCGAAGCGTGAAACCGAGAGCGGTGAATCAGGGTGGATCTAGGCAACAACAGCTCTTATTAATGGATTTCTCGCTTTGGGGACGAGCAATACTTGGTTTGCCGCTCAAATCTGAGTACGTAGCAATGAGCATTCAACGCTGACTGGCCTCGACTCGCCGTGTTATCAATGCTTCAGATCCCTGACTTCAACCCCACCTTGCGATCCTCGGTAAACTCCTCCAATCCTGGGGCTGGGGATCTGGGGAACCGACGCCATGGCTCCTGACTCGGGACCAGGCAGCTTACATCATGGCAAGCTAGAATACATAGCCGTGACCTAGAGCGAAATCTAAGATTCCGTGTTTGTTTATTCTTCTATTCCCAACTTTCTCACCGAGCCAATCAGCAAGTGAAGTCACCATGTCGGACGCCCAGCTGCACGATTTTCCCTCGCTGTTCTCGCTCAAGGGCAAAGTCGCCGTCGTGACCGGCGGGTCCCGCGGTCTCGGTCTTAGCGCCGCCTCCTCGTAAGCTTTCTCTCTTCTCTTCTCCTTGTTTTCTGGTGGGAATAGATTGAACGGAAGG
>Ga0247763_1000993_pt1 | contig 16891 bp, 12 predicted proteins | sample UWRJL141409B4_FD_179926 | JGI IMG/M metagenome (GOLD analysis project Ga0247763, IMG submission 179926) | Plant litter microbial communities from Arlington Agricultural Research Station in Wisconsin, United States - UWRJ-L141-409B-4 | ecosystem: Environmental > Terrestrial > Plant litter >...
CACCCGAGCGTGCGCGCGCTGTTGCAGGGTGATATCGATCGGGTCAACGCCGACCAGAGAGGCTACGAGCGCGTGCGAGGGTTTCGGCTGCTGCCGCGCGGCTTCGGCCAGGAAGAGGGGCTACTGACGCCGTCGCTGAAGCTGCGCCGGCACAAAGTCGTCGAGCGGTTCCGCGCCGAGCTCGACGCGCTGCACGCAGAGGCGCAGCATGCGGAGGCGGCTGCCCTGCCCGATACACAGCGCGATACACCGCCCGATAAACCGTCGACTGCAGACGAATGCGAGGAGCGCTTGCTGTGACCCCGTGTTGCACGTGTACGCGCTCGCGCGAGGCGACCCCAGCCGGCTTGCGCCCCGTAGCCAGGGGTGCGATGGTGCAGAGACGCGATGGCTAGTACGCGGCGTGTACGCCTCCAGACAGACGAGCGCAGAACCCAGCTGATCGAGCTGGGAATGCGCGTGTTTTCGTCGCGACCCTACGACGAGATCGCGATGGATGAAGTCGCCGAGATGGCCCGCGTCTCGAAGGGGCTTCTCTATCACTACTTCAGCAGCAAGCGAGAGTTCTTCGTCGAGACCGTGCGGGCCGCCTCGCTCCATCTGCGCAGCCTGACAGAGCCAGACCTCACGCTCGCCCCCGGTGCCCGCCTGCGCGCCGCGATCGACGCCCACCTCGACTACGTGCGCGAGCACGGCAGCATCTACGCTTCCATCTATCGCAGCGGCACGCGCATCGCGCCCGAGGTGCAAGCCATTCTCGACGAGCACCGCGACATCGTGATGCAGTGGCTCTCGTTCAACCTGGGCGTCTCGAGACCGGCGCCCCTGCTTCGCAGCGCCCTGCGCGCATGGATCGTCACGGTCGAGGCCATGAGCCTCGACTGGATCGATCATCCCGAGCTGAAGCAGCCCGAGCTGCGCGAGCTGCTGGTCGCGAGCTACGGGGCCCTGCTCAAGCGGGCCGAGACGCTGGGCGCGAGCGCCAGCGGGGCGGGTGGTGCCGCCACGAGCAGCTCTGCCAGCGCGACGCCAGCGGGCAGCAATTTGAAGAGCGGCAGTTCGAAGGGCGCCGATGTGAAGAGTGGCGATGCGACCAGCAGTGTCACCACTAGCAACGTCGCGCGCGGCCCCGCGAGCGCGCGTAGTGCTGCCGCTGAGAGCAAGCCAGCTGGGAGCAAGCCAGCCGGGGCCAAGCCGGCTGAAAACCAGAAGCCTCGTCGTGCCGCATCGGGCTCGCGAAATGGCAAGAGGGCCAAGCCGCCCAAGCGCGTGCGCGCGAGCGGGCGGCAGCGCGCGCGCGAGAAGAGCGCCTGACGCGACGGCTCGCAGAACCCCTCGTGCGCGCGAGGCGTCAGTGCTCTGTCCCAGAAGTAACGACGTCAGGCGCAGATGACCAGTGACGGAGCACGGGCGAAGCGCGGCGCCACGATGGTCGAGGGAGTGTTGGCCGCTCTTCGAAGGTTCGCTTTGCTGCTCCGTGCCGCGAGCTCAGGGGCAGAGCTGGCGCGAACCGTTTCGCGACCACCGCGCTTCGGATTCTATTGACCGTTGGTCAATACCGTGGTAGTCGTGGTGCGATGCTGAGGCGTTTGCCGCGTGCTCACCCGGGAACTCTGCCGGCAGCATCGGCCCTCTCGCTCGCGCGGTAGGTGCGCTACCGACCTTGCCCGCAGGCGACGTCGAAGCGGGCGTCACTCCAAGTGTCACTGCCGAGCTTCAATCTTCCATCGCTCGATCGTCGTCGATTCGGACCAGGAGATTGTCATGAACGATCCGCACGTTTCGTCCCCAACCACCGGCGCGCGAGCGAGTCATCTGCACGCTATCGCACCGCACGACAGCGCGGGTCAGCAGTCCCGGTGTATGTCGCGCGCGCACCACGCAGCGCGCTCGAGCCTCGCTGGCCTCGCTGGATTTGTGCCGCTGGCTCGCATCGAGCGATTCGCTGAGCTCGCGAGCTGCGCCGGCCTCGGGGTGTTCGCGCTGCTGCTCGGCGTCGGCTGCTCTGGAGAGAGCAACTCCGTCGTCGCAGATGAGCCTGGCGCAGGCGGCACGTCGGCGACGGGCTCAGGCGGCAACGGGCAGTCTGCCGGCTCGGGCAACCCTAGCTCGGGCAACGCGGGCTCGGGCCTTGGCGGCAGCCTGCCGGCGACCACGGGAGGCGCCGATGGCGTCGGCATCGGCGCGACGAGCGGCATCGGCTCGGGCGGCACCGACAGCGCGGGTGGCGGCTCGGCGAGCGAGGGTTGCGCTGCGCGCACGAGCTTCGTGCTCGGGGCGCACATCACGGTCGGCGTCAGCTGGCCCGGTACGCTGGGCACCGCCGCCGGCAGCGGCGAGTTCAACCTGTGGAACCTGTATCGCGTCACGGTCGACGGCAACGCGATCACCACCAGCATCTCGCCCTGCGGCAGCGAGCTGCCGCCGCTCACGTTCTCGGCGCTGGTCGGCGGCGGGCAGAGCTTGATCGAGATCCCCACCAGCGTCTGGGACATCACCGATTTCCCGCGCTTCGCGGGCACGGGCAGCATCGCCGGCTTCGAGCCGGGCAGCGCCTTCGGCACCCAGCCCGCCGTGTCGCTGGTGGGGCTGACGATGGGCGACCCCAGCGCAGCGTGGCCCAACTCGTACACCGACGTCACCACCACCGATCCCGATGCAGACGGCAACCCCGGCATCACCGCCATCCCGGCCAGCGGCGACGGGTTCACGTCTCCGCCCGTGTCGATCATCGGCCCGCGCGTGGATCAGGTGAACATCGTGTCGCGCACGGCGACCCAGCTGAGCGGCACGTTCAGCTCATGCACCGAGCTCTCGGGCAGCGCGACGCTCGAGCTGTTCGACAACCATGTGGTCGGCTGCCGCACGGTCGAGGGCGACGCCTGTAGCGACACGCAGACCGACTTCGTCGACTCGAACCGCACGGTCTACGAGGTCGAAGAGGGCGGCACCTTCACCGCTCGCATTCTCGACGAGGCTGCCACTTGCGCCGACGTCCGCAATCTCCCCTGAACGGGCCCAGCGCCGCCCGCGGCAGCGCCCTCCCCCGCGGCAGCGCTCTCGCCGCGCGCAGCGGCGTCCCCCGCGGCAGCGGCGTCCCCCGCGGCAGCGCGGTCGCGCTCGGCGCGGCGCTGGTGATGCTCTCCAGCCCGCGGGCGGCGGAGGCGTCGGGGTTCGCGTCGGCGCGGTTTGGCGGCGAGCACGGCAACGTCACCACCAGCAACCCGACGGCGCTCTATTATAACCCCGCCGGCATCGGCTTCAGCCGCGGCGTGCACCTCTTCGTCGACGGTAACCTGGCGTGGCGCCGCGTGTCGTGGGACCACGCGCCCACCAGCGCCGAGCCCGAGCCGCCGGGCAGCGAGGGCGCCAACCACGGGCGCGCCGAGCAGTCGAACGTGTTCGGGGCGCCGATGCTGGGCGCGAGCTTTCGACTCGGCTCGCTCGCGCTCGGTGCCGCCGTGTTCGTCCCGTTCGGGGGGCGCAGCGAGTGGTCGAAGAACGACGCCTTCGCGGGCAGCGAGGCTTACCCGCTCGCGGCCGACGGCGTGCAGCGCTGGCACAGCATCCGCGGGGCGCTCACCTACCTCTACGGCAGCGCCGGCGCCGCCTATCGCATCGGGCCGCTCAGCCTCGGCGCCAGCGTGAACATCATCCACTCGTCGGTGCAGAGCTTGCGCGCGAAGAACTTCGCGGGCGACACCTTGCCCGACGTGGACAGCGAGGGCCGCGCGGAGCTCGACGTGAGCGGCGTGCAAGGCAGCTTTGGCCTGGGCGTGATGTTCGAGGCCATCGAAGAGCGGCTCTGGTTCGCGGCCTCGTATCAGGCGCAGCCGGGCCTGGGCGCCATGCAGCTCGACGGCACGCTCGACATCACCGACCGCGGCGTGAGCGGCGAGCGCGAGGTGACGCTCGATCAGGCCCTGCCAGACATCGTGCGCGCCGGCGCGCGCTGGCGAGCCCAGGAGACGCTCGAGCTGCGCCTGTTCGGCGACATGACGCGCTGGAGCGTGCTGCAGACGCAATGCCTCGCCCTCACGGGCTCCCGCTGCGCGGTGACCAGCAGCGGGGCAGACCCGAACGGCGGCGTCATCCCGCTCAACCTGCTGCGCCGCTGGAACGACACCTTCGGCGTGCGCGCCGGGGCCAGCACCTGGTTTCTGCCCGCGCTCGAGACATTCGCCGGGCTCGGCTTCGAGACGGCGGCGACGCCCGACGCGACGCTCGACCCGGAGCTGCCCGACGCCAGTAACCTGGCGCTGGCGCTCGGTGTGCGCTGGCAGCCGATCGATGCATTGTTCGTGAGCACGTCGTATACTCACCTCCTCTATTTCGAACGCGACAACACGGGGAAGAGCGAGCTGCCGCTCGCCGACATCCCCACACGCCGTCCCGACTCGGGCGGCGTCTACGCGCAGAGCATCGGCATCTTCAACCTCAACGTCGAGAAGGAGTTCTGAATGCGCACCCACCCCGCCTGGATCCGGCTGCTGTCGCTCTCGATGGTGTTCTCGGCCGTGCCCTCGCCCGCGTGGGCCGGCAAGTGCGCCGGGGTCACGATGCCAGACGAGGCGAAGGTCGACGGTAAGCCCCTGCTCTTGAACGGCATGGGCCTGCGCGAGGCCACCGTCCTCAACATCGACGTGTATGTCGCCGGACTCTACCTCGAACGCCGCTCGAAAGACGGCAAGGCCATCGCCGTCTCCGAGCAGTTCAAGCAGCTGCGCCTCACGCTCGTGCGCGACGTCGACACGGAAGACATGAGCGAGAACCTCGAGCGCGGCTTCCGGCGCAGCGCCGGCCAGACCTACCCGAAGCTCGCGGCCCGTTTCGAGCGCCTCAAGAGCTGGATCCCGAACCTCAAAGAGGGCGACCGGTTCGTCGTGACCTACCGGCCCAGCGTGGGCGTCGAGGTGCGGCACGGCGAAAAGTTGCTGGGCAGCATCGACGGAGCAGACTTCGCCACTACACTATTCTCAATCTGGCTCGGTGATCACCCGCCCAACGAGGGCTTGAAGACCGGGCTGCTCGGCGGCCCGTGTGGCTAGACCACGCATCCTGGAATATCGGGCGAGCTGGTCTGACGAGCCGCGCCGAGCGCGGCGTGAACGCGGCGAGTGTCACCCTGAGAGGGTGTCACCTCCGGAGAGAGAACGAGAGGTCCAAAGCATGGCGTTGTTCAGCTCACGGAGCTGGGGGGACTGGGTGGCGGAATACGAGCTCGCCCACCGGCATCCCGTCAATCGCTTCTGCCACTCGTTCGGCATCCCGCTCGTGGCGACGGCCGTGGCGCTCGCGCCGGTGTCGCTCGTCGTACCCGCGCTGCGCGTTGTCGCGCTCGTGCTGTTCGTCGTCGGCTGGGTGTTTCAGTTCACGGGGCACGCCTTCGAGGGCAAACCGCCCGAGTTCTTCAAAGACTGGCGCTTCCTCTTCGTCGGGTTGCGCTGGTGGGTGATGAAGGTGCTCGGGCGAAGCTCGGCGCGCGCGGAGCCGACGGCCCCGACGGAGTAGTCGCGCGCCCGAGGCTCGGCGCTCGGCGCGCCCCGCGCGTGACGACGAGCGCGAGCAGCGCCGCCAGGACGCCCGAGCCGGTGCCATCGTCCGCGCTGGGCGAGCCCGCGAATGCACAGCCTCGATCGCCGAGGCGACGAGGCTGCATCGGCGCCGTCTCCGGCCCCAGGTAGTCGTCAAAGCCGTCTTCGCTCTGGACATCGGGCTTCAGACAGCCGCCGACCTCGACGATGAACGTCAACCCCCGGTTGTTGCTCGGATCGATCGGTGTCAATGCGAGGCTCGCGACGCCCTCTCGGTCCGAGACTTCGGGCGCCGGCACGATCAGGTTCGGGCCCAGCAAGGCGAGCCCGAAGCTCTGGAAGCGAAGGGCGTCGGGCGGTGCGCGGTCGTCAAACGCGGTCACGCTCAGCGCCAGCAGGCATTCGCCCGGGCCGGCCTTCACCTCCACCGACGTGATCGCGGGCGGCGTCCGATCGAGCTCCGTGCCCGTCGTGAAGTCGCCGATGACGACGAACTCATCCTGCAGGCACGCGACGCGAGCGTCGCCGGCGCCGGCGCACACCGCGACGCGGCTGAGCACCTCGTAGTGTGTCTCGCGCGCCAGCTCGACGGGGTTCGTCGCGATCTCGACGCGCGCGTCGTCGAGCGCGCGCGTTGCCCCGATCGGTCGCGGCGTCTCCAGCGCCACCAGTGGCCCGACGGCGATGAGGCGACCGGCGTCGTCGCGCAGCAGCAGGCCTTCGCCGAGCGCCGGCGGCTCGGGCGGCGCTCGACGGGGAGGCGTTCGCTCGAAGCTGGTTCGTTCGAGCACGACGACCAGCGCCGGGTTGAGCACGACGCCGGTGGCACCCGGCGCCGGGAACACGAGGCGACCTGCGGCAGTCGCGCCATCGTCATCGATCGATCCACCATCGAGCGCGGCGCTCGCCCCGGCATCGCTGGCGCCGGCGTCCTGAGCGGAGGCGACGGCGCACCACAGCGTTGCGGCGCACCACCCACGAAGAAGCCGCTCGAGGACCAGGTATCGCATACCGCTCGTCGAGCACTCGGCATGCCAGATCAGCCGACGCGCTCGGGTTCGAGCAGGTGCGCCCGTCGTATCGCGCCGGCGGCGGCCGCCCGCGCACGGGGCGCTGCGAGACACGCCCGCGTTCGCGGCGAGACCGACGCGACCCGCTGTCGATGGAGCACGCCAACCTGTGCCAGGGAGCGAGAAACACGACAGCGCTGACAGGGCGCGCTCGGTCTAGTGTGCCAGCCCCTCGCCGGGAGCGGCGCACACCAACCCGGGTGCGCCGCCCCGATCGTTCGCCCTCAGAACGGCTCCTTGTAAGGCCTCAGATCCAGCTCTTGCGTCCAGGCGCTGCGCGGTTGCGCGTGCAGCTGCCAGTAGACCTCCGCGAGCGCCTCGAGCCCGAGCAGCCCGTCGGGCCCCGCGTCCTTCGCGCGCTGCGGAGCGTTGGTGCGCAGGCGCTCGCCGTCGATCCCGCCGTCGATGATGACGTGGGCGACGTGCACGCCGCGCGGGCCGAACTCGCGCGCGAAGGTCTGGCTGAGCGAACGCAGCCCGGCCTTGGCGGCGGCGAACGCGCCGAACGGAGGCCGCCCACGCAGCGACGCGGTCGCGCCGGTGAAGAGCAGCGAGCCACCGCCCGAAGGGAGCAGCAGCTTCAGCGCCTCACGCCCGAAGATGAAGCCGCCGAGGGTGCTGATCCGCCAGGCGCTCTCGAACTGCGCGGCGCTCAGCTCGAGCGAGGGCGCCCGATCGGCGCTCGCGGCGTTGAAGACGGCGACCTCGAGCCGCCCGATCTTGGCCACGCGCTCTGCGATGCTGGCCACGTCCGACTCGCTGCTGACATCACCCGCGAGCGCGCTGACGGTCCCGCTGCCACTGCCGAGACTGCCTCGCAGCTCGGCCGCGGTGCGCTCCAGCCGCTCGGCGTTCCGCCCCGTGATGACGGCGTGCAGCCCCGCCTGGGCGAAGCGCCGAGCGAGCGCCCCCCCGAGCCCCGCGCTCGCGCCGACGCCCGCCACCCAGGCGACCGACGGCTTGCTCGCCGCGGTCACGCGATCACCTCGTCCCAGAACACGAGGGTGCGCAGCTCGATGCTGCGGCGCGGAGGCGCGCCCGGGCGCGCGCTCGGATCGTCGAACGCGGTGTGCGCCGTGAGGCGCGCGGTGCCGTCGGTGCGCGAGTCGAAGATCTTGAGCAGCAGCGCCTCTTCGGGCGCGAGCCGCGGATAGTAGAACCAGCGGTGGTCGGGGTTATAACGGAACGAATAGGTCTCGCCGACCTTGTCGGGATAGACGAGATCGGTCGGCACCAGATCGCTCGAGGCGATGCTGCGCGCGTCGCACAGCGCGAGCGGCCAGTTCTCGACGGGGTTGCCGATCGGGCGCCAGAAGTTGATGATGGCGTGCCGCTTGCCGAGGCGCGCTTCGGCCTCCGCCGGCGGCAGGTGGTCGCGCACGCGGCGCGGCCCCGACACGAACGTCTGATCGTTGTGCACCCGGTTGCCGGGCTCGCGGATGCTGGTCGCCTCGCGCTCGCTCGCCTCGGCCGAGCGCAGCGTGTGATCGAAGACGACGACATGCTCGGCCCCCGTGACCCGGCGGATCACCTGGATCGCCTCGGCGTAGTACTCGCTGCGGATCAGCGCCTCGTCGGCGAAGCTCGTCACGCGGCTCTGGTGCGCGACGACCTGGAAGCCGTTGCGATCGAGCGTCGGCGCCTCGCTCGCGCGGCGCGCGTCTCGAATATGCACGCGGTGCGCCTCCGTGCGCGGCGCGGAGCGGCGTTCGCTCTCGGAGAGCGAGCGCGCGTAGTTGACGGGCCGTTGCCCGGTGTAGTCGAGGTAGTTCAGGGTGGCCTCGATGCCATCCAGCGTCCGCACCTCGTCGGACTGCCAGTGTTGGGTCTGCGCCATGGCGGATATCCTTTGTTCGGGGGTCTGTCCCGCAAAAGATAATCCTGTCCATTATTATGTCCACCCTCCTCGTGCGTCTCCGGCGGGCTGCGGCGCGCCCGAAATAATTCTGACTCTCGACGCTCAGAACGTCGCCTTGACGCTGAGCCGAACCGTCAGCGGCTCCTGATAGGCGGTGGGCGCTCCGTAAGCACGAAACCGATCGGTCTCGTCGAAGGGGCGCTCGTCGCCATCGGCGGGCACGATGCGCGCGGGGTCGATCTGCCGCCGATCGCCGTTGATGAACGGGCTGTCGGCGGCGGCGCCCGTGATCGGCTCCACGTCGCGGCTGGTGTAGCGCTGCGAGCGGCTCACGACGGCGGCGAAGTCGAACAGGTTGAAGGCGTCGACCGCGACCGCCAGCGTGCGCTCCTCGCTCTGCAGGAAGGTGTAGCCGAGGTGTCCGTCGATGGTGTGCTGCCAGGGCAGGCGCTCGCCGGAGCCGCGCGGCAGGATGAACACCTCGTCGAGGCCGTAGAGCACGTGCGAGCCGAGGTGGCTGCGCGGGCCGCCCGAGCGCGCCCGGTAGCTGCCGCCCAGGTTGAGGTGGTGCTGTCGCGTGACGGGGATGTCGCGCGCGAGGAACAGCTTCAGCTCGTGCCGCCGATCCCCCGCCAGGGGGCCGTAGCGGTTGACCGTGAGCGAGCGCAGGTCGAAGTCGGAGTTCGAGCCCGGGTCGAGCTGGCCCGTCTGCGGACGGTAGAGGCCTTCCCAGTTGCCGCGCAGGTGGGCGAGCGTGTAGCTGCCCTGGGCCAGCCACAGGTCGGAGAAGGTCTTCGTCAGGCTGACGATGCCGGCGTCGTAGTTGCGACGCGCGCGCGGAAAGTCTGAAGCGATGCCGCGGCCCGGGTTGCCGAGGAAGAAGGTGGTGCCCTCGTCGCGGCTCAGGTCTTCGACGACGTCGTTCATCCAGCGACGTAGGTAGGTGACGCCGACTCGCGCGTTGCGGAAGAGCTCGTATTCGCCGCCCAGTGACAGCTCGCTGGTCGACTGCGGCTCGAGATCGGGGTCGATCGCGAGCCGCCCCACGCTCGAGTACGACCAGAGCTGGTTCGCGGCCTGCGGTGCGCCGGAGGGGCGGAGGTTTGCGGGGTCCTCGCACGACGCCGGGTACGTGGCGGAGTTCGGATCGCAAGCAGCGAACGGGCGCACCGCGACGACCTGCGGCTCGCCCGACCCCGCGCGATCGACGATGTTGAGCGGGAGCGCCTGGTAGTAGGTGGCGAAGTTGCCGAAGAGCTTGGCCGCGCCCCTCCGCGTCGGATCGTAGATCACGCCGATGCGCGGAGACCACTGGTTCGGCATCGCGATGGCGAGCCCCTGGTCGGCGAAGAGATACTGCGCATCATATCGCGCGCCGACGTTGACGGTGACCTGGTTCAGGATCGACCAGCTGTCTTGCAGGAAGGCGCCGTAGCTGAGCGACTGCGTCGAGTAGCGCAGGGCGCGCAGCGTGTAGGCCTCGTCGGGCGCGGTCATCCCGCCGAAGCGGCGCAGGTCGCTCACGGTGGTCGCGGCGATGCTCTCGCGGTAGAGGGGCCCGCCCGGGTAGCCCTTGGTCGAGTCGTAGCTCAGCACCTCGAGCTCGAGCCCGGCCTTGATCACGTGCTGCCCGAGCGCCTCGACGACGGCCGTGGTGACGTGCCGCGCCTGCACGCGATGGAACGTACGATCTTGCAGCAGCCCCGGGCCGTTGATGGTGTAGTTGGGGACCGGGCAAATCGAATCACCGCCCTCGACCGGGTTGATGCAGACCGAGGGGTCCGGCAGCGTCTCGAACTCCGTGATCGAGCGGGGCTCCGGGTTGGAGCGGCGGTAGGTGAAGCGCGGCGTGCCGGCGAAGCCGAAGGGCGACCCGATCTCCGAGCCGTCGATGGCGAGGTCGGCGCTGCGCTGGTGATGCCAGCCGATGACGGTGTCGAAGGTGACGCGCTTGTTCTCGAGCGTGTGCAGCCACTCGAACGACGTGTCGAAGGCGTCGAACACGCGCCGCACGGCGGTGTTCTCGTAGCTGCCGTTCAGCGTCGCCGGGGGCGCGCCCGTCTCGTAGTTGAGGCCGTAGTGGCCGTCGCCGCCGCCGCGCGAGGGGGTGCCGCGGTGCGTGAGCACCAGGCGATCGTCGGCGCCGGGGCTGTACGTGAGCTTGCCCACGTATTGCAGCTGCGTCTGGTCGGCGACGAACCGCTGGCGCGTGCCGAGGATGCGGCCCGAGCGAATCAGCCCGCTGTCGTCGTACACGTAGCTGCCGTCGGGGCCCGTGAACAGGCCCATCAGGTCCCGCGTCAGGTCGTAGGCGGCGCGCGACACATCGGCGCCGACGTAGAACCAGAGCTTGTCGCGAACGATCGGGCCGCCCAGGTCGAACCCGGCGTCGAAGATGCCGCTCACCCTAGAGAAGACCCGGATGGCGTCTTGCTCCGGCGGGAGCCGGGGCCGCGCCTGCCACGGCGTGTAGTTCGCGAACACCGAGCCGTGAAACTCGTTGCCGCCGCTCTTGGTGACGACCTCGAGCACACCGCCGCCGCCGCGCCCGTATTCCGGCAGGTAGCCGCCCGTGACGATGTTCGTCTCTTTGATGAAGTCGATGCTGAGCGGCGTGCCGTTGTAGCCGAAGCCCGGATCACCGACGGAGAGGCCGTCGATCAAATACTGATTCTCGACGGACGTGGTGCCGGCGATCGAGGCGCCGTACAGGTCGGCCTGGGAGGTCGGCGCGAGCTCCGCCAGCTGCTCGAACGAGCGGGCGGCGCCGCCCTTGCCCGTCGCCGGCGCGACCGGCACGCGCGAGGTGAGCTCGCTCGTCACCGTCACCCCCGAGCGCGTCGAGCCGACGTCGACCGTCGGTTGCGCCGCGACCACCGTGACCTCCTCGGCCGAGAGCGTCTGCGGCAGCAGCTCGACGTCGGTGCGCAGGGTGACCCCCGAGCGCAGCTGCACCTCGCCGAGCGTGTACGGGTGATAGCCCTCGCGCTCGAAGCGCAGCGCGTAGCTACCGGGTGGCAGGTTCGGGATGCGGAAACCACCGGCCGCGTCGGTCACCACCAGCTGCTCGCCCTGGGCGGCGGGCGAGGAGGCGCTGATCGCCACGTCTTCCAGCGGCTGCTGGGTGGCGACGTCGACCACGCGCCCCTCCAGCGCTCCCCTGCCGAGCTGAGCGCTCGCCTCACCCGCGAACGCGAGGATGGCGATGAGCCAGAGTGGAGCCGACCCGAGCCACCGCGAGCCCGAACCGCGGCAAAGCCAAGCAAACACGGCGCGCGTGTCTGTCATCATGTCGACGATGAGCAACGAACCGGAAGTCCGTGTCAATGCTCCGAGTGTCGCCGCCGCCAGCAAAGAGCGCTCCCGAGCGCCCTCTCACGATGTGTTTCAGAATCGAAACGACCTCGGTGAGAGCACCGCGAAACAAAGAAGCACCATCTGCCGCAGCTCGCCACGCTGCGCCTGTGCGCGACGTTGCGCTGCATGGCCGACGGACGAAGCGGGCGTCGCCCTCAGAAGAACTTTACGAGGAGCCGCAACGGCGCCGCTCGAAGCGCCACGCCGATCGGCCACCACGGCCACGCGGGGACGCAGGCGTGCGCCGGCTCACGCTCGATCGCCTCGACCAGGGCGTGGCAGCCCGGCTCCAGGTCGACCATGAACGGTGCCTTCCGGTGCCTCGCCGTGAGCTCGGTGCGGATATAGCCGGGCAGCATCGTGCTCGCCACGATACCGGGAGTGGACAGCAGATCCGCCCTCACCCCCTCCGTCAGCGACCACAGCCCCGCCTTCGACGCGGCGTACGCCGTCATGTGGCCTGGCAGGCCGCGCAGCGCGCTCATCGACGCGATCGTGACCAGGTGGCCCACGCCGCGTTCGCGAAAGATCTCGAGCGCGGCCTCGCACTGCGCGAGCGCCGCGACCAGGTTGGTCTCGAGCGTCTGCCGGTTCGCCTCGAAGTGGCCCGTGCCGAGCGGCTTGCCGCCGCCCACGCCGGCGTTCACGATCACGCGATCGAGCGTGCCGAGCTCGCCCGCGAGCTCGCGGAAGACGCGAAACACCGCCGCCGGGTCGTTCACGTCGAGCGCACGCACCACCACCCTCACGCCCGGCGCGCTCGCGCGCAGCTCGGCCTGCAGCGCCTCGAGCAGCTCGGTGCGGCGCGCGCACAGCGCGAGGTTGCGGCCCCGCTTCGCGAACTCCCGCGCCATGCCGGCGCCGAGCCCCGAGCTGGCGCCCGTGATGAGGATGTTCTCGCGCATCGGCGGTTCGCTGCGTCCCACGGCCACCATATCCGCTTCGCCGCCAGACGTTGTCAACGGGCAGGGCCGCGCCCATAGTGTCCGTGATGTTCGAATCAGCAGAGCTCGGTCAAACGCTGGATGAGGCCACCTACAAACAGCGGCTTCCCGAGCTGCGCGAGCGCCTGCTCGACGCGCAGGTGCAGCTCCGCAACGAGGCGCGGTTCCCAGTGATCTTGCTGTTTGGCGGCGTGGCGAGCGCGGGCAAGGGCGAAACCGTACACAAGCTGACGGAGTGGATGGATCCACGCTTCATCGAGGTGCACGCCGTCGGCCCCGCGAGCGACGAAGAGCGCGAGCGCCCGCCCATGTGGCGGTTTTGGCGCCGGCTGCCGCCCAAGGGCAAGATCGGCATCTTCTTCAACGGCTGGTACCTCGACCCGATGCAGGCTCGGGTGACCGGGAAGGGTCGGCTGGGCAACGGTCGGTCGGGCAGGGCCAGCGAGGCGGAGTTCGTGTCGGCGCTGGGCGAGATCCGGCGCTTCGAGCAGATGCTCGCCGACGAAGGCGCGCTCATCCTGAAGTTCTGGTTTCACCTGTCCAAGAGAGAGCAGCGGCGCCGCCTCGACGAGCTCTGGGCCGACAAGAAGACGCGCTACCGGGTCGACCCCGAGGATCTCGAGCAGGCCCGCCGCTACGACAAGTACCGCTCCGCCGGCGCGACGATGCTGAGTGAGACGGATCTGCCGCACGCGCCCTGGCGCGTCATCGAAGGCGTCGATCGCCGTCACCGCCACTGGAACACCGGGCAGGCGGTGCTCTCGGCGCTGCAGCACCGGCTGGCTCTCGGCGAAGGGGCCCACGTCGCGGAGCATCGAGCTCCCCCGCCCGCCGTCGAGGCCGCCCACGCCGAGAGCGTGCCGATCGTGCGCACGCTCGATCTCACGCGCTCGCTCGAGAAGTCGGAGTACGAAGAGCGACTCGAGGGGCAGCAGCGCCGCCTCGCGCTCGCGACCCGCCGCCGCCGCTTCGCGCGCCTCTCGCCGATCCTCGTGTTCGAGGGGGTCGACGCCGCGGGTAAGGGTGGCGCCATCCGCCGGTTGACGGCCGCGCTCGACGCCCGCGTGTACGACGTGTACTCGATCGCCGCTCCGACCGACGAGGAGAAGCGCCAGCCCTACCTCTGGCGCTTCTGGCGCGCGCTCCCTCGGGACGGAAAGTTCGCGATCTACGACCGCAGCTGGTACGGGCGCGTGCTGGTCGAGCGCGTGGAGGGCTTCGCGACGCCCGCCGAGTGGCGGCGAGCCTACGCCGAGATCAACGATTTCGAAGCGCAGCTCGTCCGCTCGGGCAACGTGGTCGTGAAGCTCTGGCTCCAGGTCAGCCAGGAAGAGCAGCTGCGGCGCTTCCGGGAGCGGGAGGAGGTCGGCTTCAAGCGCTTCAAGATCACCCCCGAAGACTGGCGCAATCGCGAGAAGTGGGCCCAGCACGAGCAGGCCGCGAGCGACATGATCGAGCACACCAGCACCGAGCACGCGCCGTGGACGCTGGTCGAAGCGGAAGACAAGCGCTACGCGCGCGTCAAGGTCCTGAAGACGATCGCCGACGCCATCGAGCGCGCCACCGAGGCGCTGGATTAATCGGCGCCCAAGGCGCTGCGCTCGCTCGGCGCCCGAGGCGCTGGATCAATCGGCGCCCGAGGCGCTGGGTCAATCGGCGCCCAAGGCGCTGCGCTCGCCAGGCTGCAGCTCGGCGCGCCAGCCCTCGGCGTCAAAGCCCTGGCTCGTGAAGCGGTCGAAGAGCGCCTTTCTCTCCGCGACCAGCGCCTCGAATGCGTGGTCGAGCCCGCGCGCGAGCGCCTCGCGCTTTCGTTCGCGCAGCTTGGCGCTGCGCTCGCCCACGAGGTCGGCCAGCACCACGAGATCGTGATACCCTCCGAGCAACTCCTGCAGGGTAGTAGCGCGCGCGTGGAGCGCATCGAACCTCGAGCCGAGCAGCGGCTCGAACAGCTCGAGCGCATAACGCAGCTCCTTCACGTTGATGCGCAGCAGATGCAACCGCTCCGGGTCTTCCACGCCGCTCGATGGCGCCTGGCTGGCGGCATCGGCGACGAGCCCTGTCAGCACCGAGAGCGCGAACGCCTCAGCGTCGCGCTCTCCGAGCCGCGCGTCGACCGCCTTCGAGGCGCGCCAGACCTGTCGCGAGATCGCGTCGAGCTCCACCTTGCCCAGCCGGCGCTCGGCGCGGCGCAGGCCCTGCTTGCGCCGCACCTCGAGGTGCTCGAGCAGGTGCTCGAGGGCGGCTCGATCGAGCTCGCTCGACGTGCCTCCGACGCGCCCCGCGACCAGCTCGAGCTGGACGTCGAGATCGCGCAGCGGGCCGACGGCGCGCGTCACCCGCTTCAGCTTCTTCTCGAGGCGCTCGCGCGTCTTCTCCGGGAGCAGCTCGTGGAACGTCACCCCGAAGGCCCGCAGGCGCCGCGACGCCACCCGCAGATCGTGCACGGCCTCGACGCCCTGGGCGCGCAGCGCGTGATCCATCGCCTCGGCGAGCTGCCCGAGCCGCTTCTCCAGGACCGCTCGCAGGTGTTGCTCGAGAGAGGGCGCGCTCGTCGTCATTCGTTACCTCGCTCCCTGTCGTGCGAAACCGACCCGCTCAGCTCGCCGCGCGCTCGACGCCGGCCGGAAGCTTCAGCTCGAAGCCGCCCGCGCGGAGCAGCTCGGCCTCTTCCTGCAGGTCGGCGAAGACGAGCGGGTGCGCCTCGAGCCAGCCCGACGTGAAGCGAACCTCGAGCGAGCGCCGCCCGCCCACCAGCGTGACGGGCGCAATGTCGGTGCGGGCGCGGTGCAACAGCACGGCCAGGCGGACCAGCACCGCCAGAAACTCGACGATGCGGTCGTCGCCCGCGAGCTCGCGCCAGAGGGCGGAGGGGAACTTGCGCCGATGGGCGCGCACCAGCATCGACAGCAGGCGCTGCTCGTGGCGAGAGAAGCCGGGCATGTCACCGTGAGCGACGAGATACGCGCCGTGTTTGTGGTAGTGGCTGTGCGCCACGTCGAGGCCGATCTCGTGCAGGCGAGCCGCCCACGAGCACAGCTCGCTCGAGCGCACCGCCGGCAAGCTCCACGCCTGCGTCACCTGCGGCAAGAGGCGCAGCACGGTGTCTCGCACGCGGTGCGCCTGCGGCTCGTCGATGCGATACTTCTTCATGAAGGCGTTGACGGTGGTCTCCCGCACGTCTTGCCGGAGCACGCGGCTCATCATCAGGTCGTTCAAGAGCCCCTCGCGCAGCGCCTTGCTGCTCACCTCGAGGCTGCTCACCTGCAGCGCCTCCAGGCTCGCCGACAGGATCGCGACGCCGCCCGGCAGCGTGTTGGCCCGCGAGCGGTGCAGCCCCTTCAGCGCCGCCAGCTTCTCGATGCTGCCCGCCTCCAGCACCACGTCGCGCAGCTTCTTCAGCGACTCGCGCGTGATCGCGCCCTTGCTCCAGCCGTTCTCCTTCAGCACGCGCTGCACGGCCTTCACCGTGCCCGAGGCGCCGACCGCCGCGCTCCAGCCCAGCCGGCGGAACTGGCCCTCGATGCGCTCGAGCTCTTGCAGCGCCGTCACCTCCGCGCGCCGGTAGCGCTTGGCGTTGATCTTTCCGTCCTCGAAGTGCAGGCCCATCATCGCGATCGAGCCCATGTACAGGCTCTCCAGCGCGATCGGCACCGCGCGCTCGCCGATGATGAACTCCGTGCTGCCGCCGCCGATGTCGATCACCAGCAGGCGCTCGTCCTTCGAGGGCCGGTCTTGCACGACGCCGGAGTAGATGAGGCGCGCCTCCTCGATGCCGCTGATCACGTCGATGCGGTGCCCGAGCGCGCGCTGCGCCCGCTCGAGGAAGGGCTCCGCGTTGCGCGCCACCCGCAGCGTGTTGGTGCCCACGGCGCGCACGTTCTCGTCGGGCAGGAGGCGCACGCGCTCGCCGAAGCGCGCCAGGCACTCGATCGCGCGCTCTTGAGACGCCTCGCTCAGCAGGCGCGCTCGGTCGAGACCGGCGCCGAGCTGCACCATCTCCTTCATGCCGTCGAGCACCATGGGGTGCCCCTCCGCGAAGCGGCCGAGCACCATGTGGAAGCTGTTCGACCCGAGGTCGATGGCGGCGAGCGTCGTGCCTCCCGGCGGCAACGAGGCCTGGGGCGTGCT
>Ga0247763_1000994_pt1 | contig 16882 bp, 10 predicted proteins | sample UWRJL141409B4_FD_179926 | JGI IMG/M metagenome (GOLD analysis project Ga0247763, IMG submission 179926) | Plant litter microbial communities from Arlington Agricultural Research Station in Wisconsin, United States - UWRJ-L141-409B-4 | ecosystem: Environmental > Terrestrial > Plant litter >...
GTGCTTTTTTCATAAAAAAAAAAAAAAAAAAAAAAAGCTCGCCTCGGCCCTCACTGTTCTGGGAATCGTAGTTGGTGTGTTGGTCACTGATGGGGATGCATTTGACTTTGTGAGAACGTATACCTTAGCCGGAATATTCTTGTCATGACCTAACTGGGATCCCTTCTTGCAGATTATCATTGGAGGTGGTACAGCTGGGAATGCTCTGGCTACACGGCTAAGCCGCGAACTGCCTCACAGCAGCATCCTCGTCGTCGAAGCAGGTCCCGGCGCCCTTGACGAACCAGGCATCAACATCCCGGGCTGTAAGGGCAGCACCCTAGGCGCAAAGTATGACTGGAACTTCACAACCGTGCCTCAGCCGCACCTCAATGGTCAAGTTCTCCCCGTCAACAGGGGTAAGGTCCTTGGCGGCTCATCGGCGATAAGTGTGATGGTGTGGGACCGAGGAGCTGCAGCAGAGTACGACCGGTGGGAAGAGGTTGGTAATACTAATTGGAACTGGAACTCGATGCTCAAAGCCATGACCAAAAATCCGAGAATTATGCCGGCCCACCCCCTCGATTCGGTGCGGGTAAGACCGGGCCGGTCAATAGTCTTGTCAACCGAATGCAGCTGGTATACCAAGACGCCTGGATTCCAGCCATCACTCAGTCCTTCAACATCTCGGAGAACCACGACTCGCGCGACGGAGGAGTAGTCGGTGTTTCATTCCAACCCACCAACATCAATCCCACGCACTACACCCGATCCTACAGCGTCACCGCATATCTCCCCCCAGCCGGGCCGAACTTGAAGGTCCTCACTAACACAAGTAACCAAAATCAACTTTGCGAAGCGGGGCTCGGGCCATGGAAAAAAGAAACTCGAACGAGCCATAGGCATCACGTTGGCCAACGGGGCCATCATCTCAGCCCGCAGCGAGGTGATTCTCTCAGCCGGGGCAATCCAGACACCACACCTGCAAGAGCTTTCAGGCATCGGACAGCCCTCGATTCTAAAGGCCTCAAAAATTGGCACCCTCATCGAACTCCCAGGTGTCGGCGAGAACTACCAAGGTGCGGTCGCGGTAGATGGTCTCGATGAGGGTTGCAGTGGCTTTGGCAATGGCGAGACCCAGGAGGGCGAAGCCGTTATTGCTGTAGCCGGGAGTTGTCCAGGGGAAAAAAGCGGGCGATCCCAGTCGTTGCTCTCGAGCGCGAGTAGACCAGCCAGGACGGTAAAGACCTTTGTAACGCTTGCGATGCGGTATATGCTGTCACCGTCCGCCTTATGCATGCCGTTGATGCCGTGGCGACGCCGAGCGACGTGTAGTGGAACTGCATCGTCTTAGACGCTGGGCCGCGCAGAGAGAATACGCCTACCGAGAATGTGACATTTGGGCCTCGGTGGTGTTGATGGGCATGGGCAGTTGGGGTTCGTGGCTCGCCCGACGACGACGGTTTACCGTTGCTGCCGTGTTTACCATGTCCTCGGTCTCGAGAAGGGTGTTGAGTGTATCTGTTATGTTATTCCAAGCCGCCCGTACTGGGCTCTGGTTGCTGCTGAGGTCCCGGGCCGTGGCGTAGCGTGGGCCTAGGACACCTTTGAAGTTGCGTCCCTCAGGCTTGGCCCGCTGACAAGAATCGCCCAGCTCATCCAGGGTGCTAGTGCTGGTACTAGCCAGGAAGACCTGTCCCAGATTCGATCCGCCTACCACCAGGCACAAAACGACTGCATCACGTTGAAAGCAGCCTTGTCACAAGTGCCATGGCAACAACAGCAACAACAGCAACAACAACAACAATAACAACAATAACAACAACAACAAGTGGCAGCGACCGCGCCACTGTCAGTCCAAGAGACACGGTTCCACGTCAGAATGCAATCGTGCTACGGCGTATTGCTAGCCCTCGCCATCATGCTCAACTCCATCCTCTAGGAACACGAGGCAAATGAGCACTAGCAGCCAAACCTCCATCCCCTAGCGCAACAAGCAAACACCTACGTCGACCAAGTAATTGCGTTGGCGCAGCAGGCTGAGCAGTACCGGCCGCTCGGCTCAAGCGGCACGCCCCTCTACCTAATCACGGCATTGTCCTTGGCCAAGGACGGGGTGAGGCAGGCGGCGCTAGAGAGACCCATAGGAAACTACCAATCCGACTTTGCTTCGACCAACTGGCTTGCGGTAGCCCAGTTGATCAAGCCCAAGTTGCAATGAATTTCCTTTTTGCCTGGGGCAATAAATATCCTTCTCCAATTCTGGTGGCTCATGTCGGCGGAGTGAGTCTTGCGGCTATTTTACTCCCATGCCTTGTGAGTCTCTACCTGGGCAACCATTTCGGCGTGTGGGTTAGCGGGCTGGATTTTGGCCTTGGTGGCAAAGACACTATTAAACCTGGTCGACTGCACCGTGCAGTACGGCAACGTAACTCTCTCCTAAGCCGGATTGTCGCGGCCCATCCTCGACCGGGCAAGCTTCGCCGTCTCTAAGGAGCTCCTCGACGGGCCCATGCGACAAGGTACGCAGCCTTGTCTAGCGCGACAAGGTGATGCGGACACGGTATTATTTTACGCTTCGGTACGTTGGCACGGGGAGGGGGGTCTAATGATATGTACACCGCGCTGTTGCCGTCAGGGCTGCTGGGGGACGACGCGTCGAACAGTGCCGAGCACGTCGCACGGCAAATTGGGAGGAATTTCGACTAGGCAACGCTGGCGGCCCTTTTGAGGGGTGTGAATGCGAGCGACGCAACGACAACACGCACGACGGTCACGAAGATCTACTTGTATGATCGGTGGGTGTTGTTGGCTCTGTTGGCCCCGATAGTTGCGACAGCGCTGGGCGCCTGGGGCCGATGGAGGGTCGGGCCGGATGAGATCGTCAAGGGGTATGGCCCTTTGGCGGTTTGCGCTGCTGGGGCCAGTGGAAGGACTGCATGACTGGAGGGGAAGTGTGATTTGGATGGAGAAGTGCGGAGCTAAACAGCTGTTCGTTAGAAGACAAGGGCAGGATAAGAATGCGAAGTTGTGGAACGTTGAAGGTCCGAGATCAGCAGCTGCCTCACTCCGTACCGAGTCATGTTTCCCGCCAACATAAGATACAAAAGCAGCTAAGCCCTATTCTGCCACGTGGTCAACTTTTTTCTTCATTATAGTTCCAGGCCGCGCGAAACCCCTCTTCTTCGTTTTGGTAACCGTATCTCTTATTCCCCGTTGCGTATGGCCTGGCTGGTCTGGCACGCAGGGCAGTCTGCAGCAACCCAGACGCTGCTCTTGAAAGACCTTGGGCTTGCGAAAACTAAGGGGCAAAAGGGCGTCAGGAGAAGTTTTGGCGGTAACAATGCTACATCAAAGTTCGGATGGATTGCCGACAAAAGAAACCAGAGATTTATTCATGAATCCAGAAAGGTAACCTCAAAACGGTGACGGAAACAGGTGTAAGCCCCGGGTATGCCTGGCTGCCATTTCAGCTGATGACACCCTCGACGGAGTGATAGGTGTCCGACAAGCTGAAATATAAGGATTGTCGACAACAGCCACACTAAACATTAAAGTGTCGTGAAGCTCTCTTGACGAATCAATGCAGTATGCGTGTCTAAGCCACAGCCCGGCAATTTATATAGGCCAATCAGTAGAAGCTAATAACAACCGGCGGATAAAGGTAAATATTACCGACACCACACCTTCTTACACGCCCAACTTGGTGCCTTATCACTGTTAACATACATGCTCATTATCCTGCAATCGCAAATTCTTCCTGTTCGACTTCAGCCTTCACACACCATCGACATGTAGCTCAACAAGAGGGCGAAAAATGGCCTACTCTCACAGTAGGCAGGGCCGAGATGGGCCAAACTACAGGACACTAACCCACCGAGGGCCATTTCTCACCCTGTTATTCCTGCTCATATGCGGATTGCTTACGGCGTTGGAATGGATGCTCAGAGTCATCCCGAGCGCGACGGAACGCCACAGTGTTCCCAGCGAGTTTCATCCGTTAGTCCCGATTGAGGGGGATGAAAAGGAGCCGACAACGACACCGTACTTTGCCTATGAAAACAGTTATCAGACTCCTACACAGCCACTGCCGACCTCATACGAACTTCCAACCACCATCAGAGACAGTCAAGCTGCTCGGCTGATAACAAAGTTCGAACGTGTTACTCCTCAAGAGACGCCCACACCGAACGGCGAAATACTGGGTAGATTGGCGCCCGAACCGGCGCCCGACCCCAATCCTCGTCTCTCTTCTGACTTGTACGCGAGCATCGGAATGACCATGAGGACGCACTTCACCTGGGCCGATTACTGGATACCTGACCCTGGGCATCGCGGCAACAGAATCCCACTTTCTGAGGAAGAGGCTACCAAAGGCGATCATTGCGCTTTCTTTTACAAAGGGGTCGCTACTACGCAAAACGAGTCGGCATGCGCGGGAGTGATTACCTTTGAGCTCACACCTCGTAATCACGATGGGAAAGAATACGACAGGTATCCCGGTCCAGTGCGGTTTGACGATCCCAAGTGCACGAGAGACTACGTCCAGTGGTTAATGGATTTCAGCTTCTGCCAAACATTTTCGCCGTCATGCTCCTTCTTCACCATCCGTAACTGCTGGAAGCTATCCTGGACGGCGAAAGGGGTGCAGCCACTGAATCCCAACGCACCAAAGGTCATCTGGGCCGAGGCCACGGACGAAGAGCGGTTTTCTCTCCTCTTTCCTAATCATGAGGAACTAGCATTTTACTATTACGACCACATCCGCGTTTCAATGTGGCAAGAGGCAAACGGCATAAGATCACCATATTTCTACGAGATCCTCAGCAACGGTGGATACCCGCCCAAGCCCAAGGTTACCCCTCGGCGATATGACGAGCAAACGCTCCAATTCTACCAAGAATGGCGGGACCGGGCCTCCCAGACGTTGAGTTACCACGGTGTTGTGTACCGCCCTATCCGTGAGAATGAATATCTGCGGACGTTTCTAGACGATACGCAGCCAGTATCGACGATGCAAGTCACTGCTACCGATGACATGACCAAATCCAGTAGCGCTGGGATCAGCAGCACAAGTATAATTAGTGGCACAGGCATCAGCAGCCTCAGCAACGTCGGCACCACCACCAGTACTGAATCGGTCCCAGCCGAAACAAGCAGCACTCGTACCAGAACCCGTCCATCCCACGTCCCATCACCATCATCGGTTATACCCATCGCCTTCACCCGCACCTTATCGGCAACACAACATATCCCGACCGGCTCAATAACCAGGACGAGAGTTTGGTCATGGACCGACAAGGCCGGTATCCACACGGGAACCATATACGAAGCACTCCCGGGGGTGACGACCAAATCGATAACCTCGACCGCAACCGTCGTGGCTCTCGTCCCCATTGCCTGGAAGACGGCAAGCGCTAAAACAACGCTCACCAACTCAAAAGGCGAACCCACCAGCACCGAAATCGACTACGGCGGCGACCCTATCGTTGGACCCGCCCCGCTCATCACGTCCATCCTCAGCGTCTGGAAAGACCCGCACGGCCAACCGCACACCTCGACCGAAACCCTCACCCTCTTCAACCCCGTCTCCTCGCGCGTCTCCACGCTCATTAACTCTGCTGGCGTACCTACCGCGACGGTAACTGAATACCCCGTCCTCCCGTCGGGGATTCCCTCAGGAGACGGGTCCACCATGCTCCACCTCGCAAGCTCAGACGAGTACTTTGCCATTTTCTTCTTGCCCATCATCCTGTCCGCGCTGATATCGGTGCCAATTCAAATGCTCGACGCCGAGATCCGTGTACAGGCGCCGTTTCGGAGTCTGACCCTCGCAAGAATTCCGCCCCCGCTCGGAGCGGATTCGCTGTGTGTGCGGACGCGCGGGTGGGGTGCGCGGGCGGACGCGGTGCGGTTGCTGTGGCGATATGGGGAGTGGGTGCCGGTGGCGAGCTATTTGTTAGTTGTGGCGAGCACGGCGCTGGTGCCGTTGGCGAGTGAGACGGTCGGGGTAAAACTTCGTGGGTCGTGTACCAAGACGGATGCGCAGGGGTGTTTTTTGACGGTAGCGACGTTTACGGGACCGGCAAAGACGGTCGAGGCCTTGTTGGTGACTATGTTGGTGCTGATTGCTTTGATTGGTGCTTCATTGTCGAGATGGAGGTCGGGTGTGGCGACGCACCCGGCAAGTGTGGCGGCGGTTTGCACGCTGTTGCAGAATCCGGGGACAGTTAAGCTGCTGCAATCGGTGCGTCTAGATAATTACCCCGATGTTGTTGACACGGATGATAGAAAGGAGTACAGAAGGAAAAGGGGAGGTCACGGGCAGCTGGTAGAGCAGCTCGGGGACAAGAGATTCGCCCTCGCGTGGGACCCGCAAGCACCGAGGGGGGATGGATATGGTCTGGTAGTGGTTGACACTACCGACAGCAAAGGGGATGTGGAGATGGTCCAAGTGGTCGCCGAGCTACGAGATACAGAACTACCGTTACGCCCCGATGCCGCTTTCCTGCGACAAGATTGCAAATGTACGATGAACGTAGACGACGATTGTATATCCAGCCGCCACTCCACACACGATAACCCCACGGCAAGCGAGACAGCAAGCACCGCCGAGCTCATCCGCCTCCCAACACCAGCTACACCTACCGCCGCTGGCATCCAGCACCGCTTCAAGTTCCAGACTAAAACCCAAACCCGGAAAAAAATCAGGCCCCTAGACGCAGCCTTCCTCTTCATCCACCTCAGCCTCCTGACAATTATCCTATACTACGAAATGACCGTCTACGGCGACCCGAGCGAATCCTCATTCGAAGCCTTCATGGACAGCCAAGACTTTGGCGTGCGCCTCCTTTTCAGCAGCCTCGGCACCCTCATCGCCTTTTTCTGGGAGGGGCTCTTTGCTGATATCGCTACCGAAGAACCCTACCGGCTCATGACGGCCGGGCCCGTCGGCGCCGATGTGCTGCTACACGCGCAGCCGAGTAGCCCGCTAGAGGGTCTCTGGCAGTCTGTCCGACCCGTCACTACTACAAGGCGGTGGACAAGGACGGCAAGGAAGAAGAGGAACAAGTTTCATCTCGCCAGCGTGGCTTTGGCCAGCGTGCTGAACAAGCTCCTCGCGCCGGTTCTGCTATCCAACATTCCATATCAAATCTCGCAGACGTGGACGGCACACGAGATTTGTGTGTGGCTGAGCGTTGTGGTGCTGGGGTACTCCACTCTCGTGTTGGTCTGGCATCTGTTTGGGCATGTCTTGATATGTAGACCGAGATGGCCGCTCAATCTGCCGGTTCATCCGCAGACGTTGGCTGGACGCATGTACTATGTCTGCGACTCGGCGGTCTTGGCTGACTTTGCGCGGTTGTCGATGTTGTCGGCTAGACCACGGGATGAGCGCGTGTCGCGTTCGGGTCACTTGTATAAGTTTGGACCCATGGTTGGTGTTTCGGGGCAGAGAAGGGTGGGTATTGATTTTGCACCGGGCCCGTTGGGCTTGTTGGGCTCGAGTTTCGACCGGGGTGGTAAGTATCAGGGGTAGGATCTGTTGCTGGCAGCGTCGTTTCTCTCTTGGGATACCATGTAGCGCACCTTCAAGGCGTGAAAGACCGAGTTCAACCCTGTAGAGCTAGTTAGGGTTAAAACTAGGGTTAAATCCACATGTGCAGTTACGTCTGCGACTTTTTAGCTACTTACCAAGCCCAAAGAGATTCAGCTGCTCTACAACGATACCGACATGACAAGAGATCAGAAGCATTTGGATCATTGGGGCTGCACAGTGGTAAGAGCAATCTGACGGTGCAACATTTGTAGAGCGCATTTGAGATGCTGAGGGGGCTCAGATATGGAACCCATGGTGAGGGGTGAAACTTTTGGCAGGTAGGTGCTATACAATTTACCATCTAATAGTAAATGTCAGAAGCACGGCACGTTTGATCCGCGAGTGTGAATGAGTTGTATTGTATTTCTTTTGTGTGTACTTGGTTGGTCTCCGGCTTTCTGGCAAAAGTCAGAAAGCCTTCTTTATAACGTGCGTGATAAGTGAGCGACGAAAATAAGCGAGCGACGAATTTCCCACGCGATAAGACCCTTTTACTTTTAACACTCAGTTCTACTATAATAAGTAATGGCAGCTCCGTTAAAAGAAGCTAGGATTCTTTTAGCTCTTTAAGCTATCCAAAACAACGAAAAACTTAATGTATTTGCTGTAGCTAAGTTATATGATGTTCCAGAAGCGATTTTTCGCTACTGACGTACCAGTCGGCTTTTACGATCTAATATACCAGCCAATTTGCGAAAACCCACGGATTTGGAAGAGAAGATGATTGTTTGATATATTATTGAGCTATGTATACGCGTATTTCATCCTCGGCTTTGTTATATAGAAGATATGGCTAACCGATTGCTACGCGAACGCGACGCGCCCCTTGTTGGTATACGATGGGCTTATAACTTCGTCAAGCGCTAATTAGAACTTCGGATGCGTTTTATGCTTAAATACGACTACTAAAAGGCCAAATGCGAAGATCTTAAGGTTATTTGAAAGTAGTTTGCCCTTATATATAACGTTAAGATTAAATATAGTATTTTTAACGACGATTTATATAATTTTGATGAAACCGGCTTTATAATGAGTATTATCATCGCCATTATAGTAGTTACTACTTTAAATGGCTGTAGTAGTAGGGCTAAATAGGCCTAGCCTGGTAATTGAGAGTGGGCAATAGTTATTTAAGGGGTGAACGCCTTAGGTTGGGCTATCCTATTATTTATTATTTTAACTGGGTAGTACTATCTTGCTAATTGGTATAAAAAGTGCGACTTTCCAAAAACCTGGTGTATTGTAACAACTAATAATAGCTGGATTACTAATGAGAAAGGTATGGATTGGATTTGGTACTTCGATTTTTATATAATATCTCGTATAAAGGGTAAATACCGGTTATTAATTCTTGACGGTTATAATAGCTACTACTTTGAAGAATTCGAAACCTATTGCTAGGAGTATAATATTATTACACTTTATATACTTCTCTACTTCTTGTACCTACTTTAGCTATTAGATGTTAGTTATTTTGCGCCTTTGAAGAAGGCGTATAGCTGCTAAATTGAGTAGTTGATGCGGATAAATATTATATATATTAGTAAGTTGGAATTTCTTTATGCGTTTAGGGAGGCGTTTTTTGCTTTAATTATAAAAAATAGTATCTAAGGGGGGTTTATTGGAGCTGGTTTTATACTGTATAACCCAGAGAGGGTAATATCTAAGTTGAATGTGTATATTCGGATTTTAATACCCCTAACCTTAAGGCTAGGTATAATACTACCTTAGTTCTCCTAAATACTTTATAATCCTTGAGAAGCTACTTTATAATTAGAGTTTATTAAAACTTGGATATTTAACTATTAGGGTAGCTTTCTAACCTTGATGTTAATTATTATGGATTGATTAGCGAAAGGTACGATAGTTGTAATGCACGAGGTGGCTTTTTTACGCGTAGAGGTCTTAGCATTACGTAAGGTTAATAAGGGGCTTAGCAAGCGATGGAGAGCCAAAAAAATACGTATACGGCTTGGAGGGTTACTTACTGTATAAAATACATGGGATCTACTGGATGGGAAGGTTGTGGGTGAGCAGCTGGTTTAGGAAGAACGTTAAAATTGTGGTGGTGTAGGGGGTTTTCGTACGAAGATGCAGTGTTGTGGCGTATGCGGCAAGCCCGGTCATAATGTACGTATATGTAAGGAGGTTGCAGAATCGTCTGATTCATTTGTTTCCAATTCAGTTATTGTTATTTCCTAGTATTATGGTTGTATAATTGAGGATGGTTGTGGTAAAGTAGCAAAAAATTCGTCGCTCGCTTATTTTCGTCGCTCGCTTATCACGCACGTTAGACTTCTTTGCATGAACAAGCTGACGGAGGCTTGGTGACTTGGTGGTTGGAACCATCAGCAGCAACTTCCTTGTCCTCTCTTTCTCTTTTACTCAATCCTTCGTTCTCTCGCCTTCATAGATTGGGTTTCATTCCAGTACCTTGCCCGAAGAGGGTCAGGTGGGAATCAGACAGCGCGGTCAGTATTGGCCGGCAACATGCTATCCTAGTCCCCAGAGTCGCTAGTGGTGAAAGGGGGCTAGCACAATTGCCCTCTTTTGGACCCCCGCACTTTGCTCTGAGGCCAACATCTAACCCCTCTTCCCACAATTATTCATCATTCGTACGTCTGCTACAATGCACTCATCGCTATGGAGGCAGTAGCATCCGTGGTAGGCATCCTCAGGGTTCGGCCTGCATATCAGCCGTCGGCTCTGTGAGCTGTACGACAAAGCAGCGGGAGCGGCTGAAGACATTGCTAACCAGTGCAACTAGCTAAGGCTCTCTTTAGCATGCCCAGTCCAATCGAAACAACGCTTAAGAACGCTGAAGATGCTGAACTGCTTGCCTCGTCAGTGTAGAGTAGCATTAGAAACTGTTAAGCTGGTCTTGAGTGGCTTGACAAGAAGATCAGCAAGATCCAGCGTTTGTCCTCGGAGCCCACAGTCCTTTATATCTTGTTGCGAATACGATATGCCTTTCAAGACAAAACCATTTCCAAGTTCAATGGGATTGTGTATGGGGAGCTACTGAGGAACTGGAGACTCACTCTGGTGGCTCTGAACCTGCAGGGACTGGAGATATTGCTGCGGTGTAAGAGGATGATGCTGCCATATTGGATCGAGCAACATGTCCGTCGAGACAGAGACGGCGGTAGACAAGGCCGAAGCGTGGATTCATGGTGATTACCATGCTCTTCGGGTTGACTTTGGGAGAGGGCTTAGCGCCGCGACCGAAGGCATCGAGAATTGCTATGCTTAATCAGTTCAGACTAGGTAAGTGAGATAGTAGGGCGCATCACCCTAGCGAGATGGTATTGGGCTGATCTCGCCATTCGACGTAAATGATTAACGGGAAATGATTATACAATGGGTGGCGTCAAGCAGCATTGTTGGGAGCTTCCATCAGTCCATCTGCGACCAGCGGGCAGGTTGAGACGGGGACCTGGTTTCTCCAGAACTAAACGTATCAGAAATAGAGGAGTTCGCCTACAAAAAGTTCGAGCACACGCAGTCGGGTCTTGACACGTGGAGAGAAGCTCTGGGTGGTGTTGCGAAGGGAAATAGAGAAACATATGTACTTGTGGATGCACTCGATGAGTACCAGATCATTGCGGGGGAGCGCGACAAGCTCCTGAAGGTCGTGCAAACCCTTTTGGGGATGAATGTGCCCAACCTGCAAATTCTCGTGACGAGTCCAAAAGTCAGTGATGTCGAGCATGTGCATGGTTTGCTCAGGAAGGTTGGGCCTTTTGGAATTCGGAATGCCGATGCTGATCGAGATATCGCCAAGTACATTGAGGTGGAGATCAGTCGAGCCGAGGTCATAGAGCAGTGGCCCTACATCCTCAGGAAAGAAGTTGAGAAGGAGCTGGGATCTAGGGCCCATGGCATGTGAGTGTTTTTCCCCAACCAAGTCGAGAACCAAGCTAACTACTGAAGCAGGACAGAAAAACACAACCACACCAACCAACCAAATACCGAAATCAGGGTCGTATACCGCCGGTACTGGTCAGAAATTGCAGCAACTAGAGTGAGGCCAGTTGTTAGGCGGGGGCGTTCACGATATCGTATCTCGTAAAAGAGTGGCTGGAGGGTCGTGTCCTTCGAAAACAAAAAGAATGACTGACTCGTAACTCTGATCACAAAGCAAAAGAAGGGACGCGGAATTTTTGAGCGCCGTAGGCGCTCAAAAACGGTTCTTTCATTCGTACCGTAACATGGTGTTGTTGATGATGCCCCCCTCCCCAAAACTCTAGGGCAGGGCAGAAGATTCTAAATACAGAGGGCGACTGGCTGTGCCAGTCATGTACCACCAAAAATCGTGATCCCCGAGTCAATGTGTTCTTGGGGTTGGCAACATGAAGATCACCCTCCGTGCCATCATCGGTTGCCTCATTCTAGGAACCGACTCGAGAGCGAGACTATCCAACACCCTTGTTCCCACCGCAAACTCCAAAACATTCCTATTTTTTCACGTAATGAGGCCTACTGACATGCGGCAACATTGGTGTTACATATTACTCCGCACCGTTTCCACGCCATTTCTACCAAATGGCGAAATCCAGTATTGGTACGTTCGGGTGCGCGTCGGGGAATAAGCCGTTCACTGGGGCCGCATGGGTGAGCAGGTCTAAGCAAAGACTGAGCCGAGCCTGAGCTAAAGTGGGCAATGTGTGCCCAGATTTTTCCCACATTGAAAACGTAATATCTCAGCTGCGATGGTAAATTGCTCCAGCGAAGCATTGCCTCCTGCCAACAGTCATCCCAGGCAAACTTTTCCCGGGGCGATGAACCTGCAAGGTACGCGGATGGTGTTGATGCAGATGATTAATGTCACCCTCGACGCACCTTCAACAACATGGCAGCATCGACCCGGGGAAACTGTCGCACACCACGGGACTGTGACCAAGTTAATTATGCCTATCTGGATCAGGCTTGGCAGAGGCCGCTACGCGTGACACCCTCAACCCTTCTAGATGATTGAATAGGCATTTATTGTAGTTGTCGGAAGGACAATATTTCGGATCACGGGTGGCTGGGGGCGGATTCGATACATTGTAATGGCTAGCCTAGACCCGTCCCTTGCAGCCTGATACAAGGAGGGAAAGGGGCGGAGGGTACATGGTATACGCAGCCCCGCTGAGCCGGACTCAGCGAGCCGCTATAACCCTAACCCTGCACAAGCGGATTACGGCCTAGCTGAGGCGGCCGCACCACCTTTCCTCCTTGCAACTTACGACTTCTTATTCTAACCAGTCAGAAGCCGCGCAGACAAGACCCTCAAACCTGACCTTTACTACGATAACTTCAAACCCCTACTTCTCTATCGCGCGCCGACCTGGTGGTTTTGGCAAACCTGCCTCACTTTCTCCTCCCCCTCCCCGTTATATAGAGGGCGTGACCCCCAAACCGGACGACCCACTTTCTGGACATTGTGATTTGCAGACCCAAAAGACAACTACTATACTTCTTTTCATCACCACACCCAGGGTTTTGGCCCAAATTACACCAAATTTGCAATAAATCTAATGCGTAAGCAGAATATTCAGTCCGCGATTAATGCGGTTTAAAACGGCGTAACGTTACGCCATACCGCCTTAGAGTTTAACGTACCGCGATTAATATTGAGCGACCGCCTTCGCGGAACAACTAATAGGCTAGCAAGCCAAATAGAAGTTAGAAACTATTACCAGTTTAGGAAAGGTTTTAGTTGATTGGGCTTTTAACGAGGAAACTATAAGGCGCGTTTTAACTAAAGCGCAGATTATAAGGATGGCTTAAGAAGTATTGAGGTAAGGTAGTGATTTTACTATCCTTGACTATTGCTAGGTTAACTGCTTTCTTAGGCGCCATAAATGTATAAAAACTAAAAAAAGTATATTACTGAAAAGAATAAAAACGCGTGGTTTACCAAATTTGCGTATAAAGATTTTTATAACCGTTTAGGCTTTTAATTGTAATCTAAAGGCATTCTCCCCCGGAATATTACTAATATAGATGAATATAATATATAAAAGGTCGAAATAACTATAGGGATTGTTATAGGCGATTCTTTTATTAATCGTTCCTATTGAAATTACAGCACAGATACCTTGTAGCTATAGTACCTTTGCGTGTTGTAGTCTGGTTAATCTTGTCACGGCACCAAACTGGCCCTTAACCAGGGCCGGGCCGGCCCCGGACTAGCAGCTACACGTGACCTCCCCAGCACCTAGTATATAGCCCGCTAAAGAGAGCCAGCTCCCTTTGGTCCCCTTCGTGTAATAATAAGTCTCTTTCCCAGACCTAAGGTTAGTACTGTGATAGTTTATTATACCTACCTCTCGGGAGTAGTAATCGTTACCGGCCCTTTTCCGCCTAAATTACTCCTCCTGCTGAACCTATTAAGAAACGGTACTGATTTACTATAAAACCGGAGTAACAAAACCGGAGTAGTAACCTAGAATACACATGAGACTAGACTGCATTACGAATATGCCCCTAAGAACAACCTTAACAACCAGACGCCCAGAACCCACTAGATTTCCAGCTACAAAACCCCCTAACCCCTAATTAACCCTTAATTAGTAATAATTGCAGTAACTATAGTAGCTAATTACTGATGGATTTTACTGGGTATTGGGAATAAGTGCCACGCACTACTGTACAGCACCTGTGCTGTATAGCACAACTATGCCGCAGCACAAATAGTGCTGTGTAGCACACTGCACAGCATAATGAGCCCTACAATAAAACCTCGTATTCTACCACGCTAAGAACGCCACAGCGCATTAGCGCCTCGGCACCTCGGCCTTTAGCCTCTGCTAGAGGCCGATGGGCCGATGGTCACAACTATAATAACTACGGCTCGCCCTCTCTTAGATAGAAGAATTAAGCACTTATCCATCTTCTTCTCCATGACTTGCCTCCATCACCATTGTGACCATAGCTTCATAAACACTATTACTACTGGAAGCGATAGCCTTTACGCGCAGCTTTGGGCGCCCGCGGGCTTATATAGCTAATATAGCCGATAAGAGATTATAATAAGTTATTTTAATAATTACTTGAAATAGGTGCCTATTTTCGTTACTATCCTTTACACTATTTCTGCTAGCTTCCTTATTATCTTACTAAGTACCTTTACTAAGCCGTTAATTACCTTCCAGATCCTTATTTACCTACGCATCTTCTCTATAATCGTTATCTTCGGGCTCTTTACTGTTACTAATTTAATATACCTTAAGATTAATTTATAATATTGTAGTGTGGCCGGCGAAACCCCGCCGCAGCGGCTGCGTAGCGCTGGGGGCAGCAGTAACGTAATAAGTCAGTACACGTATAAAAGCCGCTGTAGGTAGTTGGCGCTCGCAAGGGGTTTTTCCCTTCTACAAGAATTAGTCATTATATTAAAATAAAATCTGCTTTATTAACTTATTACTAGTAAATCACCTATATATCGTAGCAGTATTAGGCTCTTCCTTAATCACCCTAGTAACTTATTACATTTCTAATTCTTCTACCCCAATTAATTAAAATATTACCAACGCTAAGCACCCTGGAATATACCGCCCCGAAAATGGGTATTACATTACTAAGTAATTATACGCCTTCTCAATCCCCAGGTAAATTACTAATATCTCCCTAGGGATGCGGCTCAAAGGAACTAATAGGCCCAGCTATACCTACTAAATTAAATATATAGTGTACGGAAAACCGTATTTGTATATTAAAGCAACTAGTATAAGTTAAAAAGCGAGAAAAAGATTTGTTAAATTAGTTTGGAATTGTAAATAAATTACCTAAAAAACGTTAACGTAATAAATCTCCGACTTAGGAATTAAAAAAAACTATTAAAATTAAGAATATTATTTAATTTAATACTAAAATAACTTTTTACCGTTACTAGAAATAACTATAAAACTTAGAATACGCCTTTATAAAAGATCCCTAATATTTCTATTTAATAAAAAACCGGATCCTTTTTAACCTTAAATATATAAATTCCAATATTTATAATTATTAGTATAATTATTACGATACGTAATTAGACGATAAGTAAATTACTTATAATACGAACTGGGCTTATTTCGAAAAATAAACTGGTAATTTAATCTATAATATAAGCAACTAAGATACTTCTACTAATAAGACCTTAGAAACAGCTACTCAATTTATTACCTAATCGTTGTAAAAATTTTACTTATATTTTAAAAGCTTAAAGGTATAATTTCCCTACTAAAATAAAAAGGAACGTTTAATAAAATTCTTTTTAAAACTAATTAAAAAGCTTCGTAACCATTTTAATCTTTATTATTATAATAATAAACCCAAAAATTAGGAGGAGATGGTTAAAATAACCTACTAGGTATAATATAACCCTTAATTCCAATGGGAATATATTCTTTCCGAAATAAATTAAAACTAAGGTAAAAGCGAAATAAGGGGTAATTATAATAATTATAGGATTTATAATTACTAAAGATAATAACCCCGAATATCTCAAAGTAGCTTATTATTTTTAACTATTTAATATTTTATATATAAAAGAATAGGGTATATAATACCAAACTATTCTAACTATCTGGTTAACCAAATAGTAGTAAATTAAAGAGTATTATAAGGGTAAGGGTATTAACAACTTCCCAACAATTTAGTAGCGAAAAATTAAGAAAACGATTAATCTCCCTAATCGGTTATAATAATAAAAAGGCCCTATATAATATAACGATCTATACCCAAATACAAATTAACGTTATTTTACTTTCATTTTTTTCTTTATTTATTATTATAAAATTAAATTCCTACGCTAAAATTAATATTATTAATTATACTTTTACCTTAAAATACAATTTACGGTAAATTGCCGATAAATCCCCTTATTTACAATACCTTAACGGAAAAGGATATGAAAGTTTAGAAATATTTAAAGTACTAATACAACTATTTAATAATCAGAACCGTACCTATACCCTTATTATTCCTTATATAACTATTTACAAAATATACTTAAAAGAAAACTCCCCCCTATTATTAAAAATACCTACTTTAAGTAAGAAGGCCATTTTACTATTCCTAAAGGATAATTAATAATAATTTACAATTAATATAAACGTTATATATATTTGTTGAAATTACAGCCCAGTTGCCCTATAGCTACAGCACCCTTGGGTGCTGTAGCCTAGTTGATCTACTGCCCTGGGAGTGCTGTAGCCTAGTTGATCTACTGCCCTGGGAGTGCTGCCGACTGCACTATGGTAAAGTACAGTCACCACAACCACGGGGAGTTGGTGTTGTGGTTCAGGGGGGCTGCCAAGCCCCCTGGACCCA
>Ga0247763_1000995_pt1 | contig 16872 bp, 16 predicted proteins | sample UWRJL141409B4_FD_179926 | JGI IMG/M metagenome (GOLD analysis project Ga0247763, IMG submission 179926) | Plant litter microbial communities from Arlington Agricultural Research Station in Wisconsin, United States - UWRJ-L141-409B-4 | ecosystem: Environmental > Terrestrial > Plant litter >...
GGGGGAATGCAAACAAGCCACCGCAACCAACCCGTAGGACACCTGTCCGTCCCATGAAAACCTATTCCAGAACCTATGCCTTTATCCATAGTAACAATGCCATCACTCTTTCTCCGTCTCCCCGCCCTTCGAGGCTTCATCCTCGGCCACCTCCCTAGGGCTAGCCAGCGGACTCGTCGCAGCTAGCCCACCTATGCTTCCGCTGATACTGTCGGCACGGCCGTGTCCGAGGAGGCCGCTTCGGATACTCGCGGCATCCCCCGCACCGACAGCCTGCTTTGCGTAGAAGCTGTTCCGCTCACTTGCTAGAATACCCGTAGCCGAGTAGATGCTTGTCCGCTCATTTGCCATGCCGCTCGTTCCACGATGTAAACCTGGCGTTGCCGGACTTCCCACACCGTCCATGTTGGCACTCAGCACGCTTAGCGGCAGTGACTCGCGGCTACCGCCCCAGAGGGAGGAGGGCGCGAGAGCCCGTACCGAAGCGTCCGTGTCAAAGGACCTCCTACGATGTCGCTTGGAGGACGATGCCAGCGTTAGGATAGAAGCATTGTCGGTGAGTAGGTTGTTAGCTGTCGCGGTAGCGTAGGTGGTAGGGTGTCCTGTTGCATTGCCGCCCGACGGGGTAAGGTGGGCCGGGATGGCCGAGGCGGGTGAGGCGGTGGGGAACGGCTGATCAAAGTGGATAACCTGCGAGGTGTGTTGGGACTGAGGGGCTCCGTTCGCTGGGGTCCCGTTAATCGCCATCGACTGTATCGTGGTGAGAGTGGTTGTCAAGGAGCGCACCGAGGGCGCAGGAGACGAAAAGGTGCTGTCCCCTCCTCTGCGCGACTCTATTCCCCCGCCAGCGGTACGGCTAGTTCCGGTAAGTGACGATGCTCCATGGGACCGGGCGGTTATTGAGCGGGACGTGTCATGATCGGTGGAGACGGTTGGGGCCATAGATCGACCTCCGGTTGTCGGGGGGGCCTGGCCATCGGTGGATAGCCTCACAGACTGGTTGGTACGGTCGAGGGATGTGATGCTCGAAGACTGTCCAGTGTGGCCGGTAATCACTGACGGGTGGCTGAGCTGCGCGGGGATTGCCACGCCGATTCGACCGGATTGTGGGTAGGGGTTATTCTGCGTCTGGCGTTTCTTCATTCCGTGCTTGGAAGCGTTTCGTCCTCCATCGCCAGCTTTAAGGTTTGCAAGCTTCTTCATCAACGCCGAGAATGGGCGGCGACGGCCGGGCCGGGCCCGATCTGCCATGTCTGTGTCAGTCGCGTCGAACAGAGGCGGCGCGGAATTGCGTCTGGTGCGAAGAGAGAAGTTTCTGGGCATTTTGGTCGAAGATAACTTGGGAGAGGGGAGTAGTACCGTGGGGTTGTGTCGCCGTTTCAGTCATGGCCAGGCGTCAAATGCGGCAGAAGCGATGGCCTTTCCGTGGCCACGTCTTCGACGCTGCGCCAGGTGGGGTTTCACGTTGGTTGGTTCGGATGAGGCCAAAGCTTGTTGGGCAGACAGACACCTTGTGAGAGCGGCGCAAAGTGCGCAGTGCAAACAAAGTGAGTGTGATCGCTAATGCCTCGTCTTGACCCTCGGTTGTGTTGACTGGGCGGGCAATGGAAGCCGCAGGGCATGGGTAGCCCGAGAGTTGATGCAAGCGCACAGTGGGTGCATTACATAATCGGTGCACAGACCTGAGAGTCCGCCTGACGCTGGAGTTTTGAAGACAAAGGCGCGATTCCTGTCAGCAATTGAACAGAGAGAGGTCGTTGGGGAGAGTAATGCACCACGCGTAGCAGGTAGGACCACTCTGTACCTGCGATTGTTATTGATTTTAAAGTTGTTTTACTACATTTTTGTCTTGTATTACTTGAAGACATCTGCTTGTAGGGATGAGGCTTGGAAGGCCTGTCATTCCAGGGGCCTTCTTCCGCTTCCAGGGGGTGGAGTAGTCCAGGGGGTGGAGTAGTGCAGTGGGCTTGGGCACATCTGGCATCCAGAGCCCACCATTTGCACAATCCACAATTGGTTCCCATTCTTCCGGAACGTGCATCCCGATCACCTAGAATCAAGGATCGGGGCAAGATCTGATATGCCAATCGTTCACTTCCCTCCTCTTCACACTGGTGAAAGGCAGGCACGATGTGACCCTAACCCTAGTCACCGTAACCTCACCGAGCGGCGTCGCCCCATTACAAAGCGCTGAGCCGAGGCAAACGCTCTGGGCGCGTGATCACGCCAGTTGGCGACGGACATCGGATGGGGCCAAGAGTAAGCACGAACAACAACGACCAAGGAGATAGTTAGTAGTCTGGCATCAATTTCACTGCATCAAACTCGCACTTCATTGCTTGATTGAGCCAGTCATCACTGGAACACTCCAAAATGACGACCTCCTCACCCTCCCCCGTCATCATTGTCGGCGCTGGCCTTGCCGGACTCGTCGCTGCCTTCGAGCTCTCACAGCGCCGGGTACCCACAATAATTCTCGATCAAGAAAGCGAAGCCAACCTCGGTGGACAGGCTTTCTGGTCGCTCGGTGGCCTTTTCTGCGTCGACTCAACCGAGCAGCGACGCATGGGCATCCGCGACTCCCGCGAGCTGGCCATGCGTGATTGGTTTGGTTCTGCCCGCTTTGATCGCGAGAAAGAGGATTACTGGCCCAGGCAATGGGCCGAGGCGTTTGTCAACTTTGCGACAGATGAGATGGAGAGCTATGTCAAGGCAAGGGGGTTGGGATTTCTGATGAATGTGGGCTGGGCGGAACGAGGCGATGGCCGCGCCGATGGACATGGGAATTCTGTGCCGAGGTTTCATGTCACGTGGGGGACAGGCCCGGAGGTGGTGAGGGTGTTTGCGGAACCGGTGAGGAAGGCGGAGAAGGCAGGGATTGTCAAGTTCAAGTTTCGGCATGTGGTGGACGAGTTGTTGGTTGACGAGAAGACGGGCCGTGCCATTGGTGTCAGGGGGAGAGTGCTGGAATCAGACGACTCACCTAGAGGTGTCAAGTCTTCGCGGACAACCGTGGGAGAGTTTGAGATTCTGGGCTCGGCCGTGTTGGTCTCCTCGGGCGGCATCGGAGGTAACGTTGAAAAGGTCAAGTCGGTTTGGCCTGTCGACCGACTTGGCCCCAAGGTACCCGAGAACTTCGTCATTGGCGTGCCCGCACATGTTGACGGCCGCATGATTGACATCGCCGAGCAAGCGGGCGCCAACGTGGTGAATAAGGACCGCATGTGGCACTACACCGAAGGCCTCCAGAACTGGGATCCCATCTGGCCCGACCATGGCATTCGAGTTCTCCCCGCACCGTCGTCTCTGTGGCTTGACGCCACCGGAAAGCGGCTCCCTCCATTCCTCTTCCCCGGAACCGACACTCTCGCTACGCTCAAACATATTTGCTCCACCGGATACGACTACACCTGGTTCATCACTGACCAGAGCATCGTCGCGCGAGAGTTCGCCCTCTCGGGCTCAGAACAGAACACAGATATCACAGGCAAGTCTGTTTGGAAGCTCCTCACACAGCGCATCTTCAGCTCCAAGGGCACCATACCAGTTCAAAATTTTCTCAAGCATGGCAAGGACTTTGTCGTTCGTGACAACCTTGAAGATCTCGTCGCCGGCATGAACGAGCTCATCGCCTCCATGCCCGGCGCTCCGCAGCTTGACTTTGAAAAGATCAAGGAAGTCGTCGACGCCCGTGATGGCCAGTTCGACAACACCTACTCCAAGGACGCGCAGACCATGCTCATCCACAGCGCCAGGACCTATTGGCCGGACCGTCGCAGTCGAGTTGCGCCGCCCCATAAGCTGCAGGATACGGCGAAGCATGGTCCCCTGATAGCTGTGCGGATGAACCTATTGACCAGAAAGACACTGGGTGGCATTGAGACAAATCTGCAGAGCAATGCTATGAGGGCGGATGGGACGCCATTCCCGGGCCTATATGCCGCAGGAGAGGCAGCAGGGTTTGGTGGTGGGGGTGTGCATGGGTATTCGTCTCTCGAGGGTACATTCCTGGGAGGTTGTATCTTTTCGGGACGTGCAGCAGGGAGGGCAATGGCCGATGAAGTGCTGGGAACGGTTAGGGATGGCAAGGTTAGAGATGCAAAGCTGTGAGGAACACGGGTCAAGGTCACAATGTCACAGTAAATGTCAACATGGATGAATGATGGGGAATAGAACGCGATATTAGAGCCGAAAGCTCAACTACTTATTTTGTGTAGCAATTATTATGAAGAAAAGAAAAAGTAAAAGAAACCATTCTCCCAGTCAAGTTGAAAGTTAAAACATTGAAAAGGGTAGAAACCCCGAGGCCCGCTCGCTACATGTATACCAAAGCCCCAAACTCTAAACTCAAGGCATAAAATCTCAACAAAAGAGAAAGAAAGAAACCGAACCTCACCTCTGAGCAAACACATGGCTTGTGTTGCTTGGAAACTTGATATTTGTAGAGCACGGAACAACATGGGTAGGTAGGTATGTCGCCCCTTCGGAAGAAAAAAAAGTATTTGAAATCCATCCCAGTCAATCAATTCCTTCTTTCTCAGGCCAATTCATCGTCTCGTCCCATTTATCCTCCTCCGCTCTGTTTCTCTCTTTCTCTGTTTCTCTCTCTCTCTCTCTCTTCAGTTCCCTGCAGTGCCTAGGTAGGTAGGTAGGTAGGTAGGAATGGTAGACGAGTGGAAAGGCAGACTAGTATCCGTATTCGATTCGGCCAAAGTCGTGTATCTGCCGCGCAGTCGGGCTGGCTTGTGTCGTTTCGCGCCAGGGTCGCTGGTCGTTTCTTCTTACCAGCTTGAACTGCCAAAATTTGCCACCACGCTGGTTGAGTTCTTCGCGGCGATCGACGACGGTATATAGGCCGTCGTAACGGATTCCAATGGACGGGGCAAAAGGACGATCATTGCGACCGGTTCCGGTAGCCGCGCTCCGAAGAACACGGACAGGGCTCCGGGTTCGGAGTGAAGTCATTAGACTTTTTGTCCTGTTCGTAACGTGATCTACACGAATAGGATTGGTGTTGTCGGCGCTGTTGTCGGCGCTGTAGTATAGAGTTTCACCCTCGTCTCGGTCCATTTCGTGGTAAAGAGATGACCTTCCCGAGACCACGATGGAGTAGGCTCCGTATTCCGCAGAGCCAGAAATACCGCTCACCGGGTGGCCGTGAGCTCCGTGGAATAAAGCCACGCGCTGCAGCGGCCACCAATCGCCCGGTGTAAGATTGTTGTGGCCAATGGCCTTTGCGGAGCGCTTCTCCGAGATAAATCGCGGGTCGAGGATATATGACCTGGCCCCTTGCGCCTTGAGGGCGATACCGTGCATAATGCCGCCGAGTCCCCAGATAGGGTGGTTTGGAGGCGGGAGCCGTGCCCGAATAGTCCCCGAGGATGAAGTGGGATTGGAGGAGGGTGCGGGAGCTGGGGTGTCGTCGCCACTAGCATCGTCACCGATCTCGTCCTCGCCCCAGTTCTCCTCCTCAAACCGGTCGTATAGTTGGGCCGCTTTCCTAGCGACTTCCTCTGGCCATTTGTCGGGATTTTGCTTGATAAATGAGAAAACCCGAGGGACGTCGACTACTTTGAGCCGAGGGGATGCTCCCACCTCATGTTCGAGGTGGAAAAGAAAGGCGAGGACCCATGGCGTGCGCTTTTTGAGCTTGTCGGGGTCTCCGCGTATCCCTTTGCCTCCCAACATCTTGACTTGCATGACACCCTGCAGGAGTGAGTCGTTCCACACCTGCACGGCGGCCGCAGGTTGGCCAGGCGTCCCGATTGCGTCGCTGGCCGCCACGCCGACGGTCCTCTCAGTCGTGTCGCTGGCGGCCATGCCGACAGTCACGGGAGTAGTTGCGCTGGGCAAGGCGTCCACAGCGCCGTTGGCGTCCGCGGCGGCATTGATGTTGGCCATGTTGGTCACGGCGTCGGTGCCATGCCCGCCGCTGGCGAGACGGCCACCAACGTTGTTCTCACCACCCTTGACGCTGCTGGCAGACATGGTGAGGCTGCTCCTGTTCATTATATTAACAGTGCATTCTGAAACGACTGTGCAGTTTTACAGTGAAAAGAAAAGGTGAAGCTGGAGGAATTGTATAATGCTTTGTAACGGATAAAAAAACTTCTCAATTACTTCCAAGGGAGATTATTATTCCCTGCTGGAATCAAATAGGGGGGGGGGGCTTCCTACCGATGGGAAATGGGCTATAAGCAAGATAGGATAGCCTAAAAAAACAGGTAAAAGAGATAAGGGCAAAGATGGTGAAAGAATAGTAAATTCCTAATGTTGCAAAACTGTGAAATAACCTAATTATAAAAAGTGAGACGGCATCGTAGAAGAGTAGGTATATTAGGGGCATAATTTAAGAGCCTGCAATATGGAAATAGGATACTTACAAGGCCGTAGAACTAAAGATGCTGGTTTAGGGTTGATTGGAGTAAGTAGGTAGCAGCGGGCTGGGATAAATAAGGTGGGAAGTGGTCAGGTTAAATTGTGATGTATGGTGTGGGATGTGGCAATTTCCTGTTAAAAGAGAAAGCAAGAACTTTTCGAAGCCCGGTGGTAGAGAAAGATATGATATAGGAAGGTTGCGTAAAGCTGGAAGGAGAGGATTCTGTTTATTATCGGGAAAGGAGGGAATAACCGTTTAAAGCCAGTGGTAGAGAAAGTCCTAGTGTGGGGAGGTGGTAATTCGTTGCCGGGAGAGAATGCTGTTTGTTTGTTTGTTGTCGAGGGAGGAATGAAGAACGCCTCGAGGCCTGGTAGTCGAGAAGGTGTGGTGTAGGAGGGTGGCGTCAGGTTGGGAGAAAAGGATTTTGTTTGTTGTCGAGAGAGGAAGGAACAACCCTTCAAGGCTGGTGGTAGAGAAAGGTCAGATGTGGGAGTTTGTGAGTAGCTGCAGGATCCCGTTTGCTTCTTGAGAGAGGAATGAGCAACTTTCTGAGCTGGTGGCAGAGAAAGGTCTGATGTGGGGTAGTGAGTGGTTACAGCGACAAGATCCTGTTTACCTGTTGAGAGAGGGATGAACAACCTTCCAAGCCGGGGGTAGAGAGATTGTTAGGTGGGAATGAAGCCTTGTTTGTTGTTGGGAGAGAAGGGAATAACCCTTTGAGGCCGGTGGTAGAGCGGGCTGTGGCGTGGGGAGATGGTGAGCGATTGCGGCTGCCGTAATATGATCTTGTGTGTTACAGAGAGAGGAAGGAACAACCCTTTGATACCGGCGGCACAGAGAGGCTTGGTGCGGGGAGATGGTTGGAGGGAAAGGATCCCGCCTGCTGTCCAGAGAGGAGGGAACAACCCTTCTAAGCCTGTGGCAGGGAAACGTGCGGTGCGGGAAGGAGAGAATCCTGTTTGTCGCCGAGAGAGGAATAAAGAACCCTTCCAAGCCGGTGGTAGGGAAAAGTGTGGTGTGGAAAGGGGAGGATTATGTTTGTTGGCCAGAGGGAGGAAGAATGCTTGAAGCCGGTGGCAGAGAGAGGCGTGGTGTTGGGAAGAGGTTGGAAGGAAAGGATCCTATTTATTATCGAAAGGGGAAGGTACAACCCTTCGATGCCGATGGTGGTGAGAGGTGGGGCGTGGGAGATGGCTGGAGGGAAATTGTCGAGAGAGTGAGGGAGAACGTCTTGAACCTGGTGGCAGAGAAAGGGGTAGCGTCGAGAGATGGTCGGAAGGGAATGGTCTTGTTTGCTGTCAAGAGAGGGATGAAGAACACCCTGCGAAGCTGGTGGTAGAGAAAGGTTTATGAGAAGCTGTTCGGGTTTGCGGCACACACTTGGCGGTGAGCAGTCGAATCTGGAGAGAGTTGCTGAGGGTGTTGACAAGGAAGTGCCTCGTCCCAGCAAGGGGATGGAAGGACGGGGTGGGATAGTTGGGCGAGCAGCGCTTCCCCGGGCTGTATGGTGACTGCGACAATGTGTTAGGAATTGGGATGACATGACATGGTTTACTAGTGAAAGAGGAAGGGACTCCCGGAAGAGCCGCACAGGGTGCTTACCCGGGCAGCGGAAGATCGGGAGGGTACGAGCGGCAACGAACCTGCTTTCAAACCGACTTGCACAACACTGAGGTGATGCCCAGCAACAACGACAAAGAGGTATTCGAGTGATGGTATGATTTCTGTCTAATGCAGTATATATCTCCTCGTGGATGAGTTATCGCCAGTGATCCTCGCAAGTATAGAAGTGCAGAACTATGTCAAGTCAGGCGCCTCCGATCTCCAGGGCCCTTGGTCCGGGAGGATCAGCCGCCGGTTTGCTCAAGCCTCAATGTCTATCGCAGGACGGTGCAACTCCACCCAGCGCCTCCTCTATTCACTCGTCTGGCCACGCCGACGTTGGTCTAAACAGCAAGGCGTACCGGGAATGATGGCCTGATCAGCCGACCTAGTGACCAACACAATACAAGTCGTACAGTGAGACGTCTCTGACTTGGCGTACCTCTGTGGTCACGACGCTCTTGTGCGGCGGTGTGACCGAGGATTTTCTATCTGCCGCCTTGATCGGCGTCCACGTTGTGGATTACTACTCGGGTTTATCCGTAGCAGTATGCCACTGCTTTAAAAATTTATCTGGTTGTCCCAGAAAGGTAGTCTCTTTTATTGAGTATACCCTGTTTTGAAAGTTAGTCGTAAGGGTGGTCACCTGATGGGTTATCCGCTAACAACCAAAAAAAAAAATATAAAAAAAGGGAAAAAGGATTTAGTAAAATCGGGAGGGGGTCGGGCGTTTTATAGTCAAGTAGTAGCTTTTGTATTAGTAGGTAGAATATTTAATATTTTAATAAAAAGTAACCTTTTTTGGCAAAAGTAGAACTTGGCATTCAGGCTAAAGTACGTTACCCCGCGCGCTTTCCCTTTTCCAGACAGTGTAATGCGCTTGACTTATCACAGATGAGTCATGTCGTAGTAAGGGTAAAAAACATCCTCGTGTGTTGTTTGCCGCATTCTTGATCCCATCTCGAGATGTTGATGCCAACGTCATGAATGCGCATGCGTTTGTTGACCCCATACACAGTATCTAGGTTATGGTGGCCTAGCTTGCTTGCCGTACGCTTCTGTGCGATCAATCAAGCTTGGGAAAATTGTCCATTGGGTACTTCGTACGACAGTGTGTACGGATGTACGGATATGCGGCATCACATTTGGGTTGGTGCACCATGGCTGGTAGAGCGGGAAGCTCTTAGCGGTGGTTGGTGATGGTGTTGACCCTGAGCAGGCGGCGGCTTTAGAGAGTCCGATGCGTTTGACGGTCAGCTGATAATTGCTGAAGGTTCAAAGTCTACTTCGTAGCAGCAGGTTTTATAGAGGCTGGAGGTGGTTGCTGGGCGCTGAGCTTGGGCGTTGTTCTGCACATGATCTTGCGATATCCTTCACATGTAATATGTGGGATGGACTGTCGATGCATCGAGCAAAACAGCTGTAACATTGACAGCCACCCGTGCGACAGGGAAGCACATTCTTTGCACTCTGCATTTTCACTTCCATATTACATAAATATTCAAGAGCCACTGGTGCACCGAGAACTGACGCCCAGATGACAACATTCCCAACCCTGAATCAAAATTAAGTTGAGACCTCTGGCCTGTGAAAGCAGGCATTTGATATGCCAAAGAAAGTGTTTTCAATGCATTCGATCCTTGAATTTTGAAGCAAAACCTTTTTGTCATTAATCTCAAGTAGTAAATAGGATTAGACGACTGCTTCCAAGCCTATCCGTGGAGTAGCATTTGAAGTACTGCAGTCCCGCACTAACAGTCTTGCTATGTCGACAATGTGTTGAACCGAGTGATGCGAGCTTTAGCGCAAGAACGATTCCTTCACCCTCTCACGTCTGAAGAAACTGAGCGCGCTTGCAATGAAGAAAAAAGAATTTATATTCTTCACCTGCTTTCCAAATGAGGAGAGCCGAAGCGAGAAGATTGACCACCTAGGTATCCAAATCTCGTGCAGTACGTCACCGTCATGGAATCCGGTCAAACGAACGTGGTGTTTTCTCTAAGCCCAACCAACAACTCCAGGATGATAGAGTCTCCCGAAAGACTGCGCACGTCTGCTTTCAAGTCCAATTTTTCATGGCAAAGGACTAATTGATGAGGAAGGAAACAGATTCGTTGATCGCCATGCTGATACAGGCATAAAACATTTTCTGCCCGGCCTGTTTTCCCGGCCACATGTCCTGGAGAGAACGTGCAGAGTAGCACTCGGCTACCCTCTTATCACACCAAACGAAGCGACATGAAGCTTTTTCAAATTCTCAGAATTCTCGGTACCGCAACCTCGGTTAGCCCGACTATCGTCTCTGACCCTCCCGGCCCGGCCTCGGAGCATGTCCGGGTTGTGGGGCTCTCCTTGCTCGGCTCCGGTTGTCCACCCGGAAGCACCGATGTGCAGGTCGACGCGACTAACACACTGATGGAAATCACCTTCTCCCAATACATTGTCCAGACCGGCCCCGATATCAGTCCAGCTGACTCGCGCAAGAACTGCAATTTGAAGATTAGCATGGAATTTGATGCGGGCTTCCAGCAAGTTTCCCTCCAGTCCGCCTCGTCCACCCGTCCGTCCTTCACTTGTAACCCCCAAGCTACCTAACTAACTATGCAATGTCTTGTCAGATTTTTCGCCATCGACACAAAAACCGCAGGTTTTGCTCAGATCTCAGCGGGAAGCAATGGCAGATGCACCAGCAGTTTCGAGTTCACAGGCGACATGAACATGAACCTCACAGGTATCAGCGGCCAAGCCAGTTACGCCATTGAACTCTCTGGTGAGCTTGAAGGTCCCTTTGACCTGGCTGCTAGTCCCGACTTGGTGTCATCGTCGGCGTCGCCCTGCGGAGGCTCAACTGCTACGCTGAGCATGGATCTAGAGTGCAGTGTTTCTCCGACGGAATCACAGGTGCTGATTGCGGTATGTGTCACTCTCCTTCAATTGAAGGCTGGGAGCGTGCATGAGTGGCGCTGATAGGGAATAGGTCGATCGCATCAGTGGAAAGATCGCGTTGCGTGTTGCGCTGGATTGGGGGAACTGTCCATGAGGGTAGCAGCACGTCAAGTGGCATAGGCACAGATCGGGAGAGAGACCAGAAATGAGTCGTGGCGATGCTCTCTGACATTTGAATGTCCGTAATTGTCTCGAAGGGTTGAAATAGTACATGTACCTAAATTCCCCGACTAGGTGTCATCATCAACTACTCCAAAGCAGTCCAAAGTCCCAGCCTAGCATCCCTTGCACTAGCAAAGTCAAATTCAGTACCTGTACCCAACACCATCAGCACCATCAGCACCAGACGACCCAGATCCAGCTAGGCATCGATCGATCACCTCATGTCCTCGACCGAAACGGATTCCCGCCACAGCCATTCCAACACATGCCCCCACCCGAGCCAAAGCAACAACCCTGGTCATTCGAGAAACAACAACCCCTATGATCAGAGAAACAACACCCCTCGTGATCTGAAAAGCAACCTCCCCCGTGATCGGAGAAACAGCAGCCCCCGTGGGACGCAAAACAGCAGCCGCCGCTATCAGCAAAGCAGCATCCCGGCTTGTCTTCCATGGCAGCCCATTTATCTGGCTGGGGAGTCGCTTCCATGGGGGGAGGGCTGGAGTAGGCTGGGAGAGGGGGTTGTGATGCATGCCGTGTGGCGGTTGCGCCGTAGGTCATGTTGCTAGATTTTGGTGTTTCGGTTGTCATTTTGAAAATTTCTGGCCTCCGTAGAACTAGATTTGGACTACAAGGGAGGTTTTTCATGCGAAAGAACGCTGGGATGTGGGTCTGATATTGAAGTAGGCGACTGAAAGCCTGGCATGAGGATCAGGTGAGGATCAGGAGATGTTGCTGATAACGTGACATTCACGTGACCGGCCATTCTGTTCCCAAGTTGTGAGTTTCACAAGTCCTATAGAAATAGAAGCATGTGGGATGGGGCAAAACGAAAACCAGTGATAAAAGAGCAAAGAATAAAGGAAGGTGATCGGTAGGAGCTCAGTCAGGGTCTACTGTGATGTATTGGGCCGTGACACGGAGCAGTGAGGGCTGGATTCTCCTCCAGCGATCCAGATCAATTTACCCGGTTGTTGATACAAACCCGTCTGTTTCCTTAACCAAAGACTGCATACCATAAATATACAGAATGTGTCACCTACCCATCATCCAGAGTCATGGCCATGGTCCAATCTGTTGGAGACTCATTGTCTGGCCTACACGACGAAGGCGCTAGCCGCCATGGTCTTGTAGCATGATTATCAGCAGTGGACCTTGTGAAACCCTGTTGATCAATTCGCGCTGCACTACCTCCGGTGTCTGACCGTCTTCATCACCTTCACTAGAGTCATGTGGCTGTTCATCGGCAAGACTGGCCGCCGCAACCTCTTAGTTTAGGGAGGGTTTCTGCAACTTTATCGTTGGTGGCGCCGCGATGAGCTCAAGGTCCACAAAGCCTCATGGTCGACAAAGTGCAAAGTAAGACTGAGTGAGTGGCGTTAAGCTGCAGGAAATTCTGAGACTTCGAGATCGATGGCGTCGAACGGCGCATGGGGCATGGGCGTAGGGCATCCAATTATAGCGGCTCGCCCCGCTGCCGAGCCTGTGATCTAGCGCCCTGATCCACCATCCGACGATCCTGGTCTGCAAGGTCCTCACCGCATCGTACGTACCGTGGGGGTAAATTCCAGAATCCGGTGATCTGGTGGTCAAGTCATGACTTGCCGTCTTGTGAGGCCTCTGGAACTCCGTAGACATTAGCGTAACTGCGGGCCGTATTGTTGCATCGCTGCCAGTGAAAGTGGAAATTCCTTGCTTGGGGCTGTGTAACAAAATCCGAAGGACAATGCAGTCCGAACAGCACAGGCGACGTCGTGGTGAAAGTTCCCGGAAAGGCTGGGAAGATGACAAAGAGACCCCTTGTGCGCTTCCAGAATTGATGAAAATATTCCTCACGAATCACATGTCGATCTGTGGTAAGAACGCAGGGTCCAGTGAAGCGTCCCTTCCGGAAACAAGTTGAAACTTTTGCTAGCGCCGATAACGCACGCTGGGTGGACTGGGAGCGCCAAACCCCGATGGCTCGCTGCACGCCGCTTGCACAACCCAATCAGCAGCTTCACGTGCGGGAAAGTTCCCCGTTTTACCAAATGCGGCATCGTGTGAGCGGGCGAGAGTCAAGAGTGCCGCGCGTTGTCGCTTCCCCAGTGGCTGCACGCTAAAGGGAGCCCGGATGGGAGACTTTCCGGGACCTTTGCATTTGCGAGCTTTGACCGGGACGCGTTAACATCGAGAGACAAAATCTCCGTCGGAGCTGTTCAATTTCTCGCTCTTGACAGCTGTTTCTTTTCTCACTCACACTTGGATTCAGACTTTGCCAAATTTACAACCAGAAGAAAACCCACCCCACCACCGTGAAAAGCCGCCGGGCTCCTTGAGACAAAGGTAAAACACAAAGTGCGCTCGCCTCGCTTGGCTAGTCCTTGTCAAGAGCGACCCCTTTGTTCGTACGTGTTTAAAACAACGTCGCCCAATCCCTTGCCTCAACACTGGTGTTCTTTGCAAAACCGCTCCACGACGTCTCTTTCTCTTTTGTTTCTTCTGTTTTTTTTACAATCACCTCCTCCAACGGACAATGGATTCCAGATCAGTTTCGTCCCGCTTACGGGAACTCGTCAAGGTAGGAGGACTCTTACCCCTCACTCGTCTCCAAATCTCCCGATGCTCGGCCCCCGCTAACACAGGCACAGTTTCTTGGCACTGTTAAAGGAGATCTCTCCAACGTCACGGGTCCGCCATCTCTTCTGGCGCCCTCATCCGTCGTCGAGGTAGGCCATTGCTGGGCTCAGCGCCCGGCTGTCTTCGCCGCTCCCGCACTCGAGTCATGTCCGCAAAAGCGCAGTTTGCTGGTGCTACGATGGTTCCTCATCTCCCTGCGATCACAACTCTATGTCAACGGCGCCCCGGGCGTGTCGATCAAGAAGCCACTCAACGCGTTCTTGGGCGAGCTCTTTTTTGCATCATGGACCGACGAGGAGGCCAAGGCGACAGCCCACCTTGTGGCCGAACAGGTGTCTCACCACCCACCCATCACAGCTATGCACATTGCCGACCGCGAGCACGGCATCCGAGCCGACGGTTATGCTCGCGTTGAGATGACCTTCAACGGTGCCGTCAACATCCGCCAAGTTGGCCATGCCCTCGTCCACATCGATCGCTACGACGAACACCATCTTGTCCCTCTTCCGGACGTCAAGGTCCGCGGCTTCCTCAACGGCTGCATGTATCCTGAGATCACTGGCCCTTACAGCATTGTGTCCAGCTCTGGATTCGTGGCTGAGATGAACTTTACCGGGGAAGGCTTCGTCCGTGGAAAGCGCAACGCATTCACTGCTAGGATATACGCCAAGGCCGATCCCAAACTCACCTTGTATAAAGTATGCGGTATTTGGAGCCAGGGGTGGACGGTCAAGGACGGGCGTACCGGCGAGGTGATTGAGGTGTACGAAGTCGATGCCGCGGAGAACGCCCCGGTCCCGATAGATATCGCCCCTCTTGATGAGCAAGATGAGTGGGAATCACGTCGGGCTTGGGCTGGCGTGTTGGCGGGTATGGCCGCGGGCGATTCCCGGGCTGTGCTGGCAGAGAAGACCAAGATTGAACAAGCTCAACGTCAACTACGTGCACAGGAAGCTGCTCGTGGTGAGAAGTGGGAGCCGTTGCTTTTCCAGTCTATTGATGGAGAGGATCACGATGTCTTTCGCCGTCTGGCAGAGGGCACAGATTTCTGTCTTAGTCACGAAAGGACCAAGGGTGTGTGGAAGGTTGATGAGAGACGGATTGGATCAACTTCCAGGCCATACCGAGGGGAATTGACGCCATTGGGTTAAGGTTGGACCTGACTTGGCTTGATGCCATTTTTCTGTTCTTTGATGCATAGCGTGGTGTTGGGCATGGGCACGGTTGCATAAGGGTGTAACCATCATGTTGTTTTAGCTCTTGCTTTTTCGTAGGTATTGATCGGGTGGGAGTTGCACCACGGTTTCGGGCAGAGGATGCCTTCTGTTTCACTTTTGTTGAATCTGGAAAGGTGAAGATGCCGGAAGAGTGGGGATTGTGTGATTTGGCTGGAAGATGATGATTTGCCATGTTGAGGCTTCGATTAGTGTGCCAGGTGGTGATTTACTCTCTCAAGTACCATGATTCTGAGCAAAAGGAAACCCTTGGGCTTTGCAGAAGCGTAGTGCCCCTATAATTTGGCATGTAAATACGGATATCATGTGCTTCATCTTGCCAAGTGCTTGGGTTGTTTGGTCACTTCCGAGGGTTTCCCCCAGAATCAAGTGGATAGGATATTCTTGTTGCTGTACAGTGCAGCCTATCAGCTCCCAGTGCTAGCTGCGGCAGCCAATGACACCTCGTATACGTGCCTCCAAGCAAACACCAAGACGCAGCTGAAAAATTGGACGGGATCCTGTGGTCAGAACCAATCAAAACAAGTATTGGGTCGTATTTGTGAATGTCATGTTCACCCCTCTTTCAGCTCACCGACTCTTTTTCCGGAACATCAATCCAACTTCCCACCGACTCTCTCATCTCAACTGATTTTTTTTTGGGGTTTTTTTTAAAAGTCAAGTCTGGTCTGGTCTGGTCTGGTACATATACAAAACTCAACATGGCCTACCCCAACCGCTCCCAGATCGACGCCCAGCATCAAATTGACCAGATCCGCGCCCAAGCTGAACGAACCCTCGCCCACCAGTCCCAGTCATCCCACTTCCAATACCAACCACCGGCACCTAATACTTCTACTTCTACTACGACTGCTGCCGCCAACATAACCGCACCAAACATGGACGTCTGTCCTGGTCGCGACACTGTTTCCGGCGCCCACTGGTACGGCTGGCCCGAATGCCTAATTTGCGTCTCCTGTTTCCACACCTTTGCAAGGAGCGGCTCGCTTGCGCATCCGCAAACCATGCCAATGTGGAATACGCGAGTCGATCAGGATTGCTGCTGTGATATGTATTCGCCCCGTCAGCGGGGTCGGTATATCTCTGCGTGTCAGAACGGAAATGATACCACGGCATTGTTGGAAGCGAGTCGTGTACGTGCGCAAGTCTGGGAAGAAACCATGCTGGGATTGGCGAGGCTAGATTCGCAAAGAGAAGCGGCAGAAGCGGATGTCTACATGGCAAGGGCCATGGCGAATATCAATGTGATTTCGGCACAGAATAACGCAATGATTGATTCGTACAGTGGGTTGGATGTGTCGTTTGGGAGTACTGACACAAGAGATGAATGGAGGACAGATACAGGGAATGTGTACCATTCGTGGAATGGGGTCGTTGCAGAGAGGGAACAGATGGAGGCGGATGAATATGCGAGAATGGCAGCAGAGGCAGAGGGAGAGGGGGAGGAAGCGAAGAGGGAGAGAGAGAGGCTAGAAGCGAGGTGGAAGGAGTTTGAATAGAATTTAGTTATTTAGGGACCAGTCGAGATTAGTTCTAAATAGCAGAGAGATAAATACAGAAGTTAGATACAAAAAGTCCAATGAGTTCCAGGTCATGCCATACCATGTAATACATACAGACAGGCCAATAAAATTTAAAGTTAAAATCTAGACACGAAATCTAAAGGAAGAAAGGTAGGTAGGTTTACTCGTAAATATAACAATAATCATTGTCCACCGTTGACAATAGATCCTTCAGCGGTCTAGATGGGCCAATGACGCCAAAGTTGACCATGGTTGTGAGTGTCGCGTTCTCACTCGGGGGGACTATTCCAGTCTTCTGATCAGCCACCGCTCAGAGGAATCGAGAGACTAAAGCGAATACAAACGAATATAGGAACGCAAAAAAAAACAAACAAACAAAAAAAAGAGAAGAAAGAAAGAGAGAAAA
>Ga0247763_1000996_pt1 | contig 16858 bp, 9 predicted proteins | sample UWRJL141409B4_FD_179926 | JGI IMG/M metagenome (GOLD analysis project Ga0247763, IMG submission 179926) | Plant litter microbial communities from Arlington Agricultural Research Station in Wisconsin, United States - UWRJ-L141-409B-4 | ecosystem: Environmental > Terrestrial > Plant litter >...
TCGGACGCACCTGCTGACCGGCCCTGACGGAACCAGGGCCGGCCCCCGCACATCCGCCTACGGCCGGACACCCGGAACCTCTGAAACACCTGAAGATGTCGCCGGCCGGGACCGATGAGACAGCCCGCCCGCCCCTGACCCGCGGTACGAGCAAGGGTGCGCAGCCGGATTCCGGTGGGCACGCACCGCTGAACGGGCCGCCGGTCCCCTCGCCCGGCACGGCGGGGGCGGCGGCTGCCCGCTGCGGCGCCCGCGGCCTGCCCGGTCCCTCCGTGGGCTGCTGATCCGCGGGGCGGGCCCGCGGCACGGTCCCGGACCGGCCGGATTCTGCCGGGCGGGGCGGATTCTGCCGGGCGGGGCGGATTGTGCCGGGCGGGGCGGTGAGCGCGGCGTCAAGACGCGAAGACATGACGGGTCCGCGGGGGCTGTCACCCGTGTGCCGTGTTCAGTCTATTGACACGTGCATTACACGGGCTTTACGTTTCGGCCATCTGAGAGCGCTCTCAGCCACCGTTGTGTGAGACGTGAGGTGCCGCATGCCATCCCCCCGCATCAGGCCAGCAGCCGGGTTGTTCCTGGCCTCAGCCCTCGTCGTGGTCGCTCTGGGCCCGGCCGCCGTACCGGCGGCAGCCGCCACCGTCCCGGTGGGTTCCGGTAGTTACTCCGACACCCGGCCCGCCGGTGCGTCGGGCCCCACCACCGATACCGGAGCGCCGGTCACGCCCAAGCTGACGGCCGCCGCCGGGAACCGGCCCGTCCCGACCAACGACTGGTGGTCCTCCCTGGCGTTCCAGCGCTATGGTGACAACCCGTACTCCACCCCCATGTACGGGCACCCCCTGACCTATCAGGCCGCAGCCGGGGGGCTCGACGTCGGTTATCCGACGAGCCCCGCGATCGTCGGTGACGGCCGCCAGTACGAGTACGCGCACAAGCGGGACCTGACCATCGGGCTGAGCGGTCTCAACTCACCGGACACCAAGGCCGACGACTGGTCCGACTGGACGGTCACCCCTCAGTGGTCCGACGGGTCGCGTACCCTGCGCACCACCATCGGCCACGGCTCGCCGTTCGTATACGCCAAGGGCACAGGCGGCAACGCGCAGATCACCACTGCCGGTGTGCCCGGTGTCTTCGCCGATCAGGGCAATGTCCTCGGTATCACCGTCGCCGGACACCACTACGCCCTTTTCGCGCCGACCGGCAGCGACTGGAACGTGGCCGGTTCCACCGTCACCGCGGGTCTCGGCTCCAAGGACTACTTCTCCGTGGCCGTGCTGCCCTCCACCGGTGCGCTGGCGGCCTTCCAGAAGTACGCCTACAGCTTCGTCACCGGCTCCAAGGCCACCTGGAGCTACACCGGCGGCACCGTCAGGGCCACCTACACACTCACCACCGAGGCGGAGGAAGGCACCGAACGCGGCACGCTCCAGGCCCTGTACCGCCACCAGTGGCTGAACACCACGGATCCCCTCACCTCCTACACCTACGTCTCACCGCGCGGCATCATGAAGGTCCGGGAGGGGGCCTTTTTCACCACGAGTCAGAAGGCGGCGGCGGTGCTGCCCGGTCTGCCCAGGTCGAGCGGTGTGGACGCCGCCCGGCTGCGGGGGTATCTGAACGAGGTCGTGAGTGCCGCTGATCCCTTCTCCGGGGCCTCCGACACGTACTGGACCGGCAAGGCTCTCGGCCGCCTCGCCCAGCTGGTCCCGCTGGCCGACCAGATCGGTGAGAGCGGCATCCGTGACAGGCTGCTCGGCCTGATCAGGGGCAAGCTCCAGGACTGGTTCACGGCGGGAGGCGCGAACGAGTTCAGCTATGACAAGGACTGGAAGACGCTCACCGGCTACCCCGCCTCCTACGGCAGCGACACCGAGCTCAACGACCATCACTTCCACTACAGTTACTACGTCTACGCGGCGGCGGTCGTCGCGCAGTACGACCAGGGATGGGCTGCCGACTCCGCCTGGGGCGGCATGGTCAAGACCCTCGTGCGGGATGCCGCCAACCCCAGCCGCACCGACACCACCTTCCCCTTCCTGCGCGGCTTCGACGTCTACGCGGGTCACAGCTGGGCCTCCGGCCATCAGGGTTTCGCCGCCGGCAACAACCAGGAGTCCTCCTCCGAGTCGACCAACCTCAGCGCGGCACTCGTCCTGTGGGGCTCCGCGACCGGCGACACCTCCCTGCGTGACCTCGGCACCTTTTTGCTGACCACCGAGTCGGAGTCGATCGCCCAGTACTGGTTCGACGCCGACGAGCAGGTCTTCCCGTCCTCCTTCGGCCACGACACAGCCGGCATGGTGTGGGGGAGCGGCGCCGCCTACGCCACCTGGTGGACCGCGAACCCCGAGGAGATCCACGGCATCAACGTCCTGCCCGTGACCGGCGGTTCGCTCCACCTGGGCGGTGAGAAGGCCGCGATCCGGCGCAACATCGCCGAGATGGAGCGGGAGAACGGCGGCCCGGCCGTCGAATGGCGCGACATCCTGTGGGAGTTCCAGTCCCTGGCCGACCCGGGCACGGCCCGGGGGAAGTGGGACGCGGGCCACGCCGGCTACACCCCGGAGCAGGGGGAGTCGAAGGCGCACACCTACCACTGGATCAACACCCTCGACACCGTGGGCGCCCCGGACGCCACCGTCACCGGCGACATCCCCACCTCCGCCGTCTTCACCAAGGGAGGGACCCGGACCTACGCCGCCCACAACCACGGATCGGCGGCCCGTACCGTCACCTTCTCCGACGGCAAGACCCTCACCGTGCCGGCCCGTTCCACCGCGAGCGGCACCGGTACCGGTACGGGGGACCCCGATCCCGATCCGGAACCGCCGGCCGGCAACACCTTCCAGCTGCGCAGCGGCGGCGTACTGACCACGGCGGCCGGCGGCACGGCGGGCAGCGACACCCTCGCCCCGGGCGGCGGAACCAACCACGACGGCACCCCGCACCAGCCCCTCGTCTACGAGGCCCGCGGCGTCGACGGCACGCTCACCCCGGGCGCGCAGAGCGCGTTCAGGCTCCAGGTGGACGCGGGCCCCGCGGTCGGGCTCGGCCAGCAGGCGCGGATCAGCTACGACCTCACCGGCGACGGCAGCTTCGACCGCACCGAGACGTACCACTACTTCGCGACCGATCCGGTCACCGGATGGGAGGAGTACTCGCAGGCCCGTGGTCTCAAGGCGTCCACGGGCACACCGGGCGACCTGAACGGCGGCACCGTACGCCTGGAGGTGTGGAACGCCATCGGCGACGGCACGTCGAAGCTGCAGACGGGCACGGACAGGTCCGTGCTGGTGATCCCCTACAGCTGAACCGGCGGAGGACCCGGCGGAGGACCCGGCGGAGGACCCGGCGGCGGGCACCGGCACCGGGCCGGTGCCCGCCGCGCCGGCGCGGCCCGAGCGGCTCGTCCGTCCACCGGTAGAGGCCCATCGGTATCCGGCCGAACCGGTGGGCCGGGCGGGCAACCGCCCGCGCGGCGGAGGCGCCGGTCACCCCCCCCGTCTCCGCCCCCCCGTCTCCGTCCGCGCCGTCTCCGTCCGCGCCGTCTCCGTCCGCGCCGTCTCCGTCCGCGCCGTCTCCGTCCCCCCGTCTCCGTCCGCGCCGTCTCCGTCCGCGCCGTCTCCGTCCGCGCCGTCTTCGTCCGCGTCGTCTCCGGCAGGGGCGAAGACGCGCGGCGGTCGGCCGGTCGGCCGCACGGCTGTCAGCCGCGCGGGGAGGACCACAGGGGACGGGTGCCGAGCCCGGCCACGTCGAGGGCCAGTTCCGCGTACATCGCGTCGGCCCAGGAGAACCAGGGGCGGGTGTAACGGTGCGGATCGTCCTTGTGGAAGGACTCGTGCATCGCTCCGGTGCCGGCGTCGGTGTCCGTGAGTGTGCGCAGCGCGGCCACGCGCGCTGCGCCGTCGTCGCTCGTCAGGCCCTCCACCGCGATGGCGATCGGCCAGATGTGCTCTTCGGGTGTGTGCGGGCTGCCCACCCCCTGGGCCGCGGTCCCGCGCCAGAAGGTCGGGTTGGCGGGGGACAGGACGAACCTGCGCGTGGCGCGGTACTGCGGGTCGGCCGTGGACACGTTGGCGGTCAGCGGCAGTGACAGGAGGCTCGGCATGTTGGCGTCGTCCATCAGCAGGGCGTTGCCGAGTCCGTCCACCTCGTAGGCGTAGACCTGGCCGAAGTCGCGGTGGCGGACCGTTCCGTGGCGTGCGACTCCCTCGCGCAGTTCCGCCGCCAGGCCGGCGGCGTCCGCGGCCAGCGCCGTGTCCCCGACGTGGTGTGCCATCTCGGCCGTCCCGTCGAGGGCGGCGGCCGCGCACAGGTTCGCGGGCACGTTGTATCCGTAGGCGCAGGCGTCGTCGCTGGGCCTGAAGCCGCTCCAGGTCATCCCGGTCCGGGCGACCGGCGTTCCCCTGCCCTCCCGTGCCAGCGTGTCACCGGCCGCCCCCGAGGACCGCGAGAAACGGTAGGAGGACAGCCGCTCGTGGTCCTGTTCGGTACGCCACACGGTGAGGGCGGTGCGGGCGGTGCGCGCCGCCTGTTCGAGGTGGTCGCTCCGGCCGGTGGCCCGCCAGAAGCGGTGGGCGAGCAGGAGGGGGAAGGCGAGGGAGTCGACCTCGTACTTCTCCTCCCACACCCACGGGTTCTCGCACAGGTCGTCGGGGGCGTGGGCCTGTCCGGAGGGCCCGGCGTTGAAGGCGTTCGCGTAGGGGGCGCGCCGGATCTGGTCGAACTGGCGGCGCAGCACGGCCGCCACCAGATCCTGCAGGGCGCCGTCGTCCCGCAGGAGCGCCAGGTAGGGCAGCATCTGGGTTGTCGAGTCGCGCAGCCACATGGCGGGGATGTCGCCGGTCACCACGAAGGCGGAGCCGTCGGGCATCGGACGGACGGTGCGTGCCAGTGTGTCGTCCAGGCAGCGCACCAGCATCTGTCCGAAGCGCGGGTCGCCGAGGGCGTCGAGACGCCGCACCGCCCGCCGGACCACCGGGTGGTCCTCGACGCTGATGGGAAAGGGCATGGGCAGCCTCTCTGGGCGGGCCGGCGCTGTTCGTCCGGGGCGGTCGGTGAGGGCGGCGGTCACCTCCGGGCGCGCCGCGGCGCCGGACGGGTCCCTCTTCCGGACGGCGTCACGTCACCTGCCGCCTGCCGCTCCGGGGCGTCCCGGCCGAGGGCGTCCCGGCCGAGGGGGTCCCGGCCGAGGGGGTCCCGGCCGAGGGGGTGCCGGCCGAGGGGGTGCCGGCCGAGGGGGTGCCGGGGGGATGTTTGCCGGTGTGGACGCCGTGGCGGATGACGTGCGTGGGGATCGTGACGCGGCGGGAGGCGGGCTGTTCCGCGTCCTTGCGGCCGAGGCGGTCGATGAGCAGCCGGGCGGCCTGGCGGCCGAGTTCGTCGGCGTCGTAGGAGACGAGCGTCAGCGGCAGGCCGAGCACGTCGGACAGGTCGAAGTCGTCGAATCCCGCCACGGGCAGGATGGTCCCCGAGGTGTGCAGTGCCCGGATGGTGCCCTGGCTGATGCGGTTGTTGGTGCAGAACAGGGCTGTCGGGGCGTCGGGCCGGCCGAGCAGTTCGAGGGTTGCCGCTTGGGCCGTCGCGGCGTCGACGAGGCCCTGGCGGATGAGAGCGTTGTCCGGCTCGACGCCCGCCTCGTCGTGCGCCGCCCAGAAGCCGCGCAGACGTTCGGCCCCGGTGTAGAGGGAGGGCGGATTGCCCAGGAAGGCGATGCGGGTGTGTCCCTCGGCCAGGAGACAGGCGGTGGCTTCGCGGGCCCCGTGGAAGTCCTCGACCAGCACACAGTCGGTGTCGAGCCCGGCGGGAGGCCGCGCGGCGAGCACGACCGGTACATGGCGCATGGCGGCGGCCAGGTGCTGCTGTCTGCTTCCGGCGGGGACGACGATCAGCCCTTCGACCTGATGGTCGATGAGGCCGTCGATGAGGCCCGGTTCGCGTTCGACCTGCTCGGCGGAGTTGCTGAGCAGCATCCGCAGGCCGTACTCGGTGGCGACGTCCTGGACGCCGAGCGCCAGCCGCGAGTAGAAGGGGTTGGCGAGGTTGGTGACGACGAGTCCGATCATTCCGCTGCCGCCCAGGCGCAGGCTGCGCGCGGTCTCGTTGCGGCGGTAGCCGAGCCGGTCCACCGCGGCGAAGACCCGTTCGCGGGTCGCCTCGGACACACCGGGATCGTTCTTCAGCACGCGCGAGACGGTCATGGCACTGACCTGCGCGAGTTTCCCGACGTCATGCATGGTCGGCCCGCCGCCCCGACGAGCGGTCATGCTGCTTCTCCTTCCTCCGGCGGTCCGGTGCGGCGGTCCGGACCCCGGACCGGCTCTCATGGGGCGCCCGCCGCGCCCCGTACCCAGTGGGCGGCCCCGGTCAACGCGGCCTCCGCGGGATGCCGGGCCGGCAGCACGGGCACCGCCCGACCGCCGGTTGGGGTCAGTCCGCGGGTGAACGCGGGACGGAACAGGTCCCATGACCGGGCCATGGAACCGCCGACGACGACCACGGTGGCCTCGAAGCGGTCGATCCACGGAGCCAGGGCCTGGCCGAGGGCCTCGAAAGCGTAGCGGAAAGCCTCCGAGGCGGCCGGGTCGCCCTGTCCGGCCAGCACAGCGAGGTCGTGGACGTCGGGAAGGGTGTGTTCTTCCGGCGCGGTGCCACCGCCGTGCGGGCGGGCGAGCCGGGCGTAGCGCAGGCGGATGGCACGGCGCGAGACGGTTTCCTCCAGCGGACGGCCGTGCAGGCTCAGCCGGTGCGCGTGTCCGCCGGGCGGCACGGCGGTGCCGCCGTGCACGGGCACACCGGTGTGCAGGAACGAGGAACCGATGCCCGTGCCCAGCGTCAGGCACACCGCGCGGCCGTGGCCTTCGGCGGCCCCGGCCCGGTACTCGCCGAGGGCGAAGGCGTCGGCGTCGTTGAGGAAGTACAGCCGCTCGGCCCGGCCGGCCAGCCGCCGGCGCAGTCCGGCGCCCACGTCGACGCCGGACAGCGACTCGAACTTGCCGATGCCCGTGAACCGGCCCACCCCGGTGTCGTAGTCGAAGGGGCCCGGCATCGCCACGCCCCAGGACGGGCTGTGGCCGGCCGGCAGCCGCAGCGCGGCCAGGGCGACGGCGTCGAGGATGCCGTCGGCGGCCGCGTGCGAGCCCAGGGGCCGGCGGGTCACCGAGGACGGGACGGGGCGGCCGGTCGCGGGGTCGACGAGTGCGGCGGTGACGTGCGTACCGCCGATGTCGAGGACGGGGACCGGCGCGCCGGCCGGCCGCGGGCTGCCGGCGGTCACGGGCCGGCCACCAGCGCCTTCACGATCCGCACCTCGTCGCCGCCCACGGAGCGGATCCGGTAGGGGCCCACCGCGGCGGGGATCGTGATGGTCTCCGCGAAGGCCAGGGAGTGGGTGCGCCCGTCGTGGGTCTCGACGACGGCGCCCTGGCCCGCGGCGACGTTGAGGATGTGGAAACGCCCGGCGGTGTCGTCGGGGGCGCCGGCGTCCGGGGCCACGACCAGGCGGTGCACCGCGTAGAACATCTCGGGCAGCGCGCCGATGACCTCCTCGCGCCAGCCCTCGCCGGCGCGCAGCGTGCGCGGCTGCTGGATCAGGTCCTTCGTGACGTCCTGCCCGCGCCGGGTGGTGTCCAGGTTGGCGAAGCCGTGCTCGTAGGGCAGGGGGCGGGACGCGCCGGCGGCGTCCTTGCGCAGCCAGTCGTAGAAGCGCAGGGAGTACAGGTAGGGGGTCGCGCTCACCTCCAGCACCAGGCTGCCCGCACCGGAGGCGTGCGGGGTGCCCGCCGGGATCATGAACAGCTGGCCCACCGTCGCCGGATGCGTCTGCACATGGTCCTCGACGGGCAGCGGGGTGCCCCGGCCGATGGCATCCCGCACCTGCCGGCGCATGGTGTCGGGATCCGCGTCCTCGGTGAGGCCCAGGAACACCCGGGCGCCGTCCTCGCTGGCCGTCACGTAGTAGGTCTCGTGCTGGGTGTAGGGCCAGCCGAACACCTCCCGCATGTACTGCTCCCGCGGGTGCAGGTGCAGGGAGAGGTTGCCGCCGCCCATCGTGTCCAGGTAGTCGAAGCGGATCGGGAAGGAGGTGCCGAAACGCCGGTGCACCTCCTCGCCGAGCATGTCCTGGGGGTGCGCGACGCACAGCAGCTGGAACGGGATCTCGACCTGTGGCCCGCTCCTCGCGCCGACGAGGACTCCCGCCTCCGGCGCGATCAGCTCGTAGCCCAGGGCGGTGTTCCCGGCCTGCGGGGTGAAGCCCAGTTCGCCCGCCGCCCACTGACCCCCCCACGGGGTGGAGTTGAAGTACGGGCGGGTGCGCACCGGGCCGCGGGCCAGATGGTGCAGGGTGCTGCGCAGCGCGGCCCCGTCCAGGGAGGCCGGGGAGCGGGTGTCCTGCGTGTCGATCCACCGGTCGATCCGGTCCACCAGCGCGTCGCGGTGGCGGTCCAGCACGGGCCAGTCGGTGTAGAACAGGCGCACCAGAGCGCCCGGCTCACCGGGACGCCCCAGATTGGCACCGACCGGCAGCTCGCCCCCGGCGACAGCTGCCTCGGCGTAGCGCTTGGGCAGGTCCGCATACCAGAGCACGTCCGGGTCGCACAGGGCCGCGCCCGGACCGAACACCACCGTCACCCCGCTGTCCGCGGGCCGCTCCGGCCGGGGCACGGAGTCGAAGAGGTCCGCGGCCCCCGCCGTCGACAGCGGGGTGAAGAACGGGTCACCGGCGGGGCGCGGCGCGGCGGCGATCCGGTCGGCCGCAAAGGGCGCGTGATGGCCGCGCACGTCCAGCACCGCCGCCTCCCGCCCCGCCCGGCGCACGGCCCCGGTCAGGCCGTCGGCCAGCGCGCCCCAGTCCAGCGCGGCAGGACCGTCCACCGCCAGCACGAGCGGACCCGGCGGCAGCGCGGCCACCGCGGCCGGCCATCCGGCGCTCACCCTGCCCCCGACGGGGTCGTAGCCGGGGCGGGGGTCGTACGAACGAGACGCGGACTGCACATCTGCTCCTCAGTAGGCTCCATCGCTGCGTTAACGATAACAACACGTGTCCGAGAGAGTCCATCCTCGGATCCTTGATCAACGGCGCCGACACACACCATCCCCACCTGCTCTTTCAACAGATCGGCAGTACATATCCGCTTCTTCTTGCCGCCGGACCCTTGCCACTGTGGGAATGGTGTCGTTAACTTCCACGCAACACCCACTCGGCCACTCCGGACGTCTTCGGACTCACCTGGTGCCCCGTGGTCCACATCCGGCCATGCAGATGGCTCACTTCTGTGAAGGTGATCAATGTCAGCATCGGGCAGGACCCGCAGCGCGTCCGCGCCGCTGGCCCGGCGCCGCTTCCTTGCCGGTGCGGCCGCCGGCGCGGCCGTGCTCACGGCAGGAGGATGCGCTCGCGGGGACAGCACATCGGCACAGCCGGGTAACACGAGCATCTCGAACGACAACGCCACCTGGGACGACGGCTACCGTGCGGCCGGGCGTGAGCTGGAGAAGATCACCGGCTATGCGCTGCGGCCGCTGTCGAACCCCTCGGTGACGTCGTACCAGCAGGTCGTGCAGATGACTCTGCAGACCTCGAAAGCCACCGACCTGGTCAAGTGGGCCTCGGGCTACCAGCTCAAGCGCCTGGCACGCGCCGGCGGCCTCACGGACCTCTCGGACGTGTGGAGCACCTACCAGGCCAAAGGGTGGGTGCGCGGCACCGGACGGGACGCGGTGTCGTACCGCGGAAAGGCCTACGGCATCCCGCTGTACGAGTCGTACTACGTGCTCTTCTACAGCAAGCCGGTCTTCAGGAAACTCAAACTGTCCGCCCCGCGCGACTGGGGCGAACTGCTGCACTGCGCCGAGGTCCTCAAACGCAACAAGATCACCCCGTTCCTGGCCAGCCAGACCGGCGGCTGGCCCGCCATCGAATGGTTCCAGGAACTGGTCACCAAGGTCGACCCGCACTTCTACCGGAAGCTGGTGGCGGGCAAGGCCTCCTACACCGACGACCCGGCCCGCCGGGCGATGGACATCTGGCACGACTTCATGCGCAGGGGCTGGATGACCTCCCCCGACTTCGACCAGGCACGCGGCCCCGGCGCACTGAAGGCCGGAACCGTCGGCATGTTCCTGCACGGCACCTGGCAGGCCCAGGGAATGACCGCCGCGGGCATGAAACCGGGCGTCGACTACGGGGCGTTCATCCTGCCCACGGTGCGCTCCACCACCCCCAAGAGCGTGATCGCCGAGTCGGGCGTCTTCACGGTGCCCGCCAGGGCCGCCTCGCACGACGCCGCCCTGGCGAACGTCGGAGCATGGCTCGCCCCGCCCGTCCAGCGGGTGTGGAGCGACTTCCTGCAGGACAGCAGCGCCAACCCGACCGTACGGTCGAACAACCCCGTCGTCGCCGGACTGCAACGCGACGTCACCCGGGAACGCCGCCTCCCGCTGATCCGCTACTGGGAGGCCAGCCCGCCGAGCCTCATCCAGGGCAACACCAACGACCTGGGCGGATTCATGGCCGGACAGACCTCTCCGGCGACCACGCTGCGCCGGATGCAGGAACGCGCACAAGACGAATGGGCAGCCTGGAGGCGCGACGAGGCATGAGTACTTCCACCACCGACCGACCCGCCACCGGCGGCAGGGGGACACCACCCACCGGCGAGAAGCACCGCACCCCGGTGCGGCACGGCTGGCCCGCGCGGCACGAGCGGCTGACAGCCGGCGGGTTCCTGGCCCCGGCCGTGCTCCTGGTCTCGCTGCTCCTGCTCGCCCCGTTCGTGTGGACCGTCCACCGCAGCTTCTTCGCCGACACCCGCACCTCACCCTTCAGCTGGTTCGACAACTACACCCGGTTCGCCTCCGACCCGGCCCTGACCCGCTCGATCCAGAACACACTGCTGTGGGTCGCCGGCACCGTCGTGCTCCCCTTCGTCCTCGGCCTCGCCATCGCCTGCATGACCGACGCCACCCGCTTCTCACGCCTGGCACGGCTGTGCGTGGTGCTTCCCTACGCACTGTCGGGTTCCGCGGTGGCCGTGGTCTGGAACTTCATGCTCACCACCGACGGAGCCGTCAACCAGGTGCTGACCGCCGTCAACCTGGACTCGTTCGCCCAGGGATGGCTGCTGACCTGGCCGGGCAACACCGTCGTGATGATCATCGCCAACGCCTGGCAGGCGACCGGCGTGGCCGTCATCCTCTTCCTGGTCGGACTGCAGTCCATCCCACCGGAGACCCTGGAGGCCGGCTCCCTGGACGGGGCAGGGGCCTGGCAGCAGTTCCGCCACATCATCCTGCCCCAGCTCCGGCCGGTGTCCATCATCGTGATCGGCATGAGCCTGGTGAACGGCCTCAAGTCGTTCGACCTGATCTGGGTGCTCACCCAGGGAGGCCCCGGACGGGCCACGGAAACCCTCGCGGTGTCCATGTACAACGAGACCTTCCTGGAGCTGCGCCCCGGCGCGGGAGCGGCGATCGCCGTCGTCCTCACCGTGATCGTCCTGGCGGCCTCCTGGCTCTACCTGCGCCGTCAGCTCGACGTGAAAGGCGGATGACCGTGTCCCTCGGCCGCGTTCTGCGCAAGGCCACCGTCACGGTACTCGCCGTGCTGTGGCTCATTCCGACCTGGCTCCTGGTGGTCAACGCCCTGGTGCCGGCCGAAAGCTACTCGGGCAGCCCGCACTGGCTGCCCCAGGGCTTCGGACTGTTCGACAACATGTCCCAGGCCTGGGACAAGGCCAACCTCGGCCCGGCGTTCGGCAACAGCCTGCTGTACTCCGCCGTCAGCGCGCTGGCCGCCGCCGTACTGGCCGCGGGCGCCGCCTTCGCCACGGTCGTCATGCCCGTGAAGCGGCCGGCCCTGTGGTTCTGGGCCATCTACTCCGGCACCCTGCTGCCCCTGCAGGTCTTCATCCGCCCGCTGTTCCTGTCGTACGCGCACTCGTCCCTGTACGACACCCAGTTCGGCCTCGTCCTGATCTACACGGCGGTCGCGATCCCCTTCGCGTTCTTCGTCATGCGCAACTACACCCTCACCCTGCCGCGCGAGGTCGTGGAAGCCGCACGCATGGACGGCGCCTCCTGGTGGCGGCTGTTCTGGCAGATCCACGTGCCGCTGACCAGGTCCGCCATGATCGCTGTGTTCGTGTTCCAGTTCGTGGCCGTGTGGAACGACCTGCTGTTCGGCATCACGCTGGCCACCAGCCGCAACATCCGCCCGATCATGGCCGCACTCGCCGACCTGCAGGGCAACTACTCCAACGTCGGCCCCCCGGTCGTCCTGGCCGGCGCCCTCCTCGTCTCCCTGCCGACCCTGGTGCTGTTCTTCGCCGCCCAGCGCTTCTTCGTCAGCAGCCTCAAGATCCACAGCTGACCCCGCACACCTCACGCCGCCGCCTCCTCTCCGCGAAGGGTGAACCATGCCTCGCCCCCTGCTCCGCCGTGCCACCGTGACCGCCCTCTGCGCGGGCCTGCTCTGGAGTACCGCCCCCGCACACGCGGACTCCACCCCGCCCGCACGGCCCCACCCCGTCTCCCGCGCCCTGTGGGCGGAACGCGCCACCGACGCCTACCGGGCCCTGCAGACCCACCTGTACGAAGGCCCCGACCACCACGGCCTCTACCTGGAACACACCCCCCGCCAGGCAGCCGACCCGCAGCACTCCTACCTGTGGCCGTTCCGCGAGGCCGCCGCCGCGGCCGTCGACATGCAGGAACTCCCCGGCACCGGCCCGGACCACCGCCCGGACGCCGCCGAACGCTTCGACACCGTCGAGCTGTACCACGCCTCCGGCGACCGGCCGGGCTACCAGTCCTACCTGCCCGCCCCGCTCGGCCAGGGCGGCGACGTGTACTACGACGACAACGCCGTGGTCGCCCTGAGCCAGCTCGACCAGTACGAGGCCACCGGCGACACCACACTCCTCAAGCGGGCCGAGAACGTCGTGCCCGTCGTCACCCGAGCCTGGGACGACGACACCACCAAGCCCTGTCCGGGCGGCATGGACTGGGTCGACTCGCCGAACAACAACATCCGGGCCACCAACGTCACCGCCCTCTCGGCCCAGCTCGCCGCCCGGCTCTACGAGCACACCCACAAGCCCGCATACCTCAAGAAGGCCACACGCTGGTACGGCTGGGTCCACTCGTGCATGCGCAAGGCACCGGGCCTGTACGTCAACGACCGCGGCGACGACGGCAGCACCAACGAGACCCTGTGGACCTACAACTCGGGCGCCATGATCGGCACAGCCACCGCCCTCTACCGCGGAACCGGCCGCTCCGACTACCTGGCCAGGGCCGTCGCCGACGCCGACGCCTCCCTCGCGTACTGGGCACAGGGCACCCGCCTGCACGACCAGCCGGCCATCTTCAACGCCTTCTACTTCAAGGACCTGCTCGACCTCGACGCCGTCCGCCCCGACCCCGCCTACCGGCAGACCATGAGCCGCTACGCGGACAGCACGTACAACACCAACCGGGACGCCGCCACCGGACTGTTCCGCTTCCAGCCGTCGAACGGCGGCGACTACGATCCGCAGGCACCGGCCGCGACCCTCAACCAGTCGGCCATGGTGCAGATCTTCGCCACCCTGGCCCACCGGCCCCGGCGCGATCACCACCACGCGCCGGAACCGGCCCACCGCTGACAGACGCCCGCACCCCGCGGCACCCGCACCGACACGAAGGACGATCACGCACCATGCCCAAGCCCCCGCTGACCCGGCCGTCCTGGTGGGACTCCGACATCGCGCGCGACCTCCTGCGCGACCGCGTGGTCACCACCACCGTCGGCCTGGGCGACCTGCAGGTGCACCTGTCGGGCGAACCCCTGCTGCGTCACGACGGCACCGGCGGACTGCTCCAGTCCATCCGGCTGCGAGTCCACCGGGACGCCACGGCCGCCGACACGGCACCGCCACGCATCACGCGGGCCCGCGTCACCACCGGCGGCGGCACACCCGTCCACAGCGAGATCCTCCCCGGCCCCGGCACGGACACCCGCGTCCTGGTGCCGGAGGTGGCCGCCCCCACCCCCCTGCGAATCGAACTCCCCGACCTGGCCCAGGACACCTGGCTCGACTTCGAGGCCCGCCCGCAGCGCCACTGGACACTGCACCTGGTACAGCACTCCCACCTCGACATCGGCTACACCGATCCCCAGGGACAGGTCATGGCCGAATCCCGCGCCTACCTCGACTCGCTGCTGGAACTGTGCCGCGACACCGACGACTGGCCGGAACCCGCCCGGTTCCGCTGGGCCGTCGAAGGGTTCCACTCCTTCCAGGACTGGCAGGCCTGCCGGCCCGGCCGCCAGGTGGAGAACTTCCTCGACCGGGTACGGGAGGGGCGCATCGAGCTCACAGCCATGCCCTTCAACCTCCACACGGAAACCTGCTCCACCGACGAACTGCACGAACTGATCCGCCCGGTGACAAAACTGCGCGAGCGCCACGGCATCGACATCACCACAGCCATGCAGACCGACGTGCCCGGCCAGGTGGTGGGCCTGCCCGACGTCCTGGCGGACAACGGCATCCGCTACCTGTCCGTGGCACACAACTGGGCCGGCCGGGCCGTGCCGCACCACGTCGGCGGGGAACACCTGCCGCGCCTGTTCCGCTGGCAGACCCCCAGCGGCAACAGCGTCCTGGTGTGGCGCACCGACACCCCGCACGGCCTGGCCTACATGGAAGGCTCCATCCTCGGCTTCGACGAGTCCTACGACCACGTCGACGACCTGCTGCCCGCCTACCTGGCCGCCCTGGCAACATTCTCCTACCCCCACGAGGGGCGCGGGATCCCCGGCTTCCCCGTCCTCGGCCGCACCCCCACCGCCGACCCCTACCCGTGGGACGTCCTGCACCTGCGCGTGCTCGGCAAGTTCGCCGACAACGGCCCGCCGCGCCGGATCATCTCCGACACCGTGCGCCGCTGGAACGAGCAATGGGCCTACCCGCAGCTGCGGGCCTCCCGCAACCAGGACTTCTTCGAAGACGCCGAGCAGCGCGTCGGGGACCGCCTGGAGACCTACCACGGCGACTGGAGCGACTGGTGGGTCGACGGGATCGGCGCCGGAGCCGTCCCCCTCGCCGCCACCCGCCGCGGCCAGGCAGCCCTCGCCGAAGCCCAGACCGTGGCCGGATACGCGCACCTGATGGGCGTACCCGGCAGCACGTCCGTCACCGCGCGCGCACCGGCCGTCTACCGGGCGGCCTCCCTGTTCAACGAGCACACCTGGGGAGCCGGCGACCCCTGGACCCACGGCGACCACGGCCACGGATCCGGCGAGAAGCAGTGGCACTGGAAGTACTCCCAGGCCATGCGCGCCCACGACGACGCCGAGACACTCCTGGACACCGCCTCCGCGCTGCTCGGAGAGGCCTTCGCCGCACCCGCCGACGCACTGGCCTCCTTCCACGTCGTCAACACCTGCAGCTGGCCGCGCACCGAGACCGCACGGCTCTTCCTGCCGGAGAGCACCGTCGCACTGCGCGACACGGTCCAGGTCCTCGACGCCCGCACCGGCACCGCCCTGCCGTTCACCCAGCAGGCCCAGAGCAACGACCGCCACCGGGCGGCCGGCCGCTTCCTCCACGTGCCCGTCACCGACGTACCCGCCTGCGGCTCGCTGCGCCTGGACATCGTCGCCGGCACCGCCCCTGCCTCCCAGGACAGCGGCCGGGCCCGCCCGCCCGCGGACCCGGCCGTCCTGGAGAACGCCCACCTGCGGGTCACCGTCGACCTGCGCGAGGCGTGCATCAGCTCCGTCATCGACAAGCACACCGGACGGGAACTGGTCCGGCAGGACGCCGTCCTCGGCTTCAACGGCTACGTGTACGACGAGTACGCCACCGCCGGCGCATTCAACCACCAGTCCAGCAAGACCGTCGCCGACGCCTCCATGCACCTGCTCGCCTCGCGCCGCACCGCGCCGCCCGCGGCCCTCGTCGACCGCACCACCGACGCCACCGGCCACACCCTCGTCTACGCATGCACCCCGGCCGGGACCCGCCGGCTCCAGGTGACGGTGCACCTTCCGCACGACGCGGCACGCATCGACCTGGAGAACCGCATCGACAAGACCGCGACCCTCACCAAGGAGAGCGCGTTCTTCGCCTTCCCCTTCGCCCTGGACGACCCCGCCGTGCACACGGAGGCCACCGGCGGCGTTCTCGGCACCGGCCGCGAGACCGTGCCCGGGTCCGCCACCCACATGCGTGCCGTCCGGCGCTGGATCAGCCTCAGCGACGCCACCCACCACGCCGCACTGGCGACGGCCGACGCCCCCCTCGTCCAGCTCGGCGGGATCGCGATCCCCTACGCGCCCTACCCGCAGTCACTCCCGCAGAAGGAACCCGGCACCGTCTTCTCCTGGGTGCACAACAACATCTGGGACACCAACTTCCCCGCCCAGCAGGCGTTCCACCACACATTCCGCTACAGCATCGCCTTCACCGGGACCGACGACAACGACGCGGGGCTCGGCGACCAGCTGGCCGCGCGCACCGCGGCCGTCACCGGCCACCCGCTGGTAGCGGTCCGTGCCCGCGCCGGGAGCCGGAGCGAACTCCCCGCGCGGACACAGTTCCTGACCCTGGACGACCTCCGGGTCCGGCTCGTGGGCCTGACCGTCCCGGGCGAAGGGAAACTCCTGATCCGCCTGCAGTCCCTGACGGACGTCCCGGTCACCTGCCGCCTGAGCGTCCCGGCCACCGTCGACCGGGCGTTCCGCACCACCTACCTCGCTCTGGCGCCGCACGAGATCGGCGTGGAAACCAACACCCCAGACGACCCGGACGACCCGGACGACCCGGACGACCCGGGCAGCACCGTCCCCGTCACCGTGCCGGCGCTC
>Ga0247763_1000997_pt1 | contig 16856 bp, 17 predicted proteins | sample UWRJL141409B4_FD_179926 | JGI IMG/M metagenome (GOLD analysis project Ga0247763, IMG submission 179926) | Plant litter microbial communities from Arlington Agricultural Research Station in Wisconsin, United States - UWRJ-L141-409B-4 | ecosystem: Environmental > Terrestrial > Plant litter >...
TTACGTCGTAATCCGCTAAACCATTTCCGGCTCCCACCACCACCAATAACCCTCTCCTTGTAATCGGCGTAATCGCCTGCAGGCCGCCGATAAGTTTCCGTCGATAAGCGATTTTCCACTTATCACAGACCGCCTATTTCCGACCGCTACCGGCCGCTGGAAGCCGACCGCTACCAGCCACTGATTCCGCAACCGGATCCCCCACTACCCACTGTAAGGCGCCGTAAGGCCGCCTTACCCCGCCTGCCATCACCACAATCACCACCATCGCCGCCGTCACTACCATCACCACTATCACCACTAGCCAATATCCTACTATGGCCGATAGCTTATATGCGGCCGCTAAGGGCTGCGCTTAGGAGGCGCGGAGGGCCGGCCTACAGGCGAAGAAGGACGAATAGCCGGCGAATATAACGAGAAGTTACGTATTAAAGTAACGCGAGTAAAGGACCTGGTACGGTACGCCGTACGCGGCGCCGAATAAAACCCTGTTTACGTAACCGGACGGCGAATTTATTATACCTGATAAGTTGGCCGCTTGGCTAAAAGAAGATATCCTCTTACAGCGTATTAAGGTGCCGAAGAAGCGGCGTAACCGCAGCAACGGCCATACGGATCCCCTACTACCGGCTGACAAGTAGGCCGCCCTCCGGAAAGCCGAAGCCCTTGCCGTAACGCTAATAGTACCGGTTACCGAAACGGCTTAAATCCTGGCCGACAACCGTAAGAGCTATATACTACCGTCGATTATAACTACGGTAACCGGCACTGGCGATGCTAAAAAAGGCACCCTCTTTACTAAAAGTACGGTAAATGCGTATATTACCGCCGTAATGGAGCTCTGGAACCTGTAAGTGGCGTACGGCAGTAAGAATACGGAAAACCCACGCAGTATAGCCGTACGTAGCTTTTTAAATCAGCGCGGCCGTTAAAAAATCGCCACAACCGCGCTAGCTTCAAAGATCGCGGTACCAAAGGGATTTAAACCGGGTATTCAACCGCCGAGTAGCTTGCAATTTAAGGGCATCTACTCCACGGCGTAGCTATTACGCCGTAGAATTTACGCGTATATATTAATCTTCTTTTCGGCCATTACTACCTTTTGCGCGGAGAGAATTACCGGAAGATGGAGCTTACCGACCTTTCTCTCCTTAATTATCCCTCTACCGAAGGCCCTACGCAGTACGGCTACCTCGTTTCGCTTTTACAAAACGGTAAAATAAATAAGACGGCTAAAAAGGAGTTTATGGGATCTTTACGCTACAAGAACCCCCTTCTTTACACGTAGGGCGCCTTGGCATAATTATTCTTCTGGCGATAGTACGTTGCCGGCGAGCCGTTACCTTCTTTTCGCTGCCGTTAAGATTGGTATAAAATTAAGGTCTTCGTTGGTTAAAAGCGCGAAGAAGAGCTTTCTTATAACATATAATTTCAGGATACCTGGCGTATTTTTAGCGCCGTTAGCCTATTTACAGCAAAAAAGACGCACTTACCACGGCGAGTTGGAGCACAAGATGCAGAAACATATAGTACTTCGCTCGCACAGATCTTACAGGCTAGTTGTTGGAATCAGAGCGTTTTGTGCCAGGCCTACCTTACGCACCTACCGTACTAGTTTATACGTATTATCGCCAGCTTCTCTAAATTACTAGGGGATTACTTTTTATCGCGCGTAGTATACGATCCTCCAACTACCTTGCAAAGCCAACTCTGGCCGTAGATCGAAAAGTGGGAGCCTCGTTTCGATACGCGCGCGCGGCGCCGCTAGTAGGCATAAGGCGGCCTTAACAAAGACGATCTTGTTGGCGATAGCTTCCTCAAGCTTATAAAGCGCCTACGTATAGTACTTTTACAGGATCTCGCCGTTTTACAACCCCAATATCCATCTTTACCCTTTTTTTCTTACCCCCCTTTCTACGGCAAAAAGTAGGAGGAATTTATACGTATAGTACAGGCCAATATTACGGATATAGCAGAACCACCAAGCCTCCTTTTACAACGTACCTTGCCAAAGCTCTGTAGGCTTATAGAAAACACTCGCTCAGCTATCCTATACGCCGGCCAATAAATCGCTAATTAGATGGCCAACCAACTAGCCAACCAACTAACCACTCAGGAAAGCAAAATCCTAAATACCCTCCTCTCTGGCAAAGTCCCTCTTACTATTACCGGCTACTTGGGAACCAATCCAAACCTAATATCAGAAGTACCGGTACCAACACCAGCCCTGGCGCCTACACCCCCAGGGCCTTTACCAGAGCCAGCGCCAACTAGCCAGCCTACGGCCCCCCCTATCCTTACGAGCCTAACGAAACTATTTACAGTTAAAAATATCTAGCGGGAGTAGAAAGAAGGCGTTGCAGGCTAATCGGCAATCCAGGAGCTGGAGGGCTAATAGGGAAGCCGCTAACGCCCTAGTAGCAATATCAAGGTACAATTCTATCGCCGGAAGGTAATCTGGGATGCAGTTTCTTCGCGGATATCCAGGGGTAAAAGCGAAGCCGAGGCTATTGCGGAGGTAGAGCGTATACGTGCCGGCAGGAGCCTTAACCAACTTGTAGATAGCCTCAAGTAACGCAGGCAACGCTGTAACGATTGAGAAATCGAATTGCAGGGGTTTGAGAGCTAAAAAGGCTAAAAATCGCATTTTCAGGGGTTGTACAAGCCTCAATTGTTGATAAATCCTACTGTCGTTGAAGATCTGCAGCGCCACCAGCCGATTACAGGATTACATCAGCAAAATGGGCCCACGATAAGTGTATCTTATCAGGCTAATTAATTCCAAGACATTCTCTGACTGCCACGTCAAATGTGGCGATCGAGTCTGGGACCTGCATACCAACATTCTCGTCCACCGGTCCGATTACTTCAAAGCTGCGCTTACTGGAGGCTTCAAGGTTGTGAAAAAAAAAATTTGGTCCGGAATTCGGCATGATGCCACCTCGCTGACAAATATTTTGTTTTTCCGGCGTTAGGAGACGGAAACCAAGGAGGTCTGCATCGATGCGGAAGACTTGAATCCCGACCTTCTCGAGCTCGCTATTAAATACATCTATGGTGACGGTAGGTGGCTCTCGATAAAGAATTACTTTGCTTTGAGCTAGTAGCTCACATGCTATTATTGTTATAGAGAGTTCCATCACCCGCTACATTGACGAGCGTGACGAGTCCGAGGAAAAACTCTTCGAGATCATCCCAGCCATTTACGAGGTCGCCAACTACCTCCAGATCAACAGTCTTTGTCTTCTTTGCGTCGCTGAACTGAAAAATCGTGGCACCAAGAGAATTGAGGAGTGGAAGGATAATTACCATTTTACTGACTACGAGTGCGGCCATTACAGGGGCCGTAGCCCTGGCTTCTCAAGTTGTCGCGGTGCCTTCTTGTACAGCTTGCTGGAAGATTGGGGGTTTGTAAGCGGCTGCAAGCTCGCGTACGACCTGCCTCAGATGACACCCGATGGAAACCAACCTGGCATCCGCGCAGCATTCATTCACTTTTTATTCGAGGCGAGACGATACTGGTACGATAGCACTCCTTGTCTGGAACTCGCTTGGTCCGTACAGCTTGGCGAATTCATCGATGACGTCAAAGAGGCGGATCAAGGCTATGACACACTGGATGAATTTCTGAGCAGCTGGACTGATAATCCCAGTTCTCCTGAAGATTAGATTCGGTAGTTGAGTCATCGTTTGTGCGTCTCGGCAGCTTCTTAACTTGGCCCAGAAAGCGCGAGAGACAATCAAGTTCACACAGAATACAGCGCATTCACACACACACACGTGGATCAAAGGTGCTCTGCTTTCGGCAGTAGTGCCTGTAGAGGTTCCAAAACTGGGTCTTCGTAACTTCCGCCGCCATTTTAGACCCGTGGGTAACTGTAGCCGAGGCAGCCACAGAACTGTGACCCTGTCGCTCAGTCTGACTCAATCTGGCTCAGACCAAGGCAACAACCGCTCAGTTCCGAGGAAGGAAAGGGAAATGCATGGTGTCTATTTTAGGGTCGTGAACGGGTTGTCTCTCAGTCAAGTCAAGTATGAGTTGAGGATGTTTTAAAGGTTCTGGGTGTTTTTTTTTTTTTGGAACCGAAAAGGTTGGGTTGTCTCTATGTCCCTATCTAGACCTTTTTTTCCCCCTCTCCTTCAAGAGTCAACTTTTCTGCGCCTGCACTTGAATCCTCGGGTACCTACGCATACGCATGACATCCTGCAGAGTCAAAAGAGTGGGGATGTTGGATGGTTGTTTACGAGTCGGGCGACCCGAGTGGTGATGATCACGTCAAGTTGCTTATCAATACCAAGTTCCTGGAATCTTTGCTGCAATGAAATCTGCCTTGTTGGCCAACGTTGGAAATCTGGCAACTATACCATGGTAATCACAAGCATGTATTTAGAGGCAGAAATGATACCCAGTGCAGTAGCATCAACCCGGCGAGGTAGACACAGTGGTGACACCCAAGTCCTTCTGGGACCGACATATCCCATCAAGAAACACAATCCGCTCCTCCTGACAACCATCAAAATAGGAAAAAACGGCCGCATCAAACCCAGCCTTGTCTTTGCAACTTAGCAAAACTTGGGGGCCTCCCTTGAGCTCGCTTGAGTTCCGCGCCCCGACGCGGTCTTGGGCGTCGGGTGATGGTAAAGTCGGTGCTCACAACTGGCTGACACTCGAACACGCAGAAATCAGGTTCATGGCTAGCCTGGTTGATGTCGCCATTCTCGCCCATCCAAAAGACCAGCACAAAACAGGCAAGATATATAGTTCACGCCTCGAGATGAAAGGAAAACTGAGGAGGGTGCCTTCAACTTGTGGTCACGATACGCACGATATGTTCTTCGACAACATATACTACGACAACAAAGAATCGGAGAAGCTGATAATGGGAGGATCAGAGCTATGGGGCGACCGCAACGCCCGAGGTATTGGTGATGGCCCAGAACTGTACTATATGCCGGTTCGAAGTATAAGGGAATTGGACCCTGGGCATCTTCACTGGGCCCCAGGGCTGACGTGTGAGTGCGGGATCGTAGGCCTACTCCTAATGAAGGTGGACGGCGGTTTCGAGAGGGTTGGACTCTTTGAAATGACGGCGAGACACTGGATGCGATGCCAGAGCAAGTCGGACAGAAAAGCGCTCCTCCAAAGCCCAGCTAGATATTCCTCCCCACTGCTGGCGGCGATAATTCTTTCGGCCACTCCAGCCAGCGCAACGAGCTTATCCGTAACCACTGTGAGGGCCAACTCGGAATACCTCAAGACAATATCGAACCAGACGGAATGCAGATCACGCGGAAACTGGGAGTCTGGGATGGTGTTCTGGGTAGCCCATTGAAACGACCGCAGAAGATTTATCCTCGCTATCCACATTCCGTTCGTCAGCGCGGAGTTTCTTACACGCAAAGTAAAGTCCTTTCGATCCAAAGTAGAGCACTCGCGGAGGAAGCAGCAATTCCTGCAGGATCCATGCCCGGCTGAACAAGCCCGAGTCGGATTCCTCCTCTAGCTCCTCTAGTGTTCCATGGAACCAATCTAGGCATGCATAGAACACTCCTTTATCAGTTGTGGCAATCCGGCAGGGTGCAAAGGTGAGGGGATCGCGTGTGGCATAGCACCCGCCTTGACTGTCTTTGGCCGTCGCTGCAGCGACATTACAGTAACTGTTATCGTAAACCGATGCCATTGCCGAAGCTTCTTGGGTCCAGCCGTCTGGCGAGTCTTGCAGGATGCAGAGCGGGTCGATCCACAAGTACCACACCCCAATAAACCTCGTGATGCGCAAGGCGTCGGCGTACGTGGCAGGGATCTTGGCTGTTGGTATGGCGGTTTTAAAAGTTGGCAAACTCTCCGCGGTCAAGCAGAGGACATGGTTGGCGTCACCCCAGCAATGACTGAGGGTGCAGTAATCCAGCCCACGTTGAAGGTCAGCCACTGAGGGAAGGTAAAGCCGGACGCTCAGATCTCCCTCAGAGCCGTTGATCTCGAGAAACCGGGTGGGGAGAAAGCGCTTGTCGTTGCGGTAACCACATGTTGAACCATGTTCGGAGAGACAAGTTCCAATCCAGGTCCGGGCCAGATCAGCATGGTCTGGAGAGCAAGTTTGAGCCTGGGCGTGCGCGGGGTGAAGTCGAACCGAGCGCTCTTCCAGCACATTGACACCAAGGCATTCGTTGCCAGGGTCGCCACCATGTGTGCAGATGATGTTGAAGAGATGCTCGTCTGTGGGTGCGGGGACGATCTCCAGTTCAAGTGGCCTGTCCTGCTTCCTCTCCCAGTAGCTGCGGAAGTAATCGTCCATACTAGGTAGCTGTGTTTCGAGGAGAGTGCAAAAGTGGCAACCTGACGCTGCGCTTTCCCTTAGTCCATCCAAGTTATTTTGGAAGTGGTGTTTTTCTCTTTTTCGGGACAGGCCTTTTACGACCGCTGAGCTGCTGAAGATGGAATTTCAGCGCTCGCAAAGGCGATGGAGTTCGCGCCGTGTAATGCTTTTGTCGCTCTGGGTGGACATGATGCCAGCCAGTTCCGTATGGGGCGGATTGAAGGTATGGGTCACACTGAGGAAAACACTCGGGATTGGGAGGGAAGGCACCCCTCACATCCACTAGCATAGAACAAACATGAGCATTTGATGAAACCGATAAATTTAGCAACAACCTAGAAGCTGGGTTATAAAGCCTCCCATCTACAGTCTAGAATACATATAAGAAGATGGGCTCTCGCCTTTGCCAGCAACCGAACTTTGCCGGACCGCACCCGAGTGATCATAGGGAGACTCAGGCGGCGACGTTTGGGGGTGCGCGATCCGATAAAACGGGGCCCGGGAACCGTCATCGTTGACAGGCGGTGCAAAATACAGCCCACCATCAATAATGGGGACTTCTTTCCCACGGACATGATCATGCGATCCATATTTCCACTGGTACGCCCCCTGTCCACGAAGACCGGCGTGCAAAAGCCAGAACCGGTTATCTGTCGCTCTGGCGAACTGGCGAAGCTGTCCTGCTGGCCTTTTCCAAATGGCTCGGAAAACCCCAACGCAAGGCTCGAGCAGTAGACCCACTAGGATGATTATCGTGGATATGCCCACGATGATGATCAGGCCCGTGACATTAAAGTTCTGAACCTGTCCGCGAGACCGCACTTTCTGGCCTGTGCATTGCCATTCTGCAGCTTCCCTGTCGCTCGGGCTGCGGTTCTTGACGGGAGTAACTTGAAAAGCGCCTTGCGTGTTGTTGAAGCCGGAAATATCGAGAAACCCGAGCGTCAGGTCTTGTAGCATGGAGAGTGCCGTTTCGAACCAGAGTCGCACTTCGCGGATCCATTGGTCTGAGGGCAGAGCGGGGGAGAGCATGCCTTTGAAGAGAGCTTCGTTGGCAAGTAGACCTGTTTCGAGATATGAGTGTGTTTCCGACTTTGGAGTTATTGAATCATGGGATGGACATAGCTCACCTGTGGCGCCGAGAGACCCGATCCCAGCATTATACGTAAATGTCGAAATAAACATCTTTTCCACCCTCCACAAGACCGCCATCTGCTGATCATTCAACCCGAGATCGCGTAGTCCTTGCTCCCAAGCCTGGATGTGGTGCGTATTCGCGGTACACCGACCGTTCAGTGGGTTACAGAACTGGAACTGGTCGAGACAGACGAGCATGGTCATGAAGTAATCGCCAAAATACACAATGTTGTCCGGATCCGAACTGTCGTTGTTGGCACCGGTGGCTATAAAGATCGGATCGAAGACGGGACCGAGGTAGTTGACGTCGTTAGGGAGAAAGAGGTACACGGCAACGACGGAATCGTTGCGCGCGAACAGGGGGATCGGTTGCCATGACCCATTGGTACTCGAGCCTGGATCAAATACGGCGGCACTGCATGTACCAAACCGGGTTTCTGGTTAGCTTCTTTTGGGATTTAGAGTTCTCCTGGGTATTTGGGAAGGTAGGGAAGTACCCACTCAGTTACGTAACCCAGATGGTCCAATGCAAGATGTTGGTTGAATTGGAGAGTAATGTTTGTTTTTTTCGGCCCGTGGTACGGCCCTACTCGCAATACCGTGAAGTTTTCACCGTCTTCCACATACAGACCCCCCAAGTCAGACGCCCGAAAAGGCATGCATGTTGTCTTTCGACGGAACTGAAGCGAGTATTCAGCGGGTCCATTAACACCAAGATGTGAAGCCGTGCTCAAAAGTCCCGTATCGAAAGCAATCGCCGTGTTTGCATCCGATGTGTTGTCTACAGTGAATCTGCATCGAGCAATGTCTGTGAATGGACAAGGAACCCGCGAAGTCGTGTAGGGTAGTCTATTGACCGGAAAAGCCGAGGACGCCGTGTATGCGTTGGAATTGTCACCGTACCACACCTTGGCATATTCCCGGCCCCGAAGCGCTCTGTTCGTGGTCCAGGAGTACGTGGTTGACATGATATCGTTGTTTGAGTTGTTGTTGAAATTGGCTGTGACTTCGCCACAAAGACCGGGTTTTGCCAATACCAGAACGTCGTCCTGGGAATGGCTGACGATGGCAGCGACGAAGATGCTGGCGGGTATGAATAGGAGCATGACAGTGCTCGCGACGAGGACGATGGGAAGAAGCCGAAGGAAAGGTGACTTTTTGGTTTTGCGCCAGGCAAGGTAGATGTTTCTCGCTTGGAGGATGGCCGAGGATGGTGAAGTTACGTTTCGGAGAAGGACCTGAATCTGAAGGTCGAGACAGTCCACTGCTGTGTTGGGACGCACTCTTGACTGATGCCAGATGTAGACCAGAATGCTCCAAAACATGGTACCCGCTAGGGATACCAATAAGGTGAGTCCTGAGATAAGATAGCCCGCCGATGATATCGGCAAGGTGAGCACTCTGCTTCCGACGCCGCTGGCCGAGTAGTCGCGCCAGAAGCCGGTGTAGATTTCGAGATTAGCCATGGTTGAATTGGTGACTTCATGTCTTGTTCTGCACACAAGGTCTACAGGAGCCGGATACAAGGCTGTCTTTATTCCAACCATCGCCTCTCCATTTACATCTCATTCTGCAAATGCGTGCTTTTGCGACTGATGTTTCGGCTGTTGCCGATACCGGCTCTCGTGGTAGGATGTCCGGTGGCGTCGTGGCTGAAGTCGGTTGACCAAGATCAACCAGTGAGGTTTCCCTCCTGTCAGCCCACTCATTCAGCTCTAGCCATGTTGGGAAGTCAGGCTTCGAAATTCATGCAATATTAGCCCAAGCTACTGCAGGTGTGGGTAGAGCGAATGCATGCACCAAAGCCTGGCCAACTGGCCATGGTAATCGCACCACCATCATATGGTTGGCATCGCAAGGCTCTGGATCAAATGTATGTGCTGTTCAGCTTGCACCACCAGATCTCACCCCACTGCTGGTATTTTGCAAAATAGGATAATGGTTCGCATCACCACATTGTGTCCAAATAACCCCAGAAGATTCAAATGATTTGCGAATGAATGCACGCTGCAGTGTCACGACCGACTGTGAACACACTGCATAATCCATTCTAGCGGCCTTCCACCATCACACAGCTACGGTTGGTGTTCACTCCAACAAGTCTTCCGTAGTATAGTGGTCAGTATGTGAGCTTGTCATCTGTTCGACTACGCTCGAGACCCGGGTTCAATTCCCGGCGGGAGAGATCAATTATTATATTTTGCTCCACTTTGTCTTCCTTGCTCTTCGAAACCCGATTCGAAGCTTGGGGACTGAAGATGAGACGCTGGAAGGGATATGATTCAAGTCACTGAGGAGAGGAAGACTGGTCCAACTCTGTCCGACATATTGCAAGCTTTTTTCTGGTCAAGGACATGAATATTGCCCACCGCTAGTGGCTCCTACCGCTACATGGCATATGTAATAAACCTATAGCATAATGACACGACACTTACTTACTCTCCAGAACTAGGACAGCTGCATGGTTGGATGCTGCCTCCTGGAGCTCCCCCGATCCGCAGATGGCTTCGCTTAAACTTTTGCAAGGAGGAATAGGAGGAAAAGGGAGAGCAGTCCACCTGGAGAAATATGGCTTTCCCCACCCTTACCCAAACTTCCCGGCTATCCAACCTGAGCTGCCAAGTCGTGTATCCCGGGAATTCACACTGCGGGCCAAAAGTGTAACATTGTCGCTTCCCGATAATCATGACATGAGTTGCCGTTTCGTCCAGTCCCTCGGCAACTTCGTAGTTATTATCGCCGAGAAAGATCATGGGCGGTCCGGCGCGTTTGCGTGACACTTTGAAGATGCTGGCGCAGACTAAGTCTCCGTCGCTCAAGAGGCTTGTCGTCGTCGTAGCAGCGAGGGAAGGGAGGATATTGATATCGAACCGAGGTATATAAGAGACAGTCTCAACGTATTTGCTGACAGAAACTGGCTTTCCTCCTTCTCCTCCAGAGATGTATTCAGGATCACCATTGCCATGTCGGGGAGGCTTTGGAACCATGCCGCTACGTGGGTCAAAAGGTAGGTCATCTCCGATATCTAGCCATGACGGTGGCGACGCCGATTTCCGTGCCAGCTCCACAATGAGGTCCTCATAGGGGCGGGAGTAGTCAACTTCGATCTGGACGCCAAGGAGGTGCATGGCGCTAAAGACCATGTCCTGAGGTTTCGAGGCCGAACGCATCCAGATGCTCCGCCAGATTGCCGATCTAGATATTGCAGACTGTGGGCTGCTGCTGCTGCTGCTGCTGCTGCTGCTGCCAAGTTCTCCCTCCTCTCCGGCGGCAGCTAGAATAGCTTGCAGAGAGGAAACAATCGATCCTTCCCCAAAACACCGAATCAAGACTTTTTTCCCGTTGATCCGCACGGAGCCAGAGCAACAAGAAAGCAAGGAATTCAGTGGCGACAAGGCGAGGCCGTCGCCGACTGATGCAAATGCAAGTATCCCGAGGTCGAGATCATTGTGAAGTTGGGCCCTTTGCTCCAGTCTGGGTCCTGGAGATATAACACCTCGGTCTTGCGACAGTTGATCACGGCCTCTTGAAGAGTCCAGGCTCGGGTTATCCACGCCGCTTCTTGATCTGCACCTTGAGCGGCAGCCAAGCCTCCAGGCATTACAATGACAGATTTGGCGTGGCGGTAAATATGCCCCATGTTCGGGATCTGGATTTCCTTGTCGCGTGGTGAGGTTTGGTGAAGCGTCAAAAAGTCGAGCCAGAGATAATCACAACCGAGATGCTTGGCCGCCTGAGCCGCCTGGCATAAGCCGTGCCAGCTTGTTATGAGTGTGCCGGCTTCCAAGTTGACCTGCAGAGGCCGGTTGGAGATGGAGCTGAGTCTGTAGACTTCGGAACTCATGGTCCAAGTATGGGAAATGGCTGCATATTTCGGAAAGGTTTTATTATTAACGGGCCCCCGGGGGTCCAGTTCTTTCCATTGCGACACCACGATGGAAGCTTCGCCCTTGGGTAGAAGGAGGTCAGGTACGCTGAGAAATCGTATGGCCCCATCGGAGTATCCGGGTCCGTGGTACCAGGTTTTCTTGTCGGATTCTCGCATGGTTTGGATCACGGTCGGTGCCATTTTCTCGATTGAAAATATGACGGTCACTCGTTCATTCGTCGGGGTGTGGATGCGAGAGTAAAAATGGCCTGAGCAGTGGGAGAAGCAAGCAGGTACCCAGGTAGGTACCTAGGTAAGATAGCTCGGGTTGGTAGGTGCAAAAGTTTGAGGTGAGGGTCTGAGGTGAGACTCGGGAGTTCACACTAACAGATACTTCAGCTGAAGAATGCAAAAATACTTTAAAATGTTGCAGCTTGAGAGCAAAGATAGCCGTAGTCGATAGAACCCATGGATGACCTTTTGTGGCTCTTTTATCGACAACTCTCACCTTAGATGCCCAGTTGAAGGGTTGCCAGAGTCAAGATTTGGCGCATGTGGCGCCTGATCGCTTCGGCAGCCAACGGGGAAGGTACAACCGGAGGCGCGCTAGGCCTCAACACATGGAAAGCCCAACATGACCAGTGCTTTGACTGACAACACAGCATGCCCGACAAATGCATCCATGTCGCTTTATGTGGCACGGATTGGGTGGTGGCGCGGTCTGTTGATGTGAAGTTGGGTTGCAGAGGCCACCAGGAATGAAGCCCGTCTCGGGCCAGGTAGTCGCGGTGCTCTTCTCCGCTGGGGACGGACCCCGCGTTGATCTGGCGAGGAGGAGCCGCCCCGCACTTCCCCCCTCCATCAACGCATCGCATTAATCCCAACTGCTCGCCGCAGATGGCCGTGACAAGCTCGCCTCGCGACCTCGACATGGTTACGACCGAGGACTCATGTCCGGTGTGCGGTCATATCCCTCTCGAGGAAATCCTCCGCGGGGTCGCAGGCGAGCCACTCGGTCGCGACTTCCCGTTTGTCAGCTACGATTTGCCCGGATTCACCCTCTCTGGAGACACGTCCTGCAACCTCTGCATTCTCATCCGCGAAGCCATTATTTACGATCCGCTGAGAGTCCATATCGCCAACACGGGCCATGCACAGGCTCTGTTCCTCTATGGTGTGCGGCTACAATGGTGGATTGGCGGTGCTCCGGGTGGTCGCTCCGCATTTGCCGTGTCGGGCGTCAGAGGCCTCATGTCGCACGTCTGGCTTGCGTTTGGCGCTGAAACCCAGCTGGCTTTGCCGGAGTTACAGCGCGATGACGCCTGGACTCGCCGCGCATATCTCCGTCCAGCTCCGGATCCTGTGTTGGTGGTTGGTAGAGTCAAGTGGTGGGTGCGTCACTGCGAAGCCAATCACGCAATATGTCAACTCAATAATCACCCCCAGGGGGGGAGGATCCGGGGTCTCAAGGTCTTGCGGCTCCTCGATGTCGTCGATAATCACCTAGTGGAAAAAACAACAGAATTCCCTCCTCAATACGTGGCACTGAGCTATGTCTGGGGCGCAGTGATGGGGGTCAGACTAACCAGAGCTAACAAGGCCCGAATGATGCAGCCCGGAGCACTCATCCACGTCGCAGAACATGCCCCCGTCACCATCAAGGATGCCATCGAGCTCACCAGGATGCTCGGGGCGCGCTACCTCTGGGTTGACTCGCTGTGCCTTGTTCAAAACGACGAGTCCGACTTGAAGGAGGGTGTCCAAGTGATGGACGATATTTACGAACAGGCCTGGCTTACTATCGTCAACGCTGGCGGACATGATGCAAATGCTGGCCTTCTTAGTCTCCGACCCGGCGATCGGGGAGGTTACCCTTACCGTGAAGTAAAGCCCAGCCTTTTCATGGGCCTATTAAAAGGGGTGGACGCATACCTGAAGAATTCGGTCTACCAAACCAGGGCTTGGACGTGCGATCCCCCCATTTCCATGTCTCTGTCCGCTTTAACCACGAGGACGAAGAGGGGGCGATGGACTGACTGATTCGTTGCTACAGCTTACAGGAACAGTATTTATCCCGAAGAAGGCTCTACTTTGTGGGCGGTAGGGTATTCTTTCGCTGCCGCGAGTGTGAGCGTTGCGAGACTTGTGAAGACGACGCAGATGCTCGATTTGGCGACGACATATTCGGGGATCGTGACATTGTCATTACCAACTTTGAGATCAAAGACCCAGTGTCAGACTACATAACCATTTTGATTCTCTACTCGAAGCGCCTTCTCACCAATGACAGCGATACCCTCCACGCCATGGCGGGAATCATGCGCCGCGTTTCCGAGAAGCTGGGTTACGACATGGTGCAGGGTCTGCCAGCAGGTGCATTTGACCGGTTCCTCTTGTTTTCTGGTTTCGATCACCTCTTCCATCGACATCTCCACCTACGCCGACGACCGGGCTTTCCGAGCTGGTCTTGGGCGGGCTGGCGCGGTCAGCTTAAGTTCGAGTATCCAGGTATTCGCATCATGCCTTGGGGGGTAAACCAGGGAGATAGCCAGATGTCGTGGCTTCGGGACGGCACCTGGATCATATGGTATCAACGGCTTCCAGGCGGTCTCGAAACTCTTGTTTGGAACCCTTCCAATCACACCGTCCAAACCACGCCTCGCCAAACTACTGCTCAGCCGAGAGGCGGAGAACGCTACCCCACTCAGCGATATACCTTTCAAAGCAATTACATCACCATACCAACCACGCGTACCGCTCCAACCCCCGGATTATGGCCTAATGGACAAGATCTGAGATCATACCCAATCCTCCGGTTTTGGACACTGTCAGTGTGGCTCAAGATTGACACTATTGGTGTTCTTGGCGAGGAAACCAGACTTTTGGACGCCAATGGTGAAGATTGTGGACACGTCATGATTGATGGCCTAGATGAGAGTCACCTGGATGAAGCGGCGGCGGCGGAAGAGCCAGTTGAGCTGATACTCTTATCGAGAACCGACATGGTTACCTTACGTCGCCTTCGGATGGGTTACTATGTTATGATTTTGGAGTGGAAGGATGGAGTTGCCGAGAGAAGAGGTCTGGGGCGGATTTATGACCAGTGTCTTCAATACACGTTTGCGCCGGGGCCCATGTGGAAGGAGATTACGTTAGCATGAGAGACCTGACCTGGTGTAGGTAGACTCGTCACTACGGTTTTGGTCACCTAGTCGAAACAACATGGGATGATGACAGCCAGAAGTGAGTTCCCCCAGCACTAGCATATTGAGAGACAACATGAATCCAGTGCGAGAATCAATCCACCATGAGCGGCATGTTATAAAGGGTCACAAGCCACAAGACCCCCACAAAATAATATTGATGGATGCGTGCCCCCAGGTTGCGGGGGGCAGGTGCAAAAAAGGTCACTAAGCCGGGAATGGAACCATGGAAGGTACAGTGCCGAGGACCCGACAACCCGGGTTCCCATGAGCCACCAATGGTAACGTCTGTGAGGGATAGAGTGCCAAGTCAAGCCAATACCACCATTCAAGCTTTCTTTTTGGGCCCTCACTTCATGCAAGTCCAACTGTTTCACAACCCTAAAATCGACAAACACCCCGTACTTATAGTCACGTAACTCTTCGTCACGTTTGATCAGTCCAGATCAGCCCCGGCTCAGCTTGGTTTAATATTTGCCCATTGAACAGTACAGCATTCCGAGAAGGTCTGTAAGGAAAGGGCCTAGAATTGAGAGATTCGCACCCGCAATAGCCGACCCAGACCTTTATGGACAATTCGTCCAGCCTTCCGCTTGTAAATGCTTATATCTATTACTAGTTATTGATACTGGGAATATTCAGGAGATAGATGCCTTTGCTAGTGGGTATCGCTAGGAGATGAAGGGTATTTCGTACATTGAGGTTTCCTTTAGTGTTTGTTAAATGACTGTATTGAAAAGATATTCTAGTGCTGGGATAGTCTAGCTCTAAAGGATTCCTAAGAGCACACTTGTATTCCTTTTCTACATTTCCTTGATTTTATTTGTGTAACACCTTGCAACACCCTGGATGTGGACTACAGTTGTTATGGTCGTTCCTGGTCATGGCTATCCGTGGATAGCTCCGTGGGAAGTTTCACTACCTCTCTGCCCCGAGCAGTGCCACCCCGCAAATTTCAGAGCGGCGCTGGTCTCCAACTCCGTGAAGCTAGTGAACGACCTTGCACTATACGGGGCGCCGTCCGGTGAAGGATCTGGAACGGGGAGCTAAAAGGCCGACTCGCGCAAGCGATGATATATCCCAAAGCAGGACAACTAACCCGAGTTTGAACTGCACCTTGGAAATTAGGGGGCTGGACGGCTCTGCAGAATAGGTAGGAGTCGCGGACATGTGCGCTGACTCATGTGCTGTGACTGACGAGCTGACCCAGTTTGCTTCAAATTGCTAATGCAACGGACCTGGCCACGAATTATGGCCTTGGAGGTCTATCGGTTGCGTCAAGGGCCGGTCTGGTCTTGCCTAGGTACGGTCTTGTGGTCGACATAGATTGCATGTCACCCTAGCAAAAATGCTGTCGAGAATGGTCACGGTGACGTCGTTGAGTTATTGCTAGAAAAAGAAGCGCATCAAATGCAACAAGAAATCGCACCCGAAAACCAAAAAAAACACCTCTCATGTTCGCGTCTCCTCCACTCAGGTAATAGGAACACAGTATGTGCCATGGGAAACAGGGGTGATGTTGCCCACGCCGAAATGAACACTTCAGCCGGACTTGATGCCACCCTGATTCGCGGATGGGGTGAGGCTGAGTTCGGGGCGCAACGGCTTTACCTTGGACAGCCTGAGAAAATGCGCCGGCCTCGGCTTGCCAATTTCACGTCTTGGCGAATGGCCGGCGTCAGCCAAGCATCAGCCAACGCCGAGGTTTCCGCACCACCGAAATGCGACCGTTACACGGTCAGGCTTTTTTTTTCGGAAGCGAACTTCCGAATGTAGGGCTGAGAGCGACAACGTTGATCGAGAGGTGGTGATGATGGATGGCGACGCCGGACAATTTCGCAGCACAGCCAAGCATCATCGGCTACATGGCCAAGAGGATGTCCACAGGTCCCCAAGATGTACCTGCGCGATGGAGGTCAGGTTGCGCAAGAAAGCCTGGGTGGTGCCTAAGGACTTATGAGTGGAAGAAAGTGGTAGTTTTCTAAAAAATTTATAAGGAGGCAAGAATACCATGGAATCTCTCTTGTTCTTCACACAGACGGCTCCCATTCTTCGGCACTATCATCACTCATTCCATCACCGCTCGCTTCTGCCACTCTCGCTCATCATGGTCTCCATCAAGTCTATCGCCGCCATCCTGGCCTTTTCCGTCTTCTCGGCCTCGGCCCTCCCAGCCAGTGAGGCCGGCAGCCCCATCGACACGCGCATCACGCGCATCGACATTCGGTACTGCAAGCACATTAACTGGGGAAAACCCTGCCAGGATGCACGCATTGCCCTCAATGAATGCTGTCAGTTTGCCCCCCCCCCCCCCCCCAGCGCCGGAGGGGC
>Ga0247763_1000998_pt1 | contig 16831 bp, 14 predicted proteins | sample UWRJL141409B4_FD_179926 | JGI IMG/M metagenome (GOLD analysis project Ga0247763, IMG submission 179926) | Plant litter microbial communities from Arlington Agricultural Research Station in Wisconsin, United States - UWRJ-L141-409B-4 | ecosystem: Environmental > Terrestrial > Plant litter >...
CGCGATCTGTCCAACTTCGGCAAGCCCACGGCCAGCGGCGCCGACCGCACGCCGTTCGATGTGATCAAGGCCTGAGCCGCGCGCCGAACGGCATGCGCACACCGATGCGCGCATGCCGGCGGCTCGCCCCGCTCATTCCACCCGCTCGAACCGCACGCTCCCAGCCGGCCTGGTTCGCCCGATGAGGACGCCGTAGTCGAGATAGAGGCGGTCGGGCACGACGGCAGGCCGCCGGGGGAAACGGGGGCACGAGGAGCGCCGAACGACCGCGCACGAACGACACCGGTGGGGAGCACCGCCATCATTGCTCGCGGCGAAGCACCATGCCGCCGTGGTACAGCACTCCGTCGCGGAACTCGCCATCTGCGGTGAAGCCGGTGTCATCGACGTAGTCGATGTGATCGCCGGTCAACGTGTAGCTCCCCTGATAGGCGCTGCTGCGCTCGCCGCGCGCCTCGTCGTATCGCCCGCCGGGCAGGAGCTCGTGACGGATGTATCCGTCGGCGGTGACCCACACTCCGACGTACTTGTTCTGAGCGGCCTCTGGCTGATTCATGCTTTCCTCCGACGGTCGTGGGACGTCGCGTTTCATGGCGCCGGGCGGTGCGGCGCAGGCCGCGGCCGACGAGATACAGAGCGCCAGTGAGAAGAGTCTTGGCCGAGAAGTTCGTGAGCCAGGTGCTGGTCGATACCGTTCAGCGCTTCAAGGCGACTCCGGCGCCCGACGGCGCCGGAACGCTCTACGACCAGTCCTTCATCATCTGGGTGCGGGAGATGGGTGATGCGGTGATTCACTCGGGTGTCAACATGCCCTTCGTGGTCACCGGGGGCGCGGGCGGCTACCTGCGCAGCCGCAACGCTCACCTGACGGGCGGCGGCTCGTTCCGCATGCGCTTGCTCATGAACGCGGCGGAGGCGATGGGCGTCCGCGATCTGTCCAACTTCGGCAAGCCCACGGCCAGCGGCGCCGACCGCACGCCGTTCGATGTGATCAAGGCCTGAGCCGCGCGCCGAACGGCATGCGCACACCGATGCGCGCATGCCGGCGGCTCGCTCCGCTCATTCCACCCGCTCGAACCGCACGCTCCCAGCCGGCCTGGTTCGCCCGATGAGGACGCCGTAGTCGAGATAGAGGCGGTCGGGCACGACGAGCAGGCCATCGCCGTCACGCACGATCCAGAGATCGGTGATTGACTCGCCTGCCCGGCATTCGGTCTCGGTGCAGGTGCAAAGGTTGCTGGCGTTGCATAGCTCTTGGACATCGCTATCGTCTGAGCGGCATTCGAAGCGACCGTCGTCGGTGGGCACCGGGGGTTGGAGCCTGCACCAGTCGTCGTACGCTGCGTTCGAGTCGTAGCTGGCAGCGGGGATATCGCCGCCGATGCCATCCGGGAAATGGATGGTTGACTGGTCCACCAGATTCACGAAGCCCTCGACCGGGGGGAGTTGGAGCTCGCTCTCGCCCAGAGCCCGCTGCGGATCAAATCCCGGTGGGTACGCGACCCCGGTCTCCGGTGCGGGCACGCTGCCGGAGCCGAACACGAGCTGGCCTTCGAGAAGTCCGGTTTCCAACGAGAGCTCGAGCGTGATGTCGGTCGAGCCGGAGGGAAAGGCGTAGACGGGCCGCTCGCCGTCCACCGTCGAGGCAGCGAAGGGATTCTCCGCGTGGCCCAGCCAGCGGCCCTCGATGAAGCGGTCGATCTCGCCGTCTGCACCGACGAGGGGCGTGCGATCGGGCTCCGGCTCCGAGGTGAGTAGCCCGCTGGTATTGCCCAGGTCACGCTGGTCGAGAGGGTCGTTGGCACACGCCAGGCTGGCGCTGCCGATGACGGCGAGCACGCTGACGAGATGACGGCGTGCACGCGGGGGGTTGATGTTGGCGAAGCGTGAGGTGTTCTGTTTCATGCCCGTGAGTGTTGTGGGGCGTCGCTTTCGAGTGAGGCTCATGTGTTTTGTTTCGGGTCAGTGTGATCGAGCGCTGCAGCGAGATTGGCGAGGCGAGCTCGGGCGACACTCCCGCGTGGGGGCCTCCAGCGGCGTGTCTTCAGCGGCGTGTCTTCAGCGGTGAGGCACGAGCCCCGCCACACAGCTACCCTCGAGGCGAGCGCGATAGATCGACTCGGGGTTGGCCTGCTCGAGCTGGCGCAACGTCTGGCGCGCCGCGGCCACGTCACCGAGGGTGCACTCGGCGAGGGTCCTGGTGACGAGGCGCTCTTCCAGAAGCAGCTGCGCAGGCGCTCGCCGATCGAGGTCGTCGAGCCACATCCTGGCCTGTAACCCGTCAGCGCGCCGGAGCGCCGCTTCGGCGCGCCGCAAGAGCTCGAGGGCCTCGCGAAGGTCGAACGCGTCGCTCTCCGCCGTGGAGGCCGCCGGAGCAGCTGGCATCGCGGCGGCCGCGCCCGAACCGCTGCTGGAGGCGGGCCGTTTCGCGCGCCTCGCGACGCGAGCCTTGCCGATCGCGCTGGAGCTCGACGACCCCGACGAGCTCTCCCGCGAGGTGTCGGCCAGCGTTCGAGCAGCGCTATCGTCAGGCTGCGCCGTGGCTGCCGGTGCGCGCGACGAACTGGCGCTGGATGCCGATACGCTGGATGCCGATGCGCTCGGGATGCGCTCCGATGCCGGATCGACGCCGCTGGTCACGCGCGACGGGTGGGTGTTCTCGCGCGCCTCGTGCTGCGTTTCCGTTCGGCCGATGAGGTACCCGACCACGCCCGTCACGAGCCCGAACGCGAGCACGAGCCCGAACCGGAGCGGCGACGCGAGCCCGCCCCAGCGGGTCGAAACCGAGCTCGCGTCGATACGAGCCCCCGCGTTCGCCAGCGCCCCCAGCGCGGGACCCTGCCGCGACGCTGGCTCGCCGGGGTCCGCCATCGAAGGTCGCGTTGCCGACGGCGTCGGCACCGGCGGCTCGCTCGCGTCGTGAGTCGAAATCGCGCCCCCTTCAGCCTCACTCGAAGGCTCGAGGGCACCGGCGCCGAGTCGCGCCTCGATGCGGCTCAAGTTCCGCGCGGCATCTTCCGAATGGGGCTCGACCGCTCCGCGCACGCGCGCGAGCAGCTCATCGGCCCAGAGCGCTTCTTCTTCGCTCATGGCTCATCTCGGTGCGCGGCGGCCCATTGCCGGAAGGATTGCCGGAGGGAGCGGACGCGATGGTAGATGGTCGGAACGTCGAGACCGGTGGCCTCGGCCGTCTCGGCGGGGGACAAGCCTTCGAGCAGGCTCGCGACGAAGATCGCGCGGCGTACGTCATCGAGCGACGCGACAAACTTTTGCACGAGAACCCAGGCTTCCTGGCCTTCCCGCTCGAGCAGCGGATCGCCGACGCTGGACTCCAGGACGCTGGGCAAGGGTACGGACACGGCGCGCCGCGCGCGGCGATGGAGGTTCCGCTGCAGGTTGATGGCGATGCCAAAGAGCCAGGTCTTGATGTCGCTGCGGCCCTGGAAGTCGGGCAGGCGGCGGTGGGCGGCGATCCATAGATCCTGAACGGCGTCGTCCAGCTGGGCTTCGGGCACCCCTAAGTAGCGAAGGCTGCGCCAGGTGAAGGCGAAGTAATTTTCATACAGCTCTCGAAATGGAAGGGGCGCGCTCGAAGCGGAACCGGGGCCGGCTAGGGCGGGCGAGGACTCAGATTGCACTGCCAAAAATCGCGGTTCTGGGTACGCTCGCCGTGGGTGTACGGGTTCGCCGATTTTCGAGTCGCCCCCCGCCTTCTTTTCTCGAATCGGCGTCAATCCGCCGAAAACGTCAGACCGAGATACAGACGTGAGCTGAGGCGGGCCGGAGCGTGGACGCTCTCGCTTCCGTTAACGGTGTACTCTTTGCGATCCAGCGGGAACATGGGCTCGGCCCTCAGCTGGATGGCGAGCGCTCCGCTCAAGGGCCAGCGCGCGTCGACCGACGCGCCAGCGGCGAGCCAGAGGTCGCGCGCTTCGTTGGCCTGCTGGAGATCGAGGCCGAGAGCGCGCATTCGACCCGCCTCGAAGCTGGCACAGGCAGATAGCGCCGGCGGCCGATCGCGCAGGGCATGGCAAGCGCGCAGGCCAGCAAAGAGCAGGTCGAATTCGACATTCTCACCGGCCGCGACTCGCAGTGTCTGTGACGCGAGCAAGGTCGCGTAGGCGCCGAGCGACACGGTGTCCCACTCCACGCCGCCGCCCACGGCGAATCCCGGCGAGAGCCGCGGTAATGCGCCCTGCTCGATGACAGCCCCGGCGCTCGCGACGCCGCGCAACCGAGGCGCTGCTGGTCGAGGGCTCTCGTTCGACGCTGCGGCGTCGGACGGCGTCGCGGCTTCGGCGGACGAGCGCTCGCCTCGGGCATCTGCCCCGGGGTCAGCGTGCGCCAGCGCGGATGGAGCGAGGCGGGACGCCTCTTCGGGAGCAATGGCCAGCGCTATGGCGACCGCGGCAGCGTCGACGAGGTCGTCGCAGCGCTCGGCCTCGAACAGGCGCGAGCTGCGACGAGCGGGCTCGAACGCCTCGAGCACCAGGCGATAGCCCTTGGCGGTCTGTACGACGCTGCCGCGCACCTGGGATAGCTTGCCCAGCGTCTCGGGCTCACGACCCAGGAGCGCGCTCAGACGCGCGTACACGTCGAGGGCACCCAGACAGCCTTCGGGCGCATCCCACTCGATCAGCGACGCGGCCCCCGCCGCGGACGCCGTACGCGACAGCGACAACGCGAGCAGCACCGCTGACGCCAACCTCGCCAGCCGGAGCCTCTGCACCCCCTCAAACTTCTCAGGCGCCATCATCCTTGCAGACCTCGCTTCCCAGACTAGCGCGCCAAGGCCGCTCACACCCGAGGCTTCGACCTGGGTAGCACGGCCACGGCCTGTTGCCGAAGGTGCTGGCCGACCCGCCTTCAGGTACCGAAGGGGAGGGGGACCCCACCGTCGCCGTGGCGGTTGGCACGGAGCAGGACGTGAAACTTCCCGGTGGGTACACGCGTGATACTCGGTATAGCACCTGTGCCGTCTTGCGATGCTGGTTCGCCGGGCCTCATATGGGTTGAAGTCTGGCGTGGTTGATCGCGTCAACTCCAGACTTCGATCCAGGAATGCCGGCAACCATTGCTCGGCAACCATTGCTCGGCAACCATTGCTCAGCAGCGATGAGGTGTGCATGACGACGATTCTCCGGGTCCTCCGGGTCCAATCAGGTGGTGACTTGCGTGGCTCTACAACGCGTCTGATCGGTCAAGAGATCATCGATGGACTCAGGGCGCGACACCCAAGCGCGGAGATCGCTACTCGAGATCTCGCGGCAAATCCGCTGCCACACATCAATCCGGAGTTCGTTCGCACGATGTTTGCGCACGATGACTCGTCTGTACTGTCGCTGTCGAATCAACTCATCGACGAGCTGCTCGCGAGCGATATCCTGGTGCTCGAATCTCCGATGTATAACTTCAGCATCCCCTCGGCGCTGAAAGCCTGGTTCGATCACGTGGTGCGCGCTCGCAAGACTTTCCGAATCACCGAAACGGGTGTGGAGGGCCTGCTCAAAGGCAAGAGAGGGATCCTCGTGCTCGGAAGCGGGGCCGTCTACAGCGAGGGGCCCTTCAAGTCGATGGACTTTCAGGAACCCTACCTTCGAGCGATGCTCGGCTTCATCGGGATGACAGAGGTGGAGAGCATTCGCGTCGAGGGCCTGAACATGGGCCCCGACGCGGCCGCCGAGGGGGTGGCGAGGGCGAGGACGCGAGTATCCCAGGTGCTTGCCGAGGCGGCATGATTCGCGGAGACAGCAACAACGCGGCGCCCGAAAGGAAGCCTCGCGGGGACGGCGGAAAGAACACCGACTGGTTGGTCTGTACGACGGCGGTGGGAGCAGACCCAGCGCGAGCGATCGGGCCGAGCTGATCCTTGCAAAACCGGCATCAGCTCGACCGCTCGCGCGTCGGCGTACGACCAGGGCACAGGCGCGCCGTCGCCGACTCGCGTCGGTTCGGTGGCTTCTGCATTCCGCGCTTCGCTCGCTCGCGACTGGATCGTGAGGGGCTGCGGTGTTAAAAACACGCTGTGAGTTCCTACCCGGAGCGTGAAAAGGATGGGGTGGCCCGCTCGCTGACGGAGTCGGAGGTGAGCGAGGGCCTCTCTCAGCATACATCGTCGTGCTTCGGCGTGAACGAGACGCTCGCGCGAATCGGTGAAAAGTGGAGCATGCTCCTCGTGCTGCTCTTGCGCGGCGGGACGCGACGGTTCAGCGAGCTGAAGAGAGTGGTTCCCGGAATCTCACAGCGCATGCTGACTCTGACCTTGCGAAGCCTGGAGCGTGACGGGCTCGTCAAGCGAACTCTCCATCCTGCCATTCCTCCGCGCGTCGACTACGAGCTCACGGCCCTCGGACATTCCTTGAGCCAACCGATTGCTGCCCTCGGAGATTGGGCAAAGGAGCATGAAGACGAGATCCGAGCCGCGCGAAGTGGGTTCGACGCCCAGGGCGGTGACGACGGGGTGTGACGCTTCGGAGCGTGAACGACTTCGTAGCGGCGTCTCCCAGAGCTCGGCACGGTGCGCGCGAACTCCTTCGGTCCGATGCCGACGGTGTCGCTGAACGTGCGGCGCAGATGGCGCGCCGTGACCGAGCCGGGCCGCCACCGTCTCGACGCGAGTTCTTGCTCGAGCAGCTGCACGGCGCGACTCGCGAGGCGTGCCTCCACGAAGCGGGCCATCGGCACCTCGGGAGTATGGCTCACCGAGAATTGTCCGTCACCAGGGAATGCGGCCCAGTGTGGCGTGCGTGAACGTGCCGGTTGGGCCATCGGAACCAAGGAGTGCCAACCGGACAGCTTCGCGCGCGCCTTCTTCCAGCGTGTCGGTCCCCTGAAAGTTGTTGAGGTTGGTCTTGGTGAAGCCCGGCGAGCAGGCGTTCACCTTGATGGTGGTGGATTCGAGCTCGATGGCCATCGCGACCGTCATGGCGTTCATCGCCGTCTTGGACGCCGAGTAGCCGGGCCCAAAGATGCCGCGGTGCGGGTTGTTCGGATCGGATGCCGCCGTGAGCGAGCCGACACCGCTCGAGACATTGACGATGCGGGCCTGCTTGGCCTCTCGCAGCAGCGGTAGCATGGCCTGATATACAGCCAGCGCTCCGAATACGTTGGTCTCCCAGATGGCGCGCACCTCGTCGAGAGAAGCGTTGCTCGCGCGGTTGAGCTGGACATACTGCTCGACCGTTTGGTGCGCCTGTATCGTCGTGTTGGAGATGGCGGCGTTGTTGATCAGCACGTCGAGACGGCCGATCTCTTTCCGAATACGCCCGGCGGCATTGGCGATGGAGCGACGATCGGTCACGTCCAGCTGGATGGGGCGTGCGTCACCGCTGAGGGTTCGCGCGGCGGCTTCGCCTTTGCTGAAGTCGCGTGAGCCGACGAGGACGATGAGCCCTCGAGCCGCGAGCTCGCGGGCAATTTGCAGGCACCGACGAAGGTCACGTCAGCGAGTGATCCAGGGTGCGAGTTGTGGGCGGTCGCTGTCGGCGCCGAGCCGCTCCGCGAGGGCAGACCCAATGAAGGACGGGGAGTCACCGCTCCCGTCGCGCGCGGATGGGAGCGTCGGCGTCGCGCGTCGTGCCGCTGCGCGGGCGCTCACCGCTCGGAGACGGCCGCGGCCAGTGACTCGATGTCATCCGGGTCATGATAGAGCCCGAACCCCATGCGCAGCCGATCGCCGCGGTGGTCGACGAAGATGCCGGCCTCGAGCAGGCGCCGCGCGAGCTCCGCGGCGCGCGGCGTCCGCCATGTGAGGAAGTTCCCGCGCGGCTCGTTCACGAGCAGCGCGTCCGGCGGCAGCGCGGGCGAGGCCAGCCGCTCGAGAAATTGCTGCTGCAGACGGGCGACGCGGTCGTGCACGACGGCGGCGTCGACCCCCTCCGCCGCGAGCAACCCGAGCACGGCTTCGAGCCGGTAGATGCCGTCTGGCGCCAACGTCGCGCCGGCAAAGCGGGTCGCATCCGCAGGGTAGGCGACGCCTTCGGTCGCCGCGGCTTCGAGCGCGCCAAACCCGGCGAACCACCCCGTGTCGATCGGGCGCGCGCCATGACCCGGCGGCGCGTGCATGAAGCAAGCGCCTTCGCCGCTCATCGCGTACTTGTAGCCCCCCGCCAGATAAAATACGCGATGCGCGAGCCGCGACAGGTCGACGGGCAGCGCCAGGAACGCATGGTAGCCGTCGATCGCGATGAACTCCACGCCGTCGCCCAGCGCCGCGACGAGCGCCTCGAGCTCGGGCACTACGTGGCCCGAGTTGAAGAACACGTGCGACAGGAGGGCGAGCTCGTGGGGCTCGCGCGCGGCGCTGGCAAAGCGCTCGCCGAAGCTACCGAACGGCTCGGCGGGGACGCGGGTGACGACCGCCCCGCCAGACTCCTCGAGGCGCCTCAGCTGACGGTCGGCGCTGTGAAACTCGGCGTCGGTGGTGAGGATGCGGGCTCGGGCGGGCAAGCAAGAGATGAGCCTCGACAAGAGCTCGTGTGTGCTCGAGGCAAACACGATGCTCTCGGGCTGGCCGGTGCCGAGCAGGCGCGCCACGTGCGCCTGCGCGCGCGGGTAAACCTCCCCAAAGAACTTATCCCACTTGCGGTCGGCGAGCGCGAACGCGTCGTCGAGGCACGCGAGGGCGGCACGCTCCACGACATCGGGGCGCAGGTGATGGCTGTGTGCGGCCGCGTGTCGGTGCGCCGGGATGTGAGCCAGCGAGCGCGTGAAGAGGCGTTTGTAGCTCTTCACGGAGCCCGTCCCGCCGCGCACCGGTACCCCGTGGGCGCGCGCCAGCTCTCGAGGTGCGGGTGCACCTCGCCGTGCGGATCGCGTAGCGTCATCGTTCCAACCGCCCACGCTCGGCGCCGGAGCACGCCTCCGCGGCCCCGACGCGGGCGCACCCGGCTGCCCTCCCGCGGGCCATTCCCCCGCTCAAACTATGGGAGCGCGCTCGCGGCGTGACAAGGCGACCTGGCCTCGCGCGGGGCCCAATGAGTCATCGTCATGGGGTGGCCGAGGTGACACCGATGTCGCTCGCCGTGTGTCCCGCGACGACGGAGCCGGACGATCGCGCCAGGGTGTCTCGAAGCGGGTCTCGGCAAGCCGTTTCCATCCCTCGTCGTCAGCGGGCGAGATGCGTGACCGATGCGTCGCTCTCGAGGTCGTCGCGGACCTGGATGTTCAGGCCCGTGGCGATGCGCACGACCGATGCGGCCACCTTGAAGGCGTTGGCCGCTCTGCGCACGATGACCGTGATCGTGCCGATGCGCGCACGGTGCGTCGTGAGCCACCTCTGAAACGCCGCGCGTACCTCGCTGTTGTGGCCCTCGAGATCTCGGATGTCGAAGACGAGCCGCGCCGAGCTCTCGGGTAAGCGCCGCGTGAGCGCTTCGAGCAGAGGAGGGATCTCTTCCGTCAGCGTCGGACCGACAAAGCGGACCAGCAGCGTGCCGCTCGCCGAGCGCGGCTCGATCGTCCAGCTCTGCGCCATGGCGCCAAGGGTCCTTTCCTGCAGTCGCCTTACCCCCACAGCTCCCCCCAAGGATCGAGTGTGCGTACTATCCGGCGCCGGTCAAGGCACCCCCGGAGACGACTGGCGCCGTGCTGCTCACGAACGCGACGCGAATGCGCTCCGGTTTCAGAGGTTCACGCTGGATCGATGGGTCACGAGGGAGCGCAGCGCTCGATGCGGACGCGGTGCCCACACGCGCGCTCTCGGGCGGGTGCGCATGATCGCCGCATGCCACCGTCGCCACCGAGAGATGGGCGCGGCGGAAGGGCCCAACACGCGTTCTCGGTGCGGCAGGATGGCTCCCTCACAGCGGCGACGCGTGTGTGAGGCTGGTCCCTGCGCGCCCACCCGCTTGTACTCCTGGCGCCAGCGATCGAGTAGCGAAGTGCCGAACGTTGCAACATGGATCTATCCGAGGAGCCTCGAAATGGAACATCCTGCAACAGGGTAGGGACTGGGGGGGGAGAGGGATCGGGGCGTTGGTTCACGGCGACGTGCGTGGTGATGCATGGCAGAGGGCAGTCGCGCACGGGGCGCTCGCTGCCGCCGCGCCGTCGCTTCGCGCGAGCGCTGGGCCTCCGAACATGCGGGTTGCTCTGGGCGGCATGTGGCGGGCGGCGCGGCTCGCCAAGAACGTACCGCTGCTGCTTCTCGTGCTGGCTGGCGCGCTCACCGCGCCGGCTCGGCCCAGGCTGGGTCCGCTCGCGGCGAGCCTGGCCCTGCTGATGGTGTCGTCGTCGTTCATGACGCACTTGAACATCCTGACGGACATCGAGCTCGATCGAGAGCGGAAGCCGCACCTCTGGCGGTGGATGAGCGCGGATCCGCGCGTGACGATCGGCGTGCTCGGGGTCGAGCTCGGGGTCGTGCTGGGCGGCGTCGGCGTCCTCGCCCTGGTGGCTCCCGCCGGCGCCGCGGGGCTGGCGATCTTTACTCTGCTCACGACGCTCTATTCCTACAATTTCTTCTACCCGCGGCAGGGCGTCGCCCGGCGGCTCAAGGCGCATTGGTTCGGTCATTTCGTGGTGTGCGTCGGGGCGTATCTCTCGCTCTGGGTCGTGGGTCATGCGAGCGGCGGCGCGGCGTCTCCCGAGTCGCTGCTGCGCTGGCTGCCCGTCTTCTTCTTCGTGTCGCTGTCCGAGTATTCGCTGTTCCTGTCGGAGAGCGCGATCGACGCGCGAGAGGAACGAGCGCTGCGGCTGGTGACGTTTGCCCGTCTACTCGGGCGCCATGGCAGCAGCGTGCTGGCGCTGCTCGTGTGGCTGGTCGCGGCCGCTGGCTTGGCGGTGTATTGCGCTGGGCTCGAGGCGGCCCCACGCCAGCGGGTGCTCTTCGCTTTTGGGCCGGCGCTGCTGGCTCGTGGCGCGGTCGATCTGCTGCTGGCGCTCCGGCTCGAGCGCGACGAGGTGCTGCGGGCGCGACTGCCGGATTTCACGTTCTGGGCGAGCCGCTTGCTGACCGTGGTCACCCTCGCTGTTCTGTCGGACTGAGCGGGAGTTTCATCATGTCCTCTCTGTATGACGTCGTTATCGTTGGCGCGGGGCTCGCCGGGTTGTCGGCGGCGTACGCGCTGCGCGACAGGGCCGTGCTCGTGCTGGAGCGCGAAGCGCGCCCCGGCGGGCGCGTGCAGACAGGCTCGTCGCACGGGGTGCATCACGATCTGGGGGCCGTGTTCGCCTTCGACCCGGCGCGGTCGCCCGTGCCGCTCGAGCTGCCGCCGCCGGTCTGCGAGAGCGAGCGCATCGGTCTGCACCTGGACGGGGTGACTCACTGGGGCGGCTCCGTGCAGGCTTGCATCGCGCAGCTCGGCCTCGACGCCGCGGAGCGCGGGGCGCTCGATGACTTCGCGAACGGGCGCCGTGACGCGGCAGCCCTGCCGGATCGTCTGGCGCAGGCGCTCGGCGCCTTCTTTCGCGTCATCCATCCAGGCCTCATCGCGGAGGCCCTGCCGGAGCGGCAGCGTGACGCCTTGCAGCGCTTCTCGGTCACGCGCCACGCCGCGGGCAATGGCCAGCTCGTCGATGCGCTGGCCGCGCCGCTCGGCTCGCGCTTGCGCCTGTCGACCGAGGTCATCGGTATCGAAGAGAAGTACGGTCTGGTCGAGATCCGAGTGCGCGCGGGCGAGCGCAGCGAGGTGATCGGCGCCCGCGCCGTGATCTGCGCGACGACGGGGCCGGTCGCCGCTCGGCTCATGCCGTCGATGACCAACGATCGCTGCCGCGTGTTCCTGGAGAAATCGCGCTGGGGCGGCGGCACGGTGGTGGCGCTCGGGCTGCGCGACGCCGACCTGCCCGACTTCGGCTACCTCGTCACGCCGGGCCGTCGCTTCGACACGCTCCTGTTGCACCGTGGGCGAGGCGGCGACCCCGACGTGCTGTACGTCTATTACGTCGGCACCCCGCCGCCTTCACCGAGCCTCGCCGAGACGCTCGCCGACCTGCGCGAGCTGAAGATCGGAGCGTTTCGTCCGGAACAGGTCGTGTTCAGCGAGAGCCGACGCTGGGAAGAGATCGGCCCGCGCATCTCGCCAGACAGCTATGGTCGCTTCGACGAGTGGGAGACGCGCCCCTCCGAGCGCGTCTTCCTCGCCGGCGACTACACGTTCGTGCAACCGGGGCAGGTGCTGCCCTACGGCATGGACCAAGCCCTGGCGTCGGGCTCCGCCGCCGCCCAGCGCGTCGAGGCTTACCTCGACGTTCCCGACGCGGTCGAGCGGTACCGCTCGGAGTACCTGGTCGAGTCGACCGTCTACCACCTGTCGGGCGAGCGCCCGCGCGTGCTTCAGACCAAGCACGAGGGCAACCTGGCCTACTGGGGTACCGTGCTGCTCGGCGAGCCCGACCCGGAGCTCGCGCGCTACCTGCTGCTCGGGCGGCGCGAGGGGTGCTGGGAGTATCAGACGGGCTTCGGCGTCACGTCGGACGACACGGTGCTGGCATGCGAAGGGCTGCTCGCGGCGCGCGTGCCTCGGGAGATGCTGCTGCCGAGCTTGCAGCGCCTGGTCGAGCTGTTCTACGAGCCCGGCGAGGGGGCGTTCGCGGCGCTGTCGCCGCAACGGCACCGGGTGAAGGCGTGCGCGCAGGGCCGCGCCGAGTACTGGTGCGGGCCCTCGCTCGACGCCACCGCGCAGGCGGCATGGTTGCTGCGCGAGGTGGCGCCGGAGCGCTACGCGGACGTGATCGCGGCGTGCGGTCGCTTCGTCGCTCGCGCGCAGCGGGCCGACGGCAGCTTCTCGGGGTTGTGGTTCCCCACGGTCGTCGCGACCACCTGGCACGCGCTGAGGCTGCTCGCGGCGCTCGGGACCGAGCACAGGGTCAGCGTTCGGCGTGGGCTCGAGTTCATCCGGAGCGAGCAGGCGCACGACGGCTCCTGGAGAGATTCGGTGATCGAGACGTCGGCGGCGGTGCTGGCGCTCGGTCACATCGACGACCGCGCCGCCACGGACGGCGGCGCGATCGAGGCGGCGCGCCGCTGGCTCCTCTCGAGGCGACAGCCCGACGGCCGCTGGGGGGGCGAGCCGCTGCTCTACTATTGGTTCGAGATCGGACCGGGCGAGAAACTCCTGTTTCACTGCCGGGACCGCGGACGGGTCACGAGCGCGTGGGCGAAATTAGCCCTGCGCGCCAGAGAGGGAGCTCGACATGGAACGATCGATTGAGGCGCTGCTGAAGCTCTGCTTGGAGCGCGGCATGGGCCGCCACCCATTCCTGCGCCTGACGGCGGAGCTGCCGGTAGACATGGGGGTGCTCTACGACTTCATGTCGAACCTCAACCTCGCCACGTCCGCGTACCCGGCGTGGCTGCAGACCTCGTGCGCGCGCGTGCCGAGCCCGAAGATCCGATCGATCTTGTTCAAGCTGCTGAACGACGAGTATGGCAGCGGCGACCCGGAGCAGATTCACGTGAACCTGTTCGACGACATGCTCGGGGCGCTGCGCCCGTGGCAGCTGCCGCTCGAGGCCGGCGAGGCGCTGCGGCCAGGGCGCGAGCTGCGTGCCCGCGCCGAGGCCATCTTCAACGCCAGAGACCCGTACGAAGGCCTGGGCGTCGTCATCTCTGGAGAGATCTCCGCCGAGCAGCACATCGCCTGGCTCGGCCACCAGCTGTCACGCCAGACCCACCTCGACCCGAACCAGATCGCCTGGTACACGGTGCACGCCCGGGTCGAGCCCGATCACGCGCTCGACTCGTCGCGGCTCGCGCAGCTGATCGGCGAGGACGCCGGCGTTCGCGCGAGCGTCTGGCGCGGCGCCGAGGCGGCCGTCGCGTCGTTGAACGTGTTCCTCGACGCGCTGCTCGAGCGTCACTATCCGCTTCAATCGGCCGCCGCAGGGCGAGCCGGAAGCGCTGGCGTGAGAGAGGGGCTGCCCCAGGGCTGACGCGCTCGAGCGATACGGGCGGCCGCGCTCGCCACGCCGGAACCCCCGTCCCAGCACGACGCCGGGTCGGCCTCGTGGTAACCTTGCCGGTCATGGGCAAGATCGGCTGGCTCGTGTGCTTCCCGGTTGGAGTCGGGCTGCTCGCCGTGGCTTGCGGTGGCGACGCAGACGAGCTCTCGGCGGAGGAGCGGGGAAGCTCGTGGCCTCCGGAGTCGCTGGGAGGGCGTGAGCCAGCACGGGGGCCGCTGGAGGACCCGGCGATCGATCCGGCGACGGGCAGACCGTACGACGATGCTCCGTATTGCGAGGGTCCGGCTCGGTTGGTGGCGCGGGGCGAGCGCATCGAGCTGAACGAGGGCGCGTATGTGCGCGCGGGGTCGTTCGCGCCGTGGGAAGGTTCTCATGACTGCAGTCTGGGCAGCGATCTCGCGAGCGCGCAGCTGCAGGTGGATGTGGCGCTGGTCGACGAACCCTATTCGACCTGTGCGGGGCGGGGCGGAGGCCTGGTCATGGCGGCTGCGGCGGTCTCGGTGCAGCTGACCACGGCGGATGGAGTCACGCTGCATGCTGGCCCGTGCAGCTCGCTCGCTCGCGTCTCGGCCTGGCCGGGGCGCACGAACCTCGAGGTGGACTGCACGGACGTGTCACTCGAGCTGAGGGCGGGCTGGTTCCTCGTCGGTCAGGCCCGCTCGAGCGCGGTGTATCCGAGAGGCTACCGCGCGGAGTGTCGGCGGGCAGCCCGCGACTGAAGCGCCTCCCCCTTCGGAGCGTCGGGAGTGTGCGCCCCTGGCCCGGCTCACGCCGAGGCTACAGCAGCCGCAGCCGCGCCGCGTCGTAGGCGTCGCGGACTTTGGTGGCGACGTCGGAGGCGCTGGCGGGGGCGTTGGGGGTGGTGAGCAGGGCGAGGCCGAAGGCGCTCGGGCGCTCGCCGTCGGCGCTGGTGTAGATGCCGAGGGTTCCGGCGGCGAGGGCGGCGGCGTCGCGGAGAGGGAGGAGGTCTTGGCGGGTGGCGGTGGGCGTGGCCTGGGCCTTGCGGTAGGCGACGTAGGCGCTCTGGAAGTCGAGGGCGGCCTGTTCGTAGCGGGTGAAGCGCTCGGACTCTTCGAAGCCGACGAGGGCCTGGACTTCCGAGGAGAGGGCGACGAGGTAGCGGCGGGCCCAGGCGATGCGGATGGGCGCCATGGCGAGGCGGGCGGCGGCGTCTTTCTCGGCGTGGAGGCTCGGGGCTTCGCCGAGCTCGTCGGGGTGGCCTTCGAACCAGAGGGCCTGGCTGAGCGGCGCGTCGTTGAGGGTGAGCACGGAGAGGGTGAGCTCGCTGCCGCGGAGCTCGGGGGCGGCCTCGAGCTTCGTGTCGAAGGTGCGCCAGGCGGCGATGACGTCGCGGGCGCGCTCGAGGCGGGCTCGCTTGGCGTCGAGGACGGCTCGTTCGGCAGCGGAGAGCGCGGTGGGGCTGGCGCCGAAGGCGGGCACGCGCGCTTTGCGCCCGAGGGTCGCGGCGGCGTTGGCGAGGTCGGCCTGGGCTTCGAGCAGGGCGACGTAGGCGTTGGAGGAGGCGCGGTCGAGCTCGAGCACGAGCTCGTCATACTTGGCGGCTTCGTCGAGCGGCAGGGGCGAGGCCTCGTCGGGGGACTTCGCGGCGAGCTCGGCGAGCTGGGCGATGTCGTAGGGATGAGCTTCGCTGGGCTCGTAGGCGAGGGGCTCGCGGGCGAGGAACAGGCGCACGTAGCGGACGGCGAGCGGACGCAGCACGAACGCTGGGCCCTCGGCGCCGGGCTGGGCAGCGGCCTGCGCCGAGCGGGCGCTGGTTTCCAGTGCGCGAGCGCACGCGCTCACCGCGTCGAGCTCGGCGCTGCGGGTGCTGGCGAGCTGCCAGCCGATGTGGCAGCGGACGGCGAGCACGTCGGGGGCGGTGCCGGCGTCGGGGGCGGCGCGGCGATCGATGGCTTGGGCGTCGCTGATCTGGCGGCTGAGCTCGCGCACGCCGGAGGCGTTGGTGAGGAGCCCGGGGCGCGCGAAGGTGGTGCGGATGAGCTCGGCGCGAGCCTGGGCGCTGCGGTGGAGGAGCTCGCTGCCGGGGTCGAGGATGGTGAGCTGCGCGGCGTGGTAGCGCACGCGGGTGAAGTCGAGGGCGTGGTAGCTATCGTCGAGGCCCTCTCGGTGGACGCGGATGAGCGCGTCGGCCTCCTTGCGCGCGCCGATCGGGAGCACGTGCGCGAGCAGGGCGAAGCCGCCGACGGCGACGGCGCCCGCCGCGAGGTGCACGAGCACCCAGCCGACCGAGGTCGCCGACACGACGGCGCCGCGCCGGGCCGCGCCCCACTCGGGCCGTGAGGCCTTCCACTCGGCGAGGGCCTTGGGGATGTGCGTGAACAGGTGGCGGAGCGCGAAGACGATGAAGGCGACCATGCCGAGCAGCGCGCCCACCTTGAGCAGCGTGACCTGGAGGTTGAGGCTGAGCTTGCTGGCGATCACGTCGACGGAGCCGAGCCGGCGCTCGGCGACCTCGTCGAGCTGATCGATGCGCCCGCGCGCGGCGTCGTCGGCCTGGGCGATCGCCTCTTGCACGGTGCCGCGCACCTGCCCGATGCGCGCGCCGATGACGGCGTCGACCTGGGCGATGCGCTGCTCGGCGACGGCGTCGACCTTCTTCACGAGCTTCTGGGCGTCAGCCACGGCCTGGCGCTCGAGCTGGGAGAGGCCGCCGATCGCCTGGGAGAGGCGCGCGTCGACGCTGGCGTCGACCTGGGCGACGCGCGCGGCGATGATGCCGTCAGCCTGGGAGAGCCGCGCCTCGGCGATGCTGTCGGCTTGAGCGAGACGGGCCTGCGCGGCGGCATCGACCTGCGACACGCGCGCGGCGGTGGCCGCGTCGACCCGGGTGACCAGGCTCTCGCCCGCGAGGCGGGCCTGGCCGATGCGGTTCTGCACGCGCACGTCGACGTCGGACAGGATGCGG
>Ga0247763_1000999_pt1 | contig 16831 bp, 10 predicted proteins | sample UWRJL141409B4_FD_179926 | JGI IMG/M metagenome (GOLD analysis project Ga0247763, IMG submission 179926) | Plant litter microbial communities from Arlington Agricultural Research Station in Wisconsin, United States - UWRJ-L141-409B-4 | ecosystem: Environmental > Terrestrial > Plant litter >...
CCAAATCGAGGTGCTCGTCGAAGGGAGAAGAAGACTGAGCTGCCTCCCCCCAGTCGCGCAGACGCGCCTGCCCCCTCCAAATCGCGTGCTCGGCCGCAGCGGCCTCCGCGCGCTCAGGAGGGGGGAATGCCCATTCCGAATTGGACCTGAGTGTTATCAGGAGTCGGCGGGGTGTTGGCCGGAACTGGAGGTTTTCTTCGCGGATGCGGGCGGCGGATTCGTCGTACGGGAAGGGGAGGAAGGCGTAGCGTCTGGAAGTCAGACGCCGCCAACACCGATCGCGGCAGCATCTCGGGCACGCTCCCCGACGGCTGCCACTTACGCCAGCAGCTACTTCGAGGTGCTCGGAACGGCAGACGCCGATATGTACGGGCCCGCGTGGGTCGGCTGGAGGCGGCAGGTCGTCGTCAGCTCGAGCTGAGCGGTCCGGGTCGAACGCCGTCGCGCCGAGCCGTGCGCGCACCTCGCGTCCAACGAGCGAAACGCCAGACGCCTCTCAGACGAGGCGTCTGGCCGCGCGCTCGACGGCACAAACGCGCGTTCAGGCGCAGGCGGTACGAGGTGTTGGATTTTCCCGACAGCGTAGATCCGCAGCCAAAAGACCACAGCCAAGAACCACGGTCGATAGATTCGACACTCTGCGTCGCGAGCGCAAAGCCGAAGGCCGCCTCGAACTCGCAGGTCCCCCACGGCCGCGCTCGCGAAGACGTTAGCTCGAGGCGCTGGTTCGGCACGGTCCACCCCTCGGGGGAAACGCTTCCAGCTCGAGATGGACTTCGCCCGTGGAGGGTGTTAGCCGAAGAGATCGTCATGTCGAGAAGCTCCCGAGCGTTGATCCACCGAGGAACAGTCGTCTCTGCCGTCCGCCGTGCGCCGCGGGCGTTGGCGCTCGCCTGCGGCTGGCTGGCGCTCGCCTGCGGCGGCTCCGATGGCGACGATGGCAACGGTGGTGAACCGCCGGCGCCCAGCATCCCCGACGCGACCACCACCATGGCCGAGGCCCTGGGTGTCGCGCCGGAGCAACTGGTCGCGACGCTGCTGGCAGCCGAGGGCGGGGCCCCGCTGGCGGGCACGCGCAACCTGCTGGTGGAAGACCTGGGCCGCACCCCGGCAGAGGTGCAAGAGAAGCTCGCGACCGCCGTCAATCGCTTCTTCGGCATCGGCACGGGTGAGCCCAACCAGCTCATCGTCGACATGGGCTACCGCCTCTACTACGAGCTCCCGCAAGACAAGTCGCAGGCGTTCATCTGGGCCGCTGACTCGGCAGACATCCGCAGCGAGGGCATGTCTTACGGCATGATGATCGCCGTGCAGGTCGGCCTGCGCGAGCACTTCGATCGGCTTTGGAAATTCTCGCGCACGCACCTGCAGTATGCGGCGGGCAGCGGCGCGTGGGCCCGCTACTTCAAGTGGCAGGGCAGGGTCAACGGCTCGAACGCGAGCTCGTGGCCCGTCACCTACGCGGGCGACACGGTTCCCGCTCCCGATGGCGACGAATACTTCGCGGCGGCTCTCTACCTGGCCGACCGCCGCTGGGGCAGCGACGGCGCCGTCAACTATCGCGCCGAGGCTGACGCGATCGCCCAGGCCATGCTCGACAACACGGCGGCGGGCATGCGTTTCCCGCTCATCCACGCCCAGAGCAACATGGTCGTGTTCGTGCCGTTCGGCAACTCCAACAACTTCTCGGATCCGAGCTACCACCTGCCCGCCTTCTACGAGCTCTACGCCGAGTACGCCTCCGAGGCGCACGCAGAGCGCTGGCGCGCCATCGCCGAGGTCAGCCGCGCGTTCTTCGTCAGCTCGGCCCACCCCGACACGGGCCTGCACCCCGACTACGCCAACTTCGACGGCACCCCCAACGCCGGCGGCGACCGCCACGACGAGTTCCGCTACGACGCCTGGCGCGTGGTGATGAACATGGCCGTCGACTACGCCTGGGGCAGCGAAGACGCGCGCCTCAAGACGCAGGTCGAGAAATACCACGCCTTCTTCACCAACCACATCCGTCCGGGCAACGTGGCGAACGCCCTCTTCGCCATCGACGGTAGCGGCGCCGAGGGCGGAAGCTCCACCGCGCTCACCGCCACCCTCGCATCGGGGGCGCTCGCTTCCGAGGCCACCAACCGCAACACCTACCTGCAGAACGTCTGGGAGGTGGGCCAGCAGTCAGGCCAGTTCCGCTACTACCAGGAGTGCGTCTACCTGCTCGGGCTGCTCGCTGCTGCCGGCCAGTACGGCCACGAGTGGACCCCCTCCGGCGGCTGACACTGGGCCGCGCCGCGGGCTTCGCGCCACGACGGCGTCGCATTCCCAAGGGCATGAGCGCTCGGCCGGGCCACTCACGGGGCTCACCGCCGAGGACGTGATCCGGCGAAGCGCCTTGCGTGGCGCGAGGCGATCGGCGAACCTCCGGCCGTGTGGTCGCTCCCGGCTGTCGCAGCGCTGATTTGCGCGTGCTTTGTTGCATGCTTGCCGGAGTTTGATCCCGATCTCGGCGCCAGCTCGGCGCGCGTCGCCGAGGCGCGTCCCTGCGGTGCGCAGGGACGCGCCTGCTGCGAACCCCCCGCCGACGCCTGCGAGCCCGAACTGCTCTGCGACCCCGACAACCAGCTCTGCACGCGCCCCCCGATGCTGTTCTGCACCTCGGATGACCAGTGCCGTCCCGGCGAGTTGTGTTGTGAAGCGGGCTACCTCAGCACTTGTATGCGCCCGTCGGGCGGCGCCTGCCCCGACCTCGACCTGATCGTCGCGACGCCCGAGCTCGACTTCGATCCAGTAGACACACGGTTCTTCGACGCCTCGGTAGACGCCGACCGCTGCCTGGTCGAGCGCGGGTGCGTCGGAGGATACGGCTGGCGGCGGCTGCTCGGCTTATCCACCATCGTCTCCAACGCGGGCACATCTGACCTCTTGCTGGGCTCGCCAGAAGACACGTCGGAGCCCACGATCACCACGTGCGGGGGCGAGCGGCGCTTCGCGTCGTTCCTCCGCTACGAGCTGCTCGACTCCGCCACCACGAAGGCGCAACAAGATATCGCCGCGAGCTGCTCGCCGAACGCATCGAGTCAGTTCATCGCGCCCTTCGACTGCGATTTTCAGGGGCTCTGGAGCCTATTCACGCAGACCTACCCGTCGTCTCTGGCGGAAGGCGGGCGAGCCGATGATTGCAGCTGGCTCGACATCACCGGTCTGCTGCCGGGCGAGTACACGTTGCGGGTCCAGGTGAACCCGGAGCTGTCGCTTCAGGAGCAGAATCTGGACAACAACGTCCCTGCCGAGCTGCCGATTCAGCTCCCCGCCTTCGATCCGGCAGCTCCTTGTCCCCAGCCCCCCAACCTGTTGGCGGGACGCTTCGAAGAGCGTGAGTGTGGCTGGGTGCGCGCTCCGTTCCAGTCCGATGGGGAGACGACGCCGTGTATGCCCGGCGAGGAGATGGCGTACGCCTGCACCAGCGACGACGTCGAATTCGTGTGTGGCGACTATCGCGTTTGCGATGGAACCAACCTCTGCACTTTCGAGGAGTCGATCCGGCCTCTTTTCTCCCGGAGCTGCCTGGGCAACTACCAGCCCAACCTGTTCTTGCTCTGCCCCGCATCGGGGCAATACAGCCTCTGGCTTCCGGGTGATGCGCCGGATGGCTTCACGTGCGAGCCGTATGTCGACCCATTCAACGCGATCCTGAGCAATCCACCGGACGCCGGGACACCGGTCGAGCCATGACGAGCGGGCGCGAAAACCCTCTCGTCGTCCGAGGCGCGCGCTGGGTGTTCGTGCTCTTCATCGGCTGCTCCGGCGATCCCAGCGCGGGCCCGGCAGAAGCGCCTTCGCTGGCACCCCGTACGGGCTCTGCAGACGAGCTGTGCGGGGGCGTCGACGGCGCGTGTTGCTCACCGCCGCGCGCCCCTTGTTCCCGCGGTCTGCACTGTGATGAGGCGAGCGTATGCCGCCTCGACGAGAGCTCGGCAGCCGACGCGCCGATGTTGTGCAGCGAAGACGCGGACTGTATGGCAGGGCGTCGGTGTTGCGAGGCGGGCCTTCAGGGCACCTGCGAAGCGATAGACCGGGCGGCAGCGTGCCCGCTGCCTGATCTCGCCGTATTGGCCTCTGGCGCGGGAGCCACCGTCTCGGAGGAGGTATTCGAAGGGGTCAGGCCGTCTGCCGGCGGCTGCGTGCGCGAGCGCGGCCCGCGCCGCCGGTTGCGAGTTTCTGCCGCGGTCGCGAACCTGGGCCAGGCCGACTTCATCTTCGGCAGCCGAGATGCCTTGCTCATCGACAACGTCAGCGCCAGTGATGAGTTCGTTCGCTACAGCCTGATCGACGCCGCCGGCGAGACGGTCGCCACCAGCCACGGTCAGCTGCCATGCCGCGAGGACGTGGACGCTTCGCTGCCGTTCTCGTGCGCCTTCGCAGGGCTACCGGCTGGTGCGCTGTTGCCGACGATGGGCCTCGAGTGTGAAGCGCTCGACGTGACCGATTTGCCACCGGGAGGCTATCGGGTGCGCATCGAGCTGGCGCTCGTCTGGCCCGACGCCGATCCGAGCAACGGTCGTGTGGAGCTTCCCGTGGATCTGCCGTCCTTCAATCCGGTCGACCCCTGTCCGCCCGTCGAGAACCCTCTACAGGGGCTGGGCACCTATCGCGAATGCGGGTGGTTGCCCGGCGCGCTCCCCGGCGACGGAACGTGCAACCCGGGCGAGCTCGTCTTGCTGGACTGCGGGCGCTGCACTGCGAGCCCGGTGTTACGGCTCTGCGCGGGTGACGAGAGCTGCTCGGCGGCGTCATCGCTGGCGCAAACGAGCGGCTACTCCGAGACCGCGACCGGAGCATTCGCGGAACCTTGCTCGGGAATTCAAGCCACTTGCCCGAGGAGTGGCCGCTACAACGTGTTGATCGGGTCGGAGGATCCATTCGCCATGGGTCCATCTTGCACGCTCACACCCAGCTCCTGGTCGTTTTGAAACCCATGAAAATGACCAGGTGGTTGGGTTTCGGGCTCGTCGCGTGCCTGACGAACCTGACCGTGGCCAGCTGTCGTGACGACCAAGGCGCGCCGCCCGCGGCGCGCGCTGTTGCAAGCGGCGCGGAGCGCAACGTCGCTGCTCCACTCGATGCGGGCGTGAGCGGACCCAGCGCGTTTTGCCGTGGCGACCGCGACTGTCAGTTCACCGAGCGCTGCTGTCTGTCGGGCCTACTCGGCGTCTGTTCGCGCCTCGAAGCCGGCCGTGAATGCCCCGTGGCCGATCTCACCCTCGCGCTTCCAGCCGACTTCAAGCCGCGCTTCGAACATCTCTTGATCGACGAGACCAATTGTTTGCGCCAGAAATGCCTGAGCGGTCCGGGGGCGCGGCGCCTGTTGCGCTTCTCGGTCGACGTGGTCAATCGCGGCGATGCGCCGATGATCTTGGCGCTGCCCGACGCCCCTGGCGTGCGCCGCATCGCGTGCGATGGCAGTACCTCCCTGTTCCTCGAAGGCTTCTTGCGCTACGAGCTGTTCGACGCCGAGGGGGTGCTCCGAGCGAGCGGCGTGGGCGACATCGGGCAGGCCTGCAGGATGAATTTCCTGGCGGCAGCGACGTCGCCGTTCGATTGCGAGCTCTTGGGGCTCGAAGCGCACTCCTACCGCGCTTTCCCCAGCGATGCCGAGTGCCAATGGGTCGACGTCACCACGCTGGCTCCGGGACAGTACACCCTGCGCCTGAGCGTCAACGCCGACTATCGGCTCAAGGAGGAGAGCCTCACGAACAACGTCGTCGAGCGCACCGTCACCATTCCCGATGCCGACCCGCTAGCGCCTTGCGACGGCGTTGACGTCCCCGACGACGACAGCCTCATACAAAACATGGAGTGCGGGTGGGAGATGATGCCTGGGCAGTCAGGCCTGCTCTGCGAGCCGGGCCAATACATCACTCTCGCGTGCACCTACTGTGATGGGGCGTACGTGGCGCGGGCCTGCCCCGGCCTCGAGCCGTGCTCGGCAGCGGGGTCTCAGCGCATCGTCGGCACGGGAGGTGAATTCGACGTCTGCTCGCCGGAAGACACGTGCGACGAGTCGGGTGGATGCTGGGACTTCGAGTTCCAGTGTCCCGCCACCGGCGTTTTCTCGTTGCTCGGCTTTCCCACGCGCCCGTCAGTGCCCGCTGGCACGGCGCCCGTTTCCGCGCCGAGCCGCGTGACCTGTCGACTCGCGCTGGGACCGCGGCCTTACGAGCTCGCGCCGCTGCGCCGCGCCGCTGGCACACCCGACACGGAGCGCGGCGTCGCGCCCGACGCTGGCACGCCTGATCCATGACCACCCCCCACCCCGATCAAATCCTCGATCAGCGCTACCGCCTCGTGCGCCTGCTCGGCTCGGGCGGCTGCGGCTCGGTCTGGCGCGCGGAGCACCTCGCGCTGCACTCGCCCGTCGCCATCAAGGTGCTCGACCCCGTCGCCCTCGACGCAGAAGACACGCTGCAGCGCTTCCTCCGTGAAGCCCGCGCCGCGGCCGCCCTGCGCAGCCAGCACGTCGTGCAGATCCTCGACTACGGCGTCGACGGCGACATGCCCTTCATCGTGATGGAGCTGCTCGACGGCGAGTCGCTCGAGCAGCGCCTCGCCCGCATGGGGCGCCTCGACCTCTTCGCCACCGAGCGCGTCCTCCGTCACATGGCGCGCGCCGTCGGCCGCGCGCATGACGCCGGCATCGTCCATCGCGACCTCAAGCCTGGCAACGTCTTCATCGTCCCCAACGACGAAGACGAGGTCATCAAGGTCCTCGATTTCGGCGTCGCCAAGACCACCAGCACCGTGCTCGGGCGCTCCGTCGCTCACGCCATGACACCCGTCGGCGCCTTGCTCGGCACGCCCCATTACATGAGCCCCGAGCAGGTCGAGGGCTCCGTCGCGCTCGACTATCGCGCCGATCTCTGGTCGATGGGCGTCATCACCTTCGAATGCTTGCTGGGGCGCCTGCCGTTCGACGGCAGCTCGTTCGGCAACCTGCTCCAGGCGATCTGTCGAGGGCCGTTGCCCGTCCCGTCGCAGCACGGCGAGGTCCCGCGCGGTTTCGATATCTGGTTTGCGCGAGCCTGCGCGCGGCACCCGGGCGAACGCTTCGGGTCAGCGAAGCTGCTGGCGGCAGCGTTCGCGCGGCTCGGCAGCGCCCCGATCGCGCTCGCCCGCTGACTGCTCCCGCTCAGAACGAGCCGCCGAGCGCCGCGCTGCCCGGGCCCAGCTGGAGGCGCACGGTCTCTCGCGGCTCCGCCGGCTCACCCCACGTGAGCACCACCAGCGTCGCCCCCGCCGCCGCCGCGATGCCCCCCGCGATCAACGAGGCGCGATGGATATCGCGCAGGTCGTTGTAGGTGTCGACCTCGTCTCGAGAGCAGTCGCCGTTCACGCAGAGGGCGCGGCGCTCGAAGCCGGCGTATTGGCGATCGGCGATCAGATAGCTCACGAGGCTCGTCGCGAGCCCTGCTGCGCCAGCGCCGACCGCCACCCAGCCCCCGATGCGCAAGGCCTGCCGCGTGCCGTCGCTCGTCGCATCGGCCCCCGTCGGTGAGGGGAGGGGCGTCATGAGGCCGGGCGCCGCCGCGCTCGCCGACGCCGCGGCTGCCACGGCTGCCTCCGACGCCGCGGCCGTCGGCTCGGGCGACGCTCCGCTGAAGCGCAGCTCGACCTCCTCGTGCGCCCGCTCGCCGAGGCTCAGCACCACCTGCGAGCGCTCGCGGCCGAGCACGCCGACGATCTCGTGACGGCCCGGATCGAGCAGCAGCGCCGTGGCGAGCTCGCCCGGGTCGCGCGGCGCGCCGTCGACGCTGATCGTGACCGCCTCCAGGCTGGCACCCACCGCGCGCACCTTCAGGCTCGGGATGCGGCGCAAGAGCTCGGCGCGCTCGTACAGCGCTTCGTCCTTGGCCCTCTGTTGCACGGGTGAATCGCCGGCGGCGATCGGCAATCCGGCCACGGACCGGTAGCGCCGCTCGGCCTCTACCCAGCGCCCGAGCCCGACCAGCGCGCGCGCCGACCACAGCCCGAGCGATGGCACCGGCAAGAGCTGGAACGACTCCTCGAGCTTGGCGCTCGCCGCCGTGTAGTCGCCGTCGCCGTAGGCCTCCACGCCCGCGTAGCCGAGCGCCCTCGCCTTGGTGCGCGCGGCGTCATCGGCCGCCGGAGGCGGCCTGGGCGCGGGCGTGCTGGCGGCGGGGGCAGGGGAGGCGGGTGTTCCCGTGGGCGCCGAGGGCACGGGCTGCGCCGCGGGAGGTGCCTGGGCGCTGGCGGTGCCGAGCGGCATCGAAAGCAGCGCGGCGAGCCCGAGCCCTCTCCTCACGATCCTCCCGAGCCCTCTCCCCGCAAGCGCGTGCACGAGACCCGTCCGGTCTAACCCACTCCGGCTGCGGGCGCCACGCTGCTCGGCGGAGCCTCGCGCGCGGGACGCGGCCGCTCGAGCCAGCGCACGCGCGCCAACCCACATCGTGCACGCGCGGCGCGTCGCCCCCGAACCCGCCCACCAGGACGCGACAAGAGCCGCGAGGCTCGTCCATGGCTTCCCGGCCTTCGGGTCAAATGCGCGTCTCATCTCACGGGCGTTTGCCGCGACCGGTTGCTGCCGTTAGCCTGTCGCTGGATGCCGAGTCGGGAAGCGGGCGAGGTTTTGGGCGGAAAGTACCGCCTGGTAAACCGGCTCGGCACGGGCGGGATGGGCTCGGTCTGGCGCGCCGAGCACCTCACCCTCACCTCGCCGGTGGCGATCAAGCTCATCGAGCCCACCACCGCCCGCGAATCCGACGCGTTGCACCGCTTTTTGCGCGAAGCCCGCACGGCCGCGGCGCTGCGCAGCCCGCACGTGGTGCAGATCCTCGACTACGGCCTCGACGGCGATAGCCCCTTCATCGTGATGGAGCTGCTCGACGGTGAGTCGCTCGCCGAGCGCCTCGACCGGCAGACGCGCCTCGGGGTCAGCGAGACGGCGCGCGTGATCCAGCACATCTCGCGGGCGCTCGGTCGGGCGCACGAGGCCGGCATCGTGCATCGAGATCTCAAGCCCGAGAACGTGTTCATCGTCAGGAACGACGATGAAGAGGTCGCCAAGGTGCTCGACTTCGGCATCGTCAAGGCCGACCCGAACACCTTCGGCACCGCCAACTCGGGGGCGGCGACCCGCACGGGCACGTTGCTCGGTACGCCATACTTCATGAGCCCCGAGCAAGCCGAGGGCGACAAGTCCGTCGACTTTCGCGCCGACATCTGGGCGCTCGGCGTCATCGCCTATCGCTGCCTGCTCGGCAGGCTGCCCTTCACGGGCGACAGCGTGGGCCGGCTGATCCTCGAGATCTGCTCGCGTCCGCTGCCGGTGCCGTCACACCGCGGCCCGGTCCCCGAGGGCTTCGATACGTGGTTCGCGCGAGCCTGCGCGCGCGAGCCCGGCGATCGCTTCGAGTCCGCCAAGCGGGCCTCCGCAGAGCTCTCGCGCCTCACCGACGAGCTCTCTTCCTCCTCTCCGGAGACGCCGAGGCCGCCCGAGCCGCACCCGCTCGCGCTCGCCACGACGACGCTCAAGTCGAGCAGCACCGAGGTGTTGCCGCCGCCGAGCAGCACCGAGGTGCTGCCGCCGCCGCGCCAGCGCCTGCGCCCCCTCGCGCTCGCGCTCGCCGCCGTCGCGGCCGTGAGCCTCGCGACGACCATCACGGTACAGGTCGTGCGCACTGCCAAGGGCGGTGATCGCGCTCCTCCGCTCGCGCAGGTGGTCGAGCGGCGCGCGGCGCTCGAGGCGGCGAGGAGCGCCACTGGGGCAGCCGCGGCGTCACCGCCCGCGGCAGAAGCCGCGCCGCCAGCGTCGAGATGGCCGTCCGCGCACGCCGCCCAGCAAACCGTGACCTCACCCGCCGCGACACCGGCACCGGAAGTTGCAGCTCCGCTGGGAGCACCTGCCGCCCGCGCCGAGAGCACGCCGTCAGACGCGCCAGCGTCGCCCGCAGCGGGCAACTCATCTGCCGCGTCGAGCTGGCGCGAGGCTCCCGTGACGCGTCGTTCCGGTCCGACGAAGACGGGCGCGGCGTCGCCAGACGATCTCGACGCACCGTCACGCGCAACGCTGGTCAAGCCTCCCGTCCGCGCGCGCAAACCGCCCGAGCGCAAGCCGCCCGAGCGCAAGCCGCAGCAAGACGCGCCATCCCGGCCGAAGATCGACCTCGGAATCTGACACGGCCGCGGCCGACAGCGTGCGATCGCGGGTAGCCGCCGCCACGCAGACGGGCTACCGACGGACGATGCGACCCTCGCTCCTCGCGGTCCTCGGCGCATGGCTGCTGTCTTCCACGGCCTTCGCAGAAGCCAGTCCGTCGTCGCCGCCGAGCGTCTTGCTGATCGGTGATTCGACGCTGGCATCGGGCTCCGGCTACGGCGACGCGCTGTGCGCGCGCTTCACGCCCGCCGTCTTGTGCACGAACCTGGCTCGCGGCGGCCGCAGCTCGCGCACCTACCGCGAGGATGGCTCGTGGTCGGCGGTGATGGATCAGCTGGCCGCGCCGGACCCTGGCGCAAAACCCGGCGCGCGCTACGTGCTCATCCAGTTCGGGCACAACGATCAGCCCGGCAAGGCGAGCTCGACGACGCTCGAAGAGTTCTCGCAGAACCTGGCGGGCTACGTGCGCGAGGTGCGCGGCGCGGGGGGCACGCCGGTGCTCGTCACGCCCCTCACGCGACGAAAGTTCGAGGCGGGCAAGGTGGAGAAGGGGCTCGAGCCGTGGGCAGAGGCCACGCGCAAGGTCGCCCGGGCGAACAGCGCCCCGCTGCTCGATCTACACCGCGAGAGCGTCAACGCCGTGCAAGCGCTGGGGCCCGTGCGCGCCAACGGTCTCGCCGAAGCGCCGCCCTCTGCCGACGTGGTCGCCGCGGCACGCACCGGTAACAGCATCGAGGCACCCAAGCCCCGGCCCGACGCGGCTGGGTTGTTGCCCGCGCCCATCGCCGAGTTCGACTACACGCACCTCGGTCCGAGCGGCGCCGATCTGTTCGCCGACATCGTGGCGCGCCAGCTGCGGACTGCGGTGCCGAAGCTCGCGGGCTTCCTGGCGCCCAAGCCGTCGAGCCCGGCGTCGCTCTTGCCGCTCGAGCTCGACGTCTGGCGCGGCGCCCCGCCGGGAGGCGAGGCCGTCCGCGTGAAGCAGACCGTGATCGAGCGCAGCACCACGCCGGGTCTGCGCGATCGCGCGCTGATCGGCATCACGCGCCCGACGCTGACCATCTACACGCCCGAGCAGCCAGACGGCTCCGCGGTGCTGATCCTGCCCGGCGGCGCGTACCTGCGCGTGGTCATCGACAAGGAGGGGCAGGAGACCGCGCGGCGCCTGAACGCGCGAGGCATCACCGCCGCGGTGTTGATGTATCGCCTGCCCGCAGACGGCTGGGCCGCGGGGCGCGACGCCCCCTTGCAAGACGCCCAGCGAGCGTTGCGGCTCTTGCGCAGCGGCGTGGCGGGGCCGATCGATCCGAAGCGCGTCGGTGTGCTCGGGTTCTCGGCAGGCGGAGACCTGGCGGCGGCGCTGTCCCTGCGCTCCGAGGCCAGCACCTACGAGCGCACCGACCAGGCCGACCTGCTGCCGGCGCGCCCCGATTTCACGGCGCTCCTGTACCCCGCGCTCGACATGACGGTGAAGCCGCCCGACGGCAAGCCGGCGATCTCCGCGCGCGCCCCCATCCTGGGCTTCGTCAATCGGGCCAGCCCGCCGTGTTTCATCGTGCACGCCGTCGACGACGCCTCCGTGTCCGCCGACCTCAGCCTGGGCCTGTTCTCGGCGTTGAAGGCGGCCAGCGTCCCCGCCGAGATGCACCTCTTCAGCGCGGGGGGGCACGGGTTTGGCGTGCGGCTCGCCGCGGGGAAGCCCGCCGAGGTCTGGCCCGATCTCCTGGTGCGCTGGGGAGAGCACCACCAGTTCTTCAAGGCAGCGGGCTCGTCGTCGAGCGCTGCTGCGCCGGGAGCTGCCGACTCGGGAGCTGCCGCCTCGGGCGCTGCCGCAGCCACGGTCGCCGCCGGTTCCGCGCCGGCTCGATGAAGGCTTGCCGACGGGCGTGCTCGAGCGAACGCCGCTCGGGCAAACGCCTCGAGCGAACGCGCTCGGACCATGCGCCTCGCGCCATGCGTGCTACTCGGCGCGCACGTTGTCGATCCGGAACGTCCCGCCCTTGATGAACACCCAGACGCCCCGGATCTGCGCGGGATCGAGCGGCGTGCCGGGAGGGCAGCCGAGCTCGCTCAGCGCCGTCGCGATGGTGCGGCTGGAGCTCGGGTTGGTCCACGCCCAGTGCCCGCCCTGACACCAGGTGCCCTTCGGACCGAACTCGACCGCGAGCTCTGCCGACGTGCCGCTCGCACCGGTCTGGATGTCGAAGGCGAGCCGCGTCTTGCCTCGCAGATCGAGCGGCCTCTCCAGCGCGCGCCCGAACCAGTTGCCGTCGGCGGGGCCCGTCACCTCCAGCCCCGCCTTGCCGTCGGTGTGAAAGGCGGAGGAGGAAACGAAGCTGCCGCCCGCAGCGGGGTCGCGCAGCGCGAAGCCCTCGCTGCCCGACTCGAACGAGTAGATCGTGACCTCGGGGAGCGTGGGCCGCGTGCTCTTGCCGCAGCGCAGCTTCGGAGCGGCCCAGCTGGTGCGAGCGCCCGTGCCCGTGCTGGTCGTCGTCGCCTCAGTGGTTAGCGTGAGCCACTGGGCTCCGGTGAGCGGAGCGGTCAGCGCGCGTGCCGGGCTGTCCGAGCCCAGCGGACCGCTCTGCGCCACGACCTTTTTGTCGGCGGAGATGCTGAAGCTGGCGGTGCCCCCGCCGCCTGCCGTTCCCGAGGCGCCGGGCTCGGCGTCGATGCCGACCTCGACGCTGAGCTCCGAGCAGCGCCCGCCGAGATAGTAGACGATCTGGCTCGGCGCCCGCGTGCCCAGGCCGCGCGCGTAGAAGTTGCCGGCGACGCTGATCAGCTGGCCGTCGCCCTCGGGAGCGCCGCCGTTGGTCATGTCGCGCTCGACCGGTCCGAGCGCGTTGGCGGCGCTGACGGGGCGCAGCACGCTGAGCGGCGTGACACCGTCGCTCGGCGGCACCACCACGGTGGCGACGAATTCGCTGCTCGTCGAGGCGAGCTCGCCCTTCGAGCCCCAGCCGTGACGAGCCGTGATCGGCAACGTGTAGTGGCCAGCGGCCGTGCTCGCTGGCGCCGTCACGTTCCAGCGCGTCGTCAGCGCCTCGCCCGGAGCGAGGCCCCCGGCCGTCCTGGTCTCGGCAGAGCGGATGGTCCACCCCGCGGGCCCCCGAATCTCGAGCGCGACCGCGCTCGCCGCGCTGACGCCGTGATTGGTGACGCGTGTGATCAGCTCCGTGCCCCCCGGCACGCTCGGGATCAGCGTGCCCGCCTGCGCCTCGACGCTGAGCGCCGGCGGCAGGTCTTGCACTTGCAGCAACCTCTGCGCGCCCTCCGTGCCGGTGAACGCGCTCACCCGGTACACGACCGTCCCATGCGCTGCCACGCCCGCCGCGATGCGCGAGCCCGTCTGCGTGCTCGCTCCGCTCCACAGGTCTCTCAGCTGATAGGCGCCGGCGGGCGCGAGCCCCGCCTCCGGCGCGCCGACGCTCACCAGCGCGAGCGCGTCGCTCGAGTTGTAGAGCGCGACGGCGGTGTCACCGCTCGCGAGCGGCTTGGCGAACACCATGAGCCCGCTCGCGTCGGACACCACCCGGGCCTGCTTGCCCAGGGGGTCTTGATCGAGCGCGATGATCTCGCGGTTGCCTAGGATGGCGAGCGTGTCGGCGCTGGCCTTCCGCAGGTCGGTCCCGATGATGAGCGGCGCCGCCATCATCGACCACAAGCTCATGTGCGTGCGGTATTCGGTCGACGTCATGCCGCCGTTGCCGATCTCGAGCATGTCCGGATCGTTCCAGTGCCCCGGGCCAGCGTGCTCGGCGAGCGGCGCGTTGGCGGCGATGATCGAGCGCAGGCTCGACCAGTTGTCGCCGATGTCTCCCGTGGTGCGCCACAGGTGCCCGACGCCCTTCGCCCACTCCCACGGCTGCGACTGGCCCCACTCGCAGATCGAATACACGATCGGGCGCCCCGTGTGGTCGAGCGCCTCGCGCATGGCGGTGTAGCGCCGCACGAAGTCTGCCCGCGAGCCGTCGCTCTCGTTGTAGCAGTTGTCGTACTTGAGGTAGTCGACGCCCCAGTCGGCCCAGGTCTGCGCGTCGAGCGCCTCCCGGCCGAGGCTGCCGGGGTATCCGGCGCATGTCTTGGTGCCGGCATCGCCGTAGATGCCGAGCTTCAGCCCGAGCCCGTGCACGTAGTCGGCGACCGCCTCGATGCCCGACGGGAACTTGCTCGGATCGGCCACGAGCTGGCCGCCCTTGCCTCGCTCGCGCAGCGACCAGCAGTCGTCGATGTTGACCTGCACGTAGCCCGCGTCCTTCAGCCCCGACGAGACGAAGAAGTCGGCGGTCTCCTTGATCAGCTGCTCGTTCACGTCGCAGCCGAAGGCGTTCCAGTCGTTGAAGCCCATCGGCGGCGTGGGGGCCAGCGCCGCGGAGGCCTTCTCACGCTCCGGGGCGACGGGGGCGCTGCTCGCACCGACCTCACCCGCGCCGCCGCCGGCGACCCCCGAACACCCCGCCTCGAGCGAAAGCGAGAGCAAGACCCAGCAGATTCGATCGATCCGAGGTGCGCGCGCCATGGCGCATCGACGCTACTACCGATCGCACCCGCGCGCGTCGCGCGCGCGAGCGAAACGACACTTTCGTGAGGCGATCGCAGCTTCTGTGAGCGGCGCGGCTCGCGCCTCGGCGTCGGGCTCGTTCAGCCGACTCAGGGCGCCACGGGCACGTGCTTCACCAGGCGCCCCACGCGCGAGCCTTGGCGCGCGAGGTCGGCGAGGATCAGGCGGGCGATGGCATGCGCGCCCTCCTCGCGCAGGTGCGTGTCATCGCTGTTGCCGCTCGGATAGTTCGGGAACTGCCCGACGGCCAGGTTCATGAAGAGCTCCGTCGAAGCGGCGGGCCCGAGGCGCTCGAGGTACTCCGTGGTCAGCGCCGTGGCGTCGACGAGGGCGACGCCGCGCGCCTGCGCCAGCTGGCGGATCGCGTCGGGATAGGCCCCGTGCGTGTCGCGCAGCTCCGCGCCGTTCCAGCTGTTGCGCTGGATGGGGGTGAGCAGCACGGGCGTCGCTCCGCGCGCGAGCGCGTCGTCGATGTAGATCGAGAGGTGGTCGCGGAACGTGGTGGCCGGGTCGGTGAAGCGCAGCGGGTCTTCGGACTTCTCGTCGTTGTGCCCGAACTGGATCAGCACGAAATCACCAGCACGCAGCGCGTCGCGCACGGGCGCCCAGGCGCCCTCGTCGAGGAAGCTCTTCGAGCTGCGGCCCGACAACGCCCGATCGTTCACGCTGGCGCAGGCGGGCGCGTAGTACTCCTGCAGCGGCTGAGCCCAGCCCATGCGCGGGTACACGTCGCTCTCGTAGCGCGAAGCGGTCGAGTCGCCGACGACCCAGACGCGCGGAGTGGATGCCGTGGCCGCGCCCGACGTGTTGCAGGTCTGCGCGCTCGCGGTGCCGTCGTTGGCCTTGCTGCCGGCAGCCCGCGACGGCTCTGCGCCGCTACACGCCGCGGCCGACAGCAGCAGCAGCACGCTACCGAGACGGCGCCCACGACACGCCGCGCTGGCGCGCGTTGCGAATCGAAACGACACCGATGACACACGCTCCATCGGCGCACGCTACCACCCGCGTGAGCCGCCGTGTCTTACGGCTGCTTCGGTGCCGTGCGCGCGGAAAGCTTCAGCCGAAGACGTCGCTGCCCGTGGGCTCGGAGAAGGTCGAGTCGAGCACCTGATAGCGCACGTGGCGGCCCGAGCGGCGCACCACGCACGCGCCGTCGCTCACGAGCTCGCGCAGCGCCATCTGAGCCGCCCGCGGCGTGATGCCGAGCCGCATCGCCAGCGTCTCCGCGGTGGTGGCGGGCTGGCGTGACAGCGCCGACAGCACGCGCGCCGCCGCCGGAGGAGAACAGCGCGGATCGGCGACCGCGATCGCCTCGCGCAGATCGAGCCGCAGCCCGCCGCTCGCGCGCTGCAGCGCCCCGCTCGCACCCATGCGCTGGCGGATGCGGTGGAGCAGCACGTCGAGCACGCCCCGGTGCTTGCCGTGCGAGTACGCGAAGCCATACACGCGCTGAAAGAAGTCTTCCTCGGGGAGCGCCTCGGGGCCTGCCAGCACCAGCACCGCCACGGCCGTGTCCGTGCGGCCGTGTACGCGCGCCCCCGCCTCGAACAGCGTGCGGCACGGCCCGAACAGCCCGAGCCCGTCCCGCAGGAGACGGCAACCGGGCTCGCCGGGTCGCGCCACCGCCAGCACGCCCACGCACGGCTCCGACTCGCCGTGCAACACGCAGGCGCTCGACAGCCCGTGCCACAGCTCGTCGTGCTGCCCGCGCTTGAAGCCGGCGAGCGGCTCTGCCGCGGCGCGCTCCGGGTCGAGCAGCGCGCACAGGGCGAGCGCCTCGCGCTGCACGTCCACGAACCCGGCGCTGGCGCGCGCGAGCTCGGCAGCCTCTCGCTCGAAGCGCTCGCGATCGCCCGCGCGCGCCGCGATCAGCGCCTGCTGCCCGGCGCGCAGCGCTCGCGCCGAGGGCGTGGTGGCGGCGTCGCTCTCGAGCGCCTCATGACCGAGCGCCTCATGCCCCGAATCCGTGCCGCCCGCGAGGAAGCGCTCCCACCCGAGCCAGCCCGGCGCGGCCTTCGCGGCCTCCGTGCGCGCCAGCGACTCGAGGATGCGCAGCGCCAGGTACGGCTTGCCCGAGTGACGGCGCAGGCGCGAAAGGGCAACGT
>Ga0247763_1001001_pt1 | contig 16812 bp, 12 predicted proteins | sample UWRJL141409B4_FD_179926 | JGI IMG/M metagenome (GOLD analysis project Ga0247763, IMG submission 179926) | Plant litter microbial communities from Arlington Agricultural Research Station in Wisconsin, United States - UWRJ-L141-409B-4 | ecosystem: Environmental > Terrestrial > Plant litter >...
CATAGATTCCAACCCCCTGGCATCAGCCAGGCGGAGAATACGAGCCCTCCCGTGCTCCGTCCCCGCACCCAGATCTAATAACAACTCCACCATTTTCCCATGCTCCGACCTTACCGCCTGCGATAGCGTATAAAAATCCCCTTGCGATCTCGAAGTCGACTCATGCACCCTGGCACCTGCCCTCAGTAATTTTTTCATCATGGGGAGACTCCCCGCCTTGGCTGCCATTGTGAGAATCGTGCGTCCCCGGTCATCATATGCTTGCGGGTCAACTCCCCGTTCAAGAAGCAGGTCGACAATCTCGACGTTATTTGCTCTGACGGCTCTGGCCAGGGCTTCCCCGAGGTATATCTCGGAATGCAACGTGGGATTCGCTCCGTTATCGAGCTGGTGTCGTACCATGGTGAGGTTCCCCGCTGTGGCCATGATCTCCAGGTTTCTCAGCGCGGAATGGTATGCCGGACTTGTGGTGGGTGGAGCAAGCAGGCCGTGGAGATAGTCGTAAACCTGAGGAGAGTGGGATAACACCATGGAGTTCCAGATGTAATTCTCAGCCAGAGACTCTCGGAGGATGGATCCTGGTTGGTGGCCGAGAATCAATTTCTCTCTTTCCTCTTCGGTGCGTTTTTCGTCTTTGTCTTCGTCTTCGGTTGATTCGGGAATCACGCGGGGGACCGGGCAGAGGGATATGTTGACCATTAGCATATCTCCTCGGACACACGCTCCTTGTAGCGAGCCCGGTCCGGTTTTGAATAGCCAGTTATGCATGGGGAACTGTGGCGTGTCGTGTTCAAACTGGAGCAAATGGTGCTGAAAATCAACAAGCATACCACCTCGGCCAGTCCGCGTGGCAATGTACATGGGAGACGGAAACAAGCCATCGTCGGCGGTAGGGTCAAGTCTTTGTCCGCCTCTGAGGAGTTTTTGGGCCAGCGCAGAGTGTCCCAAGTAGGTGGCTGCCGAGAGGGTACTGAGACCGAGGTTGGGTTGCTCGCGGCGGTGTACAGCCCATCCCGTGTAAAATTCGTAGCCACTTTGGCAGGGGTCTATGGCGAGCCAGCAGAGCTTGTCGAGTACTTGCTCCATGTCTGCTTGTGCCCGCGCCTGTGCCCGCGCCTGTTCGCGGGCCTGCTCCTGTGCCTGTGTCTGTCTTTCCTGTTCCTCGTCCAGTTCCTGACCCTCTCTTCGTGCCGGTGCCTGTTCTTGTCTCCGTCTTTCTCTCTTCCTCTCTAGCCGTCTCCGTCGCCATCTCTGGTCATATTCCTGTTGATATTGCACAATCGTCTCCGCCACGCTGCGGATTTCGTCAAACCGAGGAATGGGTCTCTTCTCTTCGTCGGGATGTTTCGGCTTTTTTACCTGCCGACACCGAAAGACAAGATAGTCATGCCAGAGTTGGGCGGCTCCATGGTCCTTGCGGATACCGCCCGCCGTGTTGCCGCGCAAGGGGCCATCCCAGTTGTAGTCGTCGAGAAGACTGGTGTGGAAGATGGTTCTCAGGACAGAGGCGCGAAAGGATTGGCAAACCAGCTTCAATCGTAACGCTCTAGGAAGGGTGCGGTCGAGGATGCTGAGGTGGATAATGAGGTCCAGGATCTCGGGGGGGAAATGGAGAATGTGCATGTTCCCCGCTGACCGTTTGAAGGCGGTGGATTCTGCAGCTGAACTAATCCCGAGGAAAGAGCGACGTGATCCTTCCCTCATGAATGTCGATTTTTAGTATAGGGATGGTGTTGATGGGGGCTAGGCGGTTACCGGACTGTAGTGTGCGGGTTAAATGCTGCGACATTCATCCCAAGAGACAGCCCAACATTCCTTCCAGAACTGGGGCAGGAGTGGGGGCGAGGGCCAAAACTAGGACGACCTGAACGGATCTTGGCGCGCTAAACTCTAATGGCCGTAGCGTGTTCTTTAGCTCTATCTTGCCCATTTGTTCTGGTAACAAGTGCAGGGTCAAAAGTACCTAACTCGTCAACAGAAATTGAAAATTGGGAATCGCAAAGATTTTGTAGTTTGTGATTTCCCCACCCAAAGGCACAATCCTATTGACACACAAGATGCCACGGGAGCAACCTACCAGGGTCGGATTCTCCAAGTGCGCAGAGTTTAGTTATTAGTGTAAGGTTCAGTTAAGGTTGAGGCGTGTGGACATTTCCATTCAACGGGCGAGGGAAGGACTTTGCATATGTCATTGACGAAATATGAAATGAAAACCAGATAGCTGGGTACCTAAACACTAAATATTAGGTAGCGGTGGCAAGCTTAATCTAAACACCAGAGCAAATACAAAGCAGTGTTAGAAACTTGAAGAAGAGCAAACAATCCCCCAGTTCTATGTGTCCTAGCGTTTGTGGCAGGTCGTCCCGCACAGCGCGGATATGGAGCCTCGCGCCCAGGGGAGTTGGTCCTTTGAACAACTGAATACGTCACGACACGTTCCCCGGCACTATCCTTTCTTCCCCTCACCACATTTGGCACACCGCATGCGCGGCACTTGTGGGTGTTACATCTCTCCTCAAAGCGAGGTTGCTGGAAGCAACTTGTGTTTCGCACTTTAAAGTTATCATGTAAATCCAATACCTCGTTCTGACGCAACTCTCTCGCCTGCTTATCTTCCATTCTTGCATGCGGCGGTTCCCTTTGATGGAGACTACGCCCGGTCCTGGATACTGGGTGTTGCATCGGCTCAAGCTAATGGAGGCCACGATTCCACTGCATTTACCCTGTGCACTTCAGCTTCGGCTTTGGCAGTGAGCTTATAATCGCGTCATGATTAAGATGCACAAAATCAGGATTGCAAAACGGTTGCTGACTTTGAAGAATTCTTAGCTAAGAGAGGTCGTCGTATTACTAAGATTTAATTTCTTATGAGAACACCTGCGAAACTGGACTTGGAGCACTGTCTTTGAAATACAGGAGTGAGTAGGTCAGAGTGGAGTCAGTCTTATGGCTGCGGTTTTGATGCCATTGACACGGGGAAAATGAAGTCATTTAAGAAAGGAGCCAACTCTGCTTCAACTAAAAGGAATTAAAAAAGGAGACTGCCTGCTGTTTGACTGTGATTCTGGAAAGTACGGCGCGCGCAGTAGTGATATAGAAATAATAAGTAGAATTCAACAACGCCCCATGGGGCTAGAACCTGCGAGGGTGCCAGACCCAGGTGCACTAGGGATAGGGGAGAACAATCACCAAACTTCCACAGCAGCACTGAAGAGGCTGTGAAATGGAGTTCCTGGCTCAACTCTTCGCCCATCAACACACAACTCTCCTCCACTCTTATAGGAATGCGAGCAATGCATACAGGTCGTTGTGTTTGCGTGGCTACAACCTTCATCATCATCCCTGGGGTTTGCATGGAATTCAGTCTCAACAGTGAACTCGTATTCGCCTTCGGGAGTCGGTAAGCCTTTCGGAATCATGATGGTTCTGCGGTCTTCGGGGAATTCGAATTCTGTCCAGCCAGCCATGTCGGATTCGCTGTCACGACCAGTCTTCCGCCCAAACTTCCGCTGCAAGCCACGTTCGACCACTAGGCGGCAGAAGTCTGCGAAGAGAGGTTCGAAGCTAGACACATCAGGAAGCGGCGAGGGAGAGTACTCGTAGGGCTGGAGCTGGCCGTTGGCGCCGACCAAGAAATGGAGGCCGTGCAGCAAGCCTGGGGTGGCTGTAACCTTCGTAGGGCCCAACACTGAGACGGTTTCGTGCTTGGGGATATCAATTTTCTTGACCACAATGGCCTCCCCAGCGTTGATATCGAAAGGTTTGTGAATCAATCGAATGCAGATCGTCTTTGGAGCTTGGTATTTGACAAGAAGAGAGCGGGGTTCTTGAAGATCGTTGGGGTTATCGACAGGGACACGGGACACTTCGCTGATGTATGGAAGACCATTGTAGGTAGCTGGTGAGACGAAGCCTTCCTTAGGAAAAGCCATGACTGTGGGAAGGGACTATAGAGTATAGATGTGTGGATATATGGATAGCTGGGAGGTGGTGGCCTCAGTAAGGATTGCGTCGATTTCGGGGGGCTAGACCTAGTATTTATCTTCGCGACGCAAATTCTCTACTTGGGTAGTGAGGTTCTAGAGGGTTGCAAGTTTTCTGCCGGGGAACATTAGCAATGTGGCTCGAGTGAAAGATAGGGAAAGTGGTGCAGAAGCATATTTGTACTTGCGCCCGGCTTTGGTGTGTCCTCTCCTCCTCTTAGTCTGGTAATGCATTTGAAGTAAGATAGGGAAAGTGTTGTAGAAGCATATTTGTATTTGCGCCCGGCTTTGGTATATCCTCTCCTCTTCTCAGTCTTGGCAATGTGCTCGATGTAAGATAAGGGAAAATGGTTCAGAAGTATATTTGTACTTGCGCCCGGTTTTGGTGTGTCCTCTCCTCATCCCCTGCCAACGGGCGGCTCGGCAGAAAGCTGAAAACGCGAGGGCTGGTGACACAGTGAGATAGGAATGCCTCTGGGTAGCGTCTTTAGCAACAAATATACACTAGGATTGCCATAGTTCTCTTCCGGGGCTCCCTTTGCGCCATACGGCGTTCAATATCGACAGAGGGGCTAATAGAGAGTGACTAGCGAGGCATCACGGCGTTACAGCGGCGTTGTTGGATTGACTTGGTAATGGCTTCGATGTTTGGTGTTGTGGCACGAAATTATCAGAGGCGATGCAGGGGCATTTTTAGTGGTTTTGGCGCATTAGGGGGGCACACTTTTGGCGGCCTTCAGCACCGAGTCAACACATTACACCACTGTGGCGGTTAATGCTGGGCCCTGAAACCGACTTGATTTCGGAGATCGTCAGCAGTCAAAAGGGTTTGTGGAAGTCAGCAAGCAATTCTGCAAGACTTTGGCGATGTGATTGGTTGGTTGAAGGGTGTTGAGATATTTGCTGAAATGCTTGCTCACTTCAGCACGATTCGCGTGAGTAAAACTTGGAACACGTTGCTAAAGTGAGTCTCCGGATTGCTTCAGAAAGTCGATTTCAGTAAAAAATTGGAAAAAGAACACGCCCTAATTGCAGCCAGCACCAACCACCACAGCTTGGCTCGCCCAGTCATCAGCCAAACAATGCCCACCCCACAGAAAACTGCCAGCAGCCCAGCTCGGGCAACAGCGTGCCCGTATCCCGATGATGAATCCGAGGAGGGTGTCATTCATCCCGCGCCTGCTCCCAGAGCTCGGACCACAACGACTCGCCCGGCAGCACCCAGTCTTCGGCATACCTAGCCCAACTGTTTGGTGCGGAGAGGTCCAGATCTCGCAATGTATGTACCACGTTCAGATAACCTGGAACCTCTTCCTGGCTTCCTCGGCGATTAATCTTGGCTAATACGCACGGCTGGCAGCCGTGCTCTTGTCCGCCAGGCTCCAGCGCTCCGCCCCCGCAGCGTGTTGCACAGAACCAGACCATGTCAAGCAACCCCCGCTTCGACCCCCACTGGCCGGGTGCGCAGAGAGTTCAAATCGCTGAAGACCGGAGGCAATGCTCGAATATTCGGTTCAACTATCGCCAAAACTTCCGATCCTTGCAGTGTGCGAGAGAGCGGAGACCTCTTTGTGCAAGATCTTGGCACTAAAGGGTAGCTAAAATTCTGGAAAGTGGGCAAGTTAAGGTCCAAATTTGGGACCGCGGTTAGAAACTGCTAAGAGGCGACAGCGGAATAATCCGAACCCGGACCACGGTCCCAAATTTTGGCCCAGAATATACTAGTGCATGCCCTGGGATGGAAGAATGCCGCCCCCAAGGGCACGAACCTCCAGAGGCTGTGGGGAGGGGCACTGGAGGTCCAGAGACCAGCACTCCCCTTACCGCACCAACTTGTCCCCGCGGGGCTCCAGTGGCCAAGCAAGGAGTCACAGCTACGAGCGGTCAAGGAATTACTAGCGGGGTTGCCACCTAGTGTGACTATCCTGTACGCAGATGGCTCCAAGACCAGGGGGAGCGAGCCCGCTGGCTGGGCGTTGTCAGCGTGGAGGAACGGAAGGGAGACCGAGGCGCTGAGCGGGAAGCTAGGGCGGGCCGAGGTCTTCGACGCGGAAGTGGTTGCCCTGGCAGTGGCCCTGAGATTGGCAAAGGCGGAAAGGGAAGCCCTGGCTCTCTCAGACTCCCAGGCGGCGATTAGCGCAGCGGCCAAGGGCTTCTCTCCCTCGAGCCAGCCAGCAGTGCGAAGAGCGTTCGACGGCCTCCGGCAACCTGGCGTTAAACTCGAGTGGTACCCGGCCCATGCCGGCGTCCAGGGCAACGAAAGAGCAGATCAACTGGCCAAACTGGCTACGGCCTCGGAAACCGAGCCAAGGGGCCTCCCTACCTACGCGTACGCCAAAGCCGCCGCTAAGAGGCGACATGAGAAGAGAGTCCAGGAGTGGTGGACTGCGTCCCGGCCCAGGCGTTACGGTTCTTCCCCAAGTAGAGGTCAAGGTTGGTCTACAAACCCTACTAGCGTGAGATAGGTTGGCTTAGTGCGTTTAGTTTTCCGCTCTAGGGCGGCAGGAAGGTAGCAGAGGATGCGAGACCCGAACTAGCGGGGGGGTGTTACGTAATCACTACGGTGGTAGCCCCCTAAAATGAATTGAATTGAATTACATGCCCTGGGATGGTACATAGTACCCCAGCTCGGAATTTGAGATGGTACACGATATACGAACCCAATGAGATAATACATGGTACCCCAGCTCGCGAAAAAACTTGCGCGACGGTAGAGGAAACTTTAGCTAGGGTGGAGTGAAAAAGGGCCTCTGAGGCTGTGTGGCGGTAGTGTAGGATCACCCTAGCTCAGGGAAGAATCAGGGGAAGCTCAGGACAAATCAGCCACAGCTCACCCCAGCTCTCTGATCCTGATCTTGAGGGGCCTAGTTGAGACAGATCGGGAAGGCACACTCCAGCACCCGAGCGCAGAAATGGCGACTAGATGGCATGGCATTGCCTGCACGACACCTGCCGTTTTTATCGACAGGTCTACAAAATCACCCCGCTGTCTTTCCTGCAACTCTGCGCCCGACGTCAAGCGCGTAATTGCCGCACTCGCCTCCTCCAGCTCGAGCCCTCCAATCCCCCCTGATGAGGAACCGGGTTCCAACTTGAACCTACACTGGCCCCCGTCGGTGCGGTACGTTCCACAACCGGATCAAGAGCCATCTGATTATCCGACGACGATCATCAGCGCAGCACATTTGAAAGCGTCTCCTAACTGTCTCGGACCCTGCCACCTCTATTCCCGGACCCTGGACCTTCAAGAGTTTCGGCTTCTTGCTCTCCACCCCCCTCTCGACGGAGAGCCCAAATATCCAGTTCACGCAAGCCTTGACACGTATCGCAACGACGATTGTCCCGACTATGAGACTGTGTCTTAGACGTGGGGTGGTGAAGACGGAGACAGCTCATTGGCCCAGCCGGTGTTCATCGGCCCGTATTGGGACCTCTTGCTGCAGACCAGAAATTGCTGGGATATGCTCCGAATTTTGCAGTCCACCACCGGCTTGCGTGTGATCTGGGTCAACGCCATCTGCATTAACCAATCAAACCTGAGGGAACGCGAGGACCAGGTGGCCAAAATGTCGACGATTTACGATAATAGTGTCCAGTTTTTCATCTTTCTCGGTAGCGATGTCGTGAACCCTATCGAGCGAGGCAAGTCATACCTTACCCGACAGGATCTGCACATCCTCCCATTATTCTCGAAGAAGGATGGCAGCAGTACCGACGCCGGTACTGTCACCGATCAAACTGAGGCCAACCACAGCATCATCTCTCTGGATCGGATGTTTCAGCGCGGGTACTTCACTCGCACCTGGACAGTTCAAGAGCTCTGGCTCTCCCCTCAAGCCGTCATCCGGATTGGTTCCACTGAATACCGTGTCACGAATCGAACGTGCCGCCAAATCGGGAATAACCCAAGCCGGGACTGGAATACGTCCTCCGCACCATGGTTCGCGGATGCCTATCGCGACTATTTGCCTACGGACAGTTCCGAGAGTCTCCTAAGCGCCCTAGCATCGACCTGGAGCTGTCAAGCGTCGGACCCTCGGGACAGAGTATTTGGGCTCCTCGGACTCAACACTTCGACACCCATCATCCGCCCCGACTACCGAATATCTGCCAAGCACATATTTATAGGCCTCTTTGCTCGCTGTCTAATCAACCTTCAGGATATTCGTGTTCTGATACATGCCTCGGGCCAGAGGGCCCACGCTGGAAACCCCTCATGGATGCCCTCCTGGGAGTCATCCGCTTCACAACTACTGCCGATATTTAGCAATGATGTGCTGAATCAGTGGGAAGAACAGTGGCAAGATAGCTATTCGCAGCTACCTGGAACTAGGTCTCGTTCAGAACTGGAACATACAGGGAAATTTATCTCGGGCACTCGGCGCGATGTGCTGTTCCTGCCTCTCACCCTTAGCACCCGGATCTTTGATAGAATGAATCCCACGTACGAGAGTGGTCCCCATTCATGGCGAGATTTTGCCTCGGTGTCAGCTACATCTGGAGTCTTGAATCTTCCCCTAGCGCATCTCTTCCAGATGCAAGAAATGCCAATACCCGTACATCGAATGGAGGGGCTAGCCTGCTTCTTGGTCAAGGGCCAGAGACAAGATTTGGTCTTCACCACACGGAACGCCTCCCAGCCTGACTCCGGCGTTCTCCCTGGTGACCGCATGTTCGCTTTGGATCGCGATCCAAGATTCACTCCTGTGTTTCTCATTCTCCGCGAGCTGCCGTCGTCGGAAATATTTTCACTCGTCCTGACATGCGACCAGGTTATGGTCCGTGATCAGAAGAGAAGGGAATTCAGTAGGCACCATCGACGTGGCTTATCGCTACGAAAACTGTTTCGTCCTTCTTCAGCAATTCCTATGAATCTCTCGCTCCGGAGTCGCAAAGCCTTGATCAAACAACTTTGGTGTCTTTTCCTGGGCAAGCCGGACCTTGACAAGATTGCGGCTATCTTGAAGGGCTGCGCGAACGAGCGCAAAAACACCCACCCCAATGTGGTTGAGTCATATGTTCTATGTATGGAATCACATGGGGATCGTCAGCCTTACTCGCTATGTCTATCTGCAGAGGGTGGTGTTCGACTGACCTTGTCCCCGGAATCGTGGACTAGACATGAAAATGAATGTAACGGCATGCATCAAGTCCGGCTACCTCTCGGGTGGTTCTGCAGGTGGCTTGAGTGGCGCGATCACGGCCCAGGTGATGGTCATGGAGTCGTGTTCTCTCTCAATGCCGGCCAGATTCGCGACTTGATAATCCAAGTCTTTGGTACAGTTTTCCCAGCTTCAGCCCTGAGCGTGATTGGAAGCACCGGATTCAGCAAGCTAAGGAATGATCTTTCACACCCAGCGTACGATATGAAGAAATTCCCAAGGGGTATGAGGGAACAACCGTGGGTGGTATGTCCTCCAACAATGGCCTCAGGCTATTCCTTCTCGTTCAAGTTCGACTTCGACTTCGACTTCAAGCTCAATAGGGGCCTTTCCTTAAAAGGAGCACTCGGGCTCTATGAGAATCAATACGACGTCAAGATAAGATGAGAGCTCCGATGCAAACCGGGGAAGAAAAAAAGGAATCGCTTCAGTAGCAATCCTCATATTTAGCGCCTTGATGGGCACCTAGCTACCGAAATGCTTGGGTATGACAGACACCCGATTTGAACGGATAACCTTCTAATCTGGAGTCAGACGCGCTGCCGTTGCGCCAGCCCGCCATTGCCATTTGCTGGTTATTTCTCGTCGGGTGTCAGTATTTGAACATGGAGGACGCTGTGAGGTTTTAAGATGAGCGGACTGGCATACCGAGCTGAAAGGCAACCCCGAAGGTGAGAGGTGTGAGGGTTTATCGCGCAAAAATCACCAAAAACCAACCAGGATCCTGCAAATAAACCAGCACTATGTATTCTGACACTTGAACCTTCCGTGCCCTCTGCAGCCTGGAGGAGACGTTGTCACACCTTCCGTTAAAAAGCAGAGCCTGCTGCCACCAACGGGTCCACATTCACAGATGCCGTTATGCCAGCTGCTGTCACCCAGTCGTCAATTGTGCGACCATCCTTACTCCAACTTGGGTCGCCCTCAGTGGCTATGGAATCGGGGAATTGGGGGCTGGTAATGAATGATAAAGTGTTTGGATATTGTGGCTTGGGCCAGACCGCGACAGCCGCTCTTTATGGACCCCGGTTATTTAAACAGGCATTCCCACGCGGTTGGGTCATGTGGATTTCCAGTTGCATTTTTTCCTTCTCGGTTACCCTTTTTTTTTTTCTTTACTCTCATGGCCGCGCAGTAGCCGCCCAACCTCTTTACCAGTTTACCCCATGTATATTACTTGTTATCTTATTCTTTTTGTTTGTTTGTTTGGTGGATCTTACGGCAGGCTCCGATCCCGCGATCCTGGCGAACATGTCATTCTAGCTGACTGCGCCGATCAACTTGGCGTCAAGTCTTCGCAGATGGCATACTTCCGAGGGATGCCGGGCCCCACTCCCGAAGCGGTTGCCACGGTATTGACGCCATATGGACAAACTCGACACTGGGAAGCTGGCGTCACCTCTGCAGTCTTCAAGGACGGCAATACCTTTACGGCAAACATTAACCCTTCCCCTGTCATCCAGGGAGGGTATGCAGGGCCGGGCAAGAATGATTACGGACTGTTTGCGTGCTAGGCGAATCGCTAGGAGAAGTTGTATAGTGTCGAGGGGGTGACTTGTACGGGGATTTATGATTGTAATAAAGCGTTGCCTCCAGGTAAGTCATCTCCGTCCAGCTGCACGCTGATTCTTAGTGGGAATATTGAATGCTGAGAATCATGTCTTTTTTTTTGTAACAGCGTCATCCTCCATTCCGGACCCGGCACCTACAACAACGAGCCCCACGAATAGCAGCAGCAGTGGCGAGCCAGAAAAGTCTGAGGGGTTGGGAAAAGCCGAGATTATCGCTCTTTGTGTCAGTCTGCCTCTGGGAATCGGCAGTTTAGTTGTTGCCTACCTGGCATGGCGATATCCGGTGCAATTTGCGAAAACGTTTCACGTTCACGGGCAGGGCGATTCACAAATTGCGGGAGTTGCACCTCCAGGAGAGAAGGACACGCAGGCTTTGGGAGAAACCTTGGGAGGAGAAGATGATAATAAGGCGGAGTTAATCATCGTTGAGAGTAGCAAGGTCCGGGAGGTGTCATGAATTGGCCCTGTCAGATCAGACACACAGCATTAAAAGGTACACTCTAAACATAAGGTACCTACCTACTGTACGATTTTGTTAATGATAAGAATATTTCTTGCAGTAAACTTTGGCTGCAATTCAAAGCTGCACTAACACAAAGTTGAAGTGTGCACTGCAGACTTTCTGACACTAATCTTTCAAGACTGCCTACTTTTCAACTTATCGGAGAAAGCACTGCCACACCCACCTCCATGCTCTCACTCTGGAATATAATACCTTAGTCTCAACAGCAAAACCGGCCTTAGCACGCCCAGCAACAACTATCACCACCCCGCCCGGCCCGTGTCGTAATTGTCACCTTGCGATTGGTAGTGTCTTGGGTCGCATGCATTAGCGAACCAGAGATATTGAACTTGCCGCTGTTCCGAGGAAAGCGTCCCGACTAGTTGCTGCAGGTCTTGCCTTGGTACCTTGGTTCGTTTGACGTGGCCGCATATAGGTGTATACCCCTCTTCGACATTGCTTGTTCACCGCAGTTCTTTTAACTTTCTCTCCTTCTCAACTCTGGTGAACCTCGACCAGTGAGTGTATGTCGTTGACCACAATGGCATTTCTACAAACTCTCCTCCAAACACCGGCGCTCGCTACGGCTTTTGTCGTCTTTGCCATCTACGTCCTCATCTCACGCATCCAAACATGGAATCGTCTCCGTCATATTCCCGGGCCTATCGCCGCCGGTTGGAGTCGAACGTGGTTGGTGAAGAGCCAATTGGGTGGGAAGCTTCCAAGGGATGTCTCGGATGTTTGTGAAAAATATGGTACTTCATCGAGTTTACCTACCTTTATTCTTGTCCGCCTACGCCGTCTAGACTGAGAACTGACAGGGCTGAATTCACCAGGGCCCCTCGCCCGCATCGGACCCAACTGGTAAACACCCCCTCCCCCCAGCTCTCTCCAAAGTGTCCAAACTTATCGTATACGGGAATAAAGGGTAGTGTGCTCCTCCCCCACCGAGCTTCGACGGATCTGGGGGATTCGATCCGGCTTCCGTCGCGCTGATTGGTATAAAGGATACCGATTCGATCCCAACAGCGACTCGATCCTCACTGCTATCAACAATGATGAACATCATCGGCTCAAAACGAATTTACTTCCAGGATACATGGGGACTGGTCAGCCTGGACAGGAATCTGTTGTTGATGAACACATTGTGCATTTCATCGAGTTAATTGAGCGGTGTTATCTCACGGATGTTTCTGGGAGGGGCGGTGTCAAAAAGATGGACCTGGGGAAGGTATGTCAGTTTTTAACCCAGGATATCACCTCGGCCGTAGAATTCGGAGAATCCCTCGGCTACTTGGAAGCGAACCGGGATCGGGATGGGGTGATTGCCGCGCTCGAGGGCATGCAAGTTCCGTGCGCCATGTTTGCGTTACTTCCGGAATTACTGTGGATGGTTACCTCACGGGCAGCTAAGCCGTTGATGCCAAAACCGACCAACAAACAAGGTATTGGACGGTTGGTGGGCATGATTCAGGAGAGGGTTGGGACGAGATACGGGGACGGTGCGAAAAAGGGCGTGGATTCGCTGCAGCAGTTTGTGGAAAGTAAGTTGACGCAAAAGGAGGTGGAGGCGGAGGCTTTGGTGGTGAGTTCCCCTCCCCCTCCCCCCTTTTTTTTTTCCCCTACCCCCTTTTACATTGGCTGGGTACCCAGAGTTCCACTATGGAGTTCAAGCGCACATCTTTAAGTTTTATGCCACCCTTACTACACTGACGTCTTACCACTGACCGTCACTGACCATACCTGGCTAGCACCTCCTCGGCGGAGCTGACACCACCGCCACGGCCCTCCGCAACGCCATCTTCTACCTCTCCACCTCCCCCACTGCTTACCAACGCCTCCAAACCGAAATCACTTCATTCCTCCCCAAATCCTCCCGCCCCGTCATCACCGATAGCGAAGCTAAATCCCTTTCCTACCTGCAAGCTTGCATTAAAGAGACCCTCCGCATGTGGCCGCCCATCTCCGGGCTTGCTGCCAAAGTCAGCTCCAAAGACGAAGTCATTTGCGGGAAAACAGTTCCCGCAGGGACATATGTAGCGTGGTCGATTTTCGGGGCCATGCGCGATAAAAGCGTGTTTGGAGACGACGCCGACATATTCAACCCGGAGCGGTGGATAGGACGAGACGAGAAGAAATTAAGGGAGATGGAGAGTGCTCAGGGGTTGATTTTTAATTCCGGCACGAGATGGGAGTGTTTGGGCAAGCGGCTGGCGTATTTGGAGCTGGGGAAGATTCTTTTCGAGGTATGGTTCCAGCCAGACAGAACTTTGTTTCGCACTTGACTCGATCACTCGATGTCGGGGTTGGCTGACAGCTAGCTAACTTGGTGGGTAGCTCTTTGCGCAGTACGACTTTTCCATGGTAGATCCGGTGGAGCCATTTCACTGGACCGCGCCGGGACTTACGATTCAGGAGAAGATGTATGTGAGGATTGTGAGGCGACTGTAGAAGCCATGGGCGCTGTGATGCGATTCATTGTAAAGTCTGAACAGCAGTGATATCCAGAAGAAGAAGAAAGAAAGAAAGAAAGAAAACGTTACCTAAGCTGCCGGAAACGCCTTCACAAGCCATCAATCCATGGCGGCCTTTTTTAACTTTGGCCAACGGACACACAAGAGGGGCATGAGTCAACCAGCACATGCAGACCCAGCGATAAAGCAGCATCCATAAAAGAGTAATCAACTTCCAAAACATACCCTTCCAAAAACACAAACACACACACAATCAGTCACAAACAGGCCTGACAAAATGACCTCCATCAAACCCCCCGTCCGCGCAGCAGAGGCTCAACACCATCTCCTCATTAACACACTCCTCGTCACCGAACACGCAGCAGGTGAACTTGCGAAAAAGCGCGAGCTCATTACCCAAATAGAAACCCAAATCTTTTTCTGCCAGCAAAAAATCAACGACCTCGGGTTTCAGAGTGAAAACGTACCACTCTCGTTCTTCACGGCGGCCCAAGCCTCTTCCTCCTCCTCCTCCTCATCCTCCCCTTCCTATTTCCGACATAAAAGCACGGGGTTGCTGGCGGACAAACTATATGACAGTCATGATGGCCAACGTGAATTACACGCTGGCGCCGCCATGGATTTCACGGAACCACGCGCGTTTTTCCCCGATGATCTCCCGCCTGTACATCATCTACCTGGTCTCTCCGATCACAACAAAATGAACCCGCACCGATACAGCATGAACAACAGCAACAACAACAACATGCTCTGGGGTATCATGCACGGATACGGCGGTGGTGATAGCGATGGCCGTCTCGCCGAACTCCGGGCCGAACAGCAACGCAGCGCCACCCTACAATCTCGTCTCGTGCAGGCCAGGCTTGAAGAGAGACGCCTCGAGGAACTTGCTAAATTGCATGCGCAAGCGGTGGCCTTTTGGAAGATTTGGTCAGAGGAGTCTGTGGATATCAGGGGTCGTGTTACTGCTGGTGGTGCTGCTGCTGCTTCTTCTTCTTCTTCCTCCCTCTATGCCACTCGCTCTCCCTCTGCTTCTAGCTCTACCTCTACCTCTACTTCTGCGTCTGCGTCTACATTTACGTTGATGTCTCGGTCTCATGACTATCGCCCTGACCCTGACGCTCTTCAAGCCGCGCTAGAGGGACTGTTCACCGCCGAACAGCACCACGAAAAAACAAAAAAATCGCTCGCTTCCGTCACCATCGCATACACGCATCTGCATGCCGCACGTCTGGCCATGCGCGAAGCGATAGGAGCGCTAGAACAAGTCCGTCGCATTGCCTCGCAAATCGGCGCCATCATCACCATCCCTACCATAACAAGCCTCTACGCCATGGCCGCCCCAAATCGACATGGAGGTCGAGAGCGAGATTGCGCATGGGCGATCCAGTCGATGCTTGGCGCTATCGAGAAAGTCAACGCAAAATCTCGCGCCGCTGAACTCGAGTATGCCCATGCGCAGAGGGAATGTCCTCATCTCTTGAAACCTCTTACCAAAACTGCCGTGGTGGGGCGCGTCGAGTTGAATGCGATTGTTGATGCCATTCGTCCGTGTTTTGCAGCAGATCCAGCTCCAGCTCCGGCTCCAGCTCCAGCTCCAGCTACAACATCCCCGACTACGACTCCGCGCCGTCCCGGACATGCTACTGCTACTACTCCTACTACAAATTCTAGCTACCTTGGGGCCGGGAACGGGGACGGGAACGGAAACGGGAACGAACAGATCAACTATCAGTATCTGGATCAGGAGCAGGCCAAGAATCACAACGAATTGCTCAAGTTAGTAAAGAGTGTCGAGGAACGGGTTTCCCAAGTCGGCTGGGCAATGAACGAGCATGCCGTGCTGATGATGGGGAGAAGCAAAATGTGGAAGAAAAAGGAGGAGACGAGGGCAGAGACGCTGGCAAAGGCGAAAAAGAACCTGAGAGAGGTTAAGGAGAGGGTTTTCCCGCAGAGTGAGGAGAATGGCGAGGCGAAAAGCTGGTGGGAAAAAAAGGAACCGGAGAAGTGATCAAATACGGCGGGGGAGTTGGCACAATTTTGTTGGTGCATCTAAAAAGTAAAAACAAGAGAGAAAAAAAGGGAAAAAAAAGGGAATAAAGGAGATGAAAAAAGAAGGAAAACGTCATGCCCAGCGTCTGGGGAATAGATAATGTCAGGTTCTATTCGGGCCATAATAATAGAATGCGTATCTGTATCAACCACGTGAGTTACTTGATCTCATCAAGTGCTAACCTCATAACTTGTTGGGAATACAAGTTCCCCCCCCCCTTTACGTCTCTCACACCACTGGATCACAAGACCGGAGTTCGGCCAGGGTGGTTCTAAATCGGGACTGTGCCCCTGCCAAGACGAGGCGAGCATCTCCGCTCCACTTCCCTGTTTACGGCTACGAGTGGTCAGAAATAAATTCTCTGACGTCGACATGTGTACTTTTGTTGCTTGTACGTAAGAGAAAAGGATATCTCCCAAGTAGGGTATGCTTGCTTATCCGTCAAAAGTCCGAACCGCCAACTAGCGTAGCATCAACCCTTCAATATTAGGGGACCTGTCCTTGATTACACGTTGACTTCAATGTGGGTTCTACCACAACTCGCCAAGGGACACAGCCTCAATGTTTAAAGTGCATATACCCTAGAGTCTCGCCAGCAGTACTTGACATGTAATACAACACTAGTTATACAAGGAATGGCAACATTGTTTGATAGGGGTGCAAATGGGGCAGGCCGTAAGGCTTTCGCAATTGCAGGCTTGGAACGTTTTCAAGGTTCAAACAACTCAATAATCTTTCTTTGGCCTCAAGGTCCTTGCTGCCTTCATCTCCAGTTCTTACGGGGAGTTCACAAGGCCTTTATGGGGCCAAAGACGTCCGGGTGGCTGTGATCTCATAACCCTCAGCCTCAGCTTGTTAGGCGGTAACTACCAATCACACGATCGCGGCTATCTAAGATTATATAATTGGCTGGCCCCTAGCCAACCAGCTTTCTGTAACACCTAGCTTCTTTTGTTTCGGCCACTACGTTTGCAGTGGTTATCGGGGCTGGCTTCTTCATTGGCCGTGCGACAAATTACAACATGAAATATCCTGTTTTTTTTTTTTTTTTTTTTTTTGATTTACTT
>Ga0247763_1001003_pt1 | contig 16776 bp, 9 predicted proteins | sample UWRJL141409B4_FD_179926 | JGI IMG/M metagenome (GOLD analysis project Ga0247763, IMG submission 179926) | Plant litter microbial communities from Arlington Agricultural Research Station in Wisconsin, United States - UWRJ-L141-409B-4 | ecosystem: Environmental > Terrestrial > Plant litter >...
TCGCCCGCGAGCAAGGCCGCGACGGCCGTGCCTCCCTCTCCGCCCGGATACCACGCTTGCACGATGGCCGGCAGGTGGCGATCTGCCCAGTTGACGGCCATGGCGCTGCCGTTCATGAGCACGAGCACGACCGGCTTGCCCAGCGCGGCGACGCGCTCGAGCAGCCGCTGCTGTGACGCCGGTAGGTCGAGGCTCGTGCGGTCGCCCCCTTGAAAGCCGGGCGCCTTGAACCGCAGCTCTTCACCCTCGATGCGCGCCGAGAGCCCCGCCACCATGACGACGAGATCCGCCCGGCGCGCGGCGGCGACGGCGTCGCCTCCCGTGTAGCTCGGCAAGCTCCACGCCCAGCGCTGGTCGCCCCGTCGCCCCCACTGCGAGGCCTCGATCTTGACCGCATAGGAGCGCTGGGCCTCGAGACGAATCTTCCCGCCCGCTGCCGCCGGCGCGTCGCGTTGATTCCAATCGTTGGCGATGAGCTCGTCGTCGACCCAGATGCGATAGCCCTGGTTGCTGACGAAGCCGAACTGATACTCGCCGCTCTCGGGAGCGGTCAACGTGCCGGTCCAGCGCACCGACGTTCTGCGGCGCTCGCGCCACGAGAGCTCCGCGGCCCCCGTCTCCGTGCGGATGGGCGCCCCGGTCAGCTCGGGGTTGTCGAAATGCTCCGCGCGCAGGCCTCGCGTCGCGCACGCCGCGTCCGGGCAGAGGGCGGCGACCGGGACCGGCGTCTCCATCGGACCCGTCAAGCCAACGCCCTGGGCGTAGAGCACGTCCGATTGTGGGAAGCGCCGCCGGATGCCCTCGAGCACGGTGACCGGCTGCGAAGGCTCGCCGTTGTAGTTGCCCAGCAGCGCCTCGACGCTGTCCGCGTTCGGGCCGATGACGGCGATCGTCTTGGGCGCCGCTTTCAACGGCAACAGCCCCCCCGCGTTCTTCAAGAGCACCAGCGACTCCTTGGCGACCCGCAGCGAGAGCTCTCGGTGCGCGGGGGTGTCGTAGTCTGCCTGGGTGATCTTCGACCACGGCACGCTGCTGGGCGGATCAAACAGGCCCAGCGCGAAGCGGCCGGTGAAGAGGCGCTCGAGCGCGCGGTCGATCACGGCTTCGGGCAAGAGGCCCTGCTTCACCGCCGCGACGATCGCCGGTGCGTCGGTGGTCATCTGGTTGCGGTAGTCGCCGCAGATGAGGTCCATGCCTGCCTTGAAGCCGGCGCTGACGCCCGCCTCCGGCGTGGGCGAGAAATGCAGGCTGTCTTCCCGGTAGATGTTGGCGGCCGCGCCGCAGTCGGTCACGACGAAGCCGTCGAAACCCCAGCTCTTGCGCAGGAACCGATCGAGCAGCGGCTCGCTCGCGCACGCCGGTATGCCGTCGACCGCGTTGTAGGCGCACATCACGCTGCGCGCCTTGCCCTCGATGACCGTCGCGCGAAAGGCGGGCAGGTACGTGTCGTGCAAATCGTGCGGCGACACGTGCACGTCTTCCTTGTGCCGGTTCGACTCGGGCCCGCTGTGCACCGCGAAGTGCTTGGGGGTCGCGACCGTCTTCAGGTAACGGGGATCGTCGCCCTGCAGGCCGTGAACGAACGCCACGCCGACGCGCGACGTCAGGTAAGGATCTTCCCCGTACGTCTCCTGCCCGCGACCCCAGCGTGGGTCGCGAAAGATGTTGACGTTGGGCGACCAGACCGTGAGGCCTCGATATTGCTCGGTGCCGCCGTCGGGCTGCACGTTGTCGACGTACTTGGCGCGAAACTCCGTCGCGATCGCGTCTGCCGTCTCCTGGATCAGGGCCACGTCCCACGTGGCCGCCATGCCGATCGCCTGCGGGAACACCGTCGCCACGCCGGCGCGAGCCACCCCGTGCAGACCCTCGTTCCACCAGTTGTACTGTGGCACGCCGAGCCGCGGGATCGCCGGCGCCGTGTGCCCGAGCTGCGCAGCCTTCTCTTCCAGGGTCATGCGTGACACGAGCGCCGCGGCGCGCTCTCGGGCCGTGCGCGACGGGTCGTCAGACTCGAGCGCGACATGAGGCGGCTGCGCCCGAGCGGCCTCGCCCGGCGTCGAGGGCGCCGCTGGCCCAGCGGGCGCGGGCGGCGCCGGCTGAGCGCCGGGAGACTCGACCTCGGGCTGCCCGGTTTTAGCCGTGCAACAGATCAGGAACGCCAGCAGCGGAAAATGTTTGCGAGCCACCATGCTGCCGCCAATCTAGTCTGGCGGCCGCTGGGGAGACAGCCGCATTTCACCGTGGCGGGGGTTAGCCTATCGAACCGATGCGCGTCACGTACCACTCTCATCGCGATGGCGTCCGGCGACACATTTGCCGGTGGGGCGGTCTTCATGAGGGGCGCTACACGCCGCGACCCATCCGAATCCGTCGAAGGTCGGAGAGATTCGTTCTGCAATTCGAACGGATCCTGCACGCGGATGCCGAAGGGCGATCGGCGCTCTCTGGGAAGCCGACGACGTGCTGACGGCTCCCAACGTCGACCCGCCCAATCCGGCAGAAGCTTTGACCTGCGAATGTGCAGGTCCGTTGGTCCCCCGAGTTCGCGCAAGGACGCCGCGCGAACTCGAGGGCACGAAGCAGGAGCCCTGGTGTTTTCAGCGCCCGGGGGTGATGGAGCTTGCCGCGCATCTCGCGCCAACCGGGGGCACGATATGACCGGCCGCCCGAGGACGGCGCGCTCAAAGCCCGAGCTCTTCGCTTTGCCGCAGCTGCGCTTGCAGCAGCGACCAGTACGCGCCGCGCAGCCGCAGCAGCTCCGCGTGGGTGCCCGTCTCCACGATCTGCCCCGCGTCGAACACGAGGATGCGGTCGGCATCGACCACCGTGCTCAGGCGATGCGCGATGACGACGCGCGTGCAGTCCAGCCCGGACAGGCTCTGCATCACGGCGCGCTCGGTCGCCGCGTCGAGCGCGCTCGTGGCTTCGTCGAGCAAGAGCAGGGCGGGCTGTCGCACGAGGGCGCGGGCCAGCGCCAGGCGCTGCCGCTGCCCTCCGGAGAGGGTGGAGCCGCCGTCTGCCATCAACGTGTCGTAGGCCATGGGCATGGCCATGATCTCGTCGTGGATGCAGGCACGGCGGCTGGCCAGGATGAGGGCGGCGTCGTCGGCGCCGGCTGCGCTGATCGCGAGGTTGTCGCGCACGCTGCCCGTGAAAATGTACGGGGCCTGCGGCACCACGCCGAGCTGCCGCCGGAGGGCGCGCAGGTCGAGCTCGGCAAGGTCGCGCCCATCGTAGAGCACCTGGCCCTCGGTCGGCGCGAGCAGCCCGACCAGCAGGCGCCCGAACGTGGACTTGCCGGACCCCGAGCGGCCGACGAGGGCCACCGTCTCCCCTGGTTCGATGCGCAGGGTAATGTTCGAGAGCACCGGCGGCGCCTGCTGCGAATAGCGAAACGAGACGCGGCGGAGCTCGAGCCGACCCGAGAGCTGGGGAGGGCTGACGACGCGGCTTCGATCCTGCTCGGGCCGCGCCGAGAGGACGTCGTCGAGCCGCTCGACGTGGGTGGTGAGGTTCTGCAAGGCGAGCGCGGCCTCGAGCAAGGTGCGGAGCGGCAGGAGGAAGCCGGTCGCCATGGCGACGACCGCCAGCATGCGCCCGATGGGCATCGTGCCCTCGAGCACGTGCAGGGCGCCGAATGCGACGAGCGCGAGCGGCGCCGCCGACGTCAAGGCCGCCCCGAGCGCGTCGCTCACGGCCATCCAGCGCCCGCGCTCGACCACGAGGTTGAGCTGGTCTACGAACAGATTCGACCAGCGCATGACGGCTCGGTCTTCGCTGCCGGTCGCCTTGAGCGTCTCGATGCCGTTGAGCATCTGCACCAGGTAGGAGTGACAGTGGGCCTCGGCCTCCAGCCCTTGCGACATCAGCTCGCGCACGCGCGACCGGGTGAGCAAGAACACGGCGACCTGCGCGGCGCCCAGGCAGAGGGCGAGCAGCGCCATGCTGGGGCTCAGCATGAAGCACCCCACCAGGTAGACCAGCGTCAGCGTACCGTCGAGCAGAGACGAGATGGCGGCCGTGGTCAGCAGCTCGCGCGCGCTGCCGTTCGACTCCACGCGCATCGCCAGGTCTCCCGCGCTCCGGCGCTGAAAGTAGGCGTGCGGGAGGCTCACCAGGTGCTCGACGAAGCCGAGCGTCATGCGGCTATCCAGCCGCGTTCGCATGCCGAGCAAGAGCTGCGCGCGGAGCAACGTCGACAGGCCGACGAACACCACGACCAGGCACAGCGCCGCGCTGATCCAGCGGAGCAAGCCCCAGTCTGACTCGGGCATGACTCGATCGAGCACGAGGCTCGTCACGAGCGGCAGCGCGAGGCCGGTCAAGCGCAGGAGGACGGAGAGCCCCAGCACGCGCGCGAGCGGGCCGCGCTGTGAGAGGACGTCGCGGACGAGGCGATCGAGCGAGCGACGATCCTTGCCGCGGGACGTCAGCGCGCTCGTCGCCTCGAAGACGAACGCCACCCCGGTGAACGAGCTCGAGAAGCGGCGCATGGGCACGCGCCGCCGGCCCGTCGCGGGATCGACGATCTGCACGCCGCCGCGCACGCGCCGCTCGTAGACGACGAAGTGGTTCAGCTCCCAGTGCAGGATCGAGCCCGCGGGCAAGGAGGAGAGCTCGCCGAGGTCGAGCCGAACACCGCGCCCCCGCAGCCCGAAATGCTCGGCGCCTCGCAGCAGCCCGAGCCCGTCGAGCCCGTCGCGGCCGCCATCGATGACGCTCCGCACCTCATCCAGGCGCGTGGCGCGACCCCAGCAGCCGAGGACCATCGCGAGACACGCCGCGCCGCAGTCGGCCGCTTCGCCTTGCTGGACGAAGGGCACCCGCCGGCCGCGCGCAGCCGAGCGAGTCCGCCCGAAGGGGATGGCGTCGACCGCCGGAGCGCCGCTCATGTCATTCGAGACCATTCGCCGTCCCGTCTGTCGACGCGGGGCACGAGGCTCGAGCCACGCAGAACCATCCGCCCGCGCCGCCGAGCAAAATGGCGAGCGCCAGGTAGGCCCAGGTGCTCTCGCCCGGCACGCGGAGCAAGCTGCCATGGCCGCGCTGTGACCGGAGCGCCTCGCTGCGAAACAGGCCCGGAGCGGGGGCCGCCTCGGTCGTGCGCGCGACGGCCTCCAGCTCGCGGGAGAGCCGATCGAAGACCGGCGCGGCTCGTGCGGCGAAGCGGGCGAGCCGCGCCTCTTCTGCCGGGGTGAAGGGGGCGTGCTCGGTCCCGCGCCACGCGACCAGCACGGCGTGCACCTGGGAGCCCTCCACCACGGGGAGCGCGAGCAGCCGTTCGCCGCTTTGCCCGCCGTCGACATCCGGCAGCCAGCGCGGATCGTCGGACACCTCCGGAACGTCGAGCGAGCTCGCCGTGCGTGCCGCCTGAGCGACGAGCCCCGCCACGGCCCGACGCTCGCGTGGGGCGCTCTCGGAGAGCGGGGCGCTCTCGGACCAAAGGGTTCCGCTCTCCGAATCGAAGAACAGGCACTCCGCGCGGCTGACCCCGAGCAAACTGGATATCGCGGTGACGCAGGCGCGCTCGGCGCCACTCAGATCGCGCGCTTCTTGGAGCTCGCGCAGGCGTTCCTCGAGCGCTCGACGCTGCTGGTCGGCGAAGCGTGTGGACATCCCCAGCGCGGCGAGCAGCCCCGTGCGAGCGGACGTGGTGCTACCGAAGAGACGGACGCGCATGGATCTCGACCCGCTAGGTCGCGGCCTCCGCCTCTGTCGTGCTCGAGCGACCGTTGCCGTCAGCGCTCTTGCCCTCGCGCCCTGCGTCGGCTCGTCTCCGGGCGTGCTCGCGGCGGGCGATCAGCCCGGCGTAGAAACGGCGCAGATAGGTGTACAAGACCAGCTCCTGCGACCGCTGCGCCGACTGGAGCAGGCGGTTGACGTGCATGTGCACCACGCTGCCTTGCAGCCCCGCGTCGAGCCGTGGACGCAAGAGGCCCGCCGCGTCGCGGGCGATGAGCTCGCTCACGATGGGGGCGAGGCGGGCGGAGCGACGAGCCAGGATGGCCGCCGCGCGTTCGAGCGGAGCCGCGCCGGGAGCGGCGCCGCCCCCGACGCGCGACCCCAGCGCTCGTTCGATGTCGGCCTGCCGAGCGCGATAGCGTGCGCCGAGTTGCCGGTGAAACTCCGTTCCCGTGCGGTGCTCACGGTCGAGGTTGTCTTGCAGCTGGGTGTAGATGCCCAGCCGGCCGCGCTCGGATAGGCCGAGGTCGGCGAGGAGCTGATCGACACCGCGCAAGGCAACGAGCCAGCGCACGTCGTCGGCCAGCCTCGGCCCGCCGTCGCTCTCCTCCCCGACGCCCTGCAGGAGCTCGAGCGTGGCTTCGCTGTCCAGCCAGAACACGCGCTCCACCAGCTCGATCCCGGCGGGCCCTCCGTAGCGCTCGACCTCTCGCTCATACGTGTCGACTTGCTGTCGCCACACCGCGCCCTGCTCCCGGAACGGAGCCGCGGCGGCTTCGATGGCGGGGAGCACGCGAGTGGCCAGGCGCGAAGGCTCACCGAAGAAGCGAACCCGGAGGTGGTGCCGGGGATCGTGGTAACGCACGAAGAACCAGTGGCTGGCGTCCCCGCTGGCGATGGCCGCGGCGGCGACGGGAGCCACCAGCTCGGTGAGCAGGCGCTCGGCGGTCGCCGTTCCCGCGTAGAGCTTGAGGTACAGGCAGCCCGAGCCGAGCGTCAGTGAACGCGGCGGCGAGGCGCGCTCGACCGCCACCTCGGCGCTGAAGTCTTGCGCTGCTGCCTCGACGGGCCCGCCAGCAGCCGGTTTGCGCGTGAACGACAGCACGAGCTCGTGGGTGAAGCGCCCTCCCGGGCCGCGCACGCAGAGCTGGTCGGGCGTGGGGAATTGCTCGATGATCGCCGCCTCCGACCTGCCCGCCAGCGTGTCTGCGAAGACCCGGCTGCACAGCGCGCTATCCAGATCGACGCTGAGCTCGTTGTCGCCGTCGGCGATGGCGACCATGCGCGGCAAGTCGCGCCGGGCGCGCAGCTCTTGCACCGCGGCGTGGCACCGAGCCCGGTCGCCGGAGCGCAGGGCGCTCGAGAGCGGCGCGATCTCGCCGGACGAGAGCCACCACTGCGCTCGGCAGAGCACCGCGCGCCCCACGCGGACGCGAGGCAAGTAGGGGGCCGTTCCGAGACCGCCCCATGACCAGGCCCACGCGCTCGAGCCCTGGCTTTGCAGCAGGTAGAGGAACCGATACAGGCCGAGGCCGCGCGCGAGCACGTTGTGCGCCGACGTGAGGCGCGGAATCACCTCTCGCCCGAGGCGTCGCGAGCGCAACACCACGCGCTCGCCCTCCAGCTCGACCTCGAGATCGGTGATGGGGATCTGCCGCTCTGGCGTGGCCCCCGACGTGCCGAGAAAGACGATCTCGTGGTCGCGCAAGACGGGCCGGCACAGGATGTTGCCGGTTCGACCGTGGGGCAGATGAGCGACCTCGGCGAAGATAGCGTCGGGCTGGTTCGCCTCTTCGGCCTTCAGGTGCTGCCGCACCAGGTGCTCGATCTCGCTCGAGGCATGGCAGAAGCGCCCGAGCACCTCGGCACCCGACGGGCCCGAGGCCCCCTGCACGAGCACGCTGAACTCGCCGCGATCGATCGCCTCGGAGCTCGCGGCGGCCACGCGCACGACGCTCGCCCATGCATCCGGCAGGCGCGCGGGCTCGGCGGCAGCGAGGGCCTCGATGTCTGCCGCGTCGAGGGCGATTTCACGCGCCCGGGTCGACGCCGCTCCCATCAGCTTGGCGAGCAACAGCCGGTCGCGCCCACTCCAGCCGAGGGAGGCCCTGTCCGGGTTCAGCGGGAAGTGCAGCCCGGCGAGCAGCGGCGTGCCTCTTTGTACGGTGCCGCTTCCGGACCAGCCGATGCCGTTCTCCTCGTCGAGGACCTCGGCGAGCGGCACTCGACGCTGGTCGTAGCGTTCGCGGAAGGCCGCCTTCCAGTCGGCGAGGGGGTCTGCGCCACGCGGCGTGATCCGCCGCAGCACATCGACGGCGAGCAGCACCTCCTTCACCACCGCGCGACCGAGCCGATTTCCCGCCGAAGGGCGCACCAGGTCGACCTGCACCAGCTTCGCGTCGTCGAGCGCGACGGGCAGCCCCTCCAGCGCCTTCCGGATCTCTCCGTATCCGCTGGTCGCAGCGCCCGGGCCGCGCGCGTCGAGGGCGCCGAGCGCCGCCTTGACCTGCGTCATGCGCTCGCCGACCTCGCCGAGCCGCGCTTGCGCGAGTTGGCCGAGGAACGCATCGAGCGGCTCCTCACCCGTCACGCTGACGCCCAGATCGGGCACGAGCAGCTGCGTGTCGACGAGCGCGGAGATGAACTCGCGCGCCTCTTCGAGGCTGATCTCCGGGTCGCCTTCGACGAGGGCCGTGGCCAGCTCATCCAGGCGCGCTCCCGCTCGGGCGCGCTCCAGGCTGGCCTCCAGGTAGGGAGACGGTTCCACCGTCACCAGGTGGTACTCGCGCGCGGCCTCTCCGGGCCGTGCTTCGGCGTAGCGAAGGCGCCCCGCGCTGCGATACAGGCTCGAGTTCGGGCGGAACGTGAGCGCCCGCTGCGCCGTGGCATCTCGTGCGAGCGATGCGCCGAGCTCGAACAGGACCTCGTTATCGACGCGGCTTCGCCGCACCTGCTCCGTGCGCGGTGGCACCTCGAGCCAGGTCGCACCGGCGATCGCCCCGCTGCCCACGCCCGAGAACAGACCAAAAGGAGTGGCGCGCGTCGCCATTCGCAGCAAGTAGCGCACCAGGGCGAGCTCGAGCTCCTGCCCCTGAGGAGAGTCGGGCTCGCGTTGCCAGAGCGCGAGCCGGTCGTGCAGGCCAGGCGAGGCGACGTAGATCGCCTCTCTGATGTCGACGCGCTCGAACAGCCGTGTGAGGCGCTCTCGAAGCGTTCGGTGTGCGGCGGGCCCAGCGCCGAGAGCGCCATCGTCGAGCTGCAGCAGCTCGTCCCAGGCGAGCGCCGGCGTGCGGAGCGCGAAGGACTCGGAGGCGATGAACTCCGAACGCGCACCCTTCTGTTCGGGAAGCTGCTCGGATCCGTTTCGATGCATGGTGTTTACCCGATGCTGAGCTCCTCGAGCTGTAGCGTGCGAGAGCAGACTCCCGCAAGGCCCAAGGCGAAACGCACCACCGGAACACTGCGGTGCAACAGATGAGGTGAACTCAGGGTGTGAACGTGCACTGCGCTCGTTGATGGTGAGAATGGCGCGAGCGTGAGCGCTCGTGGTGAGAGCTCGCGCGCTCGCTCGGTGAGAGCATCATCGTGGGCATGCTCGAGCCCGTTGCGGGCGGCCCCGCGAGTGCGCGACGCTCCGGGCGAAGCCGGCTCGCCCCTCGCTGCGTTGGCTCGCAGCGCGTAGTGGGCCGCGTGGCATCGAGCAACCCCGTGAGGGGTCGCTTCGAAGATACTTCGACACGAGGATACAATGACGACCGCAGGCGCTGTTGCATCGAGCCCGTCCAGCGAGCCCCGAGAACCCTCGGGGCCTTCGTGGGCGCCCATTCTGTCTGGCGCCGACGCCGTCCGCGCCGGCGCAGCCATCGACGCCATCGCCCACGATCTGCGCGCGCTCGATCCGCTGTCACTCGGCCCGACGCTGTCGTCTGGAGCGGCCGGCGTCGCGCTGTTCTTTGCGTGTCTCGGAGAAGCGCGCGCAGATGAAGCGGCCCTCGCCGATGCCGAGCGCTGGCTCGACGCCGCGCTCGAACGATGGGGAGCGCTCGCCTCTCGGCCGGGCTCGCTCTTTGCGGGCACCACGGGCGTGGCCTGGGCGGTGATTCAGCTCTGCGACGAGGAGGCCGCCGAGCAGGTCTGTTCCGCCATCGACCCCAGCCTGGAGGAGGAGCTCGCCAGGCCGCCCGAGTCGCGCCACTATGACCTCATCCTCGGCCTGGTGGGCATCGGCATCTACCTGCTGGCGTCGCCGCCTTCGCGACGCCGCAGGTCCCAGCTGGAGACGGTGCTCCATCAGCTCGAGCGCCTCGCCGTCGCCGATCGCGGCGGCCTCGCCTGGTTCACTCCCGCCGAGCTATTGCCCGAGTGGCAGCGCCAGATCTGTCCGCAGGGCCACTTCAACCTGGGCCTCGCCCACGGCGTGCCTGGCGTGATCGGGCTCCTGTCGCGCTTGCTGCAGGCAGGCTTCGAGCCCGAGCGGGTGAGCCGCCTGCTCGCCGGAGCGATGCACTGGACGCTGAGCATCTCCAGCGCGAGCGTCGAGGGGCGCTATCCGTCCTGGTGCGGCGTGGGCGCACCCGACACTCCGGCGCGCCTCGCGTGGTGTTATGGTGACCCCGGCGTCGCCCTCGCCCTGCTCAGCGCCGCTCGGGCCGCCGGGCGCGATGACTGGCACGCCGAGGCGCTGGCGCTATCGCGCCTCATCACGCGCCGTCCGCCGCAGTCGACGATGGTCTGCGACGGTGGCCTCTGCCACGGCGCCGCTGGCCTCGGGCATATCATGAACCGGCTGTCGCAAGCTCTGAACGAACCGATCGTTCGCGACGGCGCGCGCTACTGGTTCGCGCAGCTGCTCGATCTGCGCCGTCCCGGCGAGGGCCACGGCGGCTTCCTGGTCTACGATCCCGAGGTCGAGCTGCACTGGAGCGCTGCCGCGGGAGTTCTCTCTGGGTCTGCGGGAGTGGGCTTGGCGCTGCTGGCTGCCACGTCAGACCAGGCGCCAAGCTGGGACGCCCCGTTGCTGATGGATGTTTGAAGCTTCAGATCGACGCCTGTCGGGCGCTCGCTGTCAGCCTGCTCCGAGACTATGGGTGCCCACGCGCTCGGTGAGAGGCTGGGCGTGCGGTTCGCTCAGCCTCAAGGCATCCGCGATGGCCCGCAGGCCCTCGAGGCGCACCGCGAGGGAGCTCGAGAAGCAGTCGATGAAGATCTCGTCGGCGCCGTAGCCGCCAGCCAGCTGGCAGATCTGATCAGCCGCGCTGCTGCTGTCGCCGGCGAATGACGGCGACTCGGTGGCGCCGGAGACGCCTCGCCACTCTTCGACCGCGCGAGGGGCCGTGCTCGCGACGGCGCCATAGGCCGCGATCGCGAAGTACGGGGCCGTGGTGACCGCGCTCGGCCGAAAAGCGTCGCGATACACGGCGCCGATGTCGGCGCGCCGCTCCGGGGCGAGCGGCTTCAGGTGGTGGTGGTACGCATAACGCAGGCCGAGGTTGCCGGCCAGGGCGGCGGAAGCCGAGCTGGTTCCACACAGCCAGAACTGAGGGGCTTCGTCTCGCACGAGGGCGGAGCACGGCACCGCGGCGTCTGCGGTCGAGAGCCGGATCAGCTCCTCGATGCGAGCCTGGAATGTGGCGTCGCCAGCCGCTGGCTCACCGCTGAGCGCGCGCGCGCGCGCGTCGCTCGCGAGCGCACCCGCGATGCCGACGTCGACTCGCCCGGGATAGAAGGTGCGCAGCAGCGCGATGTCGCCCGCGACGCGCAAGGGCTGGTGCAGGCGCAGCAGCACTCCGCCCACGCCGATGCGCAGCCGCTCGGAGATGCCGCCTGCCAGGGCCATCGCCAGCGTCGGGCTCGCGCTCTGCATCGGGCTGTGGTGCTCGGTGACCCAGTAGCGGTGGTAGCCGCTCTCTTCCGCCAGCTCCACCACGTCGGGCAGATAGATGGGGGGATGGATGTCGAGAATGGAGACGTGCATCATGTGCGTGGGTCGTCGTGTCAGGGTGCGCCGTGTGGGCTCGGGAGCTCGTCCATCCAACGTCGGTGCGACGAGCGCGGTCGAGAGAGGCGCCCGCGCTGGCGTCGAGCGCCACGCCGGCGCTGGTGCGGGACGAGCTCCCGTGGATTGCCCATGGCGGTCTAGCAGGTCACCTCGCCGTAGACGACGAGCCGAGCTCCGAGCCGCCGCTCTATCTCAGCCACACCGAAGCGCGATGGACGTCTCGCACAGCACCTGCACGGTCTCCGGGATCGGGCAGCAGCGGCTGTCGTTCTGGCTGCAGAGGATCGAGCCGACGGCCTGGCCACCCTTGACCGCCTGCAGGTCGCTGAGGTTCAGCACTGTCTCACGGCGCAGCTGGAGTTTGATTTTCTTCATGGTGTACCTTTCCGCTCATCGCTCGAGGCACCGCTCGAGTCGTTTCGACGAGTCCCTGGAAGAACGCCGCGCGGCCCTTCTGGGCCGTCGAAAACGCCTTCATCTCACATGAAACCGTCGCTCGAGACAAAAGGGGACGGCGCTCGCTCTCGATGGCGCGACCATTCGGTCTCACACACGCGGGGATGGATCGTGCGCGACGCTGCGAAGAACGCGAGCTCATCGCGCTCGGCTGTCTCACGGCGAAGCGAGCAGGGGAGGCTATCGCGAGCTCGCTGGCACCGAGTAGAGTGCAGGTCGGTGACGGGCGAGAGCGCGTGGTCTCTGCGACGAAGCCATCGAGCTCTCGAACGGCGGACGGCATGAAAGCGGAGAACGATACGGAGTGTTTGAGCTTGGCGGCGTGGTACCGCTCGCACGCGCCGTCGCTGGCCCGCATGTTGTGTTCTCGGTTTGTCCGCTCCGCAAAGGCAAGAGGGGAGGCGGGCAAGGATCTCGGCAGCGACGACGTCGACGATCTGCTCCAGGATGTGTTCGTACGCTTGCTCTCGACGGGTGCCATGCCACGCCTCCAGAGCGGGCACAGCCCGTTGCCCTATCTGGCGAGAGCAGCTCGCAACCTGGCGATCGACGAGCTGCGCCGGCGCCGCCGCGAGCAGCAGGCGCTCGCGCTCTCGAGCGCTTCGGCCGCGAGCAACTCCGCTCTGGGCCTGGCGGAAGCCGACGCTTCCGAGGTTTCACCGCAGCGCGAGCGTGAGGGCCATGAAGAGCGCCTGGAGCGGCTCGGTGTGTACGTGGCAGCGCTGCCCGCCGAGCTGGCCGCCGTCTATCACGCTCGCTTCGTGCTCGGGCTGTCGCAGCGCGAAACGGCGAGCGAGCTCGCGCTGAGCCGCCGGCGCGTGCGGACGCTCGACGAGCGCCTGCTGGCTGGCGCCGCGAGCTGGCTCGAGCCGCGAGCTGGCTCGAGCCGCGAGCGCCCGAGGCCCCCGCGCCGCGTGCGCGCAGGAAGCCAGCTCGACCGCTGCGGTGCATCCGCGCAGGGATCATCCGCAGCCAGCCGACGCCGGCGAGCTGCACGATTTCGAAGCAGCTCGCCCTCGACGCTCAGAGCACACTCAAGAAGTTGACCAGGTCAGCCTCCTCTTCTGGCGTCAAGCCGATCGCGAAGCGGTCGTCATAGAACTCGACCACGTCCGCCAAGCTCTGGGCAGAGCCGTCACGGAAGTACGGCTCGTGCGCGGCGAGCGCCCTGAGCGTGGGTACGGTCGAGGCGCCCACGTCGCGGCACAGGCCGGTGATCAGGGCCCGACCCGGATCATTCGTCAGCACGGACGTCGCGGTCGGGTCACCCAGGAACGAACCCGCTGGACAGCCCTCGACCCGGAAGATGGGCAAATCCGTGGCTGGTGGCGGGGCATTCGCGAACGTCGCTTGACCGCCGACCCCGATGTCGCGCTGCGAATTGGGCAGCGCGTCGCTGCCCGCGTGCCCGATGTTGTGACACGTCGCGCATGTCCCTTGCTGCGGAGGAGCGTCTGGACCGAAGAAATCGTTGAAGCCGGCGACCGCGGCGATCGTGAAGACCCGCGAGTTGAAGACCTGCTGACCGCGAGCCACCGATTGCCGAGCGGCGCCGAGCGCGCCCGTCGCCGTCGCGAACGCCGTGAACTCGTCGAAGGGCGCGGCGAGCAGCTGGCCCGGCGCCTGCCCGGCGAGGAAGATCGGTCCCCCCGTCACGCCCGTCTCGTCGAGCAAGCCAGCCACGTCGCTCTCGATCTGTGCGCTGAAAATGCGCGTCTCGAACTCGACGATCTGGGCGACCTGCGCGTCCGTGGGGGCCGCGAGCGCCTGGGCGTGCCCCAAGGTCGCGTTGATGGCTTGCGAGGACAGGGTCGGCTCTCGACCGTCCCACATGATGTTGCCGCTGTTGCCGTCGGGCGCCGGGAAGAGCGTTGTCGTCTTGAAGTCCAGGTTCGTCGAGATCACCGGGCGGCGGAACACGCTCACGATCTGCGTCGCGCTCCCGTCCGGGTTCTCGACGGAGTTGAAGTCGGGGTCCAGGTTGCACGTGCTCGGGTCGCTGACGACTGAGATCGTGAACTGTGCGCCGGCGGGCACCGGCAGCGCGATGCGGATGAGCCCCTTCGTGAGCAAGAGCGAGTGCGCCCGTTCGAGCTCGCTGCCCTTGCCGCGAACGCCGCCGAGGAGCGAGCCCGAGGTCGCGCCTTCGGGCACCTGGTTGGGACAGTTGGCGCCGTCGACGGGCGCGAACAGCGGGTCGCTCCCTCCCGTGGCCTGGAACCGCGCTCGAATGTTTCGAACGCTGATGCTCATGCCGCTCGGCGGTTGATGGCACGTCGCGCACGAGCGCCCATTGGTACCGAGCGACTGAAAGAACGCATTCGTCGCCGTCACGGTCGACCCGTCCGGCAGGAACGTACCGAGAACGCCGCTCGGGTCATCATCCAGCTCGAGCTCCCGAATCACGTCCGGAATGCCGCCCTGGTCGAAGATCTGCGCGGGCAGCGGCGCCCGCATCAACGACACGTAAGTCCCGCGAAAATAGCCGGGCGTGTCGGCGGGGAGCCGGGCCAGGAGACCCGCCGCCGACTGGCTGTTGGAGGGCGGCGGCTGGCGCGGCCCCGCCGCGCTCACGGAGGCCGAGAAGCCCCCCGGCACACCTATCGGCTGGGCCTCCGCAACGGCGACGTGCATGAGCGCCGAACCGACCAGGAGGGCACTTCCGAGGTGAAAACTAGCGCGCTGTTCCTGCATTGAGACTTCCTTCATTGGGCAAAACACGACGGCGTGGGTCCCACATCGGTGGGCCACTTCAGAGCCATCGCATCATCACCGAGGCGTCGTCGGAATCAGCGTCCAGGAAATCAGGACACCCCTCTCGTCGGTGTCCCTCTCACGAGGACAGGCGTACGCGCCCCCACGCTCGCCGCCAGCCCTGCGAGGATCGTGCCGCAGCTCGGGGGCTGCCGCTCGACGCAGCCGGCCGCCCCGCCGCCGCGAGCGCTCAGGGTGAACCGAGCGGGAACCCGAAGCCGATCGCGAGCGCGCCGTTGAACTGCTCCTGTTCCGGGTGAAACAAGTACTGCAACGACAGCTCGACATCGCGATGCGCCCCGAAGGCGATGCCGAGCGAGAAGGGAATGTGATACATGACGCCTCTCTTCTCGATGTCGACGAAGCCGCCCACGCGCGTCGACATCGCGCCGAGGGAAGCGCCGACGCCGAGCTCGAAGAACGGCGCAACGTACGGGATGGGGGCGAGCAGGCGGCCCTTGACGCCGAGGAAGCCGATCTGGGCGGACACGTCGCACGGCGTGAGCTCGCAACCGCCGTCTGACCCCGTCACCAGCGCGCCCGCGTAGGCGCGCGGCGTCGCCCATTCCACGCGGTTGTAAACGTACTCGACCTCGCCGAAGCCCCCGGTGCCCGAGGCTTCGGTACCGTCGAGCCTCTCGTCTATCGGGAAGGCGTAGCCCAGCCCTGCGCTGACCTGCAGGCGATGCGGCGTCTCGTCGGCGTGGGCGCGTGTCGCGCCGAGCAGCATGAGCGATGTCGAGAGACCGCAGACCAGCGCCCGGCGCCGTGTCCTCGGTGGAAGCGAAGCGAGCGCGTGACGAAGCCCCATCTTCGCAACGCTAGCATGGCATCGGTGCGGCCTCCGCCACGCCAGCAAGCGACGCTTCGCTCACAACGATCGAGACTGCGTGACGTCGCACGCGAATGACCGAGGATCAAGACCGGTCGGTCATGGGCCGCCGTCGGAGAGGCCGCCGTCGGGGGCCTCTCCAGGGTCACTGGGCGGGAGGCCCACGATCCAGTCGCTGATCTGGGTCAGCACCTCGGGCGCCATGGTCTCCTGGATTCTAGCATATTCGCTGGGCGAGCCCGTCGTTGCATGCTGAAACAGGTGGTTGAGCCCTTCGAGCTCGAACACGCTCGCGCGTTCGTTGCCCGCCTCCTGGAAAGCGGCCTGGAGCGCCGGAACGTTCACGTCGGCGAGCACCTGCAGGTCGAGGCTGCCGTTCAGGGCGAGCACGGGCACGAGCGTGCGACGCAGCACGGGCGCGGGATCGTAGCTCATGAACCAGCGCAGCCAGGGCGTCTCGAGCTGGGCGCGGATGGGAGCGCCGTCGGCTTCGGAGACGCCCGCCTCCGAGAGCACGCCGGCGAGGCAAGCGTCCAGCTCGGCGAGCGGCTGCTCGGGCGCGCCGACGCAGGCGTAGAGCGCTCGCTGCTGGGCTTCGGCGGCATCGAGCGCGGCGGGGGGAGTGCCATCGGCGGCGGCGATGGCGCGCGATTGGGAGATGAGCACCGTCTTGCCGTCGACGGCAGGGCCCGCGAGCAGCACCAGAAAACCCACGTCCGCGTTGCCGTCCGCGACGAGCGGCCCGATCAGGCCGCCTTCACTGTGCCCCACGAGGCCGATCGTGCTCACGGCGGCCTGCGTCTGCTCGCGCAGGAAGCGGACGGCACCGCGCGTATCCTGCGCAAGATCTGGCGTGGTCGCCGCGGCGAAGTCGCCCGTGGATTGCCCGACGCCGCGATCGTCGTAGCGCAGCACCACCACGCCCGCCCGCGTCAGCGCGTCGGCGAGCACCAGGAAGGGCCGATGATTGAGCAGATCTTCGTCGCGATTCTGCGCGCCGGAGCCCGTGATCAGCACCACTGCGGGAAACGGGCCAGCCCCTCGGGCCACG
>Ga0247763_1001006_pt1 | contig 16755 bp, 23 predicted proteins | sample UWRJL141409B4_FD_179926 | JGI IMG/M metagenome (GOLD analysis project Ga0247763, IMG submission 179926) | Plant litter microbial communities from Arlington Agricultural Research Station in Wisconsin, United States - UWRJ-L141-409B-4 | ecosystem: Environmental > Terrestrial > Plant litter >...
CAATGTCCCCAACCCGTTTTAACCCCCTACCCCGGACTAGCGCCTTGGTTAACTACCTTGTCGAGACCCCTTCCGCGCTCTCGTCATCGCGGCTTCTCTTCGATAGCCGTGGCTATTCGATGTGCCTCAGGTAGCGTGTTTCTGTCCGGTGTGCCCTTTTTTCAGTGGCCCTGCAGATACACACATGTTTCCACCACCAGCCGTGCTCCTCTTATACATATCTCAAGCACCGCTATCTTTCCTCGAGCGCGTGGAGCCTTCCTCTTGCTCCCTGCTCGGTTTTGCTGCTCCAATAACCTTCTCAGCCCATCCAATTGCACTCGGGGCCATCTGACCAGCTCTGTAAACGCAGGCACTTACGGCCTGGGTTTGGAGAGTCTGCACGTCGGATCACAGGTTGGACTCCTCTTCTTCGTCCTGCCGCTGCCCCAGCTCCATACTGGACGCAACACGACTGGACAAGGGACGACAAGATCAAGCTGGCTCAAGCTGCACCTCTACTGCTTGTGCGTTGCCGGCCGCTGCGACAGGCACCTTTCCATTCTCGGCGGGACGGCTTATTTTTTTGACCATCCCCCCGCAGCGAGGAGCTATTCCCCTTCCACTCTCAAGTCCCAGCCAAAGAGATCGCCACACTCACAGGGGACTGTCTACCCTCCTCGATCTAATCAGCAATTTCTGCCAGCTTTGGGGCCTGGCGAAAAGTGCCCGAGCGTACCTCCACCAGAGACGCACCCCAACCCAGACCTGCACCTTGAGAACAACACCCATTTCCCTCGGTGAGAGGCATCGACTCGACGTTGCAGCGTCGTCTGTACCTGAGGTACCTACCTGCCCGCAGCAGAAGAGACCCGAGTCCAGGCACATCTCTCTTGCCGTCCGCCTATCGTCCAGCAAAACCATCGCCGCTACCCTCCTCGTCCCCATCTCCAGTCTGCTCCCCGCACTGGAGGACTGGCAGGAAGGGAGAGCTGCAACCCCAAGGTATAGCGACTTCGGTACTATAGCATCGTCGAGCGCCACAGGGTTCCTCAATGCACCCACGATAACCCATAACCCACAACCCTTTTTGGTTCCACCTCGTCTACCACAGAAACCTTTCTGGCCATCTCTAGATACTCGCCTCTGTGCGCGTACATAATCCACGAGGTACCCCCTCGAACACGGTCCACTGGATCTGGTGTTCCTGCATTGTGTCAGGGTTCGTGTTTTGTTCTTGACCACGTCAACGAGAAGCGAAAGACACAGCAGACGAAAGTATCCCAGCTAGAAAGCACTTGTGGTGCTGCAACTCTTCTACCTCGCTCTCCCCAAGCCCCATCCGACGGGTTCGGCGACACTTGTCGTAACGGGAGCCGCGTTCTCGAGACGTAACAAAAGGCAGACCCTCCTTGAATGAGCTAGTCGCGAGGAGCACGGCTGTTCGAAATCTCTAGGGCCTAGTTGATCTTGCTTTGTTTTTCCTACGCCATCGACGGTTGCGCGACCACGGAAAGGCGCCTAGGGCCCCGGATTCCGGTTTTCTGACAAGTCATTCCCGCCCATCAAGCGCTTTGCCTTGCGACCTCCGTGGAACCGGCGCCGATTTTGGACGATAACTCAACGTGCACTTCGATTGTCTAAGTCGACAGGACGACAGGTCCGAGAGCTGGCCGGAAGCCTTGAGACTTACCTCTGCCCCTGGTCTGGATTCGGCAGTCGGCCGCAAAAGCTCTTAGGTAAAAAAGGCCAACAAAGTTGCGTCTGCAGCGCTGCTGCATCCCAGACACCACACCAGCAAGCCCAGAAGCCTTCGACGATCCGCATAGCGTGTTCCTGAGCGGAGCCCGCACACCCCCTCCTCTCCATCGGCCATCGCCACAGCCAACGGCCCACGACGCACCCCTCCCCCATTTTATGCTGCTAGTTTCGGAAACTTAACACACGCCGGTCCTCGACACCTGGGCTTCGAAACGAAGACGAACGGCCAACCTGCCGAACTAGCTCCGCCCTACACGCACCAGCCTGGAGTCCCAAGGCCCGCTAAGAGGTACGGAGGTACTTTCTCTTTTGTTCCACACCCTCCCCCAGTCGCGTCTCCATCTGTCGTCCCAGACTCCAACGTCGTTCCCTAGTGCTCCCTCTAGCTTGTCGAGCCTACTGCTCTCCTCATTTCAACAACGTGGACGTCGATTTTAGTGCCTGTGCACCAAGGTTTCCGCAGTGTTGGCCTCGGAGCCGCTGAACTTTCTTAAGAGCTGCCCTCCCTCCCATTGGCATTTGGCTTTGGCCATCGTCATATCCAGCACACATTATTTCGTCTCGTCTCGAAGTGTGTTGTTGCTGTTATTCTTGTTGTTGTTGTTTTTGACCGTGACCTTGTTGTCGTTTGCTGACGGCGCTCAAGCTTCATATTCCCGTCGTTGAAGCATAACTTCATATCACCTGGACCACCACGACCTCCCTCCTACATCCCCTCCCCCCTCCAGTCTCGTTCCTAAAGGTTGTCAACCCTCACATTCTTTAGCCATTGTCTCTCTTTTTTTTGCTCCTCGCCCGAGTTCATCTTCGCAGCACTTGCGCAGGACGCCCCGCGACCTGCGTCTTCTCTTGGGATACCAGTTTTGACTGCCGAGTGCGGATTGCCAGTTCTGTCATTCCTTGTGAAGTTGTCGCGGAAATCTGCATAGCCCGGTTGCATTGAGGAGATCAGGCTTGGGGTGTCACTCCCTGGTTGTCAGGTACCTCCCCGACCGACTTCGTACCCCAGCTCGCACCCAAGAACCCTGGGCCCTGTTCGCTCTCAGTGCTCGCCACGAGTCCTCCGGTGGCCTGTCCTTCCGGTCGTCAGCAGCCCCAGGCACTGTCCAGGGCACCCTGCACCCCTGCACCCAGCTCTCCACACAACCACGTCCAGGGGGTTTGAGGCCGACGCTCTTATAAGAGCCTGGGTGCACGTCCGACCCGCCTCCGTCCCGACCCGCACCGACTCCCAAGCAAGGAACACCAAGACCCAAGAACAACAAGACATCTGAGAGAGCAATGGAACTTATGGAACTTGTCGAAAACGAGCCCACCACTCGCCCTTTTCAGTGCGACTGGGCATCATGTGGCAAGGTGCGTCCAAGGCGTGCAAGCAGCGTGCCCGGCCCGCTGCGCCTCCCGAGAGGTGACGGCGGGCATGTCAGTTGCGCTCAGTGTCATGAGTTGCTAACGCTGTGCGAACAGAGCTTCAACCGCAAGTCAGACTTGCAGCGACACTACCGGATACACACCAATGAGCGCCCCTATGCCTGCAACACGCCGGGATGCGGCAAAAGCTTCATCCAAAGGAGCGCCTTGACGGTACACATCCGGACGCACACGGGGGAGAAGCCACACCAGTGCCAGCATATTGGATGCGGGAAGCGCTTTTCAGATGTCAGTCTTGCTCTCGCCGCCACCATCTTGGCCGACGAACCCTACTGACTCCAGCACAGTCGTCTAGTCTGGCCAGGCATCGTCGCATCCACACCGGCAAGCGCCCGTACAAATGCGCCCACGACGGCTGTTTGAAGAGGTACGCCCTGACTTGCGCCCATCGCAACAAGATTCTCATATCGCCGGGCACTAACCGCGACGATAGCTTCTGCAGAAAGACCACCATGGTCAAGCACCAGCGCCGGTCCCACCAGCGCGGAATCCACTCTTCAGAGATCGATGACTCCATGTCCGAGACCGGTAGCGAGGACTCCCCTGCGACGCCCAAGAGCCATGCCATGCAATGGCCACCTCAGAATGTGCCCATGATGAGCCACCACGGTCACCACCTCCACCGCGCTGCGTCATTCGCCGACTTTGGCCAGCACATGAACGGCTTCAACGTGCAGCAGCCCTACGGCCACAGACATAGTCTCTCGTCAGGTGGCGCCCATGAATACCATGGTCTTCCCCAGCACCAGCCGCCCATGCAGCCCCACGAGCAGCAGCACCCTGGCGTGCACATGCTCCAGCGGACCTCGAGCCTGCCTCAGCATGGTTATTTCGTCACTGAGCAGAACAATCCCGGTGTCGCCACCATGAACACCAACCCCCACCCCGCAGCTGCTCCGATCCATCCCCAATACCAGCAAGCGCCGCGCCAGGGTGTTGAGCGCCTCCCGCTCGACATTCCTTACTCGTCAGCACCAGGCCTCACTGGTAGCATCCAAAGCAGTCCAAGCAGCTTTTCTGCCGCTTCCGGGAGGAGTCCCTCGACCCAGGACGGCTTCTACACGCATGCCCCAACCCAGGCTGCGACATATGCTCTTCACACCGCTAGTCCCGTTGAGCAGCAGCAGCCACAAATGGTGAGCTACCAAGGCCAAATGGCTCAGCAGACTCCTGTTATGAGCCAACCGCCCCAAGCACAGGCTGTTCAGCAACAATCTCAACCCCAACCCCAGGCGGCCCCTGAACAGTACCAGCAGCAGCACGGCCAGGCCGAGGAGCAGCAGTGGTACAACGGTGTCGCGTACCAGCCACCAGTCGAGGTCGCCACCATCGGCCAGATACCAGCCTACGGCTCCAACGTCTATGACCCATGGGGTCCCAAGATCGAATTTGAGGATCCGTCGATGCAGCTTCCCAGCGCCCGTATCGAGAGCATGTAAAACAAGAGTTGCGTCATTTCTTGTACTGCTTGTCGTCATTCGTTTCGGCGTTCAGGGGTTCATCGTCCATCTCGGGTCGTGCATTATCGTAACACTAATCGTTCTTCATCAATACCCCCACCTTCAGGCGTTCACAGCGGGAGAGTGAGCGACCTGTGTATCAACAGACCCATATTTCTTCTCTTCTTTTCACCATCGTTACCCCGTCGGCCTTTATCGGATGACGAGCCGGAGCATCAGGCACAGGCTTCAGTTTCGTCCATTGACGTGGTCCATCCTCATTTCCAATATCTGAGTCTGTCTTGATTCTTCCGCACAGCTTCCTCACACATTTCCATCGCCTCTACCTTCGTTTACTCCCGCAATATGAGAGACGACTTGGAGCGGCAACGATAGCGGCGATGACGGGCGAATATTGGTGTTGCGGTGGATTGGAAAGTTTCTGCCCTCCCTCGAGCGTGTCAAGCTTCCTCGGTTTTCTCCTAATCTAATAACGGCATGCCCGGGCGAGGGGATTTTGGGGCCATCAACAAAGAATTGGGGAAAACGGGAAACAGCACACTCGCAGAGGAAGCATCACAAGAAACTGATGACCATGAAGCGGCGACGGCGACAACCAACACAAACTTCATATCCATCACATCCGCTTTTTTCTTTTTTTTTCTTTGGGGACGTTGTCTGCTTTCACATCTTGTGTCGACAACTAGTCCTTTTTTTTGGCACCCCTTCACTGAAACGAAGGTGTAGGTGCGCTGCAACGAGGGAACGGGATTTTACGGGGAACGGGAAGGCAAAGCAAACATATACCCCGACTGGCATCATCATCAGCATGGACGGGTGGGAAACGAACGCATGTTTGGCCAAACTTCTGGCCCGGTGAAGACGGTCGGTCTGGTAGGTGGGTGGCTGCCTGCTTTTGGAGGGAATGGGAATAACTTTGAACGAAGGAAAGATATGAGGGAAAGGGAACCAGGAAAGAGGGGGGAGGAAAAAGAGAAAAAGACCAAAACACAACAATTGTGTATTCTGATGGGTTTGTCGAAGAAACGAACGAAGAGAACCAAGTTCTGATTATGATGTTCTGATTTGAACGGCCGCTGTCAATGAGTCCTGTTTTGTGTTGTTCTTGGTTTGTTGTCGTTGGGGGCAAGGGCAAAGGGATTTGTGGATTGTGATGGATGATAATAAGGGATGCGAGAAAAGGAGCAGAAGGAAAGAGGCGAAATCACCCAAAAAGGGATAGAAATCGAAACGGGTCGGTCGGTCGTTAGTCGTCGACATCGGTCGATCGATGGGTCGTTTGGTTTTTCTCGTCCCCGTGTATTAATACAAAAGGGAATCGGTCGTGGCGGGAGGGAGAGAGCAAAGGGAGCTCCGGAATGGACTCGATGGGGCTATATACCCCCTTCTCTCGCATATGTCCAAGAGGGAGGGAAGAGTTTGTTGGATGTTTTTCTGTCCATTTTATTTCTGCTTCTGTCCCACTTCTTTCCTCTTGTCCATAACTTTGTACTTGTAGTTTCTTCTCATTCTATCGGTTGGTCGTCGTCTTTTTTAGTTCGCAGTATGCAAAGTTTAAATCATCTTGTCGTGTGCCGTGAGTTGCCGCCATCATGATATGAGATGAGCGTGTGGTTTGAATTTGTACCTGTACCCAGTCCTGGAGTGAAGTCGTGAGTCGCAAGCCGTAAAATATGAGTCGTGGATTGGAAGCTTAAGCGTGAGCAGGCAGTGAGAGTGAAGCCTGTGATGCAAACGTTTAATGCTGAGGACAGGTGGTATGAGTAAGGGCACAAGGTGAGTAACACAGGCGACGTGGCGTAGCTGCGCTGGTCAATCATATATTTTGGGCCGACGGGCTGACTGGGTTTTGTAAGACCGGAACGGAGGAGTGGGAGTGGGTGGGCTATGCCGCAGTCATTGATGAGCTGTCCGCCTCGCTTGGTTGGGTTTCTCTGCTGGTTTCGACGCCATCTCCCCCACTCCGAAACGGGGTTCCGGTATGGACGTGCTGATGAATGAGTCCGGCAAAGTGGACACTAAATTGAACAACAAGAAGCTGTTGTGCCTGGGCGGGACGGGATCAGTATTGAAAAGAAACGAAAAACGATGGGTTGGTTTTTCTCAAGTGAGGGCAAACGTAGTTTCGGTTGGCGCCGAGATTGAGAGACTGTGTGAGTGTGTCTCTTGATGTAAGTTGTCTTCACAAACCGAACAGGTGCAGGCGGCTGCGGTTGACGGCTGTGTGGGCGCTTGGCTCGGGTTGGTCTAATTCCGCCCTTCCAAACTTTATCGCCATTACCCGGCGACAAAACCGAAATGCGGTGGCGTGTGGTTTGGATTTCTGTATTTCCAAAATTCGAAGGAGAAAAAAAAGGGATGTCCCGAAAATATGAGGCATGAACATGGTGAAGCCGGAAGATTGGGGGCATGGGGGCATTGCGCAGCAATCCGAGAGGACTAGTGTATCCTGGTGCGCAAAAATACCAAATCAGGCAGGTGAGCTAATGTAAGGGAAGGTTTTCGGCCTGGCTTTTGGCTCAGACCTCCAAGGAAAGGATAGACGACTCGGTGATGAAGAGGGATTAAAAGCCATTCGGCGTCCATAAGTGGTCGGCCCGGCCTGGTGGCGCTGTGCCTCCACTGCTCCCCTGTTCTGGCCCGTCAAGAAAAGCAAAGGAAACAATGATATGTCATAGCCTAGACTTCCCGCTCAGAGATCGATCTTGGCTCAACCTGTCTAGGGCTAGGATCTTTCCGTATGGCCGTCCCGTGCCTTCTGGAACAATTCAAGTTCCAGGGTGGGAAAGTGGTGGCCATCCGGACCAGGAGTGGCGCATGGAGGATGGGATGGGGGTCAAGCCGGATGGTTGAAGAAGTGCGGGCAGTAAAGAATTGTTGCGCGGGAACGTGGGCGGAGTGATAATCAAACCTCACGTAAAGTCCAAGGCACACAAGCCGAAGCAAGGGATATTATGGGAGCTTGAGGCAGGCTTGAGGAGAATCTCAGAAAATGCCGAAGAACTCAAGGACAATTTGACTCCAGGGAGCTGGATGACATGGCTGGAAAATAGACTAGAGAATGTAACCCTCGGCAAGTGTAAAGTATCGTAAGGCAGCTACGGGAACCAATCTGGGTGATTCGATTCGCAGATCCAAAGGTGGTGCCGATTCCGGCGATGACATGTCAGACTGACTGGACCGGCCTTGCGGATGAAGTGCAACCAACCGCGGGTCAACAGAAGTACGAGGTGGGGTTCGTGATTGGCGGGTTGAGGCGTCACGACCAACAAAAACCGAAGAGGGCCGTTTGCACTTGCCTGTAGAGCAGGGGAGTAAGGCAAGAGGGGTCGGCTCCGACGAATTTAGTTACCACTTCCTGAACATCGACGGCAGTTGATGAAGACGGAAATTCCCAGAACAACTTGCGGCTTCCCAGGCTCCTGGGTCTATGGAAGAAATGGAACCATCCAATGTCTGCTCGATCTTGGTTGAGGCGAAAGATGCCGGCCCATGCAGCACAAAATAACTAAGCCCCCCCCAGATTACGTCGATGGCAGTGCTTGGCGACGGCCGCACCCGGACACTTGTTGAGACACGGCAGCCCGGCCAACACTTCCAGATTGCGCCCTGTGCAACGATCGATCGCGCCATTGACACTGCCGAACGACGAACATAGGAGAATCTCGACCCAAATCCCGCGATTACAATTACGCCAATACACATTACAGAGTGCACTTCGCAGAATATACCGCAATCGGGGGTCAACTGCAGCCGCTGCCATCTAATTCGACGCGACACGAGGATTGCCCCCCATCCGCGCATTTCTCGCCCCTCTCCGACATGAAACCGTCCAGCCTTGCGCTCCTGGCTGCCAGCCTTGCGGGGCAAGCGCTCGCTCACGGCAGCCACGGAAGCGACCATGGCGGCGGGTCCCAGAAGCCAATAGTCGGGACAGACGCCAACTGGATGGAGAGGCATATGGCCGAGGAGCACCATGCAAACGGCTTCGACGCCGCTTCATTCTTCGCCCTGCACGACTACAATAGCGACGGCAACTGGGATCCACAGGAGATTCTGCGTACCTACGGGCTCATGGATGACTCCAACAAGCACGTCACACAGCAAAGGAAAGACGAGATCGTGCGTGAGATTCTGGGGTTGATCGACACCAACCACAACGGTCTGGTCGAGCGAGACGAGTTCGTGCAGTTTATCGACGTCAAGAAACAGACTTTACCCGACCTCGGCACGGGGCCAGGGCATCACGGCGACGACGAGTACGAATATGAGATTCACCATTGGGAGAAGTCTGCCTTCCTGTCCGCCGAATCCTTCCAAGAGCCGGGCTAATCGACATGCCAACAGATACCATGATGAAAACACCAAGCTTGAGGACCTTACCCATCCCGAGGACATTGAGCATTTCAAGAAACACGAGCAGATGGAACAGGAGCAAGAGAGACTTGACCAGCTCAACAAGCAGTCGATCATCGAGGAAAACATCCCGGCCAAGTTCCGGCGGGGGGTGTGACAAGCTTGTCCTGGACAGGACCTAGGGCACTTTTTTGGATAGACAGCCTGTGTATGTGTAATGATCAATGTGATATTACCCGCGAAGGGGGGCTGGTACCAGAAGCGTTTGTTACGTAGACGTCAAAGACGCAATGCCACACACCAGGCGCAAACGTCTTGACCAGCTCAACGTGTTCCACCTTGGCTTCAGCCTCGGTCAGCTTCTCTCGCCAACCGTCTAGCATGTCTTGGATCTCGCTCCGGCGGCGTGCGATGTCGGCAACTCCCACATTCTCGTGAAGATGAAGCCACCCGTCGGACTTCAGCCCACCAACCAGAATATCCCACGCTGCGCGCCACGTCTTGTCACTCGACGGTAGAAACCCGCAGCTAATATGTCGCACACCCACCTCCTGTCCCTCGCCTCGTATCTCCTCAATCCTTCCCGCGGCGCGCGCATTATCCTCCAGGAAGACAACAATGTTCTCCGTTCCAACCACCTCCCACGTTGGCCTGTCCAGATCCCGTCCACTCACCACTTTCACCCCCCATCCGTTCGCCAAAGCACCGCGCCGCAGCCCTTCGACGCTCCACGGATTTAGCTCCCACGCCAGCACGCGCAGTCCAAGCCGCACATAGGAAAACACAAAATAGCCAATCCCCGCGTACAAATCCACTGCCCATCCTTGCCCCCTCTCCGCGGAAGAAAATCCCAAAAGCCTCGCCTTCTCCTTCACATTGCCCCTGCTAAACATGGTCCACCGCGGCGCCCACGTCTGGATGATACCATTCTGCGTTGTCGTCACCCACAATGCGGATGCGAACGCGGATGCGAACGCGGATGCGTCCCTTTCGGGGTTGGGGCCAAAGTCTCCGTGCAGAAGACGCAGGCCGGTGGGGCTGCGGAGGATGTTTTCTGATCCTCCCTCCGCTCCGCGGGTTAAGTGAGAGGGAAGGGAGGAAGGGATTCTCTCGTTCACAGCTAGGTGTGTCAGCGCGGGGCCTCGTGGTTGTGACACGGCGGCGAGGAGACCATTCCAGAGGGAGGCGGTCTGGGATGGGTTGAGAGAGCCGAGGAGAGATGACCAGGGTGGGCTGGTGAAGCTTCCGCAGGGGAGAAGAAGCATGGGCGGGTAGGTAACCCAGCGTTTGGGGCTGAGGGCGAGGAGTTGGTTGTGTTGGGCGGGAGGGACAAGGGAAGGGGGGAGAGAAGAGAGGAAGGATTTGATGGATACAACAAGTGGGTTTTGTTTTTGTTTTTGTTGTGTCTTGGGTCGTTTGGGAGGGTTGGCGCTTGGTGATGCCATTGTCGTGGCGATGGTGGTGGTGGGTGGTGTTGACAAGACTTGGAACGTTGGATATAATTGGCTTTTGGTGAGGAGTGAGTTATATTTTAGGGCAGCCTTGGCACCACCGCTATTCTGCAGTATTACCCCCGCTTTTCCGGGTATCAGTTTTCTCTCTACCTGCCCTAGCTACCCCTAGTAGTACGTATTAAGTATAACTATTTTAGCTATTTACAAGGCGGATTTAACTCTTTAAGCCATTACCTTAATGTATGGCCGCGGTAAGGTTATAACTATTATGTAATTAAAAAAAAGAGGAAGTAATACCCTAAAACTACATATTTATTTATAAAGTTTTTCTATTATTGTAACAAGGCCCCCACGGCAACAAGGCCTCCCTCTGATCAGTACGGTTCGAACTCGTTGCCGAATACAGAGCGCCGCAGGCCCAATCGCAGGTTGGGCCGGATGCAGGTTGCGGCCGGAAGCGGGATGCCGGATCCGGAACGTTGTCATACTTGACGGAATGGAAGCTGCTGGATCTGGAGCCTGTAATCTAGTATAAGAAGGCTTGATGGCCGCCCTCTGATCAGAGGGAGGCCACGTTCCAATTGATCTAATAACCCCTACCTAACCTTACACTAACCACTTGTAATGGGGCCAGGCAACACGCAGGCGAAACCCCGCCGCAGCGTCTGCGCAGCGCCGAGGGCAGCAGTGACGCAATAAGTCGGCACACACATAAAAGCCGCTGTAGGTAGTGGCGCTCGCAGGGGGTTTTTCCCTTCTGCAAGAATCAGTCACTGTATCGAAGTGGAATCTGCTTTATCAACTCATCGCTAGTAAATCACCTGTGTATCGCAGCAGCATCGGGCTCTTCCTTGATTACCCTAGTAGCTTTGTCACGGCACCAAACCGGGGCCGGTTCGGCCCGGAACCAGCAGCTACACGTGACCTCCCCAGCACCCAGTCAAGCGGTTGCAAAAATAAAGCGGACTCACTACCTGCAGGTACATTGCCCACAGCTAAATTTCTATTGTAAAACTGGTACCGCTAGGTCAGGCCCTGTTACCAGCCAGTCATGAGACCTCCAGACGCTATCACTTGCTGCATTCTCACTACCATAGAAACTACCATTTTGTGAGCCGAATGCCTTGGAAGTGTTGCAAAATTGATAGTGGCTGTTAGGATCAGGCCACAAACGCTCGGGCCAACCATCCTTGCAGTCCGCTTTATTTTGTCAACCGCTTGCCAGTATATAGCCTACCTCTCAGGAGCCAGTTCCCTTTAGCTCCCTTCGTGCAATAACAAGTCTCTTTCCCCAGACCTGAGGTCGGCACCGTGACAAGCTTATTACACCACTTGAGACCACTCCTTCACCCCCCATACCCACAACGCCTTTGCGTTACACCTTAAATACCTATTATTTCATATTAATTAGAAGGTTTAGGATTAGGTTAAAGCTAAGTTATTTATAGTAATTTGGGGTAGTGGTATTATAATATTTATTTACGCGATTTTAATAATCCCTGGTCGCTTTTACGTATGTATTAATATTAACTATTTCCAAAATAACTAATCTAAAGCCCTACTAGATGGCAGCGCGATGAGGTCGTGGGAATGCGAATTGCTTCATTGAAATCGGGATTGGGTAGGACGGGAGAGAGGAAAGATTTCAAGAAGAGGACAACACCGAATGGCTCTTCTCTCGATAGCAAGACCGACTCTCAGCAGTGACTGGCTAAGGCAGCGAAAGATGCCACGGGTGCCAATGGTATGCACACAGTCCCAACAGTTTGCAAAGCGGGATATATGTCGGGTCCAGAGATAGGCGCTTTCACCTTTCCCCCCTCGGGGCATTACATACGGAGGCTTCAGCAAGTAGAATGGCTCAAGGGTTGGTTAGGTATTAGAGTCTGTCTGTCGTTTCGCCCCGAGGGAGTTTCGAAGATACTGGGTTCGACTCCCGGTGTGGTCGCCAATCCCCCGTTCCGCCGCTCCTCGTGAGGGGCTTTTTTCGTTTTGGCATTTTGCTCAAAACCTATCATGCTTTTTTCCCTCCCTTTTGCTCCTTGACCATCTTGTCAAATCTGAGAAATGTCGTGTATCCTTCCCAAAAGCAATTTCCCACCCAAAGCAGCCAGTCCTGTGACCCCCGCTTGATCCCATTCGGCACACACCTCGTCCGATCAAACCACCACGCCTCAAACAAGTGAATCGCCAACACCGGCACAAAGATTGTATCAACGACCCATCGAAACCACTCAGCAACCGCCTCTCCCACTATCCCCGTCACAACGGTCCCATTGTCAACCCAGCCTTGTCGCACCCCCGCAAATGTCACAAAGTACAGCACCACCCCGACAAATGTCACCAACTCCACTCCCCTCGGCGCACGATATCCCACCCCATGCGATTCCCCATGGCCATGTTCGCCATCGCTGGTAGCAATACCCAATGCCCTCCTCGCCTCCACCGTCATTTCAATCAACCTCGCCCGCCTCTCATCAAAGCTCTTCATCGGCGGACGGAACCGCACCTCCCGCTCCGTCTTGTCGGAATCGACCGTGACGGTAAACCCGTCAAGGGAGATGTTGACCATTTCGATTTCATTCTCGCTGAGTGATGTGTTCTTGGGGGAACGTTCAAAGTGCTGGAGCATGTGGAGGAGGTCAAGTTTGTGGTCCTTGTTCATGTGGGCGATGGTGCGGGCTTTGGCGGTGAAAGAAATTGGCTCGGTGGAGGCCATTTTGGTGTTTGTCTGTCGATTTTGCTTTGATGGGGTGTGAAGTGTTATGTTGAGACTTGGGAGAGGAGGTAATCTTTCAGTCCTTCGCGTCTGTCACAGGGGTACGTCGATGTCGGGTGGGGTTCCGACGCCCCGTCTTGGCAAGCGTCTGCGCTGGACCTTCGCCGTAACGCCTTTACTTTGCCAGCCACTTCACTATTCTAAAATACACAGGGAGCAGGCATATAGTATTCGTACATGTATCGCAAAAAGTGGTATCTTACTAACAATTCTGGAGAGAGCTGAGATTTTTCCAAAACGCCCAAAACATTCAAACCCCCGGGGATTGTTCGCATGTTCGCATCTCACAGTTGTTGGTAAAAGTCGAGCAATTTCCGAGCCCCTACTTCCCAGGTAACATCATTCTGGAGATGATGCCCGGCACCCGGCACCATGCTGACCCTCACCCCATGACCCGTGTTATCCTCGTCTCCTTCGCCCAGAAGGGTTTGGACATTGGCATTCTCCGCCTCGACTTTCTTCTGGCTGACAAGATCCATAAATGCTCTCCGGTAGAAACTAGCCAGCTTGTCCATCTCGAGCTTGTTCATGAGCTTGTCTTCCTCGCCACGCAGAACCAGCAGTCTCTGACCAACTCCCCAGCCCGAGATTTGCTTGAGCACTCTCTGCGGATCGACAAACAGCTTGCTCATGCCCATAATCCACAGAAAACTTTCGTATGGACTAAGGCGGTCTTGGAAGGTTTCGATGTATGCGTCGGGTAGCTTGTCGCTGAAGAAGGTCCTCCGTGTCAGAATAGGGTGGGAGAGGGGTGAGTTTGGATGCCACCCATGGAAGATCATCCTGAATGTAAAGAGAGGGTCCAGACGGAACCAATTCATGTAAACACCCATCCTAGCATTGAGTTAGTCTCGGGTTTGGAAAACCAAGAGAAAAAACTTACGACCCGTAGCCTGGAACCGCACCCACCAGAGCCAGGCCCTTGACCTTGACCCGACAATCTGACAAGATGTACTGTGAGAGACCACCGCCGCTCGAGTGCGCAACGAGAACAACCTCCCGGTCGCTCTCTCGCTCCTGGGCCCAGCGAATGCCAGCCATCACGTCATCGGCCAGCATCGACTTGGTAGTGCCATAGACCAGCCGAAGAAACGAGGGACACCAGCTATCTCCATGGCCACGCATCGACACGGCATAACATGGGATGTCACGTGCCGAGAAGTACTCTAGGTATTCGATCCAAACCCAGGCGCCCCCCATTCCGCCATGCACGAAGAACAGAGGGGATTGTGCGCTGGCTGAAGCCGTCTTCGGTCCCGCGTACAGCACTTCAACCCTGCCGCTAGGTGTCTCGACGAAGAAGCGCTCAATGCCAGAAGACAAGGTGTGGAGAGGCCGCTGGGGCTTCCGCCAAAATAACCATCTGTACGTAAACGTGTCGAACATTTTCAGTGTTGCCGATGATGGTGATGGCCCGTCAACGATCAGGCCGTTCCACAAGCAAAGTATATATATTCCAGTGCCATCCTGCTATCAATCGCTGACTATCCTTGGCGATGGCGAGGATTCGCGCGGGCCAAATGAGCAGCCTCGGGTGTTTTAGGGAGCGAAGCCTCAAATGAGCGCAAAGGATACCGCCTTTGGCGTTGCACGATCCGGCCTTCCTCCGCGCCGTTTCGAAAGACGGAGCTTGGTCGGTAAAATCATGTCAATCACGAGAGGATTATGACTGGAACAACGAAATGAAACCCTGGTATATCACATTGGGAGGTACTAGGAATGCAGCGCCTTCCTGAGTTGATGTGGTGAAAAAGTTTGTGTGGATGAAAGTGCTGGGTTCCGTGAAAATTTAGCGAATAAAGATTGCGCTTCCAGCCCAAGTAGAATTTCAACCAACTTCCGTTGTCACCCGCAGCTTCAATACAATCCTCGTTACAATCCGAGCCGCGCGTGAACGAATAAGTCAATTTTGATACCGAGACACTAGTATGAGTGCCTCTTCGTCCCGAGGCGTCCGTATCGCCGTCGAAGGCTGCGTATGCATTCCATTGCTCTACCCCATTCGACAGTCAAATCTAATATTTCACCCAGGGCCACGGTACTCTGAACGCCATCTATGCTGCCGTCGAGAGGTCATGCAGGGAGCGAGAATGGGGCGGTGTAGATGCCCTCATCATATGCGGCGATTTCCAAGCTGTCAGAAATGCGGCGGACCTCAACGTCATGTCGGTTCCAGCCAAATACCGCCAACTGGCCGATTTCCACGAGTACTACAGCGGCACCCGCGAGGCACCCTACCTGACCATCTTTGTGGCCGGGAATCATGAGGCGTCGTCACACCTCTGGGAGCTGTTTTATGGCGGCTGGGTTGCTCCCAACATCTACTACATGGGCGCCGCCAATATTCTCCGTCTCGGGCCCTTGCGCATCGCCGGTCTGAGCGGCATCTGGAAGGGCTTTGACTTCCGAAAGTCGCACCATGAGCGTCTCCCCTTCAACCCCGATGACATCAAGAGCTTCTACCACGTGCGCGAGATCGACGTCCGCAAGCTGCTCCAGGTCCGCACCCAGATCGACATTGGGATCAGCCACGACTGGCCCCGTGACATCGAGAAGCACGGTAACCGCCGCTATCTCTTTAACATGAAGCCCGATTTTGAGCGCGAGTCCAACGACGGCACTTTGGGGAACCCAGCTGCCAAGTTTGTCATGGATCGCCTTCGGCCGCCGTATTGGTTCTCCGCCCATTTGCACTGCAAGTTCACCGCCATCAAGACATATGACCCCCCAGCGACATCTACATCCGGGCTCGAAACCGATTGGCTACCATCCAAGCTACGAGCCCCGGTGCAGGCTCCCCTAGCAGCCAGCTCCAAAGCCGCTAACCCCGACGAGATCGACCTTGACATGGACGACGATGGCGGTGACGGCCCCACAGAGAAGAAACCCTCCCCACCCAAGCCCGCAGAACCAGCAGAACTCTCCGAGTCCTCCGATCCTACCGAGGCTCTCCGCGCCCAACTCCCCGCCGCCTTCGCCAGGCCCCCAACCCCGGCTAGGACCCCAGCCTCCGGCCAATCCGTTCCGCCCGACATCACCAATACAACTGTCCGTTTCCTCGCCCTCGACAAGTGTCTTCCAGGGCGCAATTTTCTTCAGCTCCTTGAAATCCCCACTCAAGCCAAACCTCCCTTCGCCCTCCAGTATGACCCAGAATGGCTTGCCATCACCCGCGCGTTTGCCCCCTTTATCACTATCGGTGAACGCACTCCCCCGCCCGCCGACCAGGGCGAGGCGTACTACCATAACCTGGTCAAAGCTGAGGAAGCATGGGTTGAAGAATATATAATAAGCCCAGGCAAGCTACGAGTCCCGGAAAATTTTGCGGTGACCGCGCCACCGTATGCTCCCGGCGAGCCTGAGTTGACAGAGGAGCAGCCCGATGAGTATACGAACCCCCAGACGGTGGCGTTTTGTGAGCTGGTGGGTGTCGCGAATCTGTGGGATCACCCGGAGGGGGAGAGGTTTGCGAGGAAGGAGATGGGTCCACAGCCTTTGGCGTCTGATGATAACGAGGAAGGTCGGGGTCAAAGGG
>Ga0247763_1001007_pt1 | contig 16743 bp, 16 predicted proteins | sample UWRJL141409B4_FD_179926 | JGI IMG/M metagenome (GOLD analysis project Ga0247763, IMG submission 179926) | Plant litter microbial communities from Arlington Agricultural Research Station in Wisconsin, United States - UWRJ-L141-409B-4 | ecosystem: Environmental > Terrestrial > Plant litter >...
CCAGCACGGTATTCCCCTGCTTATAGTACGGCGCGTCATAACTCCGGTAAATCTGGCTTCCAATCAGACTCCCCACCTGGACAATGACATTGTACGTGGCCGCGGCAATGGCACGCTTTTTCACGTCAAAGACGTTTTCTGAGATCCATGAGGTTACAATGGGATGAAAGTACGGATAGCCCGATACCATTGTCACCAGCGTGAAACGCGACCACTCGTGTCCGCCGTCGGGGAGGGTGATGAGGGCGATGAGCAACGGCATGATCCAGACTTCTCCAAAGAGACAGTGTAGGGTACGTTCGTTGAAGTGGTCGCTGCTCCAGGCTAGGGCAAGCATGGTGATGATCTGCAGGACGGCAGCGGGGATGGTGAGGATGTTGGAGTTGAAGGGACTGAAGCCGAGACGACGAAGGGTGAGGGTGAGGTACCCGGACACGGGCGTCGCAGGGATATAAGCCACCAAGCCGATAAAAAAGAGACCCCAGAGAGATTTGTCCGAGAGGGTCTCCCTGATATCGCGGAAGGTGGCCGGTTGCTTGAGGGTGGTAAGGCCCTTGGCAGGATCATCTCTGAGAATCCGGTTTACCATGATGACCTCTTGTCGTTGCGTGTACCAAGGCTTGCGGAAGATGAAACCTTTTGTGCTGGTGGGGGAGGATGGGAGGTAGAGGAATGACTATTATTTTATGCTAGGTTAGTCACCCCTTTCCCATCAACATCTAATTGATCCAAAAGAAAAAAAAGCCAAAAAAAAAAAAGCACTTACAATGACCCCCAGCACAAAGGTCAACAAACCCTCCAAAAGAAACAGCCAAAACCACCCTGGCTTCCCACCGACGCCACGCATCTGAAGCAGCCCGGCCGCCAGCACCGCCGAGATAATTCGACAGACATTGAGGGTCGACCAAAACACCGCCAGCCGCACCGAAAGCTCTCTTGACGTGTAAAAATACGTGGCATACAGTATCACACCAGGAATAAACCCCCCCTCGCACGCTCCGATCAGAGCTCTTGTAATGTAGAAACTCGCCCGGTCCGTCATCCACGCTTGCGCCCAGGACACGGTGCTCCACGCGACCATCATGGCAGGCAAGACCTGGCGGAAACCATAGCGTTTCGTAAGTAGTTGCACGAGGAACTCTGCTGACAAAAACGCCACTAGCTGGATGGTATATCCGTTATTGTAGTCGTCCGTAGTAAGGCCTAAGTCATCGAGGAAATCATCGGCTAGAGCGTTAGCGAGGTTTCCCCGATCGAGCTGGAGGCCGAAAAACATGACGCAGAGCCAAGTCATGAGGAGGAGATCGGTTTTGCGCACGAGGGCTTTTTCTTCTTGGGGCGTCCATTCCGCCGTCGGGTCCCATCTGTGTCGGCTTTCGTATTGGTCATCGGGCGGGATGGCACTGCTTAGGTTGGTGCGGCCGACAGCAGCATCGACCCCTTTGAGGGAAGCGGTGCCGTCGTGGCTGGCGGGACAGGCTTTGAATTCAATGTCTGGGTAAGACATTTGATACAGCTGAAATTTTGATGCACTAGGAGTCTGTCTACTTGACGAGGGCGCATGTCCTATTGATGTCCCTGAAGAAGCGCGAGGCACTGGGAGACGAGACTGGAACACGGTGGTATTTAGATCTCATTAAAGGCTCTCCTATATTCCGTCCGCCCATCACATTAACACATGTCTCTCAGCAAAAAAAACACAAGGATATGTGCCCTTGTTATTCGCCATCCTCATGGGATATGGCGGGTAGGCAAGGTAGGTAGCATCCAACTCCACGATCTTCGCGCGGTCGCAACATAACATAACATAACATCCACATGTGACATACATGCTTCTACGCCTTAGATTCGAGCCAGACCCCTGTAGAGTCCCAGTTTCAATACGCAGTGTAGTGTAGTAGTTTAGTGTAAGGTCAGATCTGACCAGACCAGCGCGGTCCGGGACTGGAGCTGGGCTGTTTCACCACCATCGGATATCTCTCTAATCTAGGTAGTTCAGTGTAGCATAGTAGTGTGCTTCGGAAGCGGAGACCCAAAGCGGAAGTCCCTCCCGTGCCAGGCCCGGGATCCCCAATTTTTGCGCAGTTGGTCGGCCGGGCTTGGACTCTGGATTGACGCCATTCCTTTCTCCGATGGTTTCTCCGCTTGCCAAGCTTGCCTTTCTCGGCTCCTGTCCCTTGTATTATCCTATCCCCTGTTTTCTGAGGTGGTCTGGCTCATTGTCTCTCTTTCTTATACCGAGGGGCTGCGGCTTATTTGATATCTGGGTGGTATTGTACCTTCTGATGGATACGTGAGTGTGATAATACTGATCCTCATGTTGCAGCACTAGATCTCTCATTGTTTATTCAAATTGAATTGCCTCGTTGTTTGGAACCTTAGCTCTACCCAGGGTTCTTATCACGTCTTGTTTTCAAATCGTCCCAGCCATCAACGTTATCAGTTCCCAACATCACCACATACCTACCTAGGTTCACCACATCACCGCATACCCGGATGAGATATCGTCAACATGCCTTCTGCCACATGCATCAATGCAAACTCAGCCTCCAACAACATCATTGGAGGAAACGACCTTGCCCGACCCCGATTCACGCGCCTCGTCTACTCCGGTTCTCTAGAAAAGTTTACTTACAACGACCTCACGCCCGTCATTGGTCGTGAATTTGAAAATCTCCAGATTCGGGACCTGTTGAAGGAAGGTGATGATGCCGTCATTCGTGATCTGGCCATTATAGGTTAGTTATTACTTACCTACCTACCTCTCTACCTACCTACCTAGGTACCTTGGCTATTTTCTAGTTGATCTTCTTTTCTCTCCTCTCCTTGTTGTACAAGATTGGTACTTGGGATTGATGATGAAGATAACACCATTTATCACATGTTTTTTTTTTTTCTCTCATCAAAACCAACTGCCGAAAGTCATGTGAAATTTTAACACTTACACTTATACTTCTACGGAAATACAGTCTCCCAACGCGGAGTGGTTTTCCTTCGCGACCAGGACGTGATCCCGACCGAGATGAAGGATTTCATGATCCGACTGACCCAGCTTGCGGGCTCGGTAAGTTTTTACTCTACTTATGCTACATGCTAGTGTTGGGAACTAAACCCCAAAGCTCGTTTCGGGATATAACTTCACACATACCCACCAACTACACTAGTGTAGTGCATACCTTAGCTAGATCAGTCACTAACATTGTTTGGCCAGCCCAAATCCTCAACCCTTCACATCCACCCCCTGACAGAAGAAGGCAGCGAGCTAGGCGACCAAATCAGCGTCATCAGCAGCGAGAAGCAGAAAAAGGGCGGCGGGCTAACCCACCAGCTCTCAGACGCGAGCCGGTTCGCCAGTGCAGGATGGCATTCCGATATCACTTTTGAGGTGGTACCCTCTGACTATGCGATGCTGAAAATCCATACCCTTCCCAAAACCGGTGGCGATACGCTCTGGGCTTCGGGATATGAAATCCATGATCGTTTGTCGGTGCCGATGAGGAAAATTTTGGAAGGACTAACGGCGACGCATGATGCGACGTTTTTTCATCAAGAAGCGAAACGGTTGGGAAATCCTATTCGTGAAGGACAAAGGGGGTCCCCACTAAATCAGGGTGGTGATTTGACGGCGGTACATCCTGTGATTCGGACAAACCGTAGGTCATTCCCTTCAATCCCTTTCCATTCCGTCCCTTTCCTCCCTGTCTGGTTTTACTGGATTGCGTTGCGTATGTCGAGGTTTACTGACTGATGGTACCTATATAGCGGTAACGGGGTGGCGGTCACTTTACGTGAATCGGGGATTCACCAAACGCATCAATGGCCTGACACGGGATGAGTCAGACGTGTTGCTTCCCTATCTCTTCAACCTGGTGGCGCAGAACCACGATGCTCAGGTACGCTTCCGCTGGCGCAAGAATGATCTCGCAATCTGGGATAACCGGAGTACCTGGCACACTGCCACATATGACTACACGGATCCGCGAGCGGGAGATCGCGTGTGCTCATTGGGGGAGGCGCCGTATTTGGATCTGACCAGTATGGGTAGGAGAGAAGCGTTGGGTTTATGATGGATACCTCACCTTACCTATTTATCAGGAGAAATTGATTTCGAAAACGCTCCCCGGACTACCTCGATGGGAACCGACCTTGATTCGTGCAATTCTCGGTGAGAGCCAGATCTAATGCAGAATCTGACGTCGACCAAGCTGTAAAAATGACATGTCATGGTAAAGTTTAAGTCAAAACCAAACCCCGCAAGCCGGCGGCCACAACAGTAGTGTGTGATGCCAACAATATAAACTTTGCACCAGCTTCGGACACACGGAAAGCCATTGCCTCCCGCCACTTTTTCTGTAGAATATTTACCCCCTCGTCAAGTCCCAAGGATCCCATCCCCTCTCTCTTTTTTTGTGTGAGCCAAGTTTGACCGGCGACATGCCGCGAAGATGGTTAAAGAGTGGCCCAGCGCTGTCTATCCATCTCGATGACACGGGTCCAATCTACCCGGGAGCCACCATCACCGGCCGCGTTACCCGCCGGCTCCCGATCGACACGTCCCGTGCCCAGCTGACGATTCAATTGCGGGGACGGGACAAGGTGAAGCTCTCCAACCAAGAGTTTATGGTATTTGCCCCAAGTCGGGCTCGGTCAAACTTGCTGGGGGACGACCTACATCAGACCCTCCTTTACAACGGACCTCTCCATATCCCCGCTCCCGGTCAGCCCGGTGAGGCCTTCTCGTGTCCGTTCTCCATCACCGTGCCCTACAATGATCTCCATGGTCGAAACTTACCCTTTACATTTTATACCCGCGCCTGGTCACCCACCTCTGTCTTCCGCGCCTTTGTCGACTACTGGCTAGAAGCCTCGCTTTCCAACCGCGCCTCACCCAGTGCCAGAGACATAGCAATCCAGCCCATCCGCATGGAGTATCCCCCCCTCCCGCTCGTCATCCCTCCACCCGAAGTGCATTTTTGGTCCTGCGAAAAGACCATACGCTCCCAGCGCCTCCTTCCCGGGATGGAACTCCCTCGTCTTTACCTGGCCGACCGAATCACCCGCACCCTGCAAGCCCCACGGGTACCACACTACACTTTCCGCGTCGACGTCGCCTGCCCACACATGATACAGCTTGATGTCGCATCGCCCGTGTCGCTATACATCCGCACCGTACCGCTTCACGAAAATTCTTCCGCAATCCTCGGCCAGCGTAGCCGGCTGATTGAGCTACGCAGTCTGCGGGTAAGTCTGGTTGCGCGAACCACGGCGGTTCTCCAGGGAGTAGTGAGCGAGAATGCCAAGCACAAGCTCTGTCGGGATGAAGAAGTCCTAAAAGCCAAGTGGACTCCCCGAGAGCGGGAAGCGCTCTGGTTGCCGTCGGACCCGGACGAAGCGGCGTTGGATGTGGGGACGCTGATCCTCAAGCTACGGTTTGGTGCGCGGGGGGTGTGGTTCAGTAAATGCGGGGATGAGGCTGCGGTATTTGAAGATGCTGAAGGCCAGACGGTGGTGTATCCGGACTTTGAGACGCAGAATATTCGACATTCACATTTCTTAAGGTGGGAGCTGGAGTTGAAGGTGGCGTTGGAGACGGTTCGGGTTAAGGGTGAGCATTTGGTCTCGGTGCTGGGATCGGTTGCGACGACACAAGCAGCGTCTACGGGGAAAAAACGGGCCGAGTTGTCAATTAAGACAGCGACGACCAAGAGCGAGAAGAGGTTGTCGTTTCGTAGAGACTGGGGTTTGAGAGGGAAGATCAGTGAGTGGGAAGACAAGAGGGCATGACTGGCTCTGACTATCTGTGCCGGTGACTGTGCGCGTGCGGTATCTTCCCCTCCAGGGGGGCCGGAATTGCAGTGCAAGAATAAGGCAACCACTCCACAGCGGCAGCTGACTTTGAGTAACGTTGACCTGATTTAGTAAAGTATTCGTATTGTGTGACTTGTCCTCTTACAAGTACTCTGCGGCAGCCTTGCCAATCGAAAGTTTAGGATAACCACCAATCTGCGAAGCCTCCAGAGGGGCCAGAACTGTAGTGCAAAACAAGGCAACTAGGCTCACAAAGGCAGCCGGGTTTGAGTGACGTTCACCAACAGAGTAATTTTCTTAAAGTAATCGCGCGACTTGTCCTCTCAAATCACCGGGGTTTCCGGTAATCCGGTGTAGATACCGAGGCACCTAACCGATAGAAAACCCAAAAACAGTTACCAATTTGCGTTTTTCTTTGGAGAATGTGCTGCGGCGAACCAAAATTCCAGTGTGATCACGAACCTGTCACGTGCCTGCGAAGTCTCCAGAGGGGCCAAAATTGCAGTGATAGGAGTTGAACTAAAATATTCAGACACTTGTCTATGTTCCCCACGCCAATGGGAATTCAACCTCTACTGCCAAGCCTTGGCGCGCTCGAATTTCATCGGTTTTTTTCCCCATCACAAAGTTAAGAATCCCGCAGAGATTTTGTTATGAATGGGCTAAAGGCGTTGTTCCTGTTAATAACACCAATTTCCCGCTTCAAAATTGCATTTTTCGTTGCAAAACGCTGGGTTTTTTGGGGGTTGCACAGCGAGTCCTGAGCTAACAAGCTTTCAGGGGTTGGTGAATGCCGATAAAGCTCGGCCCATTTGGAATCAGCAGCTGAAGCTCGGATTTGTCACAACCGAGCGACGTCACCACTACTTTGGAATCAACCGCATGTAATCATCGCCATCGCGCTGGCCGCAATCGTATAATAAAGAGAACCCAATTCTCCATCCAAAAAACTCCTCGATTCCAGACTTCAACACTTGCGCAATTCCATTCCATCTGTCGTCATCGCAATTGCCCCTCAGCAACTCCACAATCAACCCCGCCATTCCCGTCGCTCCACCATAGCTTGAGCTTCATCACGGCTTCTATATCACGTCGCCACGCTGTCGCAGTCCTGATTATCCTCATTGCTGCGACCTTGCAACCCTTCATGTCCTTCCTCACACGTTTCTTCCGATCCTCCACCCATACCGCAGCCATGAGCGCTCCCGTCGTGATCCCGGAAGGCGCCGAAAAGGCCACCGTCGCAGCCGGCTGCTTCTGGGGCGTCGAGCACATTTACCGCAAGCATTTCGAGGGTAAGGGCTTGTACGACGCCCGTGTGGGTTACATTGGAGGGGACCAATCGAATCCGTCTTACCGGGCTGTATGCTCAGGCACCACAGGTCGTAAGTTTTTGTCCTCCCCTCATCTCATCGTGTGTCTTACACGATGACGGTACGGTGGTAATTGCGGAGCTAGAGCCAGGCTAACTTACCACCTCCATCCCAGACGCCGAGGCGACCCAGCTTGTTTACGACCCCACCAAGATCTCCTACCGCCAGCTACTCGAGTTCTTTTATCGCATGCACGACCCCACGACACCCAATTCGCAGGGTCCCGATCGCGGCAGTCAGTATCGAAGCGGCATCTTCTTCCATTCGCCCGAACAGGAGCGTATCGCCCGCGAGGTGACACGTCAAGTCAATGAACAGTGGTGGCGTGGCAAAGTGGTGACGGAGATTCTGCCTGCAAGCCAGTGGTGGGATGCGGAGGATTACCATCAGCTGTACTTGCACAATAACCCGGGTGGATATGAGTGTCCTAGCCATTTTCTGAGAACGTTTCCCGATCTCAAGTGATGGGGGACTTGTGAAGCGGGTGGTGATGATGGGAGTGATGATGGACCTGTGAAGCAGTCGGTGTTGGTCGGGAGTTTTGTTCAATGGAAGCTGGCATGGTGCGAGCGCAGGAGTTCAAGGGAGGGTTCAAGACACGGAGATTTTTTGTTTGGTAGGAAAAATACCTAGGTCAGGATGCAATTTATCTTTTCGTAGTTTCAAATAATTCCGTAGCGGGGAGACTGATGATAATGATGATGGCGATGACGATGATGGGAACAGTGATCGGATCTGACAGATTTAGTTGGCCTCAATGTTCTTGGGCTAGAATAGTGGGCGTGTGGAGAGTTTAGCAGCACCAAGTATGTTTTTGAACGATGTCGGTTGATCGTAGACAATGGCTGGAATAATGGTCAACCTTGGCTAGATATCAATCTTTCACTAGCTCACGACTAGAATAGAATAGGTCCTCTGACAACCTGGAAACGCTGTCTTGAAGGGTAAGCTCTCGCAAGTCTTCTCAGACATGGACTAGGCTGGAATACATCATCTTCTCTCCCAGGACTGGATCAGTCTTCAGAAAACATGAAAAGGTTAAGAAAAAGACCAAACGCCTAACTGCATCAGGAGAGAGACCTTACGTTTATGCATTCAACCCATTCGAAGCCCAACTTGAACGCTTACTTACAATAGGTAAAGACAAGTGAAGAGGCCTCACCCCTACGTATTTGGACCCAGAGCAGCTCGGAGACCCGTCGTCATCCGGCATTGAACTAGACCCATTCCAAGCTAAGCTCAACGGACAACGCCCAGTAGATTCACAGTGACCACGACTCAATCCTCCTACATAGCCTCAGTCAAGTTAGTGAGGATATCCCATCGCCAACCAACCCTTCCAAACCAACTGCGACATATCTCCCGGAAATACAGGGCATCAGAGCACAGCAGCAACGATAATATAATGATCTCATATTTCTTTTTTTCACGCCATAATGCACTATGTACAGATAATAATGGTACACTTCTCGTCATCTTCAGGGAGTGCAACCAAGCAGTTGATAACCACTGGAGTAGAGAGCTTCTCGAGACAAATGAAACTGTCCCTAACCTGCAACTGGATCTAACCTGTTTATCCTAGTTCCAGCTACGCTGACAGCCCCAAATAAAACCCCAACGCCACCATTCCTTTCACTTCCATCCTTCACTTCCTCCGGTTCTGCTGCATCATCAAGAGCTGTACCATCCTCACAAAGATGTTGAGGAAATCCAGCTCAAGACTGATGCTCTCATTGATAGGATCCTCCTTGATCGCTCCTCTCTGAGCAAGGCGGGCGTGGTACAGGACCTTCTGGACGTCGTAGAGAGTGAAGCCGCCAAAGACGGCCAGACCGCCGTAAAGCCAGATGTTCTCGGTGAAGGCGAGGGTTCGGACAGCAGTGGCCGGCAGGACGAGCGGCGCGAAGCCAGAGACGGCGACAAGAGCAGCTCCAGCGAGGAGGGGACCACCGATGTACAGGTACTTCTCTTGCTTAGCTGTAGCACCGACAAACGAGATACTACCCATCATGGCGAGCGTGTAGATGCCGGCGCGGGCCAGGAGGGCGGGCGGCGCGAAGGCCATCAGCGGGGCAATAAAGGCGGCCTGGGTGGCATTGAAAGCAGTCCAGAAGGCGTACTTGGGAACGTAGCTATACCGTGTTAGAAGCTGATTCAGGGTTCATGCGGGCCAAGATAGTGGAATGCTTACTTATCAGGATCAACGGCGCGAGTGGCAAGCATGGTACCAAAGCTGAGAGCGAGGCCACCGATACCAACAACCCACGGGTTCGTCACCATGATGCGGTAGACGAAGCCGCTCTGGATCATTTGATACGCTGTCAAACCGATGATGCCAATACCCAGTCCCGTGTGCATGAATGTTCGGTTCAGGTAGGAGCGTTCAAACGGCGGCATCCCACCATCCTCTCTTGTTTCACGGTTGAAGACGACGTTGATAGCAACGAGTGTGGTGCCGAAGACCGCTGTGCCCACAAGAAGCTTACGGAGGAGCTGCGCGCGCCGGACCTTAGGATCGACATAGGGTTGCGCATAGTTGTAATTGTAGCTACGGGAGGCACCCTGAAGGCGAGAGAGAAGACTTTGGCTGGTCTTTGTCGTCGGTCGCAGGGCGAGAGATGCTGTCCTGGATGTGAAGAAGCTGTTCTTGGAGGTCTGGTGGAATGCGCGGATAGCGGCGGAAGGTCCAACGGTGCCCTTTGCCAGCTGCGGAACTCGCGGTGCGAGACGCGCAGGGCCAGCGCGAATCGTAAGGATGAAGGACATCGTCGGCTGCTCGATTGTCAGTGGTGGCTGACGAAGGTGTGGTGTGGAAGATGAGGTTGACGAAGGTTCGAAGTTGTCGCGGGGTCAAATGTGAAAAGCAATGGCAAATGTGATGACGTTTCGACGGACCTAAGCGCTTAGCTAATGCCGATTGGCCCAAGCTTCTCTCTAGGAAGCTTCGAGAGCCCTGCTTGGGGAGCTGGGCCTCGGCAAATTCACGTGATGAACCACTGTCTCGGCTGCCCCACTGTGAATCCCTCCGCATTTCTCTGATGCTGTTGGTGGGATTCAGTGACTGACAAGGCTGTCCTTTCACTTTTCTCATTCCCAAGATTGCATACAATACGAATATGATACTAGTATACTAGTATATACTAGTATATGCCGACCCCCAACAGCCCAGTGCCCGAAATGATGTCCCCAGCTTTCTTCAAACGTGGTTTAGATCACCACCATCTGATTTGAAGCCTCGAGTCTCGTCAGTCCGATCACGGCATTGTTGGCCCCCGGCAGCATGACAGGCCAAGCGGCGAAAACAGGCCTTGGTGATACAGTAAGGCGTCCCGGCAGACCATTGACGCTAGGCATCGCATTCATTATGGCCCCCGGATCCTTTGAGTCGCTCGTCCAACGTCAGCGCCAGCGCGACAAGCGTCCTGTGCAGTTTGAGGGTCAGAATATTGAACCATCGAAGGCCGTCAAGTGCGAAGTGCGATCAAACGTCTTCCGGTGTGCCAAGCGACTTCTCCGGTAATTCGAGTCGTGGGATACCACAGAATGTGATTTTACCGGCAGTTGGCGCATCGCAATCTATCCTAATTCCTAGGCACTCGCCCCCATTTGCTGTTGCCAATTTAGCCTCGCTGTCTTCCCTTGGTTGTGTGGCACTCAGTGGCATAACCGTCTGGGCCGCGCTTGTTGGCGCGAAGGATGCATTGTAGACTAGAGGCGAAGTCGCGCAGCCACCCCGCGTGTTGGACGCCTCTTCTTATTAACTTGGTGAGACCACGGATTTCGGATTTCACATTAAGATCGTGAGTGCATCCAGCTTTCTCCCCGTGTTCGACTGTTTCTTTACTTTGCTCGTCGGGTCCCTTCTTCAACGTGCGCAGCGGACCCAATATCAAACAGCTCCGAGATCTCGGCTTCTGTTTCTCGGTTCGCACAGATTCGCCCTTGAAACACCAATCCCACAGCGCCAAACCGTTGGCCCCCATTGTGACCCCCAGAACCCCGTAAACGGGGCTCATCGACCCACGGAAATAGATGCCGTTCAAGATCCGACCTGTGCCCCAGGATCTCGGCAGCGACAAAAGATCGTTCAACCAGGGGATTCAGACCGATTTAAGCAACGCCAACGCACAATCATTTGCCATCTAAGCCAACCGACAAATCTCACCCTCAGAAAAATACAACCTCGACAGGACGAAGTTTGGACACAACCACCACTATGAAGGCGACCACATTCGCCTATATGCTGTTTGCAGCGGCGACCGCCGCCGTCGCTGCACCAACGAACGAGCAAATCGTTCTCGGCGGAGATGACACAGAGGACGTGTACACCGTCACCTCCACAACATTCATCACCAGGACCCGAACAATAACGAAACAACTCATGCCCGCCACATCCACACCTACAGCCGTGCCATCCGTTTCTCCAGGACTCACATTGAAGAAGAAACCGACGGGAAAGCCAAAGAAAGATATACCTGCACTGCTGATAGCATTAGATTGGCTCTTTCATCCGGAATCGAGAAGTCGAAAGGCCAAGGCGGAGCGAACCGGTTGTTTCTGCGGTGGAGGATCGGTCTGCTGCTACGGGGTAACAAAGGAACTAAGCTGTGGCTACGGCGCCTGCGCTTTCTGAGCGCCACCGGTTATGCAACAATCAGGTGGACTGGGAAACCTACTTTCGTGGCGGTGTTCGGCGGCAAACGCTATGGCTACCGATTGTCCCTCTCGGCAGCGCCCGCCCACGGGCAGGTCTAGATCCGAGCCGTGGAGCGCCGGTGCACCGTTAGTGGGGAACAGATGGGGCCTGTCCGGGTCGCCATATTGGCGATTGAACAAGATATCCCGGCTATGGCGGACATGTCATTCATCGTGTCATTGGGTTGCACGGCATCTTTGACTATATTCGACCCGAGAATAGTCCGATCTACTGGCCGGCCGAGGGATGGACGAACCGTGGATCATCGGAGCTGGTGCCTGGGAGGAGGAAGTGCACAGAGCGGACTCAAACAAGTCGCCAGCCTCAGAGAAGCGTGACGCAGCTATGCCTAAAGCGACGACTGCGGCGTCTGTAGCTGTGCCTGAGATTTTATTATTAGATACCCATACCAAGTGCAAAACAGCAATGAGAAAGAAAACCTTGGATACTACAACCCCGCCGCTCCCTTGCTGCCCGGTTCCGAGTCCATTAAACTGGTGTCACACTGGGTAACGTCCTACTTCCGCTTCGGGAATCCCGCTGTGGCTCACACAGCAGGCGTAAAGGCACGCCGGAAGTAATAATTCCTGCTGTGTAGGTGTTTCTTGCTGGGCGTTTAGCCGGCCCTTACTGTGCCACATCGAAACGTCGGTTGAGGCATCGGGATGCCACGAGGTCACCAAACCACGAACGGAAGGTCCCAACACCTGCTGCAGCAGATGAAAGGACTCGCCAATCTCTTCCAGTCTGTCGTATGGACGTGAACCGCTGATTACAGAAAATCGTTGTTTTTCTCCCCCGCGAGTCATGGGCATGGAATTGCGCGGACGGGAGGAATTTGCGGCGCCGCTCTCTCCCTTCAGTTTTCCTTGGTACTGAGATGCTCCTGTTCCTCCGCATAAAATGTCTTAGGTGGCAACTGAAGAGTCGATGAGACCTTTGTCCAATTGGTCTGCTGTGCCTCGACCAACGGCAGAATGGGCGTAAGCTTCATCGGGGAAAAAAAATCACGAGGCCTTGCATGAAACAGCCTTGTATACCTACCCTCGGAATAGCCCGCTCTGTCTCCAAGAAGAGAAAACCACGCATAGCGGTGTGTGCCCGTTGTTGACGTCTTTGCAGTGCGATTGGGCAGCGCGACATTTTTTGTGACAACGACAAACAGCTCTGCTGGCTTGCACAAGCTGGAGATGCACAACGACGCCCGGACCAAGGGGCGAACTATCCGAGTCATTCGCCCATTGGCGCCACAGGAAGCACAGTCCAGCGCTAGAATCCTTCTCGAAGGCCGGCCTGCAGGCCGTGGCGGCGGACTAGACCGGGTCTTCCGGGGTAGCGGTGACTGGGGATTCGCCGCAACGCAGGGGGCGCCCAGGGTAGAGGCTAGCTGTGGAACCCGACGTGGGCAGGGCGGCTGAAACCATGCGCTGCGGACGGACCACACTGATGAGACTTTGGACAGAAACGTGGGAAAGACACAATTTGGGCGCGTCGTTTACGCATGGCTCAGTTGGTGATGTCAAACGGGCTGGCGGCCACGGGAGGGGCAAAGATTTGCCTCTGCGTTTTTGAGAGGCTAGCAAAAGCTGAAGAATTTTCGGCAGCGCCAAAAGCGGGATGCCTCTCGTCATCGTGCATCGTGGCCGAGCTGCAAGATATGTTTCTGCTGTCCTGCTGCGAAACACAGAGCCCCTCAGCACTGGGCCCGTTCGTCTGCCATCCTATCTGCGCTTGGGGTTGGATAACCTAGGTGACACCTCCAAAACATCCTCTCGAGCTCTTGATCAAAACGTAATGGCGTGCATGCTATGCGCATTGGCGGTGAAGACTTGCGAAGTCTTGAAGGTGCGGACGCTAAATGGCTGTCGGCGAGTGGGGTTCGATGGCGGGGTTGACAGTGACAAGAGGGCGGGCAGTCCAGCTTCCAGACTCCTCTTGCCCGTGGTTCTGCAGCAAGGCTCACCGACCACGTTGCGCATTGGGACGTTGGATTTCCCAATGTTGCATTGCGAATGCAGGAGTCCTTGCTGACATTTGTTCTGGGGCCTATCAAAGACTCTGTTTTCTGTTTTCTCGAAGGAGTCCATGTCCCTGCTAGGATGCGCCTGCTTGTGCCCAGCAGCACCCACGTTTGCCCCCGTTTGTCCCCGCTCTCGGTCCTTCTCCCTGCTGCTCACCACAAACCCCTAAACCAGGTCGGGCAATTCTATATCCCTTGCCCAAGAGGCATAAAACAATGACAGCGCGTAAGAATATTGTAGGAGGTGCATTTTGTGACCAGATAACGATGCTTGCTTGCCCAGTTGCTTCTGTGCGTTGCTGGTGCTCTACACTTTCAGGGTGGACGGCGCCCCGCCATGAGCTAATTTAGGTCAAGCCAAAGCTTGTGCGAGCACCTGCCACTCCAGCGTCAGACCCGAGCTTCCTTCCCCATACATCTTTGTTGCACATATCCTCTGCCCGTTTGGTTTCTTTCCTGACAGAGCACGAGCGTCTTCACACACACGTCAAACATCGCCTTGAGGCCGTCGGAAGGGTAAACTAGCCGTGACACTGAAGCTTGCCCTGCGGCTTGCTTCCTGCTGCTGCCAGCCCGGCTGCATATCCAATTCCACTTGCCGTGTGGGCACCCGGCACCCGCGCCATTCCGCAACCGCTCTCCTCGGCTCCTCTAACCCCTCTTGTTACTCCTTTCCTCGCCATGTTCACGACTCATCGCTGGCCCATCTTGCCTTCATCAAACCTATTGGGGTCTTCTTAAGGCGGCGTGGAATCTCATTATTGTTGCGGCAAGTAACGAGACCAGCCCCACGTTTTCCAGACATTCGAGACCGCATCCGTCCTGCCAGCCGACCTCAGCTCTCCCGGTCCCCACGCCGGTTTCCACATTGCCGCCTCCCAGATCTAGGCCCACGCGCTCATCTCCAACATCCGACTCGCCGGCTGATCTTCGCGAACTACCCTTCCCGAGCTGCTGCTTCCGCTATTACCCCACATGCCTTGGGATCTCCAAATTCGACTTTCCAGCAACATCTTCGTGACCACCTTCTGAGCGTTTCAACCCTTCACACCATGTAAGCGATGCCGGAGGAGCTCTGTCCCACGCCCCGTGGCATTGACGCTAACCAAGTTTCCTCTCACAGCTCACCTCCATTTACCTCGAACAAGCGGAAATCCGCGACCAAATCTCGCCCTCTCATCTGTCCTGCCTGTGCAATGCGATAGCATCCTGCCACACGACAGTTCGCCAAGAATCTCCAAACAGAAACAATTCCGAGGCCACATCCCAATTAACCGTCGACGGCGAACGATCCAGTTCACATCCCTGTGCCGAGCGATCACCTTCTCCAACTGCTCCCAATTCCGAAGCTCAGCTATTCCCCGCAACTACCAAGATTGCAGAGCGGGAAAAATCCCGAAAGAAGCCAAAAGGTCGTTCTTCAAGATTGGGGCGCCCTTATTCCTTGTGTGGGGAAACCGGCCAACTGGCTATAGCATGAAGCATCCCCGCCTAATCTCGATCTAACCGGTGCCTCCGTAATATACGGGACTGCGGGAAGAGGGAGACGTCACTACCTAACGGCAATAATTGTGTGGAACCGGATTGGAACCTCGGAACCTTCCAAATAATATCGACAAGTACACTCTGCTAACCGGTGTCCGGGGGGGCATCTCCCGCCCCTGCCCAAGACGCGATGCGGCGGAATCGCACTCCGCCTCCTCCGGCCTACCGGGCTCTGGCCCACCACCACCCTCACAATGCTGCGGGAGGTCAGGCGGGCCAGCAGCAGCTGCAGGATTCCATGTCATCTCTGATCAGGTCATTCAATGTTGAGACCAATCCGACGCGGCCTATGCGCCCTTCCCCGCTGACGGCTTCGACCATTCCAGATATGCCGCTTGACTTGGTCGATCGCATCCGGTCTTTTCCTCTCTTCATGTCTGCCCCTGATGATTTCCTGGTTGCTATCGGCGCCCATTTAAGACCCCAGGTCCACTCGGCTCACGACCACATCCTCACTGAGGGGGACGACGCAAAAGCAATGTATTGGCTGGTCCGCGGCGTCGTTGCCGTCACATCTCGAGATGGCGAGGCCGTCTATGCCGAGCTCAAGCCCGGCGCTTTCTTCGGCGAAATTGGCGTGCTCATGAATATCCCTAGGACGGCCACTATCGTCGCCCGAACCAAATGCCTTCTTGTCGTCCTTAAGAAGGAAGACCTCCAGGCTGAGCTTCCGAAATTCCCAGAGATGGAGAAGGCAATCCGCCAAGAAGCGCAAGAGCGATTGTCCATCCTCAAAAAGAAGCGGTTGGAGGGCGGGCAAGGAGACAAACTTCCCGAGACAAATGGCACAAAGCTTGCGAGGGAACCAGCCCCGGGGGAAGTTAGCACAGGAGAGTTCGGCGTCATCAAGGAGGGTGCGGCGGTCAATACCAAGAAACGCAAGTCGCCGAGTCCAGGTGTGATTGAAGATCCCGCCATTAGCGGGAGCGCGCTCGGCAGTGGCTACGTTAACATTCGCAAAACGCTCAAAGAGCTTCCTTTATTTTCGACATTACCCAGCGACATTCTTCACTTCCTTGGGTTGAGTGCGCAGCCAAAGACCTACACCCCCTTTACCGATATTGTCCGTCAAGGGAGCCCCGGTAACGAGATATTCTTCATCGTCCGCGGCGAAGCCGAGGTTATTCACGAGATGCCGAGTCCGCCGAATCCCAAACGCGCAACTAGATCCTCGTATACTCGGCCAAGATTGAAGCAGGGGCAATACTTTGGCGAGGTCGCAAGTCTGGGCCTCTCGGAAGGGAGGACCGCCACGGTGCGATCCATAACGGCTGTCGAATGTCTCATGGTTGGCGGGGATG
>Ga0247763_1001008_pt1 | contig 16736 bp, 13 predicted proteins | sample UWRJL141409B4_FD_179926 | JGI IMG/M metagenome (GOLD analysis project Ga0247763, IMG submission 179926) | Plant litter microbial communities from Arlington Agricultural Research Station in Wisconsin, United States - UWRJ-L141-409B-4 | ecosystem: Environmental > Terrestrial > Plant litter >...
GGCTGACCGTGCCGAGCGGCGGCAGGGCCTCGGCGGCGGAGGCCTCACGGCGCTGGCAGCCGAGGGAGATGGCCAGAGGCGCGGCGGCCGCGAGGGCGAGGGCCGCGGCGAAGTGGCGACGATTCGATCGCATGGCGCCCGGACCATTGCGCACGGCGATCCGGTCGGCAAGGGGCGCCATTTTCGCACCCCCCATTCTGAAGAGGCGACTTCCCCCCGAGCGAGCGGAGCGAGCGAGTTGGGGGAAGCCACCGCCCGCAGCGCGCGTCGGGGCGCCGCGCTCGATGAGGGGCGCGCCGCGCGCGAGGACGGATGGGATGGGGGCACCTCGAACGCAGGCCCGGGCCGGAAGAGGCCTTCGCTCAGCGCCGTCGCGAGCGCGGAGATTCCGTTTGCGGGTTCGGCAGCGAGCCGCGCAGCGAGTCGGCCCACTGCACGGCTTTCTGCCAGGATTCGAACATGTCGGCCGTCTTCAAGGGCAGCGACTCGGGGAGCAGGCCGCGCTCGTAGTCGAGCACGGCGGCGAGGATCTCGCCCTCATAGCCCGTCTGCTCGAGCAGGGCTGTCTTGAGGGTGTCGCTGACGGGGAGATCTTTCAGGATGACGTCGAGAGGCTGGTCGAGCATCGCGTCGAGCAGCGAGAAGAGGCCCACCATGAAGGCCGTGCCGCCTGCGGGGGAGTTGGGGTTCTTGCCGCAGGCGACCAGCTCACAGGTCTTGGCGCGGATGAGCGCCGTGATCAGCACCTCTGGCGGCTTGTAGCTGGCCTCACCGAGGCCCACGAGCGTGACCCACTTGTTGAACTCGGCGAGGCCGAGCAGCGCCACCGCCTGGCGGATGTTGTTGACCTGCACGCGCAGGCCGAAGCCGGCGGAGTTGAGGAAGCGCAGCAGCGTAACGCTCAGGCCCGCGTCGCGGCGCAGCACGTTCTCGATCTCGCTGAAGCTCACGTCGGGCTGGCGCAGCTTCGTCATCAGCTCCATCAGCACCGACAGGTTGCGCGGAGCGCGACGGCCCTCGACCGGGCTCGGCTTGAGCAGGAAGTCGCCCGAGAACAGGTTGGGCGCGTACTGGCGCGTGTTCGGGAAGTCTTCCGGCTGATCGACGCCGTCGACCCAGAGCTGCTGGCCGCGCGGGCGCGGCCCGAGCCGCTCGAGGATACCCGAGCGCAGCTCGTTGTATTGCACGCGGATGATGTTGGCGCGATCGATGAGCGGGGCCGCGTCGGGCAGCCACATCTCGCCGCTCAGGGCGAGCTGGAAGCCCTCTTCGATGCGCTCCTCGGCGGCCAGCACCAGATCTCGATCGAGCTCGCCCTTGTTAGCGCGCAGCGACAGCACCGTGCCCTCGCTCTGCGGCAGCGGGAGCCGCCCGAGCAGAGTGTCGCGCCCTACGGCGATCACCGCGACCTTGTCGGCCACGAGCGGCCGCACCCCGAGCTCCGCCAGCGCGTTGAGCAGCGCCACCTCGGCGCTCAACCGCTCGCCGTTCGGGCCTTCCTGCACCGGACACATCAACTCGTAGCCCCACACCGACAGGTCGCGGGCGAACAGGGCCCGCCTCGTGACCTGCACGCGCCTGGCGGAAGCATTGGGGTTGGGGTTGGGTAGATCGAAGTCCAATGCGCTCGTCGTCAAACTGCCTCCGCACCAGGCAACGGCGCCATCTGCCGCTCGGTTTATGTGGGCCTCCGGGGGCTTACGGAGCTTACGACGCTGTAGGGCGAGTCGCGGTTCAGGGACTGGTCGCCCAGCGCCAGCGGATGCCGAGCAGGAAGGCGTCGCCGCCCCGCGCGCCCAGCGGGTCGGGCGAGTACACGGCGGGAACGAACGTGCCGCGCGCCTCGAGTGACGGCGACAGGAAGACGCGCGCCAGCGCACCAGCGCGGTAGACCACGACGTCTCGGTTCGGAACACCGACGAACTCGAGAACCGGGCCGAGCACGACGGTGCGGTCATCGTCCAGGGCGAACGTGTAGCCCACCCGCCCCCGCCACACCCACGGTGGCTCCACGACGACGCGCAGCGTCTCTTCGTACACGTAGTAGTCGTCTGCGACGCCGGTCACGTACGAAAGCGCGCCCTCGGCGAGCAACGCGCCGCGCCCGAGCGGGACCGTGGAGGTGAGCTCGGCCTCCCACGTGAGAAACCGCGACGGCGGGCCGTCGTTGAGCTCGATGTCTTCGACCGAGTACGACTCTTCGGGCACGAGGAACGAGCGTCGGAACGTGTACCAGTAACGCCCGCCCACGCGGAGATTCACGAACGGGAGATCGAAGCGCAGCCCGAGATAGCCGGCGATGCCTTCGCTCGAGAAAATCGGGTTCGCGTCCAGGCCGACCCACAGATCGTGCGGGCGACCGTAGCCCGTCGAGAAGCGGGGGCGCACGTAAAGGAAACCCGCGTCGATCTCGGAAGAGACGAACCAGCGCGTGGGCTGCAGCGACCAGGGAAGGACCGGGGCATCGATGAGCTGCGCCGCCTGGGCGCTCGGCGGGGGCGCGGGCGCGAGCTCGGGGGCGTCTGCCGGTTGCGCGTGGGCGGTGCGTGCCGCGACTGTGACGACGGAGGGCACGGTGACGACGGTGAGGACACTGCTGACGGGGAAGAGAGCGCGCGCCATGAGGGGTCGCATCAGAACACCACCACGCCGGTCGCGCCGAGGCCCGTCGGAATCAGCGTGAAACTCCAGCTGCGCTCGCCCGCCGGCTCGGTAGGCGCGCCGTGACGGTAGTGCAAGAACCACGGGAGCAGCAGGCCTGTGGCGGTGCCCATGATCGCGCCCATGGCCACGTCGGTGGTGTAGTGCACATCTGTGCCGACGCGGAAGAAGGCCGTCGCCGCGGCGATGGTGAACCCCCCGATGCAGGGCCACGTGTCGTTCCAACCGCCGCCGTATAGCGGCACGTATTGATGGTGCATGCAGTTGACCGCGGCTCCCGCGAACGCCTGCGACGTGTGCCCGCTGTAGAAGCTGAAGTAGCGATCGCGGCTGTCGCAGTCGCGCGACTCGTCGGGCAGCCCCTCGGTGCCGCACAGGCGCCCGTAGGGCCGCTCGCGCGCCGCCAGCGACGCGACGACGCTCTGCATGCCCGCTGTCACCGCCAGCACCTCGGCCGTGATGAGGCCTTGCTGCCAGGCGACCTCGGGGCTGTCGCGATACCAGGCGGCGACAACGAAAGCGTCGAAATAAGGCCAGCTCTCGTTGATGACGAGCCCGACGTCGCTCGCGTCGCGCGACCACCGCCGCCCGCTCACCCCGCCCACGCGGAGCACATCGCGCCCGGACTCGTCGAACAGGATGCCGCCGCTCCAGTGGTTGGAGCGCTGCGGCAGGACGCGACTCGCGAACAGCGACGCGAGGCCAGCGCCGGTCGCGATCCATTCTCCGGTTCCAAACTTCGGCCATGCTGGGTTCCAGCTGACTGGGGCACCACGGGGACCGGGACGATCGGGGACGCTCTCGGGCTGGGCTGGGTCGAGGAACAAGCGCGCCATGGGAATGGACGCGCCTGCCGCGGGGGGGATGGGGGGTGTGCTCGCGGGGGGTGTCGACGCGGCGGGTGAGGGCGCGGCTGCGGCGCTCGTGGCGAGCGCTGATTGTGCGCGTGCAGGTGACACCGGCGAAACCGCCACGCCGAGCCAGACACCGAAAAAAAAGCGAGCCCCGCCACTGCGACGGGAAGAAAAGCGGGAAGGCATCGGTGCGTGGCGGCTCCTCTTTATGCTCGGGGCCAAAGATGCTAGCGGGTTACGAATGACTTCGACACCCGACAGTTGGACCACTCAGCTTGCTTCGCGTTCGATGACTGCGCTGGCCGCCGTGGCCTGTGTCGCGCTGGCCTCTGTAGCAACAGGCTGCGCCACCACTGCGCCCCCCTTCGACAGCATCAAGAACGCCAACACCACCCTGCTCCGGCTCCAGAACTACGAGCCGCCCGCCGCGCAGACGGCCCTGCCCGGTGTCGCTCCCGGCGCCCCGCTCATCCCGGGCATCCCCGCCGAGATCCAGCAGTGGGCCCAGCAGGCCGCGCCTGCCCTCCAGCAACTCCTGCCGCCGGGGCTCTTGCCGCCGGGGCTGCTCGGCGGGGCTCCCCTGCCCGCCTCGCCCCAGGCCCAGCAGCAAGGCTTCCGCTTTCACAACCGCCTCGTGCTCGGCACGGCGCAGGTGATGGACAAGGACCTGCGTGAAGATCTCGCCAAGCTCCTCGGGGATGAAGACAACTTCCAGGCCGAGCATCAGCCCTGTGACTACGCCGAGCTCGGCATGGGCTGGCAGCCCCAGCCGGGCATGCCGCCCTACGAGCTCCTCATCTCCTTCTCGTGCAACAACGTACGCGCTGCGCAGGGCTTCGCGTGGCCGCATGCGACCGGTATTGGGATGAAGCCCAAGCTCGTCGAGGGGCTCACGCAGGTGATTCAAAAGTTGTTCCCCACGACCACCGTCGCGTCCCCACCGATCGGTGCGGCGAAGCCGGTGCCCGTGGCGTGGCTCTGAGCGCGACTCCGTCGACCGACGCTGGCCCATGCGGGCAGGCTCGCAGGCCCTTTTTGGGGCGTGCCAGCCCCTCGACGGCTTGACAACCCCTCGGTGCGACCCAAGACTGGTCTATCCTCCCCGAATTCAAAGGATTCTCCGAGGTAACTCTCTCGGGGGCGATCGGTTTCGACGTGGGGACTGAAGGGCTGTCTGCGTGTGGTAGGGCTTGGACTACCTAAAAACCTGAGCAAACGTTAACTGCGAACGATAACGCACTCGCTCTCGCGGCCTAAAAAACCACGAAGCCGTCCAACCGTGAGATCGTCTTGGTAGCGGAAGGGCGCAATCACTAAGGCTGGCCCTGCCCTTGGGCATCCAGGGGGGCGGGGCGAGAAAACTCTGGAGGCTAGGGTGCTGCCGAATCAGCAAGACCCGCCGCGAGGTTTAGAGCGGCTACACACGTGAACGAAGGCGGCTTCGATGCCTTGCGGACCGGGGTTCGATTCCCCGCGCCTCCACCAAGTCCATAAATTCGAACCCCGTCCTCAACCCAGCGGGTTGAGGACGTCGAATTTGCAGCGGGCCATGTAGTAAGGCCTGCCGACCTCGGGCTTCTGCGGGGACAGGGTGATTGCCCCTGTCAGCCGCCGGGGCGCGAGGGCGGACTTTTCGGTGCGGGTGGCGAGCAGTTGGTTGAGCTTGCCGATGCGGGCCGTGATCCAGGCACGGGGCGGTGGGGTGAAAGCGTGGTCCTTGGCGGCCTCCATGCTCTGGATGTCTGCCGAGAGGGACTTCACCTGCTCCTCGGCTTGGCTCGGGGCGTCGGCGAGGGTTGGGGTGGCGCGGCCGCTGGCGATGAACTCGATGAAGTTGTGGACGCGGGTTTCGGTTCAGCTCGATCTTCTCGAGGCGTAGCTCCTCCGGGCCTTGCGCGAACAGTTCCTTCACCTTCGTGGCGGTTCGCTCGTAGACCTGATCCAGGAGCTCGGGGTTGAGGACTTCTCGTTCAGCGCCGCGACGAATTTGTCTTGCCAGCGGCGCTGCGCGGCGGCCCAGTCTTGAGACGTGCGGCGGCGGGACACCGAGCCGTAGTTGCACCTCCTCGCGCGCTATCGGCTGCTCGTCGGCCATCATGACGTTCTTGCCGCCCAGGACCCACCGCTCGAACAGCGTCGCGATCTCGGGAACGATAGTGCGCAGGCGAACACGTCCGCGCGCGTAGCTGCACCAGGGTGACCGCCGCGCGGCGGCGCAGCTCTGCGCGCAGGCAGCCAGCTCGTCTTCCGCTTGCTACCTGCGATCGTGGAGCGAAAGCCGCTCCATCACTCAGGGCCGAAAGATGAGTGACTGGTGCGCGGCATTGCCAGCTCGAACACCATCGGCGACCGCGAACGCGATCGCGGGCATCGGGGTTGCGACGTCTCCGCAGGCGAAAACGCCTTTGACTGTCGTCTCCTTCGTCGCGTCAGTCTTGTAGAAGGAGCCGAGCGGCCCCGTCTCCAGCTCGCAGCCCAGCTCCTCGGCAAACGGTCCCTGGAGACGGGTGCGTGGGAGCAGGAACAGACCGTCGCGCCTGGTGATGCGCCCGTCCCGAAGGTGCACCTCGACCGAACGCTCGTCTCCGCCGACGCTGGTGACTGGCTCTCGCTCGATGCTGATGCCGCGCGAGGCGAGTTGCGCCAGCTCGTGCGCGTCTGGTTCGGGCTGGCCGTTTAGGAAGAACGTCGTTTGGCCAGGTCCGGCCCATTCCGAGATGATCATGGTGAAGCGCGCGGACTGCGGACTGGTGCCCAGGACGGCCAGGCTGCCCAGTCCGAACTCGTATCCGTCGCAATACGGGCAAAAGAACACGCGCTTGCCCCAGCGCTCCTCTAGGCCAGGAACGGCGGGAAGCTCGTCGACGACTCCGGTCGCAAGAATGAGCCGCTTCCCACGGAACTCGTCGCCGCCAGCACCGACGACGAAGCCTTCTGGAGCGCGGACCACCTCGGCCGCCAGCGCGTCCTTCCACGTCAACGTCGGATACGCGAGAACCTCAGCCTTGCCTTTGGCGGCGATCGCACCGGGCGGTTGACCATCCTGCCCGAGAAACCCGTGCGAATGTGCGGCGAACCGGTTCCTTCGCTGACCGGCGTCGAGAATGAGCACTGTTCGACGGGCGCGGACCAACTGCAGCGCGGCCGCAAGGCCGGCATAGCTTCCGCCGATGATGATTACGTCGTACATGGCTGGACTCCTTTCGTGTTTGATGCGCCTCGCGACGCGTGCGCAACCGACCCGTCTGTCGGCGCGAGCTTCAGGCCGATACTCGTACGTCTGTTCGATCGCGAACCCGAGTCTGCTCGCTGGGCCCTCTGCCAGCTTCTTCTTCGTCGTTGGACCTCGGCACGATTCGAAACCAGATGGTGTACATCGCCGGTAGGAAGACGAGCGTGAGGATCGTGCCGGCGAACGTGCCGCCGATCAGCGTGTACGCGAGCGTTCCCCAGAAGACGGACTGAGTCAGTGGGACGAACGCGAAGATGGCAGCGAGCGCGGTCAGGATGACGGGGCGTGCACGCTGAACCGTCGCTTCTACGACGGCGTCGAACGACGCGAGGCCCTCCTTCAGATTGTGGTCGACCTGTCCGAGGAGGATGAGCGTGTTGCGCATCAGGATGCCCGAGAGCGCAATGAGGCCGACGAGGGCGTTGATGCCGAACGGCTGCTGGAACATCAGCAGAGTGGGGACCACCCCGATGAGACCGAGCGGCGCTGTCGCGAACACCATGGCCATCGCCGACATCGAGCGCACCTGGATGATGATGATGAGCAGCGTCAACGCGAGCATGATCGGGACGAGAGGCAGGATGGCGTTGCTCGCCTTACGGGATTCTTCGGTGATGCCCGCCTCTTCGATCCGGTACCCTGCGGGGAGTCGATCGATGACCGGACGCAACTCCTGGAGAACCGCGGCCGAAACGTCCGGGGGCTGCAGGCCTTCGGCGACGTCACCGCGCACGGTGATGGTCGGAGCTCGATCCCGACGACGAATGACCGGGTCCTCCATGCGGACCTCCACGGTCCCCACTTGCGAGAGAGGCACGCGCTGACCTGCCGACCCGATGAGGGTGAAGTCCGCGATCCGCGCGGGATCGAGCCGCGTCGCTCCCGCCGAACGAGCCACCACTTGGACCGATCGAATGTCCTCGCGAACGTCCGCGATGGGAACACCCCTGAGGAGAAACTGGAGCTGCAGCGAAACGTCCGTCGACGTCAGCCCGAAGGCCTGGAGCCGATCCTGCTGGAGCGAGAAATGGAGCGTCGGCGTACGGTCGCCCCAGTCGACGTTCACGGTACGCATCATGGAGTTCGCTTGCATGATCCGGCGGGCGTCGGCGGCGATCTCGCGCAGCTTGTTCGGGTCCGGGCCGGTGATTCGATATGCGATGGGGAATGGCGCATTCGGGCCGAAGACGAGCTGCGAGACGCGAACGCGAGCTTCTGGAGCAAGGCCGTCGGCAACGACGCGACGGAGACGCAACTTCAACGCCTCGCGCTCCTCCTCGCTCCCGGTCAGGACGACAATCTTCGCGAACGACGGATCGGGGAGCTCGGGCGACAGCGGGAGGAAGAAGCGAGGCGCGCCTTGGCCGATGTAGGAGGTGAAGATCTTCGCCTCCGACTGCTTCGCGAGCCAGTCCTCGACCTCCTTCGTCGCGCCACTGGTTTCCTCGATCGAGCTCCCGTAGGGCAACTGGACGTCGACGAGCACTTCTGGACGGTCCGAGGTCGGGAAGAACTGCTTACGGACGGACCCCATGCCGACAACGGCAACCACGAAGACACCGACGACGGCAGCCGCCACGAGCCATTTGTGTTGAATGACGCGGCCAAGCAGGCGGCGGAAGCGATTGTACGTCGGCGTGTCGTAGATGGCGTGGTGCCCGCCTTCGATCTTCTCGATGTCCGGTAGCAGCTTCACGCCGAGGTACGGTGTGAAGACGACGGCCACGACCCAGGATGCGATCAGCGCGACGCCGACGATCCAGAACATGTTGCTCGTGTACTCACCAGCCGTCGATCGCGCGAAACCGTTCGGCATGAAGCCGACTGCGGTTACGAGCGTTCCAGACAGCATAGGAGCCGCCGTATGGCTCCACGCGTAGGCCGAAGCGCCGATGCGACTGTATCCCTCCTCCATCTTCACGATCATCATCTCGATGGCGATGATCGCGTCATCGACGAGCAGACCCAGCGCGAGGATGAGCGAGCCGAGCGTGATCCGGTCGAAGTTCTTGCCGGTAAAGCTCATGACGACGAACACGCTCGCGAGCGTGAGGGGGACGGCCGCAGCCACGACGATGCCGACGCGCCACCCCATGCTGAGGAAGCAGACGAGCAGCACGACGCCAAGGGCCACGAAGAACTTCAACATGAACTCGTCGACCGAAGAGCCAATGTTCACCGCCTGGTCGGTTACTTTCGTCAGGCTCATGCCAACTGGGAAGCCTGCGTTGATGGTGCCGACCTCCTTGTCGAGCGCCGCCCCGAGATCGAGGCCGTTGTGGCCCTCGCGCATGATGATGCCGAGGAGGAGAGTTGGCTCGCCTCCGTTCCGAATGAGGAAGGTCGCGGGGTCCTCGTGTCCGCGCTCGACGCTCGCTACGTCCGAGAGCTTGACGGTGCGTCCCTGCGACATGATGGGCGTGTCCCGGATCTTTCGGAGCTCGTCGAAGGCGCCGTCGATGCGGATGTAGACCTCGGGCCCGCGCGTGTCGATCGATCCCGCCGGCGCCACGACGTTCTGGGTCGCGAGGGCGGAGAAGATGTCCTGCGGAGACACCCCGAGCGTTGCGAGGCGATCGTGTGAAAAGGCGACGAAGATCCGTTCCGCCTGTTCCCCGATGATGTTGACCTTCTTGACCCCCGATACGTGGAGCAAACGCTGCCGAAGCGATTCGGCCTCGCGGACCAGCGCGCGCTGCGGCTCGCCCTTCGCCTTCAGGGCGTAGAGGGCGAACGTCACGTCGGAATATTCGTCGTTGATGATCGGACCGATGACGCCCGCAGGGAGAGTGCTCGCCTCGTCGCCCATCTTCTTTCGGACCTGGTAGAACTCGCTCTGAACCTCCGACGGTGGCATGTCGTCGCGGAGTTGCACGAGAGTAAAGGCCAGGCCCGGGCGCGTGAACGTCTCCGAGCGGTCGTACCAGCGGAGCTCCTGAAGCCGCTTCTCGAGTCGTTCCGCGACTTGATCCTGCATCTCCTGCGCTGTCGCGCCTGGCCAGGCGGTGATCACCGTCATCGTCTTCACGGTGAATGCTGGGTCCTCGGCACGTCCTAGCTGGAAGAACGCGACGACCCCCGCGATGGAGAGCAGGAGGATCGCGAAAAGAGTGACGGAGCGCTCACGAACCGCGAGCGCGGAGAGATTGAATCCGCTCACGGCTTACCCGCCCCTGTGGGGGCCGCCTCGCGACCTGAGGCCTCCGCCGCCAGTCGGACTTCCTGGCCCTCGTGTAGCACATGCGCTCCGAGCGATACGACTCGATCTCCCTGCTTCAGACCTTCGCTCACGCTGACGGTTTCCACGTCGATGCGATGCACCTTGATCGGTCGCCATGTCACCCGAGCGGGCGGGTCTATGACGGTCCACACGCCGGGTCCGGCGCCGGCATCGAAGAGTGCGCCGATCGGAACTCGCAGATCGCGTGGGGCTCCGTCTTCGGGGACAACGACGGTGACGGTTGTTCCAAGAGGAGCATCCGAGAGCGGCCCTTCCAAGACGTACTTCGCTTGGAACGTCCTCGTCAGCGGATCCGCCGCGGTCGACAGCTCTCGAAGGCGCGTCGGAACGACCACGCCCGCGCGACCATAGAGAGCGGCCTGCGCAGTCGATCGCAGCGCCGGTCGCAACGTCTCCGGGAGTTGAATGACCGCTTCGCGTGGTCCGTGCTGTGCGAGCCGCACCACGGTCTGACCGGCCGCCACGACCTGACCTGGCTCGGCCAGCGTCTCGACGATCACGCCGTCCGCGTCCGCCACGAGCAGCGTATATCCGCTCGCATTCTGCGCGGCCCTCGCTCGAGCCTCGGCCGCCTTCAACTGGGCGCGAGCGGCCTCTGCGCTCGCCTTCATGCGTTCGTAGGCTGCGACGGGTACTGCGCCGTCTGCGGCGAGGTTTCGCTCACGCGTCTCGTCATCCGTTGCCTGGCGTGCGCGCGCCGCGGCGGCGACGACGGCCTCCTGCTGGGCGTTCGAAGCGAGCCTCAGGTCGACGTCGTCGAGTCGCATGAGCGGCTGTCCTCGATGCACCTGCTGCCCGGAGCTGACCAGCCGCGCGAGGACCTTGCCCGACACGCGAAAGCTCAGATCGCTCTGCACGCGCGCGGCCACCGTTCCCGTGAAGGACCGCGCGAGGGACGACGCGTTGTTTTCGACGATGGCGGTTCGCACCAGCGGCGGCTCGACTCGCGGATCGCTGCTCGTCGGATGGCGGCACCCTGACGCGAGCACGGACAGGCCGAGAGCGACGAATACATGGAAGCGATCCGATTTGGTTTCTGCTGAGAACATGAGTACCTATCCGACGACCGTGTGGTTGCTCATTGGGTGGCCGCGCGCTGATCGCGTCCGGCAGCATGCTCGAGCCGCGCACGCGCGACGCGAGCATCGACGCGAGCGTTGACCCATGCAAAGCGCGCGCGGGAGAGGTCGGCCTCGGCGTCGAGCACGTTGCTCGTCGTCGCGCGAGCGTTCGCAAACAGCGCTCGGGTAACGCGATAGGCCTCCGACGCGCTCTCGAGCTGCTTGTTGGTCGCGGCGACTTTCGCGTCCGCGGCCCGAACCGACTGGAAGTACTGAGCGACCTCCACAGCGAGCGCGTCGCGGAGTGCGTTGCGTTGTGCGGCGAGGGCATCGCCGCGCGCGTCTGCCTCGGACGCGCCGGCACGCGCGCCGGGGATGTCCGTGGGAGTCCACGTGACCGACACACCGGCGGCCCACGTCGCGTGCCACACGGCTTCCGGCGGGAAGTCCCGCGGGTTGGGGTTCGCATACGTCGCGTTGGCGAAGGCCCCCACAGTCGGCAGATACGTCGCCCGTGCGACGCTCGCCTGGGCACGAGCAACCGATTCCGCGGCGTCGAGCCCACGAAGCTCCGCGCGCGTGCGGTAGCCCACCGCGACGCCAGACGGAACTCTCTTAGTGCGCACCGCTAGCCTCCACTCTCGCGCCCGCAGCCGGACAACCAATAAGTTGATATCAACCTTTACTACCGAAAGAGACGCGAGAGGAGGAACGGGCCGCATTGGGATGGCGCTCAGACCAGACGCCCGAGATGCGCGCGGAGAGCCTCGGCGTCCTCCGCCGAGAGCATCTTCTTCAGACGCTCTTGTTGCGCCCGCCAGAGCGGCATCGCCTCGCGGAGCAGCGCCTTCCCGGCCGGCGTCAGTACGGCGTCCCGCGCACGCGCATCGTCCCCGGCGACGTCCACGCGGACCAACTCTCTTCGCTGGAGCGGCTTCAACGCCGCGGTAACCGTCGTGCGATCCATCGCGAGCGTCTCGGCGACCTTCTGGATCCGGACGGGCCCGAGCCCCGCAAGGAGCGCCAACATCGAGAACTGCCCATTGTTCAGCGCCAGCGGCGCGAGCGCCTTGTCGTACTGGCGCGACACCGCCCTCGCCGCCCGTCGGAGCGCGAGGCTAAAGCATTCGCCGGGCTCGACCGGGAAGCGTGACGGTTTCATCCTCTCATTATGGTTGATATCAACCCAAAGTCAAGAGGCCGAGCGTCGGCGCTTCCGACCTTCGCGCTGTACTCAGCGCGTCGGGTTCGTCGCTACGCGAGCCTGTCGGCCGAAGAGTCAGGCCGAGATCACGACGCCGATTCGCGTGATCACGATGCCGATCTGGCGATCAAAGCGCCGATCTTCGCGATCACGATGCGCCGAGCTTCGCGGTCACGATGGCGCGTTACGCGCACACACGGATGTCGAGCGCGTTGTCCACCTCGATGCCCAGCGAGGAGTGGCGTGCAGAAGCGCTGCGCGGCGGCACGCTCGCCGCACCGTCGCAGCAGCTCGAGCTCGGCCCTACGTCGGATCGACGATGCCGTCCGCAATCATGTGCAGCGCCGTGATGCCGGGCACGAAGAAGTAATCGCCGCCGCGGGTCTCGACGAAGCGCGGCAACTTGCTGCAAAAGAATGGCGGGTCGGATCGCGCCGGGTCGCTCTCGATCAGCATGCGCCCCTCGTGCTTGCTCTGCGCCGTCGAGGGATGATTGCCGAGCAGTGGATCCTTGTCATTGCCCAGGCGAAAGTCGTTGCCGTAGTTGATCCATTGCTGTTGCACGAACTCGAATTGGCGGCGAATGCTGGCGCCCAGCACCATGAAGATGATGCCGTGATTCCCGTCGTCGCTGCGCTGGCCCTCGGAGCTGCCGTACGGCAAGCCGCGGCGCAGGATGCGGCGCCGGTTGGAGAGCGCATCGGGCCGTTGGAACGCGCCGCTGACACCGAACTCGAGCGCGGCCCGGGGATTTACGCGCCGCATGTGCGAGCCGAAGGGGCAGCGGGCCCCGGACGGGTCCGTCGTGTAATCGTACGCCACGAACTTGGTGTTCACCGCGGCAAACCGGCGCTTGGCTGCGGCTCGAGCCTGCGGGTCCCGGGCTGCGGCGATGGCCAGCTTGGCAGCTGCCCAGTCCGCCGCGAGCTCGTCGGCGGCGGCTTCGGTGGGCGCTGTTACCAGCGGAGCCCCGTTGCGCCAGCGCCCCGCGAACTTGGCCGCCAATCCTTCCTTGCCACCCGGAAACTCCGTGCCCACGTGTTCCAGGTACTGGTCGAAGCTGTGCACGTTCTCGTGCAGCTTGCGGTACACGAGGAAGGTGCCGTTGGCGGCGAGGGGCGCCGGCTCAGGCGCCTCGGGATACTCGCCCGCCTCATCCCGGTAGCCCAGCACGAATTCCCCGGTCTCGAGCGGCTCCCACCCCTGTTCGGTCTCGATGTCCCCGCTCGTGACTTTGCCGCCGCCGATCACGCTCGCGGAGTCCGTGAGCGATCCGTAGAAGAAGGGGTTGCTGATGCCGTCCACGTACCCGAAGTGCTCGCGCGGGGTGGCCGCGCCGTCGACGAACAGCGCAGAAGCCTCCTGATACGAATCGCTCGCCCCTTGCTCTCCGCGATGACCCCTGAGCAGCTCGGCGCCGCCGGACTGATCCATCTGCTCGCACACTTGTGCATACGCCTGCTCGATGTGCGAAGCGTCGGCCCCGTTGATGGCGACAAAGACGTGCACACGCTCGGCCTGTGTCCAGATTGGATCCCACTTGTCGGGCGCGCTCGGACCGTCGTCCCCCAGGATTTGGCTGCGCCCGCGCATGCCCATGGCAAACTCAGCCGGAAACGTCTGCAGTGATGCCTGGGGCACGCCGAGGCGCCGCAGCCCCTCGAACGTAAAGGCTACGTTGATCGCGACCGGAGGCGGGCTCTTGCTCGGATCCGAGCGATTCGCGGGGGCCCAGGGCGCGGAGCTGGTGATGAGCGGGATCAAGCGGCTCAGGAACCCTCGGCCCCGCTCGCCGTCCGTGATGCGCAGGAACACATAGCGGGCTTTCGGGAACCCAAGGCGTGAGTAAGCCTTGATGATGTTGCCCTGAATCTCGCGCAGATCGAGCGAAGGGCGCACGGCCGTGTTCATGGCGCCCCCACCACGGCATGCTCGAGATCGGCCGCTCCGGGCCGCCAGGTGGGGCCGCTCAACACGTTCGGCTGCGTGCGCTCCACGAAACCTTGAAACGCCTGCTGCAACGCCGCTGCACCCAGGCCCTGATGCTCGGCCACGAACTTCGAAAACTCTTGCTTCAGGTACAGGGCCTTGAGCTGCTCGGCGAGCGGGGCGTCGTTCGAGCCGTCGAAGTTGAAGGTCGTCGTGACCTGGCACTTTTCGATGTAGCGCACGAAGCTCGCGGCGTCGGTCACGCCCGCAAAGCCCACGCAGTCCGCCCACAGCTCGCGCACCGTCTTCTCGGCGTGCGTCCAGAGCCCGCGCAGGTACGGCTCGAGCTCGCCATGAAGATCCACGTTGAACACCAGGTACGCGTTGCGCAGCACGTCGAGCGTGGTGGGCACGCCCTGGTAGCCGACACTATCGAGCACGAACAGGCGCACGAAGTAGGTGTCCGGAACGGCCGCGAACGGGCTGTCGTGATCGGTCTTCAAGTCGTCGAGTCGGGCACGCAACACACCCACCGGCGATTCGCCAGAGCTCCTCCGTTCGAGCAATGGGCAGAGCGTCGTCAAGGCGTAAGCGTTTCCGCGCTGGTTCGGCATGGTTCCCCTCTCCTTCCGGACGGTCCTTGCTCGCGAGAGCGAGCGCGTTCATGCAACTTTGACCCCGCTCGTGGCTGCAGAGCTCTCGGGTGTGACGCCGCTCACGGGAATGGAGGAGCTCCGCTGCGCTGAAGGCACGAGCGAGCTCCTGTAGGTAGCTTCACGTTCGTCTTGCCGGCTGCGTTCGACCACTGCCTGGTTGGCCAGGCTGACGATGGGGCTCGGCCCGATCGCGGAGAGGTCATGTTGCAGGCCCCGGAGCAGCTGCGTGTACGCTGCGAGGAACGCTTCTGGCGGAGCCTTCCGAGTGTCCTGAATCAACTTCAGGAGCCCCGTCCGAACGCGGGCGGCCGACTTGACATCGTTCGATGCGGCCATCGGGTAAGCGTTGTAGTAGTGATTGGTCCAGATCTGATTGTGCGTCACGTAGCGATGAAAAGGCTGCTCCGGCACCGCCTTGGGCCAGCCCACGTTCTGCCACCAGAGCAGGTCGAGCCCGCTCGGAATCGCCGCGGAAAACGAGTCCACGTACTGCTCCCAGCTGCCGTTGAAATTGCTGAAGAACAGCATGTACGAGTAGTCGAGCCGTTCGTGCGGCTGCTGCGCGCCGAGCCGTGGAAAGTCCCTCGAGCTCACGATCACCCAGCGCGCGTAGTGAATCATGCTCAGCGTGAGCAGACCGTTCAGCTTGTCTTTGAAGGCTGGCTTGTCCACCGCCCAGAAGATCAAGTGATTGACCCAGCGCAGGATTCCCCTGATCGGAGTCACGAGGCTCATGGCATAAGCCTTGCCGGCGATGTTCGACATGCAGTCCCCCCATGCGACGTGCCCACCCAGCACGCCCGGCCCCGTCAGGCGCCCGGAGGGGTATCGGCCGTCGGACGCGCACGATTAAGCCCCGTCGGAGTGGAGACAGCGGCGGCAAGGGCCCGCGTTAATGCCCAGGCGGGATCGAGGGAATGAAGCCTGCCGGAGGCGACGACGTAGAAGATCGGCGGCTCTCGCCGTGCGTGTCGCTGCAGTAGAACATCCAGTTCTTGCGCCTGAAGAAGCCGTCGAGCAGCTGGCGGAGGTGGGCTCGGAGCAGCTTGTGCTGGGCGGGGGGCAGTGAGCGGAATTCGCGGTTCGCGGCGTCATGGCGCGAACGCGCATCCGTCCCTCAGATGCTCAGGGACCCCGGCCTTCCGGGGTCGTGTCGTCTTGTGACGTGGCGGAATGACGCTGGGCTCGCCTCGCGAGCGGCAGGCCACGGCGACGACGCCATCGCTCGCCTACCCCTTCACACACAACACCTGCTTCAACTCGGCGACGATCTCCACCAGGTCCTCCTGCCGAGCCATCACGTCCTCGATCTTCTTGTAGGCGCTCGGCGCCTCGTCGAGCACGCCCGCGTCCTTGCGGCACTCCACCCCGAGCGTCTGCCGTCGCAGGTCCTCGAGCGTCACTGTCTTCCGAGCCTGGCCGCGGCTCAGCCGCCGCCCTGCCCCGTGAGAAGCGGACTCGAACGACCACGGGCTGCCCTTGCCGCGAACGATGAACGACCTGGCTCCCATCGAGCCCGGAATGATTCCGAGCTCGCCAGCGCCAGCTCGAATCGCCCCCTTGCGCGTGACGAGCAACTCTTCGCCAAAGTGCATCTCTTCCGCGACGTAGTTGTGGTGGCAAGTCACCAGCGTACCGAACTCGACATGCGGCCAGGTGCGACGGAGCGCTCCGCAGACGAGCTCGAGCATCACGGCGCGGTTGAGCGCGGCATACTCCTGGGCCCAGAACAGATCCCGCCGGTACGCCTCGAACTTGGCGGTGCCTGCGAGGAAGACACCGAGGTCGGGATCGGGAAGCTCACGGTTGTGGAAGAGCTTCCGGGCTATCTGCATGTGATGTTCCGCGAGAGCGGCCCCGACGTGCCGGCTGCCCGAGTGGAGCATCAACCAGACAGA
>Ga0247763_1001011_pt1 | contig 16732 bp, 16 predicted proteins | sample UWRJL141409B4_FD_179926 | JGI IMG/M metagenome (GOLD analysis project Ga0247763, IMG submission 179926) | Plant litter microbial communities from Arlington Agricultural Research Station in Wisconsin, United States - UWRJ-L141-409B-4 | ecosystem: Environmental > Terrestrial > Plant litter >...
AAACGGCGTGGATTTGATCCGAAGGCTGAGCCAAGGCAGAACCCGCAGACAAAAACCGGAACTGCTGCCTAATTTCATGTCTGTTCAGAATCTACCCCAGAGCCTTGCGCTCATGACAAACCACCGAGAAAACCTAAACTCGTTCACTCAACTGTCATGAAAGCAATGTGGACAGCAATATTATTTCTCTTGTTCTTGCCCGGTGGCCAAGCTCAGTCATTTCGATTGGAAGACTGCCGGCAAAGGCTCCATGCAATCCTCAGCGGAACGTCCATCTTCAGCGGCGTCAACAACGTAACCATTCAGTCCTACGGTTACCTGTATCATGGGCCAGTTCGTGGACTCAACTCGGCATTTCCCAAAGAGGACTATCTACTTCTCACCTACCAAGGGAAGTCCACGACTACAAACCATTATGGCGTTGTCTGCTCTAACTCAAAACAGGGTGCAAATCAATCTGCGGAAACAGCATCGGATTTTATGAACTTCCAGAAACCCTACCCTTAATCGCCTGTTTTCTGTTCCTGGCCTCCGTACTAATCAGCTCGGAGTTCATCGCCGGGTACCACTGGAGACGATTCCGCTCTGTCGACTCGATTTTCCTTGACTGTTTAGGAAACCCAGCTCAGGCCCTGGGAGCAGCGATATTCAATTTCCAGCAATGGCGGACTGCGCACCGTCGCGTAGCCCAGGACTTTCCCTCAACCCCCGCACATTTACAGCGCGCTACCCGTTTCGTTTTGTGCGTGCTTGGACAACGGCGCATGGATATAACCTCACTTGTACACACCAATGGCCTGCCGACCCACCTGCTTGAAGCCTTGACATACGCCGTCTTCCGTCCCCTGTCCAAGACTCAAGATTTTGAGGCAAATCTCAGTGCAAAGTTGCTGTTGGGCGTGGAGCGTGACCTCCGTCATATGAGCTGCCGGCGTCCCCAATGGGTGGTTTTCTTTGCCGACACAGCGCCTTTCATGGTTGCTTTAGGATTATCCATTGTCCTAGCTATTGGCGATGTCACCGATACCACTACGCCTTTTCCTCTCTCGCTCGGGTTACTGCTATCGTGGCTTCCCCTTTTGGCGTTCTTCAGCTTTAAGGACCATTGTCCCACCTGCCCTGGCACCTGGTAAGCTGCATTATGCCATTATTATCTCTATTTTTTTTCTTCCTGCAAAGCACTAACAATATACAGTCTTATTCTCTCCCGCTGGCTCTATAAGGCGCAGTTTCTTGAACGAAGAGAGTACTTCAGAAAGAAGAATGAGAGAATGCAACACCATATCAAGAAACCCTCTAAGCCTTATAGATCAGCAACTGTCCAAGATTGGGAATTTGGAGAAGTAACCGATGGCCATCCGCTATTTCAGGGTCACAAATACTCGGACGATGCATTCGAGCAGTCTCTCTGCAACTGGGACAACACCACCAAGATGCCAGCTCACTTCCTGATCCAAGATGTTGCCTCTAACGGCATGTCTCTCAGCGGCCTCCCGGGCGCCATCCTCCAAACAGCCCCTTGTTTTTTCGATACCGCCAATCCGTCTAGCCTGGCATCGTGTGCGGCCAGCGCCGCCAGGTATCTTCAGGGACCGAAGCCGGTTTCCTGGTATACAACAGCTGCTTTGTCACTGTTGCTGGTTTGGATCGCAACTTTCAGTGCCACTTTTGTCGCATTTGTTACGCCAACAGTCGGTATCGACTGTCATGCGCTATCCTATCTCGCCTTTGGACTCTTCAGCTCGTTATCCTGGGCGACTCAGTTCCTGGACTCGCGGCGGAACTGGGTGTTTTGGGTCTCGCTTGGGACGAAGCTTCTCACCGTCCTCGCCATTGTCGGAGTGTTCATGCTGCAGGTATGCGCGTTTTCATTTCCTGACATTCTCTCTCTCTCTCTCTCTCTCTCTCTCTCTCTCAACCTGTCACTTGGAACCTAACCACGGAGTAATTTAGATGACCGGGCTTGCAAAAAATTGCTTCTGCAAGTCCTCAGTCACGTCTGGAGCATCGTACGGGTACGGTGGCTACATGGACTTTGAGTCGTTTGACTTTTACCGTGACAATTTCGGGGTTTCTCCATATTACGCCGTCGCCACCCTCGTTGGCACCATAATCCCAACGGCAATCTCTGTTATCGCGCTTAACTGGTGGCGATTCAAAGATTCTTGGAAGGACCCTCAAGAAACCCGTGTCTGGGACCTCAACACGAGCAAGTCGAGCCTCACGGAAGACAACATCAACATCTCCAGATCGTCTGGCAACCTTCTCGGAGGCAACGAAAATCCAGCATCTGGCCTTCATTGGCTAGAAAACCATAATGTGGTGGTGGTACGGGAAGCCCATACTTCCAAAAGACAACATGAAGTTGGCTATACCATATCTTTCAGTCGATCTTTCCGACAGATAGTTCAAGATTGCTTCAAACGCGGGGTCGAGTGCGTTGCTGGATGTCCCTTATCTTGGTGGCCATTGCCAGACCCAGAGGATCGATTAAGACCAAGCCACACCCGCGTTTATTCAACTCTTGACACTACATGTATTAAGGGGTGGTCACAACAAGTCCCGTGTTTCTACGACGATATTCCAACACAAGTGGCCGAGATGCTATTTCCGATTCTCGTCAGCGCACGCCAGAGATCGTCAAGGCGAACATGGTCAGCTCTCAATATGGAAGCCGTTCACCTTCGGGGGACAACTCTAATGCGTCTCCTTCAAAAGCATACAGTTGGCTCTAATGAACAAAATCAGCAAATCCAATCGTCACAGAGGGAAGTCGCCACCAGCGACAGGCGAAGACTTGCAATGACAAATGCATCCGAGGGAGATAGACAGAGCCAGGGATACCAACCAAGTGGTATTGAAGAGCAGGGAACGTCCACGACGACGACGACGACGACCTGGAACAAAAAGCTCGGAGAAGTCTCGCAACCAGTCGTTTATCTAACAGTCGATAAAAACAGCAACAACTCTTTGGCCTGCCCTGTGGCGCTTGGCACCGATGATCTGACCACGTTTCAGAATCTCCGGTCCGCACATCGTGGGCTGTCGCTATGGACGGGAAAACGGGCTTCAGGAATAAGATTCTACCGGGTAACTGCATTCCCAGGCTACTTCCTTTCAAACGATTATCTCTGGTTCCACCAGAACACTGACTTCCTCTTAACATACATGTAGTTCTTCAGTTTCCACCAAAACCCCGCCACCGGGCTTCGAAATGTTTCCGTCTACAAAGACCGCGAGAGATATCCCCAGGCTGAAGATCCCGAATATCCCAACTATAACTATGAGCCTAGTCCGTGGAAACCCGGAGAGCAGCTTCCGTGTCTTGGCGGCGAAGCGTGGTTCTACTTCCAGAATCCCGAAATGTGCGGAAATTCCAGGACGTTAAACGACGCGTTGCCGGTTCGAGTTTGTGAAGCTATCGACTCTCGCGTCACGGCGTGGGGGATACACATTGTGCAGCGACAGTCGATCATACCGATCTTCATTCCCGTGTTCGTGGTGGCTGTGCTGACTGTCGGGAGCACGCTCTGCTTCATCCCGTCGTGGCTGAATGACCACCCGGACGATTTGGAGGGCGCGACAGTTCCTGTGGTGGTGGCGTTTACCGTAGTGGGACTTTTGTTACAGCTATTAGTCTCGCTGCTGGTGTTTAGGATCACAATCCGTGACTGATGATCTGACCATATTGTGGGTCCACCATATCTTGGACCACGTCAATGTTTGTTTCTGAATTTTTAAGTCTCTAAAAAGCTGGAGACTGTCATAAAATCCCAAGACTCAACCTTTGAATTCGGCAGTGCCCTCATCAACGCTCCCTTGCGGGTTTAGCCTTAGGTTGACTGAATTTCCTAACAAGTGGGCTACTTGGGCTATGGGTAGAGCCTTGGACTGGGCACGTTTTTGTCCACATAGGCCACTGCTCTAGACTGAGCAGCAGTCACATCGATCTGAACAATGTCAAAAAGTGCATTGTTCCCCGCGTCAAGCTCCCCACCCACTCGCTGTCAAAACAAACCTAACTCGCTTTCATCATGGCTCGCACAATACGAGACACGGCGCGCCAATGTCTTCCACTTCATCATCTTCACATTTGTAGGCGCCGCCGTCGGTTTAACCATTACTAAGTCGAAGAGATTCCAGTTCGCCAAGGTGCAGTTCGCGAAATATTTACGTCGGGTTTGCCTCGCCTTTGTCGTTTCGATATGTCCTACCATCATCAGTTTCGCGTCGCTAATATATATGCATCAACGGACCTGCAGCTGTGTGCGATCCTGCGGGTTGAAGGCGGTGTTGCCTTGGGCTTTCGGGGTCTCATCCTAATTTTCGGAGCCGTGAACTTCATTCCCTTGCGAACCCGTCGTGTGACGCTTTCAGATCTTCATCTTGAGTTGGGTTGGGACCGGTGGTCAAGTAACTCAGTTGGTCTTAAATCTACCAGTAGTTTCAGTTCTAGAGAGTCTGGTTCACGAGTTTTTTTTTTTTTCCGTGTTTAGCAGGGTGTAGAAGTCGGGGCATTGGGGTTTGTAGGACGTTGTTGAACTTTTTACCATCACGCAGATAGGCGAGGGAGGGAATTGCAAACAGCTGGATGAAAAGAAATTTAGAGTAAACAGACGGTGTGTGTGGTGACTATGAAAAATTAGACCAGTGCTAAGACTACCTAAGGTAGGCAGACAAGAGAGGTGATCATCGCAAGTTATTATCCCGACTCCACTGTTCATCGGTATGCCCATGGACTTCCTTTATATACTTGGTAAAGTCCCCGGCCACTTCAATGGAATCCTTGACCCGATCCCAATCCAACGTCTCCTGCTCGAACAGGGAAAGCTGTCGAGCGGTAGTAAGCGCGTTGCGAATCTGGCGCCCGTTCAGCTCGTATGCGGACAGCTGATCCATATGCGCCTTTATATCGTCGAGGTCAACCTTCTCATTGTGGCCGCTGAGCATGTCGAGAAAGTTATGCCAGATTTTGCGCCGGCTAGGTGCGTCGAGAGGCGGATAATGGAGAGCCAATTGGATGCGGGACTTGAAGGCTTCATCAAAGGTACCAACACGGTTCGAGGTCAAGATGAGAACTCCGTCGTAGTACTCCAAGGTGCGAAGGAACACTGACATGACCAATCTCAACTTTCTATCCCTGCACAGGATGAGAGATATCGGGGCTGGTTCAACCTACCTGATACAAGACTATTGCGCTCAAGGTCTGAGAGTGACCGTTCTTCTAGGAATACGTCGGCTTCATCGAGGAGAAGAACTGTACAAAATTGCTTGTGAGTGACATGAGGAGCGAGTGAAGTTATCAGTCGAGACTGTTGTAAATGGAGACGCGTAGAGTATGGTAATGGTAATGGTATAGGTCAATCATACCGCAGTTCCACTTCTTTCCAAGGTGTAAGACAGAGTTGAGATACTTTTCAACAGCCTCCGGGCTCGTTCCAATGTCACCGCAAGTGACACTGTAAAGCGGCATTTCCGCCAACTCGGCAACACTAGATAAAAGCAGAAGTTAGAAAAGAGGGCGACCTAAGTTAGAACCGACGAGAACATACCTTTCTGCAGGATTTAATAGTTTTCAGTTAGCACCCGGAAGCTATGGCGAGAACTGCGTAAGGTATCTTACCAGCTGTGAGAGTCTTTCCCGTCCCTGGCCCACCGTGCAGAAGCATAATAAGCCCACTGCCCTTACCAGCAATAATATCATCGCACTTGCCCTTTAGACCAATTTGGGGACCAGAATCTCCCAACTTCTGCTTCCTAACCATGACAAGCGCTTTGACTAGGTTCTTGGTTCGTTTTGGGAGGACGAGCTGCTCGAAGGCAATTTTGTTCCAGTTCACAGGTTGAATTCTCTCGACAAGCAAGTGCACTAGAAAAAAAAAAGTCAATACTCCCCTTGCAGATAGATGCTGGGGCTGACTGCCCGAGGAGAGGGAAAAACCCACTCCACTTCTTCTCTTTGAGGTAGAAACCATGGATTCCAGGGGGAAGCAAGAGCAAATGTGGTTTCGATAGCGAAACATTGCTTGATAATGTCTCGGGCCAGGGATCGAAGGCCGCTCTGTCTTTTGTCGAGAAACTGAAGGCCTCAGCGGCGCCATGGAACTTTGAATAGATCTGGTAGTCAACCATGAACCGTGAATCACAGGGCTGTGGCTACCTATCAGCAAGTGGAAAAAAAAATTAAAAAATTTTAAGACCGGGGGAGAGAGAGAGAGAAAGAAAGAGAGAGAGAGAGAGAGAGAGGAGGTTTTCTTACGTAAATACGCTCGTCCCGGTAGTCTGGCCCTTCATAGGATATGAGGACTTGGCGGCTAAGGCTCCAGAATTTCTCTCCGTTCTTCAAAATCCTCTCAGCCACCTCTTGGGTTGCGAATCGGAGGGGGTATACTGCCAGTTGGTTGATCCTCATCTCGCCATACGATGGTATATCGACCGTGAGAGTAGTATCTTTTCGGCTTAGCCGATGACCATCATACCCCCAGTTCCAACAGAGCAAGCGAAGCGTAGAGCCCTCCATGGGGACACGCCTTAGAACATAGGCCATGTGCAGAGAGCCTTGCGACGAGACCAGAATGTCGTTTGGGTAGAAAAGCCATGGTAAGGTGTCCTGAGTGACCATTCCGCGGGAGAACAACTCATCGCATTTGCGATACATGACGTCTGGATTGGAGAGCAGATAAGAGACTAGCGTTTTGATGGGACTCCCGTCTACCGCGGCGGCAGCTTCTGCGTTGAGTACCGGGCGGTGGTGGTAGAGAAACCTATGGGAATATTCCGAAGGGGCAGCGGACAGAGCCGACGAGGACTGGTAGGATTGACTTTCGGATTTACCAACTTTGTAAGCGTCATGGTCCGGCGCAAACATTGACTTTTGCTGGAGGATGGACTGCAGCTCCACTGACACGACCGAGATGATTTCTCGGAAGAATTTTGTTCCTGGCTTTGACGAGTTTCCAACGAGTGAGTGCCTGGTTCCCTTCTCGCAGAAGTAATCCCGGTAGACAATGAAAGCTGTCCTTGGAAGATCTCTTAGAAAATCATCCAGATCAGGGATGAGCTTGTTGCCGCGGAGATGATAAGTACCCTTTGTTCGGACTCGGCGGGGTTCGTCTAGGGAGATGCCGCGATGGCATCGTGGGTTTCGATCATCGCAAACAACACGGTAGAGGATGCAATATCCCGTAGGGCCTGATGGTTTGGAGTCTGGCTCTCCCAGTCCATGGGCATGAACATGCTGAGATGTCGACTCAGCTTCATTGCCGCTCTTCTGTGCATCTGAGAAAGGCTATATCCCATATTAGTTAATGCCATTTCGGGTCTCGTAGTGTCTTAAACCCACGCTGTCTTTACTCTGCCCGGGCTTCACGCCGGATTGGTCATGTTGAAATGGTTTAGATCGTTTGCGTTTCGGTTCCGAGTCCTCAGTTCCTTCACTCTCACTCTGAATTGAGGGGTCGCTCGTAGTTGACGATACAACACTGGTATCTGCTCCAAACTCTTGGTAATCTCTCTTCTTCTCTCCCACTAGAGAGTTGGACATGCCAAGATGGGCGTCTTGGTCACTCTCCTCATCCCTCGCTTGCTCGCTTTCGCAACTCTCAGATGCATTATCTTCTCGGTCCTCCCAGCCCACGTTCTTCGTATTGGTATTGAACTCCTGGAAGAGGCGGATTGCAGTATTCTCCCCGTCAAGCTCCTCCCTAGCTATCATCAATCTTTTCTTGTTCTGCTGTTCCAAAAGCATCAACTGCATCTGATAATCTTGCAGAGCGCGATTTCCCGGTGGGACCTGCGCTTGAGGTAGGCTGGCTAGTTCAAAGTCCTTGCCGGTTAGCAACGCATAATCTGCTTCCGCTTCTGTTGCGTTGCCTGCTCCTCGATCTTGAGATATCGTATATTCAACAGGGTCTGGTGCGCCTTCCTTGGATAACTGAACGTTCGTCATTGGGCCATCAAGAAATTTCGTGGTACGGCGATCAATCTGCGAATTTGCGGATAAGACTTGATTGATGGGTCATTACCGTATGAGGGGAAAGGCTAATGTACACCTCTCTGCTGGGGGCCTACAGTCTACTAATCAATGATCTGAAGCTGACAGGTCTTGGCAACCACTCGAGCATGGGGAAGCCGGCGCGAGGGTGGCTGTGCAACTGCCTTGGCAGCCAACTCGGAGCTGAAGTCGACACCGCCCCAGTTCTACTTACTTGGGATCTAGGCATTTTTCCTTCAAGCTTGGTGGTGGCAGTGCATTCGCACCGTGTCGCAGGAACCCGTGCAGCCGCCCAGAGCGGCCTCCCGACCACCGGGTTAGTCGTCCTCCATTGTTCTCTTGCAACGTTTCAGTTTCAGCAAGCATCCACCCCAACCTCTTCCGCCATCCTTCTTTCCCATCTTCGTCAAATTTTTCAATGTAGAGTCTTCACTTACCATATGGAGCTCGTCGATCGCTACCCGCGGATGAGGAGTGTTGTGCTGGGATGGTTTGGAGGATCTACGGGGCTCAGCCAAGCAGACGAAATCGCCCAGCAGGCTTTCGAGACGGCCAAAGCCCACATTGCCAACGAATTAGTAGCACCAGAACGGGAAGCGATCTTGGGGAATCAATTCGCCTCGATGCAAGACTTCAAGTCTGCGCTCTCCAACGCTCGCAGCAAATATGAGTCCCGAAAAACCAGCAAAGCCTACATTTGGCTCGAGAAACTCTCAAGCAGAGTCGTCTACTATGAAACCGTATTGGATGTCCTCGTGCAGCACAATCCCGAGTACGTTTCCCTCGTATGGGGGACGTTCAAGTTTCTCTTCGTCGTAGGTTATCATCTCCTCCCCCCTTCAGACCTTCAGACCTTCAGACCTTGGGACGACGGGGGGGCTCTGACACGTTGACTGGAGGCAGTCTGTTCTAAACCACGAAGAGATGGTCAAGAGCCTAGCAAAGTCATGCACGTGCATAGCAGAGGCACTGCCTCGTGCTGATCTTAGCCTTATTCTCTACCCGACAATGGCAATGCGGGATGCTGTTGCTCGACTGTACGCCGTCATCATGAGGTTCATCACCCGTTCAGTCCGCTGGTATCAGCAGAGTCGGATAAAACACATCCTGACCTCCATCACCAGCCCATGGAGCTTGGATTACGAGCCCGAACTGCGCGAAGTTGAGCAGCACGCAAGGAGTATTGATAAGTTGGCGCAAAGTAGCTCACAGGCGGAACTGCGAGAGGCGCATTTTCAGATCCACCAGCTCCGTTCCGACCTGCAGGCTGCCAGAGGAGATATTAAATTACTCGCCAATTTTGTCGAGGATAGATTCCAGAAACTGATGGAATTCGCGTCAAGTAAGTCTTTGGCAACGACAAATTCAGTGTGTGTTAGAGTGTGGAACTGACAAGGTTAAAAAATAACCCAGCAAGTCAGTGTTTACAGCTCAAAATTTCCCAAGATGTCACTTCCTCCAAGCATATGATCTCCCACGTTCAACTCGGACAAATCTTGAGTCTCTCTTTTATGGAATCTCTACCCACAAGCGGGCAATGCCTTGCGCATTGTCGGTCTTTGTGGCTCAGGCGGCGGGCGCTCCTCCCCGCTCAAAGACGAAATGTTGATGGACGACATAGCGACATGGCCTTGCTGCAGCAGATGATCAGCAACCAACAAGACTTGAGTTTCCTAGTGATTGAAAACAGCTCGCCAACTCAGATAAAAGATGTTCTATTCGACATGATCGGTTTTCTCCGTGGTCGCGGCTTACCTGTCCTCTGGGCTCTTCGATCCCCGGGCCTCCAAAACTCTGCCATCACATCGCTCGACGTAATTCGCATGCTACTCTACCAAGCCCTTGAGATCAACAGCTCGTCACTGAGCTCATCGCACCCCATCACCGTTGCCCAGCTGCGAGAGGCTTCGAGCCACCAAGACTGGTTGCTTCTTCTGAAGCGAGCTCTTCAGGGCCTGCCGGCGGCCGTCTACATCATAATCGACTCGGATGTCGTGGAATATGTCACAAATCGAGACAAAGCAGTGGCGACAAAGTTTTTGATGGAGTTTGTCAAAGTTCTTGGCCCAGACAAGGCTCGGTTCATTGTCTCGTCTCACGTGTTTGAGGCTCAACAGGCCGAGCAGGACCTTGGAGGGGAAGCAGTCGCTGCCCTGAGGACCGAGAGACCAAGGAAAAACGCCAATGCGGCAGTACGGCGGAGGCTTCGGGCCTCAAAACGGAAGCGCAAATAAACAAAACCACCACCCCGTGGCTCGTCTACCCTCCTCCAGCATCAAGGGCGAAGGGCTAGGGTATGTGTCGGGCCACCAAATTCCAATCCCTTTACCTAGGTACCTACACTGCGAAGCTCAATAAACCCCAATCCTCCTCGATTTTATCCTCCCATCAAACACCAAGTCCCCTGCGCAGATAGCCTGGCGGATCTCCTTACCACAGTAGGTAGGTAGTCTTTCTTCTGGAGCCATTCTTCGGGGTAGGCCCGGGCCGAGCGGAAGAGCTCTGTTCCCGCCAGGTGACTACTCCTTCCAATTCCTCGCCTCGACCCTTCGCCCCTGGGGCTGAGAGTCTGTCGAGTCCTTCGACTAGGATCCTATGGCAGTGTGGCATTTGCCAGGGTGGCAGTATCTTACCGCTTTCAGGGTTATGAATGCTAAGGAAGTGACACTGTAAAGCGGCATTTCTGCCAACTCGGCAACGCTAAATAGAAGGCAGAAGTTAGAGAAGAAGGCGACCTAAGTTAGAACCGGCGAGAACATACCTTTCTGCAGGATTTGACAGTTCAGTTAGCACCCGGAAGCTATGGCGAGAACTGCGTACCTAGGTATCTTACTAGCTGTGAGAGTCTTTCCCGTCCCCGGCTCACCGTGCAGAAGTATAATAAGCCCACTGCCTTTGCCAGCAATAATATCATGGCGAGAAAGGCGCGACTGGCAGAGAGGTGTGAACATTTCGTGTTAGATGCAGAAATGCCGATAAATGGCAGTAGCAACGTGACGCACAAATGAGGTATTCATCAATATCCCTAGCTTACTAACTAGACTTAATCTTCTTTAAACTAAGCGAGCTTGCACACTCCCAAGCTGCAAAGCGACATGTTCTTTCCGCACCGACGCAATTCCAACCCTCTTATATTGGTGGTGTGGTTCGACCGCCTGTGTGGGCACAACGACCAGGATGTGATATATTTCGTCCGCCCCCTGATTTGACTTTGGCGGGCTTTGCTTCGCGACTACAACACAGCGGAGTGTCCTAACGTCGATTGTGCGCTGGCAGTCTAGGATGAGGCAGTCCGAGTCGCGCATGATATGCTCCGTCACGAGTTCCAGAACAGGGACGCTCAGGTCTACCGGCCTACCCTCTCCAGGGAGATGCAGCGAGATAGAGGGGTCCCACTCCGTCGTGGGCGCATCAGGAAGCGCTAGATAGTCAATGGGGCCATCGAATGCCGTCCATGACCATGTGGGCACGTGGTCTGAGTCGTCGTCTATTCGTCTCAGGAGTGTTCTCCCTGCCCGGCGCCACAGGAGGCTGCGGTGCAAGTGGGTGCCGCTGCCGAATACTCCAAACGCAACAGGACACTGCAAGGCGCTGGCTAAGCGGCGCTCAATTCCAGCAATGGCGACGGACCGGTCCGACGGCTGGGTCAGCTCCAGTCGGGAGTATGTCTTGAAGGTGGACTGGAAGACTTCATGCGCCGCCATCTCACTGAGCACACGTTTCGGGAACTGGGGATCGCCAAGGAAATTCCGCTTTGCGCTGCAGAAACGGTCAGAAGGTCAGCTAGGCGGCTAACCAGAAAGGGATGGGAAAGGGGAGGGTGAGCAGCAAACCACACACTTGGTCAGTAAGTTGAGACTTTCGCAACGAATGCCGTAACCGCACTCCATGTAAGTCTGGCTTGCACTGAAATGGACTGTCCGCCGTGCCAACACCCGCTCCTGCAGGACCCAACCGCGGCGGTTCAGGCCCGCATCTTCCACGTCGCCAGCAAAGTCGTCGACCGCCTGGCAAAAGTACAACGGCTCACCACTGCCGCCAGCAGACGTCTCTGACACGGCGGTACACCCGCGCTGCAGGACGCTGCGCTGCAGGAACCCGTCGTCAGTACCCATGGCGGCCGTGGCAGCAATGACGCAGTAAGCCGAGTCAAACACGCCCTCCATGCGTCCCGCCTCCTGTTTCCAGTCATCGCTGTCCCCCTGCAAGATGCAGAGCGAGTCGATCCACAGATAACGCAAGCCTAGCGCGCGAGTGGTAGTAATGGCGTCCTGGAAAGTCCTGCCCAACGTGGTAGGGTCGATACCCCGACATCGCTCTGCGAAATTAGAGCGGACGGTGCAGTTTTTTTGCCTGAGCTCGTCCGTTTGTTCCCCCCAACGGTGTGAGAGCGCCACGTATCTACCGCGCATCTGTTCGGTGCAGATGAGGCGAACATGGAAAGAGTCCTCAGCATCGCCAACATCGAGAACCCTCGACGGCATCTGCGGCGGCGCCTCGGATTCGGCGTGACACCCCCAACGTTCATGACTATTGTCGCATTCTTCAAGCCATCTCGCGATCAGCCTGAAGTGGGCGGGGCTAGGCCTCTCCAGTAACCTTGGCAGCCCAACCGAGACTCCACCACCTCCTTTCCATCCCGGGCCGCCGCACATCCGCAGTACGGGTCTCTGGTTCCCTTCGAGCATCAGATTGGCTTTCTTTCGATGCAGTCGGACAGGCCATACTGGAATCACTGCTCCGACTGGCCAAAGAGCGCGGTAGAGCATGGCGCATAGATCGCACTGCTCGGAGCTTTTGCCTAGTCTGCCAGGGCTGACGAGCAGCTCAAAGTCAACTCGGAGGAACGGGAGAGCCGAACACGTGTCACAATATCTAGAAGCTGCTGGCCGGAGGAGCGGGTCCTCCGGGTTAATGACCCCGATGTTAGCCCAAACGTCCTGGGCGAAAATGCCATTCGATGTATCCGAGGACCAGTCACCATCTCGACTAAGGGAGTCCCACTGGCTCTTCTCCCCACCCAGACCAAAGACACACTTGGCGGGTTGCGCCTTCGTACCCGCGGTCGCGTTTGGTCGCAACTTCAGCTCGCCGCCTAGGACACGGGAGCATGGCGTCGCTCCTCTCTCTTGAATCTGCCTCTCGGAACTTCGCGATAGGAAGCGTTCCGCATCGGATTCTACCCACCGCTCGAAATCCGCAAGTTCAAAGAATGCTATATCTCTGTCGGGTCTGAAAGCCTCAGGGGGGTGCTCATCCTGCTTGGTTCGGCGGAAAGGAAAACCGCGGAGCCTGTCGTCGCGCGGGCGTGGCTCGTCCCGTACCGAGGCCCAAGCCAGGTAAGGTCGCAGCGTTTCGAGGCTCAACACCGTGTCTTGCTCGGGATCGAGGGTGGCAAAGCCGCCAAAGTAGAGCTCCTGCTTTTCCGGCGACTGTAATGCCGCCCAGTGCCGGGCGAGGACCGAGTCAACACGTTGTGACACCTCGGATGGGAAGCTGTACCAAGCCTCTCCCTCGCTCGCCCCTAGCTTCAGAGCACGCCGCTTGATCTTGGCGTTCATGAAACACAGCAGGTCGTGGGGCACATGCGTGGTGGCTGCTCTCTCCAAGATTGAACTCATGAAGAAGATCATAAATGCTTTGTATAGAGACTCCCGCCGCATCCCTGTCGCGCCTGGGCGCTGTTGATCATGTCCCTCGTGGCTGCGGTCGAGCTTGAGCTGTAAAGTCACCCTGACTAGTAACCACAGTGGTGATCTGCGCCAGAAGTCTCTCGGATCTTTGCGTGGCCCGCTAGATCCATATGGTGAGTATGTCTTCTTCTTCTTGTCTTCCTCTCGTTCTCGGAACAGCACTTCTTCCCTGCAGTTTTTGCGGATGCGTGGGATGTCAGGTGTCTCGCAGCGACCTACGCCGCCGAGCACGCTCATGACCATCTCCATCAAGAGTTTGGGGTACTTTGGTGACCGAGACTCTCCGCCGTGTAGGAATGGAGTCGTGGACATGTAACGGCTAAGATGGGCGAGTACTTTGAAAAAAGGCTGCTGGAACGTAACGTCTAGAACAACACTCCGGGGCACCGTGGCTTCGCGAGTGGGAAAGCAACGCCGAACGCGCCCTCCACAACCCATGACAGTATCGTCTGGGGTAAGAAGTTCTAGCGCCTCGAAGCGCATCTCGGAGTCTTCTCTTGTGACGAGGAGACCGGCATTCTGATTTTCCAGGTGCATGACTAGAAAGTCTAGGGCGATCCATCAGGATTTTGTTTTGTGTTACACGTCTTTGTCGCGAATATACGAGGGGCATACCATTATCTTTCAGTTCCACCATCTGCTGCGCCAACGCATCCATTTCCGCTTCCGCTTGCTCTTTGTCCGTTTCCATAAAGGGCCGGAGCAGGCACCCAAATGATCGTATGCAGCGGTCGATGTCAACCCCGCCATCATCATCGAAGTAGCTGCGGAATCGCAACAATTCGTCACAGACCGTCTCTAGGAGGGCTCTTCCGTCGAAGACGTCGGAGCTTGAATGCTCCGGGAGCCTAGGAGGCAGGAAGACGTGGTGTATTTGGGAGAATAGATCCCAGTTTTCTGTGCGAGGAAGTCCCATAGCAGATATGGTCGACTCAAATAGCCAGGATTATGTTTGTCGGGAAGCGACAGCAGTGAGGGGGGCGAGAGGGTAAGGGGAGGAGGGGGGTTTAGAGAGGTCGAAGTCTCCTCGTGCAGCCAGCGATTTTGTTCAAATGCAACAAACATCATGTCCGGCCCCTCTCCTCCTTCAACTACCTGGATTTTGTCAAGCGACCACAGGCATCCGTGTGTCCGTGCGCCTGCGTCCAAAGACTGCGCAGGTTGCTCCATCCGCGAATATTGATTGTTTCGGCCGCAGGTTCCTGCCGTCCGTGCTTCTTTTCTCCTGTACGCAACTCCTCCACTTACCGCAGTGGGGGAAGTGCCCACTTAACTGTCACAGCTTTTTCGTGCTTCTCTCCAGTCTATTTTCTCAGCAGAGCTAAGAGCATCATTGCCGGGTTCGGCACGAGCATGGGAATTACAAGGTCTGTCAGCGCCGTTTCCCCCTCCTTCTCTCACTCATGAGACCAAGAAGCTTGTTTTCTAACCACGAACAGGAACAACAGGCGAACGCGGTCTCGGACGCCATGTCGTCGTCGCCGCCGCCGCTGGCTGTGGCAATCGGAGGACTGGGGCAAATGCATCCAAACGCCACGCGACACGGACGCCGGCGCAGACGAGTTTTTTCATTCTTGTCGGCGCCTACTAGACATAACCGAGCATTTCCGGGCTGCCGCACGCCGCTTGTACGAGGGGAATCCTGAAGGCCAGTCCACGATGCTCTTGACCATTATGGAGCTCTGGGTTGCTGTAGATAACGCAGCAGCAAGATTCGTGCCGCTGCTGCTGGAGTACGACACCGGCTTCCCAACAGGTGGCCGGTTCGACGGCCTGGTGCTCCCTAAGAAGGAGCAGCTCCAACGACTAGCAAGAATTGAGGATCACTTGGAGCGGCGGAGGCAGCTTGCGAGCCATAACGAGCCGCCCTGGCAGCTTGCGAGCCATAACGAGCCGCCCTGGCAGCTGCACGGGAGGTCAAGTCGCTGGTCCAAGGTGTCCTTTGCGGTGCGCTACTACGATGCATCGCCTGCGCACCAGCGGCTGCATCGCCGCGTGATGGCCAGGTGGCGCGCGGAACGGGCGGCCAAGGTAGCTGGATGGATCGACCGCAAGCGTCGCGAGTTCTGGCACCGAGGCACCCTCTTACTAGCTCGGCGAGCTGGCACATTGCAACCAGAATCTCCATCCAGAGCTGAGCCCCATTACTGGGACCCCATGGACCCCTGGGGTAAGCGTAAGCGTGGGCGCTTTGGCCGGTTGCGGGCGTGGTACAGACTCAAGCGAAGGCGTCTTGACGACATGATAGCACAGCTGCTCTCCCCACCGCTGCCCAGCAACAAAGTTGTCGCCAAAGCCATCGTCTTCGAGGCCAATCTTCCTGCCGTCATCGCTGCCTGGAGGGATGCCACGCTAACTGTCGTAGTCGAGCTTTTCTATGCCGATTCCATCAAACGTTCATATCCCCGTGGATCTTACGCTTCGAGCCATCCTATGCTCCGACACTTCATTGAGCCGCAAGATTTGGCTAGGACCGAGTCGCTCCGGTTTCGCTTTACATGGGGCGAATCATACCGGAGTGGCTCATCCTACAGCTTCACGAACGCCATGGGGTTTGACAGCAGCCGAAATTACCACTGCAACATATACGATTCACAGCTCGGGAGGCGCCTATCCCGCAGCCTGTCGCAGCAGCCGTCACGTCTCCTGCTCTGCCCGTATGCGCCCGAAACGCTTCCGAAAGTGCTGATGGAGTGGACGGTGAGCATCGATCATACATCCAACCAGGTGCTCGCCCGTCAGCATGAGTGCCCGCACGACATGACGCTCGCCGAGTTCCGGGCCTTTGGCCACCTGCGGAGCGGCGTGCTTCTCCAGTGGCACAATGTTCTGCAGCAGCTCGCCTTGCCGTCACTCAACCTCAACCGCGCCGAGACCTGGTACCTCTTCGCGCAAGCTTCGAACGAGGCTGGCCCGCGGGCGGCGGGGCAAGGTGCGCTTCGCCAAGTCCACGGCATTCTTGCGGACGAGCAGTTCGGTTCGGCGCTGGCGTCTGCGCTCCAAGACGCTCTGGGACGCCTCTCCGATAATTGGGAGTCGTCGTGGG
>Ga0247763_1001013_pt1 | contig 16724 bp, 14 predicted proteins | sample UWRJL141409B4_FD_179926 | JGI IMG/M metagenome (GOLD analysis project Ga0247763, IMG submission 179926) | Plant litter microbial communities from Arlington Agricultural Research Station in Wisconsin, United States - UWRJ-L141-409B-4 | ecosystem: Environmental > Terrestrial > Plant litter >...
CGGTTCTGATGGACCAGCACGCGGTGCTCGAGGTGCCATCGCACCGCGCGGCCGAGCACGCTGCGCTCCACATCGCGCCCTTTCCGGATGAGGTCTCTCACCGAGTCCTTGTGCGTGGTGCGGATCACGTCCTGCTCGATGATCGGGCCCTCGTCCAGGCTCTCGGTCGCGTAGTGCGCGGTTGCCCCGATCAGCTTCACGCCGCGCTCCGCCGCCTGATGGTAAGGCTTGCCGCCGGCGAACGCTGGCAGGAACGAGTGGTGGATGTTGATGACCCGGTGCTGGTAGCGCTCGATGAACGAGGGGCTCAGCACCTGCATGTAGCGGGCGAGCACGATCACGTCGACACGATGCCGATCGAGTAGCTCGATTTCACGCGCTTCCTGCTGGAGCTTGTCATCCTTGCCGATCGGGAAGACCACGAATGGAATCCCCATCGGGGCCACGGAAGCCGCCAGATCTTCGCGATTGCTGATGATGATCGGGATCGTGCAGTTGAGCTCACCGCTGCGGTGGCGCCAGAGCAGATCGAACAGGCAGTGATCATACTGCGAGACAAAGATGGCGAGGCGCGGTCGATCGCTGTCGTAGCGGAGCTGCAGAGCCATGCCGAAGCGCTGCGCCACCTCTCTCAAGGCGCGCTCCAGCGTGCCTCGGTCTGTCAGCAGCTCCGACAGGTCGAAGCGGATGCGCTGAAAGAACTGCCCCGCCTGCTCGCTGCGGTGCTGATCCGCTTCGAGGATGTTGGCGCCATGGCCCGTGAGCACTTGAGCCAGCGAGGCGACGAGGCCGTGCCGGTCAGCGCAGGAGACCAGCAGCGTGGCAACGTCGGGAGGGGATGGGCGGGTGGATTCGTTCGGGGTCGTCACGATCGAAGCGGGTATAGCGGATCTGGCCCCGCGCTTCGAGAGCGCGATCGCCGCGTCAGCTGCTGGTCCGGCGGAGCGCCGAGACGGGGCTGAGCGACTCGCGCGGCGCCTGGCTCTCCCTCGCCGGGGGCGTGACAGAATATGTGTTCCGCCCCGACCGCTTCGCGCGGTACATCGCGCGGTCGGCGCTGCGCAGCAGCTCTTCGGCGGCGTCTCCGCCCTCGGGGAATACGCTGATCCCCATGCTGGCCGTCACCGCCAGGTCCTGCTCGGCGACGCGCACCGGCGGCACGAGCGAGGTGAGGACGCGCCGGGCCACGGCCTCCGCTTCTGCGACGTCGTCGAGCGCGTCGAGCAAGATCGCGAACTCGTCGCCCCCCAGGCGCGCCACGGTGTCGTACTCGCGCACCGCTGACCTCAGGCGGTTGCTCACGGCCACGAGCACGGCGTCGCCCACATCGTGCCCGTACGTGTCGTTGATGCGTTTGAAGTGATCGAGATCGACGTAGATCAGCGCGAAGGTGTTGCCGATTCGGCGCGAGCGCGCGAGCGCGTTAGCGATGCGCTGGTTGAGCAAGGTGCGCTTGGCGAGGCTCGTGAGCTCGTCATGCAGGGCGCCGTGGTACAGGTGGCCCTGGGCGCGCTGGCGCTGGCGAGCATGCTGCATCGAGCGGGTCAGGCGGTTCACCTCGAGCTCCCCCTCGAGCAACACGTCCTGAGCCCCCGCGTGCAGGGCTTGCTCTCCGAGCGCAGCATCTTCCTGTTGGCTGAGCACCAGGATCGGCGTCTGGCTGGCGTGCTGCCGCAGCTTCACCACCGCGTCCAGGCCGCAAGCGTCAGGCAAGCACAGCTCGGTGATCACCACGTCGAACGCGCGCTGAGCGCACGAGAGCAGCGCCTCGTCGAGGCTGCCGGTGAACGACAGATCGGCGCACGAAGACGCGGCCTCGAGCAGTCGCGCGCAGCGGCGAATGCCCCGCCCCTGCCCGACGAGCAAGACACGATCGAAGTGAGGCTCGCGATAGATGCCGCTCGGACGGTTCGAGCGACGCGCCCGGCTCAGCTCGAACGAACGTCGCAGGGCCGCTTCCACCTCCTCGTCATCCCAGGGTTTGTCGAGGGTTCCGAGCAGGTTGCCGCCGAGCGTGAACCCCTCGGGAAAACACAGTCCGTCGCCGCTGAGGAGCAGCGCTGCCGTCAACTGTCGTGAGCGCAGCTGCTCGAGCAGGGGCATCACCACATCGGCGCCGAGCGCGGTGTCTACGATCACCGTGTCGTACACGCACTCGAGCGCATGCCGCAGACCGCTCGCCGCGCTGCGCGCATGATGTACGCTCGCGCCCACTCGGTTCGCGATGCGTTCGAGCAACCCATGACTCTCGCGCGCCTCGTCGATCAGCAGCACGCGAGGGGACTCCAGATCGGGCTCCCTCCACCAGGCGACGCTCACGTGGGACCGGGGTCGCGAGCGGAGAGGGCTGGGCGTATCGAAAACGGTGGCATTGCTCACTGGGTCTTGCGGCTCACTTCCGGGAGGGCAAACGGCCGCGGCCGTCGCGCCGTTAAGCTCGCACTTTCGCGGAAATCTCGATGAAATCGCCAGTCTATTGACGCCGCTGGGGGCGTCGAACCGACGCTCTCGAACCGCGCGCTGGTCAGCCCCCGGCCGCTGAGCGTTCCGTTCCGTGACAGCGTCGTATCAAAGCCGCCTCACTATACGTTTCCGCTCTCGCCAAAGGCTCAAGGGTCGGTCCTCGGGACCGTTCATCGCCTCCGGAGGCCCTCTCGGCAGCGGGTGTCCGGGAGACAGCATCATGCCCACGATTACCTTTGGCGGCGTTGGATCCGGTATCGATACCGAGTCGATCATCTCCGGACTCGTCTCGGCGAGCCGCGGCCCGATCACCCGTGTTCAGCAGCAAAAGCTGCAGGTCGATTCGGCGGTATCGTCTCTCTCCGATCTGGGCAACCTGCTCTCCAAGTTCAAAGAAGCTGCGTCTGGTCTGGACACCATCCAGGAGGTCGGCAGCTTCTCCGCCGCGAGCGACAACAAGGCCGTGGTGGCCACCGCCGCTGGCGGCGCACAACCCGGCTCTTTCAAGATCGAGGTGAGTCAGCTCGCTGCGGCTTACAAGTCCTACACGGACCCGCTCGGCATCTCGACCGCGAGCGAGGCGCTGGGCAAGAGCGGTACGCTCGGGCTCAGCATCAACGGGAAGAGCGTCGACCTCGCCATCGATCCGACCGACACGCTCGACAGCGTGATCGCGAAGGTCAACTCTTCGGGACTCCGTGTCACCGCGTCGAGCTTCTTCGACGGTTCGCAGTACCGAATGCAGCTGCGCGGGCTGGACACCGGAGCCGAGAACAACGTCGTCGTCACCGAGACCGGCACGGATTTCGGCTTCGCCAACAACCCCAAGAGCAGCGGGCAAGACGCGCTCCTCACGATCGACGGGTTCGGCGTCACCAGCAAGACCAACCAGGTCACCGGCGCCATCAGCGGCGTGACGCTCGCGCTCACCGATAAGACGGTGGTGGGCACGCCCGCGAACGTCACCGTCAGCAGCGACGTCGCTGGCTTTCAGAGCAAGCTCAAGTCGCTGGTAGACAGCTACAACGCCGTCGTCAACAAGGTGCATACCGACGCCGGCTTCGGCTCGATCAAGGCCAGCAATCCCGAGCTATCGGGCGACTCCTCGCTGCGTTCGCTCACCGCGCGCCTGGGCAATACGCTCACCAAGACCGTGGGCACCGGCAAGTTCCAGACGCTCCGCTCGATCGGCATCGAGTTGAACAACAACGGCACGCTGAAGCTGAACGCGTCGGCGCTAGAGAAGGCGCTCCAGGAAGATCCGGACGCCGTGACGAAGGTCCTCGCCGGCGACGACAAGGAAGTGGCCGGGCTGGCAGATACCCTCGCCGCCGTCGCCGAAGACATGCTGGGTGCCAAGGGCCTGATCCAGGCGCGCAAGGACGGCCTGAACACGCGCCAGCGCTCGCTCGTCGATCGTGTGGACATCGAGCAGAGGCGCATCGACCGCATGGAAGAAATGCTGCGCAAGCAGTTCAGCGAAATGGATGCGTTCGTCGCGGCCACCAAGGCCCAGTCGAGTTTCCTGGGAGGCTAACCGCCTCCCGCAGGTCGCGGCATGAGAGCCGCGCCGCGCAAATACCAGGGTCCCCACAGGACCGCTCCGTGCCCGGGGGGAGACATGAGCAGCGAGCGACCGCACGCCACGACTCCGATCCTGTTCGTCGACGACGAGCCCGAAGCGCGGCGCGCGTTCGCCCGCGCGATGAGCGTGCGGGGCTTCGACGTCGATCTCGCCGCCGACGCGGCAGAGGCGGTGGTGCAAGCGACAGAGCGCCGTTATGCGCTGATCGCGACCGACCTGAACCTGCCCCAGGTCGACGGGCTGCGCTTGGTGGAGCAGCTGCAGAGCGTTCAGCCCGAGACCCCTTGCATCCTGGTGACGGGCGTGCGCGAGCTGCGCCTCCCCTGCTCTCCCGGCGCCGAGCGCATCTCCTCGATCGTCTCCAAGCCGTGGGATCCCGACGAGCTGGCGCAGCGCATCTGGCGCAGCGTGTCGCTGCAGCACGAGCGCACGAGCGGCTTGTCTGCACGGCCCTCCGACCCCGGGATGGCGCTCGGAAGCGTTCTGCTGCTCGAGAGCGACGCGCACGACCCAGGCTTCATGCTGCGCTCCCTGGTCGCAGGCGGCTTGCCGGACTATCAGCTGATCCGCAGCGAACGCCTGAGCGACGCGCTCGCCGTGGCACAAGACAAGGCGCTCCAGCTGATCGTGACCGAACTGGCGCTGCCGGACGCTCGCGGTCTCGACGCGATCCGTGCGCTACGCGAAGCCGCGCCGAACACGCCGCTGGTAGTGATCGGCAAACCGGCTGACGATGTGTTTGCGCTGTCGGCGCTTCGGGCAGGCGCGCATGACTATCTGATCCGTCAGCAGCTGACCCCGGACTCCATGCGGCGCTCCCTGCGCTTTGCCCTCGAACGCCAGCGCACCGAAGAGACCGGCCCGAAGAGCCGCTCGATCGCGCCTGTCGACAACGATCACTTTCCCGAGTGCATCACCTCGGCGCTGGCGCGAGCGCGCCGAGAGCACCACCGCGTCGCCGTGATCTACGTCAACCTGCGGCGTGGCCAACTGCTGGCGGAGGGCGCGTCGCAGCCGCTGAGCGGGACGTTGATCGCGCGGGCCATGGACCGCGTGCGGCGGACGCTGCGCGAGTACGACACGCTCGCCTACCTCGGGCGCGATCGGCTCGGCATCATCTTGCCGGCGATCCAGGAGGGCGATCGCGCCAGCGTGCCGGCGCGCCGCCTGCTCGCCGAGCTCTCTCAGCCCTTCATCGTCCGGGCGGTCCCCATTTCGTTGGAGGTGACGCTCGGCATCGGCGTCTATCCCGACGACGCCGACACCGCCGAGGAGCTCTGCCGTTGCGCAGACATGGCCGGCTGCCGCGCACAGGCATTCGGCTCGGGCGCTTACGAGTTCTTCGATGAAGAGTGCCAGGCCTCCTCGCGCGCGCGCCATGCGCTCGACGTCGAGATCGACCAGGCCATCGCCGAGCATCAGTTCGTGCTGCAGTATCGGCCGCAGCACGCGCTCGACACGGGCGGCGTGGTGGCCGCCGAGGTGGTGCTGTCGTGGCGCCGCCCCGACGGGGAGCTGTGGGAGTCGGATCGCTTCCTCGACGCCCTCGAGCGCCGTCAGCTCTCCTCGAAGCTCACGGCGTGGATGCTGCACGAGGCCTGCGCGCAGGGCGCGGCTTGGCAGGCCCAGCACCCGGGCCTCGCGCTGGCGCTCGATCTGACCCCGACGCAGCTCGCCGATCCCGAGCTGTGCGCCGAGCTCGGGCGAGCCCTCGCGGACTCTGGCTTCCCTCCCGCGCAGCTGGAGCTCGAGATCCCCGAGGCGGCCGTGCAGCTCGACAACGCGCCCGCCGTGCTCGCGGCGCTGGCGGGGCTCGGCGTGCGCCTGCTGATCGACGACTTCGGACACCAGCTATCGCTCGCGCGGCTCGGTGCGCTGCCCATCAGCGCGATCAAGATCGGCCCGAGCTTGGCCGACCTCGCGGGCAACGACGCACGCGGCGCCGCGCTGATCCAGGCAGCGGCCGATCTCTCCCGCGATCTGCGCATCGACCTCTCCGCGATGGGAGTGGATGAGCCGAGCCAGCTGGATTTTCTGCAACGCATCGGCTGTCGGCGGGCGCAGGGCGAGCTCTACGGCCCGCCGCGTACCGCCGAAGCGACCTGGCTGTCGGCAGGCTGACGACGCAACCGGCGCGAGCGCCGTGCCGACAGGCGCACATGATGCGTGCGATGCGGGTGATGGTGGCGCTGTGCTGGGGTGCGGCCTGCGCGCCCAATCTCGACCCCGACTTCGACGGCTCGGCAGAGCCGAACGGTAGCGCGTGCCGGCCGGGCCTCGCGCCGCACGACATCCAAGGCGCGGCGTCGGTGAGCCCGCTCATGGGGCAGACGCTCGACGTAGCCGGCGTGGCGACCGTCGCCGGCCATCTGTCTGCCGAGCGCCCGGGCTTCTTTCTGCAGTCGCTCGAGTCCGACGCCGACCCGCTCACGTCCGAGGCCGTGTTCGTGGCCTGGCCCGGTCCCGCGCCGGCCACCGGAACCCGCGTGCGCGTGCGCGGCACGGTCGACGAGGCGGCGGGGATGACCGAGCTCGGCGCCATCGAGCGGCTCGACGAGTGCGGCGCACGCGCCCTCGAGCCCGCGATCATCGACGTGCGCGAGCTCGAAGATCCGGAGGCCTGGGAAGGCATGTGGGTGCGGGCGCGCGGCGACTGGAGCTTGGTCGACGTCTCTGGCTCCGCCCAAGGCCGCGTGACGGCGTCACCCCGCGGCCGGGTGTATGCGAGCGGGCACGCGCTCGCCGAAGCGACGGAGCCAGAGCTCTGGACGGTGCGCCCGGCCGCGCCGGGACACGCCCCGGCGCCTGCCGGCGAACACGTCCCGTGGCGCCTCGGTTCCGAGCTCGGCGAGATCGGCGGGGTGCTCTGCTCGGAAGGGCAGTCGCGAGAGCTGCTCACGACCGGGGCGCTGGCATGGTCCTCGAACGTGCCCGCCGCACCAGTGCGCCCGCCGGGCGCGGGCTTGCGCCTGGTCGCCCTGAATCTGCACAATTACTTCGTGAGCTTGGACGGTCGCGGCGCGCGCTCCGCCGGCGAGCTCGCACGGCAGCGCGACGCGCTCGTCGCCGCGCTCGTCGCGCTCGACGCCGACATCCTGGCGCTGACGGAGCTCGAGAATCGCGGCGCCGATGGCCTGGTCCACCTGCTCGAGGGCCTCGATCGAGCCCTGCCGAGCGATCGACGCTACGCCTTCGAGGAGACCCCCGCCCCGAGCGGTGGCCCGCTGCGCGCCGGCATCGCCTTTCGCCCAGGGCGGGTGCGCGCCCGCGGCGCCGCCTGGTTCTCCGACACCGAGGGTTTCCGCCGCCCCCCGCTATTCCAGTCGTTCGAGAGCGAGGGCTTCTCGTTCACGCTGGGCGTGGTGCACCTCGCGAGCAAGCGCTGCGACGACGAACCGAAGGTCGTGCCGGAAGAAGGTTGCGGCGACGCCACACGGCGCCGCGAGGCCGAGCTCCTGCTGGGCGAGGCGGCGGTCCTCGCCGCGACCTCGCCGCAACCGCTGCTCGTGATGGGCGACTTCAACGCCGACGCGCGCGAGGCGCCGCTCGAGCTGCTCGCGCGCGGGGGCTTCGGCGATCTGCTATCGGCGCTGCCCGCGCCCGATCGCTACAGCTACGTGTTCGACGCTCGCGCCAGCCTGCTCGATCACGCGCTCGCGCGGGTCGAGTTCGCAGCGCACGTCCGCAGCAGCGCCATTTGGCACATCAACGCCGACGAGCCGCGGGGCGTCGAGGCCGCTCATGCGGCCTCGACACCGAGCGCGCGGAGATCATCCGACCACGATCCGATCGTGCTCGACTTGCACCCGGGCGGAGTTCGGCCGATGGGCCTCTGAGCCACCGTCCTGGCCTCGTCAATGTGTTTGCCCCGCGCTCTCTCTCGAGGGAGGCTCGCCGCGTATGCAAAACACCAACGGAGCGTGTCTCGCCCTGAGCGTGGCGGCCTTGTTCGCCGCCGCCTGTGAGCAGAGGAGCGCCGACCAGGCCGCGAGCGGCGCGAAGAACCCGTCGGAGACAACCAAGAGCATGCCCGCGCCCCCCGCCCCCGGCAGCGGGAACGTGCAGTGCCTGGGGATTCACGAATGCAAGGGCAAGTCGGCGTGCCACGTCATCGGCAGCCACGCTTGCGCCGGACAGAATGAGTGCAAGGGTAAAGGCTGGATCAGCGTCCCCACGGCTGAGTGCGAAGCCAAGGGTGGCAAAGTCGTCGAAAGCTGACACTCGAGCTTCATTCGACCCGACATCTACCTTTCCCACCCGTCCAAGATCAGGCCCCGAGATAAGACCGCCATGCCTTTCACTCTCTACGATACCCGCAAGAAGTCGCTCGTCCCGTTCGAGCCGCGCCGGGAAGGCGTGGTGACGATCTACAACTGCGGGCCCACGGTCTACAGCACGAGCCACATCGGGAATTTCCGCACCTTCCTGTTCACGGACCTGCTGCGCCGCTACTTCGAGTGGCGCGGGCTCGAGGTGCGGCAGGTGATGAACATCACCGACGTCGGCCACCTCACGGAAGACCAGCGAACCGACGCGACCGGAGAAGACAAGCTGCAGAAGAAGGCGCGGGATCTCGGCTGGGATCCGTACCGCGTCGCCCGCTTCTACGAAGAGCAGTTCCACACCGATCGCAAGGCGATCAACATCCAGGACGCACACCACTATCCGCGCGCGACGGATCACGTCTGCGACATGCTCGTGCAGATCCAGCAGTTGCTCGACCGCGGGCACGCCTACATCCCGGAGGGGACCGGCGAGGTGTACTACGACATCTCGAGCTTCCCGAGCTACGGCCGCCTGAGCGGCAAGACCGTTGAAGATCTGCGCGCTGGCGCGCGCGTCGAGATCAACGAAGACAAGCGGCACCCGGCAGACTTCGCGCTGTGGAAGGTCGACCCGAACCACCTGATGCAGTGGGATCCGCACTCGGACCAGGTGTGGAGTCAATACGATGGCGGCCGCCCCCTGATCGACTCCCGCATCGGCAAGGGCTTCCCGGGCTGGCACATCGAGTGCTCGGCGATGTCCGCGCGCTACCTGGGCAATGAGTTTGATCTGCACACGGGCGGCGAGGACAACATCTTCCCGCACCACGAGTGCGAGATCGCGCAAGCCGAGGGCGCGACGCGCTGCGAGTTTGCACGCCACTGGATGCACTCGCGGCACCTCCTCGTCGACGGCGCCAAGATGAGCAAGAGCACGGGCACCCTGCTCACGCTCGAAGACATCCGCATCAAGGGCTTCACGCCTATCGAGCTGCGCTACCTGATGATCACCAATCACTATCGGCAGCAGTTCAATTTCACCAGCGACGGCCTGGTCGCAGCACGCGCGTCGGTCGCGCGCCTGCAGAACGCTCGAAACATGCTCGCCGAGCGCGCTCAGAGCGCGCCGCCCGACAGCAAGCCGACGAGCGCCGTCGCTGCCCGCATCGCCGCGTTCGAGCGCGACTACGGCAAGAGCCTCGACGACGACCTGAACGTCTCGAACGCCATCGCCGCGCTGTTCGCTTTCGTCGGCGACGTTCACCGCCTGGATCCCAGCGCGAGCGACGCCGTGCACCTGCTGCGCGCGCTCGACAAGGCGGATCACGTCCTCGGCGTGCTCAGCCGCGACGTCAGCCGCGTGGGCCTCATCTCGCGCGCCGAGCTGACCGGCGAGGAGGCAGCGGCGCGCACCCCAGCGCAGCTCACGGCGCTGTTCGCGGAGGAAATGTCGCTGCCGACGCTGCGGGCGCTGGCGCAGATCCGCCATGCTGCGCGCCTCGGCAAAGACTACGGCACCGCCGACGCCATCCGCGACCACCTCAAGAAGGCAGGCGTCACCTTTGAAGACACGGCCGAGGGCGTGCGCTACCGGTTGCCCTAGAGCCATGCCAGCCCGGCTCCGAGCGGGTTCTGCGGCGCGGTGCCGCCCCGCTCGGTGCGCGAGTGCGCGACTCGACGCGGGTCAGTAAATACCGACGAAGAAGGGCCCGGGGGGTACGGCGACAGAGCGCACGAACTCGAGGCGTCCGGATTTCGCATCGATCCGGAAGAGCGCCACATCGCTCGAGTCCTGGTTGCCAGCGATCAAGATGCGCCCCTCCGGATCGAGCGCGAAGTTTCGCGGCGTGCGGCCGCGCGTGGGCTCGTGAGCGACGACGCGGACGGCGCCGCTCTGCGGGTCGACGGACAGGATGGCGATGTTGCTCTGATCGCCCTGACGATTGGAGACGTACAGGAACTCGCCGCCCGGGTGCACGTGGATGTCTGCCGCCGAGCCGCCCTCGCTCCCGGGCGGGGCGATCGAGAGGCCGAGCTGCGTTGCACGCAGCGTACCCTGATCCGGATCGAAGGCGTAGACCGACAATGTCAGCGACAGCTCGTTCACCAGAAACGCCCAGCGCCCGTTCGGATGAAACGCGAGGTGTCGAGGGCCCGCGCCGGGCGCCTCCGCGACGTGCCCGGGCTGGTTGGGTGACAGGCTCAGTCGCTCCGCATCGTAGCGATACTGGGCGATCCAGTTATCGCCTCGGGTGGGCACAAACAGGAAGCGGTGGACCGGATGGAACACTGTGCAGTGCGACTCGCGCCCTGAGTCGAGGAGGCACGTCGACTCGCCGATCGTCCCGTCCTGGGCGATGCGGAAGATTTGCGTCTTCGCCTCCTCGAAGAAGCAGGTGACCAGCGCGCTGTCCGTCGCGTCGAGCGCAACATACACGGGGTGCCCGGCGCACGGCACGCGGCTCGTCAAAGCCAGCGCTCCGGTCGCGGGATCGATCGAGTAGCTCGACAAGAGCCCCTTCGTCTCGTCGGCGACGTACAAGCGACGACCATCGCGCGAGCGGGCCATGAAAGCCGCGACGCCGCCCGCGTCGAGCGACTGCACGGCGCTCAGGCTCGCGGCCTCGACGTCGAGGGAAAATAGCTGGATCTTTCCGGTATCCCCGCTCCAGTTGCCGGAACCCACGTATACGCAGCGGCGCTCGCCCATGGTGCAGGCGTAGACGCGCGCTCTACAAATGACAACCGAAACGGCAGCACGCCGCCGGGCGCGCGCCGCGTCAGGTGCTGGGGATCGTGGTGGCGTCTGTCGAGGCGGGCGCTTCGGCGGGCGCGCGCGCGCCGCTGCTGGTGACCACGCTGGCGCTCTCGCCAACCCCCGCGCTCGAAGCGCCAACCGCCTCGGGCTTGGGCGGGGGGTGGACCAACCCCTCGTTCGCCTCGGCGAGCTTTCGGCGCTCCGCTTCATCGCCGGCAGCGTCGAGCAGGTCGAGCGTGAGCGCGTCGCAGCGCTCGCGCCCCTTCTTCAGGCAACGCTCGAGCCGTAGCGCGCGCCCTTCGGCGCCCAGCGCCGCGAGGTAGCTGACGCGCCGCTGCCGCTCGTCGGCGAGCCGCCGATCGATATGTTCCTGGCGCAGGCGCTCGAGCTCCAGCCGATGCTGCTGATCGCGAGCCGCCTCAGCCGCCCGCGCCGCCTGCTCGCGCTGCCACTCCTCCTGACGCTCGTCGCGTTCGCGCTGGCGCTCGGCGCCCTCGGCTCGGTCGCGCTCCCGATAGTGTTCGCGAACGGCGCGCCGCTCCTCCGCGCGGAAGCGCAGCTGCCGCGCGGTCCCGAGCTGCACCACCTCGCGATCACAGAACAGCGCACATGCGTCCAGTCGTCGCTCGGCCTCCTCTTCGAGGCTCAGGCAGGGCTCGATCTCCTCGCAGCCCGCCCCGATGCGGCGCGAGAACGCGGAGCCGCCCGAGTGGGCGAGCGCTCCCGTCGCGCACGCCCAGCCGACGCCACCGACCAGCAGCAGCAGGAGGCCCCGTGGGAGCCCGGCAAACCGGCGCGGTGCGCGCGCTGGCCCCGTCGCCAGCACGGCGCCCACACGCGGGCCGTGCGCCGCCGACGCACGGCGCTTCCAGCGCCGCGCGGAGTCGTCATCCGGATCGGAACCGCGCACGCACACGAGGGCGACAGGGTCGCTCATGAAACGACTGAGCGGCATGTCGGAGCGGGGCTTGACGCGAAAGTGCTCCGCTTCGAAAGACGCCGCGCTCGAACAGCGGACGCAACCCACGCTAACGCAGCCGGTCGCGGGGCCACGCAGCGGCCGCGTTCAGCCGAAGCCGAGCTCTTTCTTGCGAGCCGCTGCCGTTGGCAACGGCTCCTGGGTGTCGTTCACGACGGGCAGCTTGGCTGCTCGCTCCTGGTTGATCTTGACCCAGTCGCGCTGGTTATCCGGCAGCTGCGCCTCGTCGAAGATGGCCTCGACCGGGCACTCTGGAACGCACGCGCCGCAGTCGATGCACTCGTCCGGATCGATGTAGAGCATCTCGTCGTCACCGTGAAAGCAGTCGACCGGGCAAACGGCGACGCAGTCGGTGAAACGGCACCTCTGGCAGTTCTCGGTTACGACGAAAGCCATGAACTCCTCTACTCGATTAAACGCGGGCCCTGTTTCTTGGCACGAAAACCGCTGCTCGGGAAGGCGCCGGAGCGTCGGGCCGCATCATCGACTCGAGAGCCGGTGCGTATGCTCCGGGCTCGAACGACCTGGTCACAGCCAGCGAGGGACCAGCGGCGGGGCCTCTATATCTCAGGTGGCGAGCTACGCAAGAGGCGAGCCTCGAGGTTGAGCGACCAGCGCTCGAATTGGTAGCTCTTCGCCCACCCTGCGAGAGCGTGTGCCACGTTGGCAAGACGCCGCGTCTCTTCCGCCGAGAGCACAACCCCCCACTCGCCAAGGCTTTCCATCAGCTCGTCGATCGTTCCCCGCATGCGCCGCGCCGCTGCGGCGTAGTCGTCGCTGGGACCGAGCTGGGCCATTTCGTCCTCGACCTGCTCGAGCACCTGACGCTGCCGGTTGCTCTCCTCGCTCAAGCTGGACGTCACGCCGGACACCGTGACCGGGATCTGCGCGTTGGGTTTGAGCACGACCTCGAGCACGTCATCACCGAGTTGCACCTCGTCACCTTGCTGCAACACCGTGGCGCGCCGGATGCGCGCGCCGTTCACCCACGTGCCGTTTCGACTGCCCAGGTCTTCGATTTCGAGGCCGCAATGGATTCGGCGAACGACGGCGTGCTCGCGCGAGACGCGCTCGGACGGCAACACGATGAGGCACTCGGGGCTTCGCCCGAGCAGTGAGTCGCCTTGATGAACGGGAAAAAACGTCCCCTTATGCTTGAGCCAGTAGATGATCATCCGCTCCCGCTCGCCGCCCGTCGAGGCAACCTTCCGACGTCATTTTTCCTGCCCGGCATCGACACACATCACGCGCAGGCGGCCCGTTGCGATCAGGCGGCCCGTTGCGTCGGAAATACTACACTCCCAGAGCTGGGCGCGCCGCCCCGCGTGCAGCGGCGTCGCCCGCGCCGAGAGCCGCCCCTCACGCACCGCGCGAACGAAGCTCGTGTGATTCTCTACGCCCACCACCACCTTGCCCGGAGGTGCTGCCGCCGCCGCCCCCACGGAGCAACACGTCTCCACCACGCTGGCATACACGCCCCCGTGGACGATGCCTTGGGGCTGGAGGTGCCGTCCGTCAATGTCCCAGTGTGCGACGACCGAGGCGGCCGATATTTCTGCGAACTCGAGGCCCAGCGCCGCGAGCCAGCCCGAGTGCGCGGCGGCAGCGGTCGCTTCGAACGGAGGGCGCCCGTCGTGATCGGAAGAACCCATGGTCAACGGACTACATCGACTCCGGCAGAGATTGCGGGCAAAGTCGTCAAATAATCGCCGGTAGCTCGACCCGTCAGCCTAGCTCATTTCACGTGGCCTGAAAACCGGGGCGCCGCACGCGCTGGCGAGGAGCGCGGGTGTCGATTTTAGCGGTGTTGATTGGGGCCGCTCATTCGGCCCCCCATTTGGACTGCGGCTGCCATTTGGACTGCGGCTGCCATTTAGACTGCCGCTGCCATTTAGACTGCCGCTACGCAGGAGCCCCCATTTTGCTCCCACCACCTGCCATCTCGCGTTGACAGGGTCAAAAAGTCGCCGCATCTCTTATGCCCTATGGATGATTCCACCCGCCAGCAGATCGATAGCGTCATCCGCGCCAATCCGGTCGTTCTTTTCATGAAGGGAACGCCCCGCGCCCCGCGCTGCGGCTTTTCCGCCACCGTGGCCGGGATCTTGGATGAGCTCGTCGGCGAATACAAAACGGTTGACGTGCTCTCCGATGGCAAAATTCGAGACGGCATCAAGGAGTTCTCGGATTGGCCGACGATCCCCCAACTCTACGTCAAGGGTGAGTTCGTCGGTGGCTGCGACATCGTTCGCGAAATGTACGAGAGCGGAGAGCTGCACGAGACGCTTGGCGTGAAAGCCGAGCCTGTCGCTGCGCCGCGCGTGGTGGTCAGCCCGGCCGCCGTAGAGGCGTTGAGCGAAGCCGTCGCCGACGCCGCGAGTCAGGAGCCGGGTAGCGAGCACCACATCCGAGTCGAAGTCAGCGAAGACTACCAGCACGCGTTGAGCATCAGCGCGAAGCAGGCGCGCGACATCGAGGTCCGCGCCGGCAAGATCACGCTCCTGTTCGATCGGGCGAGCGCGCGCCGGGCGGAAGGGCTCGCCATCGACTACGTCCAGGGCCCAGAGGGGCCTGCCTTCAAGCTCGAGAACCCGAACGAGCCGCCGCGAGTCAAGGCGATCGATGTGAAGGCGCTCAAAGAGCGGATGACCGCCGATCGCTCGCTCCAGCTGCTCGACGTGCGCTCTCAGCAGGAGCGCGAGCAGGCACACATCGAGGGCTCACGGCTGCTCGATCGCGAAGGCCAGCAATATGTGCTCGGCCTCGACAAATCGACGCCGCTCTACTTCCATTGCCATCACGGGCAGCGCAGCCAGCAGGCGGCCGCGTATTTTCTCTCTCAGGGCTTTCAGAACGTCTTCAACGTATCCGGCGGCATTGACGCATGGTCGCTCGAGGTCGATCCCAAGGTGCCGCGCTACTGATGCACCCGATCGATGCTCGCGTTCGTTGCCCGCTGTCGTTGTAACGGCCAAGGCGCCGCCGCGCCTGCGCCACAGGATATGTGATTGGTATGAACCTTCCGGTCTCCAGCCCCGGCGCGTCGAGCGTCTCCGCCCAGCTCCGAGACGCCATCGCGCAGAGTCTGCCGGGCGCCGAGGTGCGCGTGTCCGCAGGCAACCCCGGTCATTTCAACATTTCCGTCGTCGCGGAGGAATTCCGGGGAAAGACGCGGCTCGCGTGCCAGCGGCTCGTCTACAAAGCCATCGCACCTCTGATGCAGGGAGATCGGGCGCCGGTCCATGCGGTCGACCAGCTCGAGACGAAGGTTCCGTAGTGCGCGTCAAATCACCGGGAGTCGATGAGCCGGTCGCGATCAGACGCTGGCGCGCTCCCCCGAATCATACCGGAGAGGGTCACGGGTGACGTCCGAGCGGAAACAACGAGCAGGAATGCTGAGCGCCCAGCTCGAGGCGCTGGCGCTGCGAGCGATCCGAGCCGAACACCGCGACCTGAACGGCCTGCTCTTCGATTGGCGGCTCTCCGCCCCCAATTTCCTGCTGTGTGACTCCAAGACCCGGCTCGGCCAGTGGTTGCCGGCGGTGAAGACCATCGAGCTGTCTCGGCAACTCCTGCTCGAGATGAGCTGGGGTGCAGTGGTCGAGGTGCTCAAGCACGAAATGGCCCACCAATACGTGGACGAGGTGCTGGGCAACTGCGACGAGACGGCGCACGGTCCCGCGTTCCGCCGAGTGTGCGCCGAGCGAGGGATCGATGCACGCGCGAACGGCGCGCCGATGCCCAACGACGCCGAGCCGACGAACGAAGAGCGGGCTGCGCTGGAGAAGATCGCTCGCCTGCTCACGCTCGCGAGCAGCCCGAACGAGCACGAAGCACAGGCGGCCATGGCCGCAGCGCAACGCCTGATGTTGAAGTACAACCTGGAGGCGTTCACGAAGAGCGATACGCGCGACTACTGCTTCCGTCACCTCGGCAAGCCCACCGGGCGCGTCTACGAGGCTCCGCGCATCCTCGCGCTGATTCTCTCTGAGCATTTCTTCGTCGAGACCATCTGGGTGCCCGTGTGGCGCCCGCTCGAAGGCAAGCGCGGCAGCGTGATCGAGGTGTGCGGCACCCGCGCCAACGTCGAGATGGCCGACTATGCTCATGATTTCCTGATCAAGACCAGCGATCGGCTCTGGCGGGAGCACAAGCAGGCCAAGGCGATCGCCAGCAACCGCGACCGGCGGGCGTTCCTCGCCGGCGTCATGGCGGGCTTTCGCAACAAGCTATCGACGCAGAAGAAGGTCAACCGAGAGCACGGCCTGATCTGGCGGGGTGACCCCGCGCTCGCGGCCTACCTGAAACAACGCCACCCCCGCTCACACTGGACGAGGCACTCGAGCAGCTCGAGCAGCGCCGCCCACGCCGACGGCCAGCGCGCAGGGTCGACCATCGTGTTTCATCGTGGATTGACTCAAGCCACGGAAAATCGCGGCCGCCTGCTGCGCTCGTGAGCGCGGCCGCCTGGGGCGTCCACCCCGGCAGGCTTGGAGTGTTTCACGCTGCATCACAGCGAGCGTCGCGCTGCCCGGTTCCCCCCCACCGCCCCCAGCGGGCGGGGTCGAGTGGGCGCCCACCGACACGCCCGTCGGGTCCTCATCGGTCCTCATCGGTCCTCATCGGCGCCGCCGACCCGCGTCGAACCGACACCGGCGCGGGACGGCACCGATG
>Ga0247763_1001014_pt1 | contig 16710 bp, 8 predicted proteins | sample UWRJL141409B4_FD_179926 | JGI IMG/M metagenome (GOLD analysis project Ga0247763, IMG submission 179926) | Plant litter microbial communities from Arlington Agricultural Research Station in Wisconsin, United States - UWRJ-L141-409B-4 | ecosystem: Environmental > Terrestrial > Plant litter >...
TGAGTGTAGAACGCGATCCCGAGGCCCCACGTTCGACACGCCGCCCGCCCGCAGCGGAAGCGTCGAGCGTCGTGCGTCCGGTCGCTCCCCGTCTGCTTTGGCAGCGCGTGGGCGATCCGATCAACCCGAAGCACACCTTCCCGAACTTCGTGGTGGGTCCGTCGAACGAGCTCGCTTATGCGGCGGCCATCGCCTCGGCAGGCGCCGACGGGCCCCGCTACAACCCGCTCTTCATCTGCGGGGGCACCGGGCTCGGGAAGACGCACCTCGTCCACTCGATCGCACACCGTTTGCTCGAGAGTCGTCCCGACATGCGGGTGCTCTACGTATCGGCCGAGCGCTTCACCAACGAGTTCATCGAAGCGCTTCAGCACCATCGCATGGAGGAGTTCCGCACGCGCTATCGCCGAAACTGCGAGGCGCTGCTGGTCGACGACATCCAGTTCCTCGCCGGGCGCGAGCAGACGCAGGAAGAGTTCTTCCACACGTTCAACGCGCTGCGGGACGCCGACAAGCCGATCGTCGTCACGTCCGATAAATATCCTCAAGAACTGCAGCGCATGCCCGAGCGGCTCATCTCGCGTTTCACCTCCGGGCTCGTCGCCGACGTGCAGACGCCTGCGCTGGAGACGCGGGTCGCCATCATCCGCAAGAAGGCCGCCCTCGAGGGCATACCGCTGCTCGATCAGGTGGCGGTGCTGCTCGCACAGTCGGTCAAGAGCAACGTGAGAGAGCTCGAGGGCACGCTGATCCGGCTCGCGGCCAAATCGTCGTTGCTCGGGCGCCCCATCGACCTCGCCTTCACCGAGAGCGAGCTGGCGATGGTGAACCCCATCAAGGCCGACTCGAGCAGCGTGGAAGACATCCAGCGCGCGGTGTGCAGCCACTTCAGCTTCTCGAACGCCGAGCTGCTCAGCAAAGATCGCCACAAGAGCGTCGCCTTCGCCCGCCAGGTGGCGATGTACCTGTGCCGCCAGCGGCTCAAGTGCAGCTTCCCCGAGCTCGGCCGTGCCTTCGGAAATCGCGACCACACCACCGTGATGAGCGCCTGCCGCCGCGTCGAATCGCTGCGCAAGCAGGATCCGCAGGTCGATGCCCACCTGCAAGCGATCGAACACAAGCTCGCCTCCGACGGCTGAACGCCCCCTCCCTCCGCTCCCGTCTCAGGGATGATGCGCTCGGGCTCCCGAGCTGAGATCCGACCGGGATGGTGAGAGCATTCGGCGCGAGGCCCGACTCCCGAAGGAGCCGGGCTCGCCTGTTTTCACTCAGCAGCGAGGCTCGACGAGCCGCACGAGAGTGCCGATGACGTGTTGAAAGCGGGCCTCTAGCTCCGGCTCCAGGGGCTTCAGCCAACCGAGCGCCTCGGCAGCTTCGAGACAAGCCAGCGCTTCACGAGCTGATGCCATCGCCGACTGATAGCGAGCCTGACGATTCTTGCCCCGGCTGTAGGTGCCCTCAGCCAGGTTGAGCGGAACACTGAGCAAAGCCCGCTCCAGCTGATCGCCGAGCGAAGCGCTACGAGCGCGAATCACCGGCAGATAGGGCCTGAGAGAACGAACCTGCTCGAGCACGACAGGATAAATTCGAAGCTTCACGGTGGACTCCTCCGAGAGAGCGGCCCCCGAAGCGAGGGCTCGCTTTCCCCCGCCACCGCAGCGAGCGCAGGTCGTGTCCAGGCTGGGTGCCGCTGCGGCACCCACCGGCGAAGCCGGCTCGGCCTGGACACGGCCGAGCACGCTGCGAAAATCGGAAACCCGAGCAAAGCCCACTCCCCCGCTCCCCCTCGCCTCCCCCCTCTCTCCCTTTGCCTTTGCCTTTGCCGTTGCCTCTACCGCTACCCCTGCCTTTGCCGTTGCCTCTAGCGCTACCGCTACCGCTACCGCTACCGCTACCCCTGCCTTTGCCTCGTCCGAGGGTGACGAGTGAGGCAGAGGCAACGGCAAAGGTAGGGTTAGGGGCAACGGCAACGGCAACGGGAGAGAGGGGAGCGGAAGAGCAAGAGGGCGGGGTGGAGAGGGCGAGGGCGAGAGTTTTTCACGCCTGATCGTTCTCCCGGCTTGTTCCCTCCCGCAACCGCGCGGAGGCGCGCTGCGCGCCGAGCACGGATTGCCTGGGAGGGGCAGCGCGCTGCGCGCTGGGGGTGGGCATCCAATCCCTTCGCCGCGCACCCCACGCGCGCGTCAGACTCCCGGCGTCAGCTCGGGTTGTCCGTTCCGTACATCGACTCTGCGATCGCGAAGGTCGCGGCCTCGAGCTGGGCGTAAGCCTGGCGCATGGACGCGAGGTCGACGCCGCTCTCGAGGGTTTGCTTGAGCACTTCGACATGCTGGCGCACGCCGTCGGCGGCCTCTTGACTGATCAGGTCGGCGTAGCCCTCCAGCGCTTGCTCGGAGGTGTAGATGAGCGTCTGCGCCTGGTTGTTGAGCTCGGCGAGCTCGCGGCGGAGCTTGTCGGTCTCCTTGAAGCGCTCGCCTTCGCCGATGAGGTTCGCGATCTCTTCGCCGCTCAGGCCGCTCGTGGGGCGCACGTCGATCGACTGGGAGCGCGTGGTGCCGAGATCGGTGGCCTGCACGGACAGGATACCGTTCTCGTCGATGCGGAAGGTGACCTTGATCTTCGGCACGCCGCGCGGCGCCGGCGGGATACCGGTGAGGTCGAACTGGGCGAGGCTGCGGTTGTCTGCGGCCATCTCGCGCTCGCCTTGCAGCACGTGGATCGGCACCTGAGGCTGGTTGTCGATGCTGGTGGTGAAGATCTCGCTCTGCTCGGTGGGGATGGTGGTGTTGCGGGGCAGGAGCACCGTGAAGATGCCCCCCCCCGTCTCGACGCCGATCGACAGCGGGGTGACATCGAGCAGCAGCACCTCTTCGATCTCGCCCGAGAGAGCCGCTGCCTGGATGGCGGCGCCACAGGCGACGACCTCGTCGGGGTTGACGCCCTTGTGCGGCTGCTTGCCGAAGAAGGCGCTGACGGCCTTCTGCACGGCAGGCATGCGCGTCATGCCGCCAACGAGCACGACCTGGTCGACCTGCGAGGTGTTGAGGTGGGCGTCAGCGAGGACGCGGCGGCACGACTCGATGGTGCGCTCGATCAGATCGTTCGTCCAGATCTCGAGCTCGCTGCGCTTGAGGGTGCGCTCGAGGTGGAGCGGCCCCTGCTTGCCGGTGGCTATGAACGGGATGTTGATCTCGGTGTCGAGCGAGGAGGAGAGCTCGTGCTTGGCGCGCTCGGCGGCCTCGCGCAGGCGCTGCAGGCTCATGCGGTCAGCGCGCAAATCGACGCCGTTCTTGGCTTTGAACTCCTGCGCGAGCTGGTCGATGATGCGGACGTCGAAGTCTTCGCCGCCGAGGTGGGTGTCGCCGCCCGTGGCCTTGACGCTGAACACACCCTTGTCGATATCGAGGATCGATATATCGAAGGTGCCGCCGCCGAGGTCGTAGACAGCGACGCGCTCGGAGGCGGCCTGGCCGAGGCCGTAGGCGAGCGCAGCGGCGGTGGGCTCGTTGAGGATCCGCTTGATGGTGAGTCCCGCGATGGCGCCGGCGTCCTTGGTAGCCTGGCGCTGGGCGTCGTCGAAATAGGCCGGGACGGTGACGATGGCCTCGGTGACGGGCTCACCCAGGAAGGTCTCGGCGACCTCCTTGAGCATTCCGAGCACGATGCCGGAGATCTCGGGCGGCGACATCTGGCGCTCGTTGACCATGAGCCACGCGTCACCGTTCTCGTGCCGCGACACTTCGTACGACACCGAGGAGGCGTGCTTCTGCACGTCGGCGTCGTCGAACTTGCGCCCCATCAGGCGCTTGACCGCGAAGATGGTGTTCTGGGCGTTGGTGGTCGCCTGTCGCTTGGCGACCTGCCCGACGAGGCGCTCGCCGCTGGCGGTGAAGCCGACGACCGACGGCGTCGTGCGCGCCCCGTCTGCGTTCGGAATGACCTTGATGTCGGGTTTGCCGTCAGCGTGCGCGCCCTCCATCACCGCGACGCACGAGTTCGTTGTGCCGAGATCGATACCGATCACTTTCGCCATGGCGCTTACCGAGGTCTCCCGATGCAGTGGTTTCCCTCGTCAATACGGCCGCGGCGGCAGGGCGATCTAAGATCTCGACGCGGCGCGACCGCCAGCTTTCATTCAGAGACGACGTGGCGACGAGTGCGCGACGGGCCTACAGCGACCGCGCGTGGCATGGACGCGCCCGCGCGCCCATGAAACAACAACGAACCTCGTGACGAGCCCTCCGGCTCGAACTCACCCCACCCGTCGCGCGCGACGGGTGGGCGCCCGTCAGGCTTCGCCTTCGGCAGTGGCCGCGGGGGCCGGCGCCTTGGCGACGACGACCAGCGCGGGACGGATCAGCCGATCTTGCCAGCGGTAGCCGGCGCGGAGCTCTTGCGCGACGGCGCCGGGGGGCACGTCGTTCGTCTGAATGTGCTGGACCGCCTCGTGCTCGGAAGGATCGAACGGCTTGCCGAGCGCCGAGATGCGCTGGATGCCGACGGTGTTCAGCGCGTCTTCGAACTGGCGGAGCACCATCTTCAAGCCTTCGGCGAGGGCCTTCACGTCCTGCGCGGACTCGGCATGCTGGGCCGCGCGCTCGAGGTTGTCGAAGGGCTGCACCAGCACGTTGATCAGGTTCTCTTGCACGCGGCGCTCGGCGTCGGCGATGTCGCGACGGGTGCGCTTGCGGTAGTTGTCGAAATCAGCCGCGGTGCGCAGCAAGCGCTCCTTCAGCTTCGCGATCTCAGCCTCGGGGCTTTCGGAGGCCGCAGCTTCCGCGCCGGGCGCGGCCGCATCGGGCGCGCCGCTGCTTCCCGCAGCGCCGGGGGCGTTGGAGGCCTTCGACTCGTCTGCCGGCGGCGCCGGCTGCTCGGGGTTTTCGCTGTCGTTCTTCACGGTGGCACCGGTCACTATAACCACTCGCAGCGGCGCGCAACTCGGAATCCCGGATTATGGCCCAATGGCCGAGGCCGAGTGCCGGGTGCTCTCGGGGGCGAGCGCGCACGGGGATTGTCGCAGCGCCGTGAGTGTGCCGCCGCTCGAGCGACGATCGAACGCCGGGGGCTCGGGGGCGGCCGTGAACCAGCTGTCAACCTCGGTGTCGAGCGTGAAGAACCGCGCGTGGGAGGAGAGCGGTCGGACCTGGCGCGTCGCGTCCCTCCCGTAGCCCGTGGATTCGAGCCAGAAGCAAAAGGTGTCGCTGGCGGGTGCATAGACGTGGTCGCGCCCCCCCTCCAGCAGGGCGCGCACGGATGCCACGCGCTGGTGGCGCTCGTCAAAGGCCTCGAGCAGGCGTTCGCCGCGCGGCAAGCGCAGCTCGATCGCAGCGCGCGCCGGGTCGCTGCCCGCCGCTTCGACGGCGGCCCAGAGCGCGCCGTCCACGGCGAGCCAGAGCCGCTCGCGCGTGAGGTTGATGACCCACACGCGCGGATGGTGCCAACCGTGAGCGACGACGGACAGGCCGAGCGCGAGCGCAACGATGAGAGACCATCCGATCCGGTAAACGAGCGGCGGCAGCCACAGCGCCTGCGAGCGCCGGCCCTCGCGCGCGATGCGCTCGGCGAGCTCGCGGCGTTCGATACAGGTGCCGAGCGGCCCGAGCCCGTACACGCGCGGCGCAGAGCCCCAGCCAGCGAGCGCGCGCGCGGAGCCGAGCCCCGCGATCGGCAATAGCGCGAGCGCGGCGGCGGCGAGCAGGTGCCAGCCGAGCCCGGCGCGCGGCTCGAGCAGGGGGAACGCGAGCGACGCGACGACGCCGAGGAGCACGGCGGTTGCACCGAAGGCGCGCGCTCGCGCGGCGTGCCTCGCGTGGTCGGCGAGGCACGTGCTACAATACGCGGGCTGAGCGCTGCGCTCGACCGCGGAACGCTCGGTCGCGGCAGACCCTGCGTGCTGCAACGATACGCCGCACGTCGCACACTCGGCGGGCCACTCGATCGCGGCGACCTCGGCAGGCGCCCAGCAAACACGTCGCGGCCAGAGCATGCGTTCTCGCGATCCTGCCCGGCCGGCCCAGAAATGCAATTCTTTCGATGACCGCGCGTCGGCGGTTGAGTCGGCGCGCCGGGAAAGGTACCGGACCTGTCACATGCCCGAGTTGAATGACGCACAGCGCGCGGCCGTGCTGCATGCCCAGGGGCCGCTGCTGGTGTTCGCCGGCGCGGGCAGCGGGAAGACGCGGGTCATCACGTATCGGATCGCGCGGCTCCTGGCGGAGGACAACGTGCCGCCCTATCGCATCCTCGCGGTCACGTTCACGAACAAGGCCGCCGGCGAGATGCGCGAGCGGCTCGACAAGCTGGCGAGCGGGCTCGCGAGCGACCTGTGGGTGGGCACCTTCCATTCGATCAGCGCGCGGCTCTTGCGGCGCTACGCGACGGAGGTGGGGCTGAGCCAGCGCTTCTCGATCTACGACGACTCGGATCAGAAGGCGCTCATCAACCGCGTGATCAAGAGCGCCGGCTTCGACGAGCGCGACTACACGCCCAAGCTGTGCCTGTCGCGCATCCACGCCAAGAAGCGCGAGGGCATCGGCCCCGGTGACATCGAGCCCTCGCCCGAGTTCGACTCCACCGTGATCGCCGTCTACGAGGGCTACGAGCGCGCGCTGCGCGCGGCCGACGCGGTCGATTTTGACGACCTGATCCTGCTCATGGTGCGCTTGCTCGAGTCGCGCCCGACGCCGGGCTCGCTCACCGGGCACGCGGGCGAAGAGCTGCGCAGGAAGTTCGACTACGTGCTGGTGGACGAGTTCCAGGACACGAACGCGATCCAGTACCGCTGGGTGCGCGGGTTCGCCGAGCGCACCAAGAACCTGTGCGTGGTCGGTGACGACGACCAGAGCATCTACGCCTGGCGCGGCGCCGACATCCGCAACATCCGGAACTTCGCGCACGATTTTCCGGGCGCGGAGGTGATCAAGCTCGAGCAGAACTACCGCTCCACGGGCAACATCGTGCGCGCCGCGCAGAGGCTGATCGAGGCCGCGAGCGATCGGGCCGAGAAGGTGCTGTGGACGGACGCGAAGGACGGCGACAAGATCGTGCTCGAGTCGCTGCGCGACGAGCGCGAAGAGGCGATGCTCGTCGCCCGCACGCTGAAGGACCGCATCCAGAAAGGGGTGCCGCCGCGCGAGCTCGCGGTGTTCTATCGCATCAACGCGCAGTCGCGCGTGATCGAAGAGGCGCTGCGGCAGAGCAACCTGCCCTACCAGATCGTGGGCGGCATGCGCTTCTTCGAGCGCGCCGAGGTCAAGAACCTGCTCTCGTACCTGCGCTTCCTCGACAACGCGAAGAGCGACGCCGACCTGGTGCGCATCTTCAACCTCCCCGCGCGCGGGCTCGGCAACAAGACGCTCGACCGCCTGCTGCTCAGCGCCACGGCGCAGGGCATCAGCGTGTTCGAGGCGATCGAGCAGAGCCTCGCCGACGGCGAAGCGAGCGGGGCGACGAAGAAGAAGCTCGAGGCCTTCTACGAGATGATGCAGGAGCTGCGCAAGGCCGCCGCGGCGCTGCACCCGAGCGAGCTGGCGGTGAAGGTGCTCGAGAAATCGGGCTATCAGAGCGCGCTGCGCGCCGAGAACACCGCGGAGGCCGACGCACGGCTCGAGAACCTGGCGGAGCTCGTGGGCTCGATCAAGGAGTATGAGATCGAGACGCTGCAGAACGGGCGCGAGCCGGCGCTGGCAGAGTACCTGGAGCGCGTGGCGCTGGTGAGCGACGCCGACACGGTGCAGGAGGGCGCCGCGGTGCTGCTCATGACGGTACACACCGCGAAGGGCCTCGAGTTCGACACGGTGCTGCTCACCGGCATGGAGGAGGAGACTTTCCCCTATCGCGGGCTCGAGTCGGAATCGAACGAGGAGCTCGAGGAAGAGCGCCGCCTCGCCTACGTGGCCATCACGCGCGCGCGGCGGCGGCTCTACATCAGCCACGTGGCGAGCCGCACGATCTTCGGGCAGACGCGCTACCTCGGGCCCAGCCGCTTCCTCGAGCAGCTGCCCGAAGAGGTGCTGGAGCGGCGCGGGCTGCCCGCGTGGGCCACGCGCGTGCACGCTGCCGCGTCGCGAGCGCGGCACTCCGACTACAGCGACGCCCCGAGCCCCGACGACGAGTGGGACCAGCGAGCCGTGACGGCGTCGCCTCCCCGCGTGCCGTACAACGCGGCGTTTGGGTCGGCGCGGCCGAACGCGGCCCGCTCGAGCGCGCCGTGGGCAGGCGGGGCGCGAGCGAACCAGAGTCGAGCGAACCAGAGTCGAGCGAACCAGGGCCGCTCGAGCCAGAGCGGTGCGAACGCGGATGGCGGAGACCACGATCGCGTGGTCGACTACGATGCATTCGATGACGTGCCATCGAGTGACGTGCCTGGCGACGACGCCCCTGCGGGGGCGCGCGGCGTGCCCGGGCGCGGCGGCGCGGTGCGAGGCCCGGCTCGCACTCTTTCGCGAGCGCCCTCCCCCGCGGTGTTTCCTGGGGGGCCGCCGCCGTTTCCAGGAGTGACGGCGTCCTCCGCGGGCTCGTCGGGCGCAGGGCCGCGCAGCCCCGGCTCGAAGCTGCCGGTGACGGGCGGGCTGCCGCGCGGCACCCGTGTGTTCCATCGGCGCTTCGGCAGCGGCATCGTCGAACAGACGGAGGGCCCCGACAAGGTGGTGGCCCGCTTCAAGGGCTTTGGGCCCAAGAAGGTCTTGCTGGAGTATCTGACGCTGAAGGAGTGACGCGCGGTGCGACCCGCGCGACGCGGGCAGCCGAGCGGCGAAAAGTGCCATGAACAAGCGCCTGGCTTTTTTGGAGAGCATGACCGCGAGCGGCAAGGCCGACGCCTTCGCCTGGTATGGGCTCGCCCTGGAGTATCGGCGCGAGCGGCGAATGGGCGACGCGCTCGCCACGTTCACGCAGCTGCGCGGCCTGCACGCCGATTATCTGCCGATGTACCTGATGGCAGGGCAGATCCTCACCGACGAGCAGCGGCTCGACGAGGCTCGCGAGTGGCTCGAGGCGGGCATCGCGCTCGCCCGGGCGCAGGGCAACACGCACGCGCTCGGCGAACTCGAGAGTGCCCTCGCTCTGTGCTGAGCTGTTTTTGAGACGAGCGCGCGGGAGTCGGGTGACTATTGGGCGTCGATGATTTTGAGCGCTCGCTTGACGAACTCGACCAGGCGCTCGGGCGTGAATGGTTTGGCGAGCAACATGTGACCGAGCTCGCTCGCGTCGAACAGCGGTGATTCAGAGAAGCCCGTGATGAAGATCAGCGGCGGCGGCGACGGGCGCTGGCTCACGCGCTCGGCCAGCTCACGCCCGCTCATCACGGGCATTTCCAGGTCCGTCAGGATCAGCCGCACGTCGAAGCCGGAGTCGAGCAGATCGAGCGCCTCTTGGCCGTTCGAGGCGCTCAGCGTGCGAAAGCCGGCGGCGCTCAGGATGCGCTGCGCCGTGTCGCGCACGGTGTCGATGTCTTCGACGATCAGGACGCGGTGATCGAAGAGCGACACTGGCGCGCTCGACGGCCGCACGGAGGCGCCGCTCTTGGCTGACGCGGCCATTCCGCTGCCCTGGCGTGGAAACCAGAGCGTGAAGCGCGTGCCCGTCGGCAGCTCGCTCACCGTGACCTGGCCGTCGTTCTGGCGGGCCATCCCGTAGACCGAGGCGAGCCCGAGCCCTGTGCCGCGGCCCTCGGGCTTGGTGGTGAAGTAGGGCTCGAAGATGCGGGGCAAGCGCGCGGCGTCGATGCCGCCCCCGTTGTCCTCGACGATCACGCAGGCATAGGCGCCCTCCGGCACGTCACCGGGTAGCGCGCGGCGCGGCGCGGAGAGCTCGACCCCCTCGAAGCGTACGGTGATGCGGCCGGAGCTGCCTCGCGTCTCCTCGATCGCGTCCGCGGCGTTCACGACCAGGTTGGTCAGCATGCGCTCGATGTGATGCGGATCGACCCTGCACCAGAGCGGCTCGACGCTGCGTTCGATGCGCAGCGTGGCGCGGCGCCCGACGGCGCGGTTGAGCAGGTCGTAGAAGCGGCGCACCACCTCCGCCAGCTCGATCGCCTCCGGGCTGAAGGGTTGCCGGCGAGCGAACGCGAGCAGCTGGCGCGTCAGATCGCGCGAGCGGCTGAGCGCGAGACGGCCCGACGCGACCAGATCGTCGCGGTCGGCACCGTCGCAGTCGGCCAGCATCGACAGGCTCTGGTCGAGCACCATGAGGTAGTTGTTGAAGTCGTGCGCGACGCCCGCCGCGAGTGTTCCGATCGCCTCCATCTTCGCGGCGTGCCGCAGCTGCTCTTCGAGCTGCACGCGCTCAGTGACGTCGACGGTGATGCCCACCACGCGCTCGACCCCGTCGGCGAGCCGCACTCGAGCCGCCTGGGCCTGCAAGTGGCGCACGCTTCCGTCGGGCTTGAGCACGCGCACGTCGAGGGGCTCGGGCGCGCGCTCGCGAGCGAGGCGCTGCCACCACCGGGCGTGCTTGTCGCTGTCGTCGGGGTGAACCTGCTCGAGGTGCCCCAAGCCGCCCGGGTCACCCGCGCCGAGCCTGGCGACGGCATCTTGGCCGTCGGAGGGCGCCGCGGGCGGCTCGATACGGAATACGAAGCTGCCGACGCCGGCGACGCGCTCGGCGGAGCTCTTGATGGCCTGGGCCTCCTCGAGCGCCAGCGCGCTCTGCTTGGCCTCGGTGATGTCTTGAACCGCGCCGATGATCTGCTGCACCCGACCGCCCTCGCCGTAGGGCTGCCCCGCCGCGCGGACGTAACGCACCTCCCGCGTGCTCTGGCTCACGATGCGGTATTCGGCGCCGCCCAACGCGCCGTCGCACGCTGCCTCCCAGGAGGCGCGCACCCGCTCACGGTCGTCGGGATGGACGGCCGCGAAGAAGGCATCGACGCTCGGGCGTACCGACGTCGAATCGTAGCCGAGGAGCCGGAACAGCTCCTCCGACCAATGGGGGGTGTCGTTGCCGCGCGTCCAGACGAACCCGCCGAGGTGGGCGAAACGCTCGACCTCGCCGAGCAGCGCTTCGCGCATGCCGTCATGGGTGTCGATCGCCGCGTTCCTCGCCACGCCAGCAATCGAACCACGCATACCGGGGCCAGATGGCGGTGTCTGCTGTTCCAAGCTTCCGATGCTCGTTTCCTCGTTCCGACGCGGCAAGAGGGTGAGCGGCACTGCCGAGTTGCAATGCCGAAGGGTCGACGACTCTCCTAACACGTCGGGCGGGTCGGCCGTCAACCTCACACGACCCTCGCGTGGTCTGCCGGAGCGAGGCGAGGGCTGGCTCGAAAGCCGCCGACCCGCGCGGCGGGCGGCGATGAGGCGAAACGTCAGTCGCCGCTGACGGCCTCGAGCTCTTCCGCGAGCAGAGGCGCCACGAGCGGTCGCGAGCCGAAGCTCTGGCGCAGCTCGGGGTCGCGAATCAGCTCGTGCAGGTCACGCGCGTACGCACCGGCGCGGCGGCGCAGCTCGCCCGCTTGCGGTGAACCCGCGGTTGACAGGGCCGAGCAGCACAACATGCGGGTCTCGAGCCCGTACTCCGAGCCTTGGATCGTCTCGATGGCGCCCATGGCGGTGGTCGCCAGCAGGATGCCGGTGTGCTGCTCGCCGATATCGACACGCGCGGCAGCCTCGATCGCCATCGCATAGAAATGGAACGCGACGTAGGCTTGCGCCTCGGCCACCTGTCGCGCGTCGAAGGCGTGCATCACCGCGCTGCCGGCGTCGCCGCGTTTCTTGGCGAGCAGCGCGCGCAAGATTTTCTCGTGCACCGAGTCATACGCGTTGCCGGTGGCGGCGCTGAGCGCGGCGGCGTCAGCGATGTGGGCCTCGGCTTGCTCGTACTCACCCGTCTCGACGAAGATCTCCGCGCTGGCCAGCAAGGTCGCCGCGCGGCCGTCCTGGTCGCCGTAGCGCTCGTGCGCGTCGCGCGCTCGCTGCATGTAGCTCTTGGCGCGCTCGACGTCGCCGAGCCGCCAGTAGCACTGGCCGATGTTGCTCAGCGTCTTCGCGATCTGGAAGCGACCGCCGATGCTGAGGTCGATGCGGATCGCCTCGAGCGCGAGCGCTATGGCATCCTCGAAGCGGCCGAGCACGAACATGGCCAGGGCGAGCGAGTTCTTGGCGCGCGCCTCGGGCCGACGGGCGCCGCCCTGGCGGAACACGGCGATCGCCTCCGCGTGCGCGTCTACAGCCTCCTGCACGCGCCCCACGCGCAAGAGCAGCGCCCCGCGCGTGCGAAGCACCTCGGCGCGCAGGCGCAGCGCGATGCCCGCGCGCCGCGCCGTCTCCAGCGCACGGTCGCAGGCGGCGAGCGCGCCCTGCATGTCGCCCAGGTCGCGCAGCATGTCGGCCATCAGCGCCTGCGCCTCGACCTCGAGCGGCGCGGAGCCGATCTGCCGCGCGGCTTGCTCGCCCTTCTGTGCCAGGGTCAGCCCGCGCGCGAGCCGCCCGGTGTCGAGGTCGAAGCGGGCGCTGCGGATCAGCGCGGTGGCACCCCAGGTGGGGTGCTTGTTCTGGCGCGCAAAGCGCCGCAGCTCGGTGAGGTGCGCGCGCCGCTCGTTCCAGCGGCCCTGGATGCGGCAGATGGCTTCCATCGCGTGCAGGGCGTTCATGCGCTCCACGTTGGACTCGGGCAGCACGGTCAGCGCGCGGTTGAAGTAGCGCGTGGCGAGCGGCAGCTGGTAGCTCTGCCAGGCGGCGTTGGCGGCCTCGAGGTAGAAGGTGCCGGCCTTCTCGCGATCGCCGCCGCGCGCGAAGTGGCGCGCGACGATGGCGGCGCCCAGGCCGCGCGCGATCGGCGCCTCGGCGATGCGCTCGCCGAGCGTGCAGTGCATCTGCTGCCGCTCGCTGTCGTCGAGCCCGAGGTACGCCACGTCCCGCGTGAGGGGATGGCGCAGGTCGACGGCGTCGACGCGCGCGTCACACAGGCCCCGCGCGCAGAGCCGCGCCACGGCCTCCTCTGCCTCGGGGTCGACGAGCGCGTCGAGCTCGCTCACGGCGAGCGGACCGCCCGCCACGGCCAGCCAGGCGATGATGCGATGCTCTTCGGGCGGCAGCTCGTTCAAGCGGTCGGCGATCAACTGTTCGAGCGTGGAGGGCAGCGACTGCGGCGTGCCGCCGGCGGCCCCTTCTACGCGTCGCAATCGCGCCTGGCCGTCGGTGCCTTCGGTGAACTCCACGCTGCCGCGCTCGAGCAGTGCGTCCACCATCTCGAGCAGAAAGAACGGGTTGCCGGCGGCGCGCGGCACGAGGTCTGCGCACACCTCGGCCACGCCGAGCGTGACGCCGAGGTGCTCCTGCACGAGCCGGAGCTGGTTGTCGTGGCTGAGACCGCCGAGCTCGATGGTGACGATGCCCTCGATCACCTGAGCCACGTGCTCGTCCGGCCGTGTGACGAGGACGGTCAAGATGGGCAGCGCGTCGACCCGGCGCGTGAGACCGCTCACGAGCTCGAGGCTCTGCACGTCAGCCCAGTGAATGCCGTCGAGCACCACCACGAGCGGGGCCTGCTGCGCGAGGCGCGTGAACGCTCGCCGGATACCGGTGGCGAGCAGGCGGCGATGACGGGCGACGTCGGCTTCATCGTCGGCGCGCGCCAGCCGCCCCGTGGCGAGCTCGCTCATGTAGGCGATGATCTCGGCGCGGTTCGTGCCCTCGAGCGCGTCGCCGAGCGCGTGCTCGACCAGCGCGATCGCCTCCTCCAGGGGCTGATCGAGCCGCGTTCCCGTGAGCTCTCGCAGCCACTGGCCAGCGTTCGAGAACGGCAGCTCGCGACGCGCCGGCGAGCACTCGACGCGCAGCACGCGCGCGTCGGGCGGTAACTCTGCCAGGAAGGCGTTGGCGAGCGCGGTCTTGCCGATGCCCATCTCTCCCGTGATCACGCGCGACACGACCTGGCCCTGGCCCTCGCCCTGGCTGACGCACTGGTGATAGGCGGCGTGCAGGTCGGCGAGCTCGGCGTCGCGCCCGATCAGCTCGCGCAGGGCGAGCGCGTGCTGCTGCTGCTTCTCTTCGCGCGTGAGCGGGCGGCGCAGCGCATAGGTGTGCATATTGCGCGGCAGGCGCGACCACTCGGGCACCTCGAACTCGACGCTCGGGACGTCACCCCAGACGAAGTCGCGCCGCACCAGGCGGTAGAGTCCGCCAGCGACCCACGTCTGCCGCGGCGGAGCCTTCTCGGCGAGCAGCCCGGCGAGCCGCGTGCCGGGGCCCTGCAGCGTGTGCCGGATCAGATGGCCGGCGTCATCGCGCTGCCCGGCGGCGATGCCCCGCACGATGCCGACGCTCGCCTGCAGATGAACCGGCAAGCCGTCGCAGGCGCCCTGGATGGCCTCGTGCACGTCGACCGCCAGCCAGGCGGCGTTGGCCGCGGCGCCCGAAGGGTTCGCCATCAGACCGATCACGGCCTGCGCCGTCTCGTGCGTCTGGGGATGGCCGTCGGCGCGGTTCCACGTCCAGGTGCTGCCGCGCTTGAACGCGATCTCGCCCAGCGTCGCTCGCAGGCGCTCGACCAGGCGGGCCGTGCGCGCCGAGCCGAGGGCGTCGCGCAAGGCGTCGAGCTGGTGCAGGCGCAGCGCCACGATCGCCACGTGCCGCACCTCGCGCCCCGCGCGATCGCGCAGCCGTTGGCGCCCGAGCGAGCGGCTCGTGCCGCCCGCCGAGGGCTCTTCCGAGGCCGCATCGCCGGTGGAGGAGGCGTCCTGCGGGCGCACCTTCTCGGGGGCGCCGAGGCCCTCGGCGTCGAGCGGCGCCGGCTCGCGCGGGATGAAGCGCTCGATGACGTCGCCGACGACGTCGGAGTCGACCAGCACCTGCTTCTCGAGCAGCACGCGCGTGATGGCACTCGCGAAGTCGCGCGCCGTCTGGAAGCGATTGTCGGGGTCGCGCGACAGCGCGCGCATCGCGATGGCCTCGAGCTCGGGCGGCACGCCGCGCGCGTGCAGGCTGGGAGCCTCGATCGCGCCCGCGCGCACGACCTCGAGCAGCTCCTTGCCCTCCTCGCGCACGTACAGCTGCCGCCCGCTCAGGAGCTCGTGCAGGATGATGCCGAGCGAAAAAATGTCCGAGCGCCGATCGACCTTTTCGGCGCGCGCCTGCTCCGGCGACATGTAGCCGAGCTTGCCCTTCAGCACCCCCTGCTCTTCGCGAAAGACGTTGGCGCTGGCGATGCCGAAATCGGCCACCTTCACCGCGCCGTCGAAGCTGAGCAAGATGTTCTGCGGCGACACGTCGCGGTGCACGATCTCGAGCGGCTGGCCCCGATCGTCGGTGCGCTCGTGGGCATAATGCAGCCCGCGAGCGACCTCGCTCACGACGTAGGCGGCGACGTAGGGCGGCAGCCGCTCGTCGCTCTTGCGGGCCTTGCGCATGACCTTACCTAGGTCGGGCCCCTCGACGTATTCCATGCTGAGCAGCTGCCCCGCCTCGCCGGCATCCTGAAAATCGTACACCTGCACGATGTTCGGGTGATTCAGGCGGGTAGCGAGCCGCGCCTCTTCGGCGAACATGGCGCGGAAGCTGTCGGACGAGACGTGCTGAGGCAAAATGCGCTTGACGACCAGCAGCTTGTAAGTGGCTTCGGCACCTCGGCGTTTGGCGAGGAAAACCTCCGCCATGCCGCCTGCGCCGAGGCGCCGCACCAGCTCGAAATCAGCGAGATGTCGCGGAATGCTGGCGGAGGAGTCGTTCATGCTGGCAGCCGTCCCATCGGGCCCACTATTTCATTCCCTGAATTCGTACCGGGTTCGCCGCACCCCCGCTGCGCGGGTGAGGGGCGCGTCGACCGAGTCACGACGCGCTTCCGGCGCGGACGGGCCCGATGGGCATCTCTGCATTCGCTACTCCGTCTACATCGAGAACTAGCCGGGCCTGACCACTCTGGCACAGATTCGGTCGATGAGAGCAGATTGTGGCGGGCTGCCGGTAGCTGCGGCCGACGACGCTCGCTCACGATTTCCTCTTCTCAGCATACTCTCAGCCGCGGCGCGAGTGGGAGCGAGTCGCCGGCGCGACGCAGCGCCGGGCGGCGGGGGCACGAGCGTTGCCCGGGGCCCCCGCGTGGTCGCTGGCGCGGGGTGTACGCCGGGCCCCTCTGGCGTCGGGACCCCGCCGCGGCCTCGGCCAAGTCGCCGAGTTCGCCCCCACGGCGATGCCGATCGACATCGCGCGGCGCTGGTACTAAAAACTCGCGTGAACATCCGGTCGTCGATGTCCGTCTGGATGTCGATGTCCGTCTGGATGACGTCTGTCTGGATGACACTGAGCGGACCAGGCTATTAATGACAGGCTGTTGGAAGATGAGCCTGGGCGCGGAGCACCGAATGCGATCGTTGTTGTCACTGTTCATCGTCGTGGGAGCCTGTCACCTCGGGTGCGCTGCACGCACTGCAACACCCGTACAGAGCGCGGCCAACCCGGAGGCGACGCCGATCGAATCGGTCGACGTGAACGACGAGGCCTTCGCCCCGTCGCTGCTTTCGGTGCTTCAGAGCGAGGCTCCGAGCCCGCGGCGGCTGGGGCTGCTCGTCGGGGTGGTCCAGCGTCAGCTCGATCGCGCCACGAAGTACTTCGAGGCGGGCCACGAGGAGATGGGGCTCGCCGCGCTGCGCGGAGCTCTCTACATCGTCCGCGCTGGCGAGCTCCGAACTGAGATGCTGGCCGGCCGAAGCGTTGCACTGAGCTACGCTGCGGGCGCGTTCGCGCGGCTCGGCAACGAAGGACAAGCCGACGC
>Ga0247763_1001015_pt1 | contig 16709 bp, 22 predicted proteins | sample UWRJL141409B4_FD_179926 | JGI IMG/M metagenome (GOLD analysis project Ga0247763, IMG submission 179926) | Plant litter microbial communities from Arlington Agricultural Research Station in Wisconsin, United States - UWRJ-L141-409B-4 | ecosystem: Environmental > Terrestrial > Plant litter >...
CCCGAGAACAGTAAAGTTAACCCGCAAACATCACCACCACGACACACACAAACAAACAAAAAAAGAAATAAAAATATTCGCAGTGTGAAGGTTATTGAGATACATTGAGCACATTTGAGAATGTATTCACCCGGATCCTATCAGTAGTGTGAGCTCTAGCCCCCCCTTGGCAGCTTGGCATGTTCGCAGCTTGGCGTGTTCGCAACTTGGCATGTTGGTGGGAACTGTGGGAAAAATGTGGAAAATCTCGTAACCTTCTGGTTAACCCCGGTACCTACCCGGTTCCACTCAGGTACTCACTTCCCCCTCACTCTCTCACTCACCCGCCAAGACATGCCAGGCCAGGCTACGCCATGGGCCGCAGTATGTATGTTGCTATCATATGTGGGGGGGACTGGACTGGACTGGACAGGACAGGGGTCGTCCAGTCAGGTCGAGTTGGGAATGCCAAGGTACCTAATGTGATTCGTGTTAGGTTAGGCGCATGGGGTTTGTTTGAGCTTTTGAGACTTGGTCACTTGGAAGGCGCGTGGGACTGGATTGACGGTTCGTTATCGTTACAGTACAGCACCATGCGAAGAAAAGGGACTGGATGAGTGCACGGAGAGAAGAGTGGGGAATCTACTGTTGGCATTTTTGAATGTTGTATTTCACTTACCACAGCTTTGCACGTCTTGACTGGATCTAACGGATGATTTCTTCCCGTGATGTTGTTGCTTCACAGTTCTCTAGGGATCGGGTATTATAGTTACTTATAAAATGCCAGTGGCGCCACAGGTACAAAGGTAGTATGCTCTGTTTGCTCAATAGTTTAACCTAAAGAGATTATTCGCGTGATACTTGCGGGTTAACTGCCCCTTAACCTAGATATCTAAAAGTTAGCTGCCGGTGCATCTCTAATATTGAGAAGGACTAGAGAAGGAGATTTTAATTATTTTTGTAACAAAGTTCAAGTGCTGGACATAAGACTTGGATGCTTCAAATTTGGGGACTTACCCTAATGTTTTTCGCTGCGTGCATCAAAAATAAGTCCTCACTTTTTTAGACACTGTAAAAGCACCTCCTCAGCGACCGTCAAGTTCTGCGTTGAATAATATTTCAGGGTACTGTTTCTCTTATCAGTTCCAAAAAGTCCAAGCAACCTCATCTCACAACTCGGCCAACTGTACGCCGAAACAGTTCCACCCTTCAACCGGATTCCAATTTCCCCGACAAGCCTAAACTCGCCCGATTTACCTTGACACCACCACATATGGCTCGGGACTGGCCGCCCTGGTGCGCGGTGCGTGGTGCGCGATGCGCGCGGTCATCTGCAGCCATCAATACACAGTGACAATAGACCCCCTGAAACATGAACAGCACAGCACACTATCGCCACTGCACCCAATGAGGCAAGAGGCCAGACCAGCGGGGCAGCAGGCAGATTGGAGTCATGGGGCAGATCCGGCACTCGAACAGGCCAATCATCTCAGCTTTGCATGAGCAGGCTCCGGGCTTAGACCCGACGCGAAGCAGCATGCAGCAGCTTGCAGCGACTTGCAGCGACATGCAGCGGCCGGTGCTGCAGGTGTTGCCCGTCGCATGAGAGAAAGTGAAGGGAGAACATACAAGCCGGGCACCAGTCTACAAGTCTTAAAATGGGATTTGGGAAAAAGTCAGCTGAAATGCGGGATGCAGGATGCAGAAATCGGGTGTCATGGCGGCCCAACGTTAACAGGTGGTGTGATTTTGCTAGAGAGTTGAGATGTTGATGTTTATGCTTGCATGCTTGAAAATGTTCCGTGAAAAAAAAAAAAAAAAAAGAAAAGAAAATAAGAAAAGAAAAGAAAAGAAAAGAAAAGAAAAAAGAGAACAGAAAACGAGGATAGGGCGAGAGATAACTGGACTCTTCGCAAGTCAACGCAATAAAAAATAAAAAAAAGGCTGCAAATAGAGAACTTGCAGAGAACCTGCAGAGAACAAATGGCAACCAAGAGACTGGAAGGAGGTGCCAAACCTGCCAGGCGGGTCGCAGCGGGCGTCCGCATTGCGACCTAACCAGATGGTGTCGACCTCATTGGACAATCCGGAGCCGCCAAGCAATGTGACTACCTACATGTACGGAGCCTTCCGAGATACCTATCTGGTGGTTTTGGGTGTTCCCCATCAAAGATAAAATCCAGCAGGCTTTCCCTCTGCTTGTCTCCTGCTTGAGACTCCTCTCAGCTCTCTTCTCTCTCTTCATTTCTCAGTCTATCTCTCAGTATAGTTTGTATATCGGTCAGAGTTGTTCCTCACACATCATCGCATCGGGTTGCATTCTTACTTCGTAAAAGGACTCCGCTCATCCAACGCAAACGGGCCACACTAGCAAGCACTTACAACCGTACCCCCCCATCCAAGATGACACCACCCCGCGAATACGACCGGGACCGAGACCGGGACAGGGACAGGGAGAGGGATTACCGTGACGCCGAAAACACCCATGCCCATGCTCACGCCCATTCCCATACCCACGGTCACCACCACGATCACCACTCTCGTGATCACCCCCGCGACCGTGATCGGAGTCCTGTCCGTCGACATCCCATCATCATTGATCACAGCCGTGATGTGGCGGGGCTTGGTCTCGGTAATTCTGGTGAGTTGCTCCCTTTTCTGAACTTGTATCCATCCTTCCATCCAGTCCGTCCATCCAATCCCCGGTCCAACCCATCCATCTACATGTAGTCCATCTCCAACCCGGCCAGCCCGGCTCCAGTCAACCAACCAACAAATCATCCCCTTAACCATCTAACCCAACACATCACCCAAACAGAACAGAACAGATCAGATCACTAACACGCCAGTTTTGTTCCAGAACGAATAACGAACCTCGCCTCTCGCCTTCTTCCACACCTCCTCTCCAGCTCATCCCGTCCTGCGAAACTAGTTTTAAACTTCGGACATTTATCCGTTGACACTGACCCTCCTTCTTCTTCCTCTATATTCGATTCCTATGGATCTACCCCTCGAAGTGGTGGCGGTGGTGCAGGTTTGGAGAATTACATCTTTTACAACGCCCCTGGATCGACCATGGCTTTTGGCAGCAGCTCCTCCTCCCCCGGTATATGCACTAGTTCCGGATGTTATATCGTTGGTGATGGTCATGGTAATGGAGAGCAGGTCTACCGAGACAGGGATACCGGAGAGAGATATATCCCTGTCATCTCCTCGAGCTCGGCCTCGGTCCTGGGACAGGGACATGGAAGGCGAGGGATGCGAGGCGACACGGTGGTGGTTTCGGAAAGTCTGATCTCAGGCCATGGACATTGTAAGGCCTGTGACCATGATCGTGATCGTGATCGCGACCGACGGAGGTACGGCAATGTGTACAGCGAGCGGGTGATGAGTCCGCATTACTACACCGTGACAGAAGGGGATGAACGGAATCATGTCCACTCGGGAAGGGGGACTAGATCCTATTCGTATGGGACCGGTGGGCAGAGGAGGTATGAACGGGCATACTATGGGAGAGGAACGGGGTCGCATCTCGATGGGATTTATTATGTGCATTGATGTTTGCCGGGACAATTCCACCCCTAACAACTTATTAGCGCGGGATTGATAGATGGCCAGAGGGAATTTTCGCAAATTCGAGATAGCTTAGGAAATATTCGAGAGTCGTCAAGCGAAAATGTGAAGTCTCCAGTTCTGATGTTTGATGCCTTGAGTTTTCAGGGGTTGGATTGGAGTTGCAGGTCTGTCATGATATCAACAATGTCTCGTAATAATCCCAAAATGCCGCCCGCCACATCGTCCCCATCATCTCGACCGATACTCCAGCAAGTTGTCAAAATCTTCATCAGTTAGGTCCCTCACGTTTCGTCGGTCACCCGGTGCAAGCTTCGCTCTGATCCGACCCGCCGCCACCTTGAACGCTACGCTTGCCTTCATCGTCTCACCCAGTGTGTCGAGCAGCTTCGCCTTGACCCATGTTGTGCGAGCCAGCTCGGGTTGAAAAAGATCAGCATTGAGCGTCCAGCATTCGAGGGCAGCATTCAACATGACTCTGTATAACCATCAGCTAGTGTTTTCTAAGATTTATTGGTCAACCTACATGGCTTCCTCGTGGCGTTCCAACCTGATGAGATGCAAGGCGTACTTGTGACGCAGGTCGGCTGCTTGATACGATCGAATACCCATCGACTCGATGAAAAAGTGCAGGGCCTTTTTGTGGTATTCGTACGACTCATCAAATCTTCCTTGCGTGTTCCGAAGGTTCCCTAATGCCTGAAAGAAACGCGCAATCCTGTTCAGTATCAGCATCATATCTATCTCTTTCTCTCCTCTTCAAGACTGATCTCACCGTAGAGTTACAGGGCTGCCGCTTGCCTCCCAGAGCTTGACACAGTCCAACAAACCCTTTTCTGCCTTCTCCAGGTCTCCCTGAAGCATCAGGGCCATAGCATAGTTGGCGTCCCGGGACACTAGACTCGTCACTCCGATTGTCTTTCTTATTTCCATCTCCCGCTCAAAGGCTGCGATAGATTCGTCCAACTGGCCAGCTTGAGCGAGGGCAAGCCCCATCTCCGTGTAGGCATTCCCAAGTCGCACATCCACATAGCCAGGGCCGATGCTGTCAAATATTGACTTTTGTATCGTCAGGTAAGCCTCTTTGTGGTCGCGCGCGAGCTCCGGTTCGTTGGTGTCGGTATAAATCAGACCGAGACAAAAGCGAATGCTGCAGAGTACACTGCCACTGTCATCTCCTGGTAGAGATTCACAGATGCTCTGCGACAGCTCAAAGAAACCATCAAACCCGCGAAACCGGCCCTTTTCATGCTGATACCAAGCTGCATCTGTCATCAAGGCAGCAAACCGGATTTTAGCACTATCGCTGCATTCGCACACTTGCGGCCACATTCGCTTGAGACGGAGGACGTGGGGATACAGTGTACACATAGGGGGTATCGCGACATTGAGTAGCGTGTGTCGGCTGCTTCGTGCTGCAGAAATATCGACGGCTTGGTCGGCGGAGGCATCGCCTGCGGCCAAGCACGCCACAGGAGATGGATCATAATCTCGAAGATGGAAATCATCTCTTGATCATTCAAACTTGACCTGATGGCGTCTTGCACCAGCCGACGGACGGAGATCTGGTAATCTGAAAGTGGTGTTTTTCTCTTATCTTGTCGTATGAGAGATGATTGTGACAGCTCAGCACGCGCCTCGTTGAACTTGGGTCTGGTGAATGAGGATCCAAACATCTGAGCTGCCCCATCGAACAGAATGCTCTCCTGGATGGCATTAGGATCCATGAACAGCATCAACTTCATGAGTCCCTTGGCCTCTGGTGAGAGCTTGTCAAAAGCCCAGACCGTCGCGACACTGTGCTTGTACGCCCTTGCGCTCGTATCGTACTTGGTGCCGTACAAGGCCATGCGGTGTTCATCTTCTTCGTAGATGGACTGCCGACCAAGGAAAACCTGGCCGGGATCGCTCATTTTGGCCTCCAGCATGACGCAGGGCAGGTTCAGTGTCGGCGGTTTGTTAGGGGTCCCGTCATCGTCATGAAGTGAGGAGAGAATCTCAAATCCTAGATCACTTGAGCCGGCCACCGATTTTCCGCTCCAGTCGGGAAGACTCTGCGACGACTCTTGCGCCTCCAGTCGTCTGGGAATACTTTGAAGAGTCATTTTTGGAGATGCACCCCAGTCGCCGAGTTTGACTGTCCGATGCCGCGGATGAGGATGATGCTGGAAATGACGCTGAAACAGCGACTTTCGGACCCAGGTCAACCCAACTTGACCGAAGGAGCGGCTAATGGCCCGACCGGACGGGGGTTGAGGAGTGATCCGGAACTAAACTCAATCGGAAGGGCCGCCGTGTTCTGGTATTATCACCACACTTTTAGAGATCAGGATTCAGGAGTCGAGTCGGATTGGGGAGAGCTGGGGTTTTCAGTGCGAGAAGATTGCCTGGACTCCTCGGACGCACCTCCTCTCTTTCCCAGCAAGTTACAGGCGTGTGCACTGTGGTCGCAGCGGTTCGCAAGCCAATAGCACGTGCAGCTGAAAGCATGGTTGGGTGGACCAATGACACGCCTCCTGTCCCGCACTGGGAAGTAGGCCATGTTTCGCAGCAAAAAAAAAAAAAACAGACGTCGCTTCACCGCTGCGCTTCTTGCTTGTCAAACCACACAGCCCGGTAACCCATCATGTCCGCGAATACTGGACAACCAGCGGGCGACCCAGCAAGTAACATAGCGGGGCAAGCAGACGCGGGGTTAGTAGTGGTTGATCACAGTGAAAATGGGACCCGCAGCCGCTGCCACCTGACTCCAGACCCCAGCGCGGTCGAAAAATGTGTAGGTTTTCCACCCAAGCTCGCATACCACCAACTAGATCACGAACCACGTGCGCACAGTGACCTCAACCGAATACAAACAGGCAATTTATGCCCATTCCCATCGGTATACTCCGTCATCCTCCTTTCCGGGTCGCAATTACGAGGCCCTCGCCAATTGGCTCCTCCGCTCGGCTGCCGCCTCCCCCTAGATCTCAGCCAAGAGAGGAGACGGTCACAAGCTCATCTACATCCACCAGCTCGGCGACGCAAGACCGGATATTAGTGTCCGCGTCGTCACGGATGCAGATGCTGACAGCGGCGGCGCTATACTATTCCCACCTCGACCAGAAGACAATCACCGGCGAGGCGGGCAAGTATTGTTTTTCTGCGGCTTCCCGTCGCCCACTTGGGTTGCTGAGCTGGGAAGTCGATATCGCATCGACCCCGAGTTCTTTCAGCGTCACTTGGATTTTCTCAGCGTCACGGTCCATGGCAGCTCCTTTGACTCTCCGTCGCTTCCCAACACCAGCAACAATATCATCCACATACCAGTGAACACCATCCTGCGAGGTATCATGTCGGTTTCCACTATCAATCTGTATGACAGTTCTGTCCGCCACCGAGCGGTAGTCAAGGAACAGCTCGCCAAATACAGGCGAGGTCTGCAAAGCGTGGCTGCCTGTGGTGATTCCATTGTGCGAGAGTACTCGATTTTGAGCAGCCGGTACTCAGTCATTGAACAACGCATCTCGGTCTGCGTTGCTGAAGATGGTGATGGATGGGCTGGTAAGTTTTTCTTAGTTTCTCATCACTTTGTACTTGTACACTGACCACATAATCAAGCATTCGTGTGCATGGATAACGGTCGTGATCTTGACAAATCCCCGACCGGTCCTTGGAATGAAGGTCTGGTCGGAAAGCCAGGTCTTAAAATAACGTCACTGCCGGTGGTCCAACATCATCCCAAGATGACGTGGAGAAAACTCGGCGAAGTCGGTGCCATGTTCCGTCCCTCGCTCAATTCTATCACGGAACCCCCCGGGATACCACAGTCGATATTGACCCTCCCTCCGGATTACCAATCTCTGCTTTCCGCAGTAGATCTTGCCAAACGAGCCCAGTCTGATCCACTGTATGGTTTGATTCCCCTATTCGCTCATTCGGCATTTTCCGAAGTAGCCTTTTTGAACCTCGTCCACGAGCTATTAGACAAACTAACGGAACCGCAACCGCTGGGGACTTTTAACAACGAAACTTTTGAGAGTCTGCTCCATCTCGAGATCATCCTCGAGCGGCATGCCGATCAGATCCGCCAATCTATCCGATCCATTCAGGTTTTGAGCGAAAGGAGCGAGTATTCTTCTTCTCAAAGCAAATCCATTTCCTTTGGCCACAACTCATTTTCTGCCATCGGCACCCTCCAAGACCACGAACACCTCCGCGACCGATGTCACCAACTCCTCTCCCGAATCCAATCCGCCAAAAATTCCGAGATGAACCGCGCCATGATTCTAGAATCACGCCGAGCGATGGAGCAATCAGAGCGGATGAAGAAACTGACCATCCTCGCGACCTATTTCATCCCCCTAACGTTTACTGCCTCGCTATTTGGAATGAATTTCGACGTGCTCGGCCAGAGTGAGCTTCCTGTGTGGTGGTATTTAGTTTTGGCGGTACCGTTTACATTTTTAACGCATGTGATTTACTCTTCGGACTTGCAGGCGCTGTTGAGAGAGACTAGGGTAAAGATATTAGAGCTGGGGAGGCGAAAGGGGGAGTAATTTTATATTTTTTTTTTTTTAGAGTTTGGGTTAGGTCTGGTTATGTTGACTAAGAGTCTGAGGTTGTGAACAAGTCTCGGTGCTAACAGGCATTTTTTCTATAATTCAACCCCTGAAATATTGTTGGTCTAGTCTGGGACGCGATGGGGACTTGTTTTTGGCTTTTTAAAGGCCTTGGAAGGATCTTTAAGGGCCGGGCTTAAATTTGAAGCGACTCAAGTTTTTAATGTTGAGGTCTCGAGTACCCTTCAACATGAAGCTATCGATGACAGCAAAAAATTCAACAAATCCAAGTCCTGAAATATTATTCATCTGGGATATAATAGGTGCTGGGAAGGGACTTATTTTAGATTTGCAAAACTTTTGGAAAGCGGTATTTAATACTAAGCTTAGTTAAAATGTAAATCCTCAAGTTTGGCATGTCAAGGTATCAAGTCCTTATCAAGCTATAAGTGACAGCAAATTCAACAATCCAAACCCCCCAAGAACTTTCTTTATCTGAGACATAATACCTATGTACCAGGAACGGATTCAATTTGATTTTTTTTTTAAACACCTCGAAAACGAAAACGGACCTTAAGCGTCGGTGCTGGCTTTAATTTTAAGACTTCAAGTTTTCTTTAACATCAAGGTCAAAAGTGACAACTATCCTCATCAAGCTCTAAGTAACAGTAGAATCGACTATCCAACCCCCCAAGATCTTTCTCATCTGGGCCGTAATACGTACTGGGAAGGGACTTGATTTAATTCCAAAGACTTCGGAAACGGACTTTAGGCGTAGGCGCTGGGTTTAAATTTAGAAGCCTCAAGTTTTGAACGTCGACATCCAGCCTAGAATTCAATGTTTGCTCGGAGCTCTACGGAACACGTGGGGTATCTACGTAATCATCTTAGAGAAGGCTGGCGAACACCTCTGTCTTGGAAAAGGCCGGCGAACGACCAATGGTCTACGTCGGATCCATGCCCGGCCCGGACAGTAGGCTCGGTTTGATCAGCCGCATACGTTGCTATAATGGCTTTCAACAATATCTAACCTCCATGCCAAAAGATGGGTCGAGCTGCACTCAACAGGGGATACGACATCACACGTCGTGGAGTTCTCTGATGGTCCAAGTGTCAGACGGGAAAGTTTCGGCCTTTCGCAGCTGTTTTTGGGGCCTTTTCAAACCCGTGCCACGGATCCGAACCGTTACCCAACAGCCTGCCACCCCATATTGACGGCGTAACCTTCGGATTTCGACGGCCCAACAACTCGCTGTGAGGGGTTACAAGCAGGGAAAACACGCGTCGTGGAAATCTTTCACACGTTAGATCCTCAAACTGAGCCATTATTTGACCGCTTGCTAGCTGTCTTCCAGATTTCTTACTACCTAGGCACCCAACAAAAACTAATTGACAATTTTCCCCAGCCTCGTGAACTCCTCTTCAAACTCCCACACTTCGATGCCAGCTCAGAAGGGACAATACTGGATGCTGAAATGATAGCGCAAGAGACGTCTTGACACCCGACCGTCTCGGCCTCGACCTGGACGGCTACTGTCTGGTTGGCAACCGCCATGTGTCTCTTCCAGGCACCTAGCACATTTGGTGCAATGTCCAGGTGGATTTCTCCCAGTCCCAATCGTTCAGCGCCAGCGCATTGCAATGACCTTGGCGCCGGCCACTACTTTCAAGATTGGTCCCAGTCGATATCGCCGGCGAGGGCGGGGGTCGGCTGATAGGTGCTTGTAAAGGCGGTAGTAGTGACTGGGGCAGTTAAGTTACAGGTGCATGCCGGGGCCATGACTGTGGTCGGGGAGGGAGGGACCCGGAAATTCTGTCTGCCAGCACCGAGCTGCTAGGTTGGCGGTGTCGGGGAGGGGGTCGGCTCGTCGGTCGAGGTCGGGTCAATGAGATAACGGTAAAGCAGGAAGGCGGGGAGATTCGGTTGTGTCAACTGGAAGAATAGCGCAGCCTATATCAGTCGTGCAAACAACACAATCATATTAGTACATGTACGTGGGTACCTAGCTTGCTAGGGTCTACGTCACGTACAAGCTTCTTCAGCCTCGCAGCCGTAGCAAACCCCCTTCTCACAGGGTCGCCGATGAGAGGAGAGAGGATGGTGCCGCCGAGTCGAGTGGCGAGGGAATGGTGCTGCTGCTGCAGGCGACGGCGGCAGTGACGGCTTGGATTGATGAGTATGGGGATGGGGGATGAGGGACGTCTGCAGTCGAGGTTGCGGTTTGTGTAAAGTTGATTGTGTAGGAAAGATCAACGAAAGAAACCGAAGCCGATAGATGGATGCAAAGGCGTTGGGCTTCCTGTTCAGTCGAAGAAGAGAAATTGTTGACAAGAGAAGACTGGAAAAGAAGAGAAGACTTGATGAGGAGAGAAGATGAGAAGAGAAGAGAAGAGGGAGAAGACTGGGAGAGAGGAGAGAAACAAGATTAAATAACCGAGCGAGGTTGGAATGAGTGTTCCGCCACTGCCGTGACGGCTGGTTCCATGCATCTGTCGTTGAGGAAAGGACCATTTTGTCGCTTGCTAGATTCGGACTCTCAGTCTGCATGTCCAGTCGCTACCGTTGACGGTCGGGCTGATTCGACCCAACAGTCCTTGCATGTATGTGAGGAAAGAACTATTTTGTCGCTTTCTGAACTGGAAAGTATCCCTGGATAGCCATACTGCAGTGAGGGACATGGAAGGAAATCGCCGCTGTATCCAGTCTCTCTGCCGCCAAGTCTACCTAGTCTGGAAACAGCGCAGTCCAGTCGCAGATCCCTTGGCATGCTATCGACACTGGACTCCACAGAAGCTGCAACCCTTTGCTTACGATGCGGTGCTGGGCTTTGCTGGAGTACATGTAATGGACTGTTTTTTCCTCTTACCTTGCTGTCTCCTGCCAGTCCAGTTGACATATCCAATCGACACATCACATGTCACATGTGAACATTACATTCATCACACCGCGCTGTCTGTCTGTCGTAAAGCAAATGCTTGTGATAAGAGAGTCTAATCGCTAAGCTAATCACAAATCATCAGCAAAGTCTGCCTTAATAGCTCAGTGGTAGTAGCGTTGCACTTGTAAAGATGTTCCGTCATCTTGATATGCAAAGGTCCTAGGTTCAATCCCTGGTTGAGGCAATTTTTTTTATGTCCACTTTCTTTTTTGATTTTGGGACTAGGTACTCATGCAGTAGAGTGGATCCTTTGTTGGCCCCCCCCCTTCCTCTCCTTTGATGCGGGGTACTAAGATGACGTATGTCTTGCTTGACTGGACTGGAGTGCGACGGCCCTAATATCCTGGGCTTCAGCTCTGTGATCTAGCCGGTCGGTTTTTATAATGCGGCTTAGGGCGGTTGGTTCAATGTGATAGATAGTATACGTCTAAGTCGAAACACTAGGTTTATTTGGGTTATGACACCAGACCTAGGTGAGAATTCAGTCCGGGTCAAATAGTACCAATTCAACGGGCAAGGGATTTGGTACATTACAATCATGTCACGTCCCGCATCCTTAAGAATTTTCGTTCCGCTGTTATTCCAACGCCACCACCCTATGTCCCCTTCGTTTCCAGCTCAGAATCTGGCTCCCCATCACCCCCATCTGTCGTTTTCCTTTTCTTGGCACTCTGCTCGTCCCCGTCGCTGCTATGGCTATCGCCTCGTTTCCTGTTCATACTTTCGGCCTCCTCTTCCCCCCCCCTCCTCCTGTTGCTGCTGCTGAACGCCCTCTTCACTTTGACGCGCTGTGTCGTCAGCGTCGTTGCTTGACTCTTCATCGATTTCTTGTTCAGCAGCCCTCGATCCTTGCTTGTTGCTGCTGTGCACCAAGTCCCAAAGTTCATACAAGGATAGCCCTATTGACTTTACAAGTCTCCGAGCTCGGTGCCTTGCAGTGTTGGCTGTATCCCCACCCTCCTGGTTACCGGATGGACCGCTCTCTTCATGTTGTGGCGGCGGCGGTGGTGGTAGTGGTGGTGGATCTTCTTCCCAGACCTCTGCCCAGGGGTCCATACGCCTCTGGGCCGCTCGCGGTATGGACGATGAAGGGCTCGGCTTTCAAGATATAAGGGTGCTCTATGAGCTTCCAGAGATTCGCTCCTCCCTCAGCGTCGGTGATATAGTTTTGTAGCACAGGCCTTGACTCCGCTTGGGCAGCTGTAGGTGGCGGTGATGGTTGTGATCTGATCGGACTCGTCTCTGTATCTCCTCCGTCTGCAATATAACCGAGACTATCTTCTACTTCTGCAAATAATGGTGGGTTGTTCTTTTTCCTCCCACTGTTCCATATCATCGATAAACCTGGCTATCACATCCAAGTTGACCCTTCCATGGTGCAATTTGCCATTTCCTTGCCATCAGCCCCCAACCCCGCCCGGATTCGAATGTAAAAATTTTTGGAACCGATCAGTTCCTCCACGTCCATCATGGCGACGAAGCAGAGAACATGATAAAAGTGTGTGGTGCGCCAGTGAGATGGTGATAGGTCATCCTCTCCACGCACACTGTTGACGCGAATGCGGAAACGGTCGTGGATCTCAGCGCACTGCTTGCTATAATAACCGTCGTCGCGGGGATGCACGCAGTAGAAGCAGTCTTGGCCAGCGCGGCACGTGGATCGGGACGACACTGATACCTCGAGCACGACAGACATGTCGTCATGAGACTCGATCTCTTTCAAAAGGTTGGTGCCATCTTCCGCTTAGTCGTTCGGTAGAGTGAAGGTTTCGCCGTCGCGCCTCTTCGGCCTCTTGTTCTCTTAATTGTGCCTGCAGCAACCTTGCCTCAAAGTCCTCCTCGGCCAGCAGGTTTCGGGAGTGGGCCATGTTGGAGATGTCTGGGGATGTAGGTGGCATGTCTTGATCCTGAGGCCTGCGACTGGGCGCGTGGGTTCTCTGTCTTGAATGTTGGCAGACAAGCGCTAATAGGGGGTTGTCATGTCAGAAAGGCAACAAAAGTCTTTTTCTACAGTCTTCAACGCCGAAAGGTTAGGCCCAAGCCGCCATGCGAGTAGCCAGAGCTAGATAGCGCTTCTCTTTTTATCTCCCCCTAGTTCCTCTTCTGCTGGTCGCTTCGCCTTCGCCGCCCTGGTAGTGTCTGGGGAGAGAAAATGCGCATACCGACTTTTGAGGTCCGACAATACACCTGGGGGAAAGGCCGTCTCGGCGACCGTCAAAAGTGCGCCGACAATATGGCGTTTTTTATGCAGAGCCAGAGGCACATCGTTTCCAGCGCTCTCGAGGAGCACATCAACCGAATCAACCATGATACTCCAGCTTCGCGGAAGCAGTTCGGCTTCGGTTTTTCCTCCGAGTTTTTCAAGCTGTGCGCAGATTCCATCGCTACATCCTTTGGTCAAAATCGTGCCGCCTCTAGCGAATCGTCGGAGGGTATGGAGGAATTTTTCCTCGTGGCCTTTGGTTGGGGGCGCTCTCCATCCTCGACAGCAGTAGACTACGAGAGCCGGTAATCCACATCCGATCCAGTGTTTGTTAGAAACTGCACGACCCCTGTTTCCCTCTGACGCCTGATAACGGTAATCCCGCTCTCCAGGAACAGATGCCAAGGGATCCGCGCCACGGTCAAGCATAAGGTCGAAAATATCATAACCAACAAGTGTCCAGAACTCCCTGTCTGTCATTACATCCATGACTGTGGTGTCAGCTGTTGACGGCAGCTTGCGCGACGGCTCCATCTTCTCTAAAAGCCAAGTCCAAGGGGTTCGTGGTATTCCGCTCCCGCCAGCGCTATAGTTGTTAAGCTCTAAACGCTGCGTTTTGAGGACGAGTTGCAATGTTTTTATGCTCTTGTTGTCAAAACTCCACACGAAGTTGCAGAGTGGGGTCTGAGGTTGGGCACTGAGTTGCTCCCAGTTACTTTCCCTGATCAGAAGGTGTGGAACGAGCAGGTTACCGAACGAAGCAAAGTAATTTGCATCTCGCGCGAGTTTTGTCGTTAGATACCCGAGATTGCCGCCGTTCATCATTTGGCAGCGAAGAAATGTCTCTCCGGGGTAATCCTCGTCCATGGTCGCCTGGTTCTTTGTAAACTTCTCTACTAGGACTCGATCGAGCTCGCTGATGACCTGGTATATCGTTGAGTGCAACGATCCGCCTTCTGGAAGTTCTGCAGTGATTGATAGAATGGCGGTCGTCAGCGACTTCAAGGGGATGCGATTTCCCCCATATCCCGAACGCTCGCTGAATTGACCGGTTTTGACCATGGCGAGGTAGATCTTCAGGAGACAAAAGGAGGCCATGAACCACCCGGGAGACTTCTCTGTGAGGTAGCTGGCCATCTCCCGCGTCTTCAGAAAGTCCGCAACCGTTCGGTGCAAGAAGTTCACGACATCGGATCGGTCCATCTCCAAGAGTCCACGGGTTCTGCCATCTAGCCATCTCGACACACGTTCCCTTGTGAGGTTCGTCTTGTCTTGCGGATAGGGTTCCACAGGAAGCTGAAACACATAATCGCGATCGGCATGTTCCTGTTCTAAAAAGTCGAAAGCCGTGTAGAGAAGGGGCAGCTCCGCTTTCGTCGCAACCTGAAGCATGGCAGCCATCTTCCCATGGTAGAAAGGATCGACAGACTCTAAAATCTGGCGAAAAAAAGCTTCGAGCTCGATAGGTATGCTCTCCAGCCGTCGCCGAAGGTCGGGTGCACTGTCCTGGTTGGTGAGGCCCTCCCTGAGCTGCTTTGTAACTAGGAACACCCACAAAAATACCCCAGAAGACCGACTTGCCACCTCCTCGATGACCCAATTACTCTGTAGCGGGTCTTCGTGCACAAGTGACGACCATCCAGGATGGTCTTGCATTCTGCATCGGGTATAGTTGAGAATGTCTTTATGGGTCAAGTGGTGCATGTAGATTTTGCGTTGCGGATCGGCGCCGAAAGCTTGCTCGAAAACATTCCAGGGTCTGCTGGACACGCACACTTTGATGTCGGGAATTTCGGAGAGCTTGAGGAGGGTTCGACATAGATCGAGATGATCCCCATCATATTCGTCCAAGCCGTCGATGAAGAAGCAGAACTTGACAGAGAGACTTTCTCGATTAGCTACCGCTTCGAGTGCTGCTTGAAGGTGTGATGGGCTCCATGTGGAATGTATCTCGGTATCATGGTCATCTGCTGCCGTATCACCTCGCTCGGTTGGGCGCACGGCGCGGTCGTATATCAAATCCCTTACTTCCGGACATTGGCGAAATATCTCGTAAAGTAAGGCACGGAGAAGGCCCTCGGCCGACTTTTGAATAGTGGTCCCGGCGTTCCAAAAGTAATGCGAAGCAACGGCGAGCTTTTTGGTTGGACTCCACTGCGACAAAAGCCTGCGGGTCCTGGATTCATCCGCGACAAACTTCATGAAGGTGGACTTGCCCGATCCTGGCTTACCAGAGACCCAGAAAACGCCTTCGCCATTTCTCATCCAGTTGCTGAGATACGTGGAACCTGCGGGCGACTCCGCTGGTGGCTCAAAAGCCCACAGAAATGTCTCCCGGTGAGCATCAGAAATGCATTGGTGCCGTACCGGTCTCGCGGAAAAGTAGAGGCTTCGCAGCACCCCAAGTTCTTTGTCCACATTCTTCTGAGAGACACTCATTTTGGCCAGTTGTTTTTCTAGCGATTCCAGCTGTGAAACAGGTGGTGGTGCGTCGGCTCGTCGAAACTGAATGTGATCCAATTGGGCCTTGATGCCGTTGAGGATCCTCGAAATTTGGTTGAGTTTGGTTGACTGATCGCAGTGAAGCTGTTTGCTCTCTACAATGAGAGATTTCAGCTCTTGCGTCTGGGTATTGTGGACGTGACTTGGCCGTGTCAGCGTTCTTGCCATTGCGTAATTTAAGGTAGTTCATACCTCGCCATTGAGCAGATCTGAAGGGTCATGGCGCTTTGGGTCTTTTGAAGCCGGTCCTCCATGTCTTTGATCTCATCTTTCTTCAGGTGAAGTTGGAGAGCCATGCGAAAGGTTTGCCATCGCGAGCCCTGGTGAGAGCGAAGACGACCTAGCGTCTCCAACAACTTCTCGCAGTCCCGCTTGCAAAGACTGGACAGAGTCTGGAGCGACGCGGCATTGGGTTCGGAGAGATATGACGATGCATCTCGTTGACCATTCTCAATGGCAGTATTGATGTGGAAGAGCTGGCGATAGAGGGTATCCAAATCGAGGATTTTGGCAGTGCACCCGATTGACGATTTGCGCAGTTCAGACGAGTTCTTGAGGAGTTCCGACGCAAACTGAATAAACTATACCGTGTTACCGGCCAAGCTTAGGGCGGCGAGGGCTTCCATGGTGGCACTAGTCAGCTCAACCAAGTTCCGCGATCAAGATGAAGCTTGAAGACGACATTTGGCGTAGAGATTTGACAGAAGGCTCTGCAGTGCTTTCCGACAATCTGCATCCACGCACGCCCAATTATCACGTGAGACGCTGGCAGGACGCAGAGCCCAAGACATTTTTTCGAGGCAGTGCCTATCACCCGCGGTCCAATCATTGTCGACATAACCAGAATCGGACATTGAGATGCAGCCAACCCATTTGGGCGTGGTAAGACCGCATCGTTCTTGGTTCAATGTTGACGCAGTCAATCAGATCCTCACTTGTGAATAACTAAAAAAAAAAAAAAAAAAAATTAAA
>Ga0247763_1001016_pt1 | contig 16702 bp, 22 predicted proteins | sample UWRJL141409B4_FD_179926 | JGI IMG/M metagenome (GOLD analysis project Ga0247763, IMG submission 179926) | Plant litter microbial communities from Arlington Agricultural Research Station in Wisconsin, United States - UWRJ-L141-409B-4 | ecosystem: Environmental > Terrestrial > Plant litter >...
GCGTGAGCGGCACCCTCGCAGCCATCCCGGGCGAAGCCTATGCCGCGCTCGACGTGGTGAGAGCGCCGTTTCCGATGCGAGTGTACTGTCCGGCGGAAGCCTTGGAGCGCGCCCCGCTCGACGCGTCTGCATTCTCCAATGCGGCGGACTGATTCGGAGCCACCGACATTGGAGAACGTCGACGCCGACCCTTCGGTTGCACGCTGCGCATTCCTCATCGGAACAGCGGGTGCAACGGGGTGTGCAACGGCGTGAGCCGGTCGAGCGAACACGGGCGCCATTTCAGCCGTCGATGCTGTTCAGTTAAATGCGTCTTGCATCACTGTTGCTTCATACCACGCGACCGTTAGTACCAGCCGCGCCCTCTGCGGCCGCCGATATGCTAGCCCCCCCCAGCTGCGCTTCGTCACATTCAACCCGCACCCCCCCTTCAACCCTCGACCCCGACGCTGGATGGCGAGTCGGTGTGCGATGCGGCGCCAGCGAGCCTGCGGCCCAGCGCGGCGCTGCGTTGTGCCTGGCCCGATCGGCTGCGCTCGCCGATTCCATTCGCCGCGCCTTCCACGACGAAGGTCTCGACCTCGTCGGCTCACATGAGGACGACGTCGCGATGGCGGGCGGCTACTCCGTCGTGCTTCTCGCACCAGAGAAGGGAGCGCTGACGGGGGCGATCGCCGCGCTCTCCACACTTCGTGCGCAGCACGCGCATTCGGGATTGATTGTATCGAGCGCCGAGTGGAATCAACCCGCGAAGCTCGCCGCCATCCGCGCGGGATGCGATCACTGCGTGACGCCCGAGATCGATCCCGAGGAGCTCGCGGCCATGGCGGCGGCGCTGCATCGGCGGCATTGCTTCAGCGCCGCGCCAGCGACCATGACGTGGGGCCCCATCAGCATCGATTTCATTCAAGGCATTGCGCGAGTGGCGGGCGAGCTGATTGAAGCGCAGCCGCTCCAGCTCAGGATCCTGGGGTTGCTCATGGCCAACGCTGGCACGATCATCACGCACGAGCGTCTGCTCGGCTCGGTCTTCAGAGCGCCGCCAGCCTCTGCCAGCAACAGCATTGCTCGGCAGATCTCGGTGCTCCGTCAGAAGCTCGGGCCCGCGAGGGGGTTGCTGGTCACCACGCGCGGTGGGTATGGCCTCGACCTGGCGTCAGCCAGGGCCGCCGTCGCGCGATCAGGGCTGTACCCGCGCGTGGAACGAGCGAGCGGCGCCGAACTGGCTCGAGCGCCTCAGGCCACCCGCCGCATCGAGGGTGCCCTGCCGCCGTCGCGGACGAATCGGGAGGCGAGCGCGCCCCACGCTGATCCGAGCGGCTCGCCCGGCGGTCGACTGCCTTCGTTGCCACGCCTGCGGGCTGAGCTCGCCACCGACCTATAAACCGAACGGAAACGCGGGCCGCGCTGGCGTCGCGCATGGCGAGACGACTTCTCGGAGTGGTAACCCCGTAGCGCGTGCGATACTCGGTGCATGGATGCCTCTCCGCCCGTCACGGTCCCGCGGCTGCAAACGCCACGCCTCTTGCTCCGCGAGTATCGGGCTGGGGATTTCGGTTCGTTCGCCGAGCATCTCGCTGATCCGGAGTCGACGGCGTTCGTGGGTTCGGCAGATCGGCACACGGCGTGGCGAATCTTTGGCTGCCATGCAGGGTTCTGGATGCTGCATGGCGCCGGCTGGTGGGGCGTCGAGCTGCGCGAAACAGGGCAGCTCGTGGGGCACGTCGGCGCGTTCTTTCGCGAGCACATCCCCGGCATCGAGATCGGGTGGAACACCTATCGCGCGTTCTGGGGGAAAGGCATCGCCACAGAAGCCGCGCGCGAAGCCATCCGTCATGCGTTCGAGGTTCGAGGCGAGCCGCACGTGCACGCTTTCATCGACGCCGCGAATGTGCCCTCGATCCGTGTCGCCGAACGTGTGGGCATGCGTTACGAGGGGGAAGCGACGTTGTTCGGTAAGCCCGTAGCGCGCTACGCGCTGGCTCGCTCGCGCGACCAGGGGCCGCTCTAGGTTCGAGGCGCGCCGCGCGCTCGGGGCGCGCTCGACGTGGATGAAGACGTGTGCATAGTGCACTCCCTTCGTCGTCTCCCGCTGCCACCTACGCGCTGATCAGCGTTCCGGTCAGAAACTGGCGCGGCCTGCAGGAGAGCGCCACGCACGACGAAGACCTGAGCGTGGTCGTCAGCGGGCGCCGCATGACCAACATCGGCTGCTTCCGGGCCCATGCCGAGGCCCATCTCCGCGCCCACCCGCTCGTGAATCAGGACATGACGCTGCTGGTGCGCCGGCTCGAGCCGTCCGACAAGGGCCTGCCGCTCGAGCTCTACGCCTTCACGGCCGACACGCGCTGGGCTGTCTACGAAAACGTGCAGGCCTACATCTTCGATCATCTGCTGCCGGTGGTGTCGCAGTTCGACCAGCGCGTGTTCCAGTCACCCTCCGGTCACGACGTACAGCGGCTCCAGGCTCGATGAGCAGGTAGCGGTCCATCACGGACGCCATGCGCTGAAAATCGAGCAGGCTCAACGTGAGCGGCGAGGTCATGGTGCCCTCGAGAAGTAGCTGCCTCGCGCGACGTCCCAGAGCATCGTGGGGTAGCCCGCGTGGCTCCAGCCAAGCTCGCGGCGCGCCTTGCGCGCGTCGAGCCGATTGTTCGTCGTCATGAACATGGCCAGCTGAGGACCCACATGTTCCACGAGCTCGCTGGCTGTGACAGAGCGGGCAGTACTGGCGCGCCCGCACCCGAGCGTGACTGCCATCGCGAGCTCCGCCATCGACGGCTCCTCGTCACTGGCCACGTGATAGACGCCGCGCGCAGAACTCGCCATGACGGCGTGCACGTACGCCATGGCCGCGGCATCCACGTGGAGCGTGGACGTAAGCGTCTGCCCGTCACCGGTATAGGGACTCCACCCGTTGCGAGCGGCGAGCGCACGGAGGATGGGAATGAAGTTGCCGCCCCCATACCCGTAGACGAAGCTGGCAAGACGGAGCTCCACACCGCGCACTCCGGACGCATCGGTCACGTATCGTGTGGCCGCGGCGCGCGTCGCGCCGGGGTGAGCAGCAATCACCGAGCATGACTCGTCGAGGCGAGCATCGCCCGAGTCTCCCAGGAAGACCGTTCCGTTCGACACCACGATCGGTTTTGCAGAGCCATCCACGGCCTCGACGAGAGCCCGCAAGAAGCGCGCCTCGGTGTCCACCGCAGCCAGCATCCCCTTCAAGCCATCGGCGGGCGCCGAGCGCGGGAACCCGGTGTGGACCACGGCATCGGCAGACGTTGCAGCAGCTATAATGTTGTCGAAGTGCTCGAAGGTGCCGACAACGGCTGACGCTCCTTCCGGCAGTTCGGCGGTGCTGTCGAGATCGCGAATGGTCCCCAGGACCTCGTGGCCATGTCGGCGGAGGGCGGCGGCGACGCGCCGACCCACGTAGCCAGTCGCGCCGGTAAGAAGAACCTTCATGAACAGCTCCTTGGTTCGAGTGCATGGGGGCGAGCGGAGGGCTTCCCGGCGAGACGGCGGGCCCTGCCAATCAGGTCGGCAACGGTGATGCGCCGAAGGCGCCCCATCAGGGTTGCCTCCGCGTCCGCCAACGCGGCTCCGATCGCATCGTTCACCGTGCGTTCGAGCAAGCACTTCGTCGCTGGGGAGCGACAGCCGATCGCGAACGGATTCGTGACCGTCAGCGCGTCATAGACGTCGGCGAGGGTGACCGACTCCAGTGGCTTGACGAGAGACCATCCTCCGCCTCGCCCCCTCTCGGCTCGTACGATGCCAGCTTCGCGAAGACCGGACATGGTCCTTCGAAGCACGACGGGGTTCGTGTCCAGCCTCGGCGCGAGCGCCTCTGACGTCACGACTTCGGTGGCATCGTGCATGTGCATGAGCACATGCAGCGCGACAGACAGGCGACTGTCTCGATTCATGCCATAGTTGTAGTTACATTTAAGTCGGCGATCAAACGAAACCCCCACGCCACGACGTGGCGCATGCGCCAAAGGCCGGTAAGTACGGGACAAATACCCCGGGGGGTGAGGGCGCGAATGTGGTTGGCGTCATCCGGGACACGGAAAGTCTGCCTCACGCGCGGCTCAACCGATCACGTTCGAAGAAGTTCTCGACTGTCTTTGCGAGATCTTCGGGCTTCTCGACCTCGGGTACGTGGCCCGAACCGTCGATGTGCACGATCTGCGCTCGTGGGAGCAGCGTCCTATATCTCTCGTCCGGCGGGGAGCCGACGATCCCGTTCGAATCGGGCTCCTCTCGAAGATGTATGACTGGAGATACCAAGATAAGCTTCCGGAAGGTGCCGGGGCGGGCCAACGCTGCAGCAGCAAAGCCCGATGCGAGCGAGCTTCCCATCAAGTCGCAACGCTGGAGCCGAGGTTGTCGATGATCCGGCCCAGTGCTTCCAGGACGTCGGGGAAGGAATTCACCTCGTCAGCAATCTCCCCGTAGTCGTGCACAAAACCCGGGACGACGATCCGAATCACCCGGCGGGTGTTGGCTAGCAGCTCGTACGCGGCGGGGCCGCGCCAGATTTCGCCAGTGTAGAGTATGAGAAGGGGGTCGGGCCCTTCACCGGCTTCAAAGTATCGGACGATGCCGTCACCAGTACCAACCATGGACTCTTTGAACCTGGTCGCCGCACCATCGACAAATGCCGACGGCTCGTTCTCGCTCATGGTGTGTTTCCTTTCAGATGCCAGGCGCGGCGCGCGATCTCCGCGTGGGTGACTTCGTCGCCGAAGCGGCACGGCAGATGGTTCGTTGCCCCGGCGTCTTTCTCGCGCAGCTCGAGCTCGCAGGCTGCCGCTCGAAGCAGGAGCAGCACTGCGCCCCGAGCGCCGCAGAGCACCCCCCTCCGCTTCGGAGGCCCCCCCGGAGCCAAGCTGGTCGCCAAGGTCATGCGCTTTCAGACGCCGCTCGGCGGCTTTGGCCTGTGGCGGGGCCCGGAGCCCGACGCTGCTCGCGCTCAGGCCGAGCGACGCCCGCCTGCCGGGGCTCGTGAAGGGCCTGCTCGAGCAGCGGCGCGCGAGCGGCGGCTGGTACACGACGCAAGACAACCTGTACGCCTTGAGCGCGCTCACGAACCACGCCCAGGCCCGCGCGGGCCGGTGCGCTGCGGTGAAGGCGTCGCGCGCCACCGTGCCGAACAACCTGCCGCGCGACGACCCCGACTGGTATGGTCGCCTGTGGCTCACTCAGCGCGAGCTCGGCGACGAGCGCGTGGATGCCTTCATGGACTGGCTCGCGCCGCACCCAGGCGCTTTCGAATACCTGGCGCGCGCGACGACGGTCGGTGTGTTCCAGGTGCCGGCGGCTACGGCGCGGAAGATGTATGACCCGGACGTGAACGGGCGCACCGCGCTGCGGCGGTTTGAGGTGGTGGCGCGGCGGTGAGCGCGCGCGGCTATGGGCCGCGACGATAGGCTCGGGTCGGCCACGCCTACAAGGGGCGGCGAGCAGCTGTCCGGTGAGCGGAACGGAAAGCCTTCAGCGCCGCGTGAATTCGTATTGCACGGCCAGCCACTCCTGCCCGCCGACGGCAGTCCAGTACTGACGGGTGACGTCGCGCGTCTCGCTCTCCCAGGAGACGACGTGTCGGGCGCGCAGGAAGCGCCCCTCCACCTCGGGACCGAAACCCGGCAGCGCGAAGCCTTCGAAGTGGAGCGTGAGCTCGGATGCGGGTTGCTGTCCGTAGCTCTTGGCGAACATGATCCCGATCGGCGCGCGCGTGTCCATCGAGGTGTACTGCCAGCGCGCCTCGACCTTGTTGTAGGTGAGGTACGCGAACCGCTTGAAGTCCGGCAGCCGCGCATCTGCCGGTCGCATCGTCTCCTGGAGGTAGAGGCCCACCATCGTGCGTTCGGCGATGATGCCCTTCACCACGATGGGCTTCGCATCGGGAGCGGGCTGCATCGTCATCACCACGTTCCACGTCCCCTTGCGCTTGGCGAGCAGCTGGTCCTCCGGGCCGCGCTCCAACATGCGATCGTTGGCGGAAGGCACGCTGGCGGGCTTGGCTGCCGGCGGGGTGGATGGCGATTGCGCGTTCGCGAGCTGCGCGGCGCCGAGAATGAAGGCCACGGCAGCGCTCCGCGGGAGGCTGGAGAGTGCGCGCGTCTGAAGTATGGGCAATGGAGGGCTCCTCGACGGATCGAGCATTGAGATGACGGAAGGGCGTTGCTCGAGCATGCATCTGCCGTGTGCGACCAGCAACGTGGCGAGACGCCTCGAGGAAGGAGGACTATACGGGTCCGGCCGCCTTCTGCCGCGCCCCGTACTCGCCAGCAGCGCTGCGGCAACTCATCCGTTCGTGGCTGCCGCAGCTCCAGCGCGCGCTCGAAGACGCGCGCTGCGCTCGGCAGGGCTCCGCGAGGGGCTCGGATGATCCCCCTTCTAGGCTACGAGGCAGGCCGATCGCCCTGTCCCTTCCCGATGCCACGTCGAGGCGCGACGCGATCGACCCGGCCGCTCGAGTATCGTATGCGTCCGTCGAGCTCGAGCAGGAGCAGGGTGTGCTGGAGCTCGGGAACGCTCAGCCCGCTCTCGTGATTGAGCTCGTGCAACGTCCAGCCACCGCGTCGTCCAATGATGCGCAGCAAGCGTGCGCTGGGGTCGTTTGAAGACCCAACTTGGGTCGCGGTCTCATCAAAGCCGAGGTTGCGAGCCGGCATATCGCCCAGCGCGCACGGTATGCTGACCTCGTCTGTCCGGGTGGCGTGTTCCATCGTCGGCTGGCGCATTCGCTCGTGCGCACGTGAGGGCAGGGCGCACGGCAGAATCGGTCGAGACTTCGCCGCTGGCCTCCTCGAGGACGAGCTCGCACTCGGTGCCTTGCGCCTCGAGGGCCTCGAGGGCCTCGAGGGCCTCGAGGGCCAGCGTTTCGAGCGCCTCCGCGTCTGACAGAGGCGTCCAAGTCGAAAGAAGGCAAGTGGACGCTGGCGTCCACTTGTTGCGAGGATTTTGGCGGCGAAGCGCTGAGTGCCCGGCAGCCGTGCGTCGTGTCTCCGCGCTCCCAGAGCTAGCCAGCGCAACTTCCGAACGCCGCAACGCAGCGAATCGTTGCGAATCGTTAGGAGTGACGTCATCGGCAACTCTATGCCCGCCGGATGCGGTGACACTCAGGCGAGTGATGCGTCCGACCGTCGGCTGGCTTCCTGGCTCCTGGAGCATCGGGAATTGCGTAAAAGCACACCGTTCGCGTCCCGCCGCCGCCGCGCCGCGCTATTTCCAAAGGCTATTGAGACGCGCTCGAGCGTTACATCATGCGCAGCCGCCGAGGACCACAACGGATTCGAGTGGATGCCGGACAGTCGTAAGCGTCCGGTAGACCCCGTCGCTGCGTAGCCCATCGCGTCCGGCTAAAGCATTCGCGAGGAGGACGCGAGATGCGGACCGGTCGCGACGAGTGGCGCAAGAGGGTCGAGCGTTGGAAGGACAGCGGGCTGACGGCGGAGCAATACCCCGGCGAGCTCGGGATCAACGCCAAAACGCTTTAGTTCTGGAAGTACAAGCTGGGCAAACCGGAGCATTCGGTACGGCGCGCGCGGCGGCGCCCGCGCTTCGAGGCAACGCTGCCCTTGATCGAAGTGCATCCGGCCTCTGCTGACGGCAGTGCGTTCGAGCTGGAGCTGAGTGGCGGCAAGCGCCTTCGGATCCCCGTGACGTTCGAGGCTGAGTCGCTCGAGTCGCTCCTTGCTGTGCTCGCGAGGACGGCGTGATCCCAGGCGGGGTTCGATCTTCGTCTGCACGGAGCCTGTCGACATGAGACGCGGCTTCGATCGGCTGGCCCAGACGGCGCGTGAGCAGGGCGATTGCGACCTGGTGCAGGGCGGCGCGGTATTCGTTTACCAATCGGGGCGTCTCTACCTCGTCAGCGATGTTTCGGCCCCACCGGCTGCGCCAGTTGCACCAGGCGTCGATAGCGCCCTGAGCGCGCTCGATGCGCCGCTGCGGCAGCGGTTCCCTCCCCGACGCGGGGGCGAGCCGCGCCGGGGGAACTGCTCCCCCTCTCGAAGCGTCTCTGAACTTCAGTCTGCCGCGAAGCAGTAGATGCGACCGTCGCCGCCACCGGCGGCCAACCCAGCCTGATCGCAGGCGGTGTTGTTGCCTGCGGCGTGAGCCCGGATCCAACCGAAGTTCGCGTCCACGCCTTGCGGCCCCATCCCGTCGGAGTGGCCCACGATCGTCTCGTCGTCGGCGTCGTTCGACGTCCAAGCGTTGCAGTTCAAGCCATCGAGGCCGGTGCCGTCCTGGTCGCTACCGGTCACGATGTCGTGGATGTTCGTCGGCACAACGGTGCCGTTCTCGTCCCTCAGCGCGCGCCCCGCCTGCGGAATGCCGTCGTCGACCAGGTCTTCGAGGCTCGCGGCGATCAGCTCGCCGTCGGAGCCCGTCCAGGGCCCATCGCCTATGCGGTCGCGCGCATCGACAGCGTCGGTGCTCAGGAATGCCGCCCACTCGCGAGCGCCAGCGCCCACCGCGGTCGCCAGCTCCTGGCAGAGCGCGTCGGCTCCATCCAAGCCGCCAAAGTTGCCGCCGTTCGCGCCGAAGCCTTCGCTCGAGACGAAGAAGGAGAGCTCGCCTCCACCTCCCGCGTCGCTGCCAGCATCGGGCGTGTCGCCGCCGCCACCATCGGCGCCTGCCGCACCCGCCGCGCCTGCCGCACCCGCCGCGCCTGCGGACCCTGCGGACCCTGCGCTCCCGCCCGAGCCGCCGCTGCCCGCAGTGCCAGCGCTGCCCGCAGTGCCAGCGCTGCCCGCAGTGCCAGCGCTGCCCGCAGTGCCAGCGCTTCCTGCGGAGCCCGCGCCGCCGCGCCCCGCGCCGCCGCCGGTGCCCGCCGTGTTGCTCGAGCTGTCGTCATCATCCGAGCAGCTCGCAACCATCATCAATCCAAGACCGAGGGGCAAGAAGGCCCAGTATTTTGAAGTCATGGCGCAGACGTACCCGTTCGACATGAACTAGTCCAGGTGGGCACCGCGCCTCGCTCGAGCTCGCCACGACGCTCGTGGAAATGTCACTAAGAGCCACGCACGCCTGCGCGAAAAGTGCCAGCCGAACGGCAATCCGTCTACTTCGCTGCCAGATTCCACCCGAGCCACGGAACAAACGACTCCCATCTCGCGTTGCGTCCGGATTGCCTCGCGCTCCGAGGTCGAGTCGTCGGCGCGATGAGCGGATCGATGGAGTCATGACACGTCCTCGATCCGGAGATGGCTCAGCTGCAGCGTGCCCACGCTCTCCAGCGCCTCGAGCCCGTGCAAGGAGTCGATGACTCCCGCATCCTGGAGCGCCTGGAGCGCCGCTACCTCGTCGGGATCGGCTGGAAACTCCTGTGGGGCGCTGCCCAGCAGGAGCCGGCCGCTCACGCGGCGCAGCGACGACAGCGGCGCGAGGTCAACGCCTTCGAACACCGCTATCAGTAGAGACGTCGAGCTCCTCACAGCCCGTGAGCTCTTCGAGCTGGCCTTGATTCTCGACGAAGATATCGCCTTCGATGCGCACGGACTCGGCGCAGCGAGACGGCCGCGTGAGATCGCGAGTGATGAGCCCGTCTCCCAGGTCGACGTCTCCGCTCGAGCAGGCGGAGCAGAGCGGGGCAACGTGCCCCGGGGCGAACCCACAATCCTGGACCAGTCGGAGCTCATGGAAACCCGGAGCCCGATGAGTGTCCGCGCTTTTGCGATCCGTCATTTCGGTATCCACTCGAGCGCAATTCATCGCGCGGCCCACCGCGTTCGGCGGTCAATGCACGCTGCCGAGATCGACTGGGACATGGCGACGGTCCTGCAGTAACACACCACGCGCTGGGCGGCGCGGAGCGCGCAGCAGCACTCGCTGCCCAGCGCGAGATCTCGAGCATCACGGAACCGCCCGTCAGCGCCGCGAGCGACGTGCGAGCAGGGCCGCCAGCGCTGCCAACAACCCCACGCCGATCGTGCCCTGGCTCCGTGTGTCGACCCGCCGCAGGCTGCAACCGGCGCTGGCTTGCGCGATGGAGGCGTCTGACGCGGGCGCTCCAGGGGCGCCCTCGCGGGACGTGGCGGGCTCGTCATCGGATGCGCCGGGCGCGGTCGCGTCATCGCTGGCGGGGGCGTCTTCCGCGTTCGTGGCATCCGCCTCGGACGTCTCGTGCATCGCATCCGGTGGGGACGAGTCGGAGTCGGCCTCGCGCTCGCCAAAGGCGACGTCTGCCGGGCACACGCTCTCGATCTCGATGCTCACCGGTGCGGTGGGGGTCATGTCGCCCAGGCGCTCGGAGACCACCTCGACCGTGTGCTTGCCGGGCGGCGCCGAGTACAGGCCCGGGCACATACCCGGCACGAAGCTCGGGGGCTCCAGACCTCGGCCGCTGTCGTCAAAGGGCGCAGGCTCGGCGCTAACGCGATGGCGAGCCGAGGCGGCGCGTGAGGCACCAGTGCCGCTCCGACGCTCCTCGGGCGATCTCCACGCCCGTGTAGCCGAGAGAGACGCCGTGACACGAAACATCATCGCACGGTGTTCGACAACCACGAAGAGCAGACCGCGCCCGAGCCACATCGCGGGGTTCGGTCGAGCTCGGCAGCTCAGTCCGCCCCGCACGGGAGTGACGGCGTGGAATGCCAAACGTCGCGCCTCACTGACGCCGAACGCGCCTGCTCGGGCGCACGGCTCGTCCGAGCCGCTTTTGCATATGCTGCGGTCTCGAGGGCCTACGGCGCTCATGTCGTGCGATCGAGAGCCCTGCCAAGCGCTGTGAGCAAGATCGATCTGCGAAGCAAGATCATCACCTGCCCAGCAGGCGAAGTGGAACCCTTCACCCCTGTGAGAGACGGTTGAATTCGACCCTGAGGCATGTGGTGCCTGCCAGCTACGTGCCCAGTGCACCCAGGCAGCGTCGGGCAGAGGGCGAACGGTTTCCATCGCCGCTGACGAGTCCCGCCGGCGAAAATTTCGCGTGCTCCAACGAAGCCCATCGGGGCGCGCCCAGTTGCGACAGCGCACTGCCGTCGAGCACTCCCTCGCTCATATCGCCGCTCGCAAAGGCGACCGGGCTCGCTATCGCGCTATCGCGGTACGCGCAAGAACCTCTTCGATCTGCGCCGTGCCGTTCAGAACCTCGTAGGCCTGCACCGCATGATACGAGATGCCTCCTAACCTATGAGAGCGACTATGCTCTCAACCTGATCGGTTCCCTAGCTAGGAAGGAGGATGTTGCGGCGCTCGCGCGTCAAGACGCGGAGGGAGAGACAGCGGTGCTCAAAGTTGGGCGTGCATTTCGCGGAACGCGCTCGGGGAAATACCAAACCGCCGTTCGAACGCTTCTGACAGTCGTGTCGCCGGGAAAAGGCCCACCTGCGTGGAGACATCCTTCAGTGACAATCCGCGCGATAGAAGCATGCGGGCTGCGTCCAGCCGTACAATCTCAACGAATCGGGCTGGTGTTTGTCCAGTTGCTGCGACGAATTTGCGATGGAATGTTCGTTCAGTGAGGCCCGCTCGGGCAGCCAATGCTGGCACATCCAAGGGTGAGTCTAGGTTGGCATGTACCCATTCGATCAAATCGGCAAAGGGGCTATCGGCCTTCGCTTGTGCTTTGAGCAACGGACTGAGCTGGGATTGGTGTCCGGGACGGCGCGCATAGAGGACGAGGCCTTTTGCGATCTGGCTGGCGATTGCCGGGTCGAGATCGTGCGCCACCATTGCCAGCGCCATGTCTATGCCCGTGGTCACGCCCGCGGATGTCCAGATTGAGCCGTCCACGACATAGAGCGCATCGGATTCCACGCTGACCGAGGGAAACGCTTTGGCCAGAGGTGCGCAGAGCTCCCAATGGGTCGCGACGCGGCGGCCGTCGAGCATACCCAAAGCTGCCAGAAGGAAGGTGCCGGAACAAACTGAGCCGAGCCGAGGCACCTTGGCCGCGAGCTTCGGAAGCCATGCGCGCAGACTGCGGTCCGCCGCAGCCCGCAACACCTGCTCGTGATGTGTTCCCACAACTAAAAGCGTATCCACCGATTTAGACGCCAATCCACGGTGATGAAGGGAACTGACAGTGACGCCGCTACTGCTCGTCACCAACCCGCCTTTCCTGGAGACGATCTCAATGGCGTAGAAGGGGACGTTGCCGCTTTGCGCGAGCACGTGTTTGGCGCCGTCGAAGACCGCGACCGGTCCCGACAAGTCGAGCAGCTCAAACTCCGGATAGACAATAAAGGCAACGCGATGCATTGGCAGATAACAGCGCACTTTTGTCATTCCCGCCACATGCGCCCGGCGATAGCCTTCGTTGGTCGGTAGAGAGGAGCTCGGCGAGGCGATGCGATGCGGGTCTCGCGCGCACTTGCGGGCTTCGGCGGATGGGTCTTCGGTCTTCCCCGCGACAGCGGAGGTTGTTGCGCCGCCCGTTCGGCAAGATGAACGTAGGCCATGCTCGTGGCGTGACCAGCAAGGAGAGCGGACCTTGGATCTTACGCATCGAGAGGAAGCAATATGAACAACGCGGTCGTTGGAAAGAACGCATGGCTCGTTGCACGGCGCGCGCTGCTGGAAGCGGAAAAGGCGCATATGAAAGCCAATGATAAGCTTCAGCAGGAACTGCGCGCGCTACCTTGGTTGAAGATCCAAACAAGCTATACATTCACCGCCCCCGATGGCGAAAAGACTCTGACCGAGCTGTTCCGTGGCCGCAGTCAGCTGTTCATAAAACATTTTATGATGGCGCCCGGTCAAGACTGGCAGTGCGTTGGATGTTCGCTCGAGTGCGATCATATGAACGGCCTTCTGCCTCATCTCGACAACCACGATATCTCCTATGTCGTCGTCGCCAGAGCGCCAATCGGCGAGATCGAGGAGGTGCGTCTGCGCATGGGCTGGGATTTCTGTTGGGTGTCGTCTTTCGGTTCGGAGTTCAACTACGACATGGACGTCTCCTTCCGACCAGAGCAGCTGAAATCCGGCGGCGCCCAATACAATTTTCGCCCTTACACGGGCGAAATGACGGAGCTCTCTGGAAACAGCGTCCTTTATCGCGATGAAGCGGGAGACATCTACTTGACGTACCAAGCTTTCGCACGAGGCGGGGAGGTCTTCATGGGCATCTTCAACTTCCTCGACTCGGTTCCAAAAGGGCGTGAAGAGAACGGTCCGAATCACGGTCTCACCGACTGGGTAAAATTGCGTAACGAATACGAGAGCGATCGCCGCGCAGCCTCGAGCGGCGCGATATATCCGTCGCTTCAAAGCAGGGCTAAAGCCGGAAACCCAAGCTCCAATCCGTAGGGCGAAGTCCGAATGCGAACACGCCTGTCGCAGCCATTCACCGACATTTCGAGCGCGGAGGATCCGGATCTTCATGCGCCGATGCGACTGCGCGTCGAGCATCTCGTAGAGCCATTCGGAATCGACGTCGCGAGACCGCGTCTATCCTGGTGGCTGCCCGCCGGTGCCCGCGAACAGCGGGCGTATCATCTGCGCACGAACGACTGGGATTCTGGCCGCGTCGCATCGGATCAACACCGGCTGGTCGAGTTCGCCGGCCCCGCGCTGGTATCGCGGCAGCGCGTGGAGTGTATCGTCAAGGTTTGGACCGATAAAGGGGAGAGCGAATGGTCGAGCCCGGTTCGATGGGAGATGGGCTTACTTCATCCTGAAGATTGGACTGCGCGCTGGATAGAACCGCCAGAAGGCACGATTCCATCCGTCGGGAGACGGCCTGCTTGGTACCTCAGGCACGAATTCGCCACAGCGCAGGTTCCGAGCAGGGCCCGCCTGAGCAAGGCTCGCCTCTATGCCACGGCGCACGGCTTGTACGAGGCCTATCTCAACGGGAGGCGGGTGGGAGACGTCGAGCTGACGCCGGGTTACACGAGCTACGCGAAAATCCTTCACGTCCAGACCTACGACGTGCTCGACCTGCTCCGTGCGGGCGCCAACACGATCGAGGTGACTCTTTCGGACGGCTGGTATCGCGGGCAAGTCGGCGCGTTCCGGCAATTCAATCAATATGGCGACCGAGTGGCCTTCCTCGCGCAGCTGGAATTGGGCTTCGACGACGGTTCGCGGCAAGTTGTGGGCACGAGGCAAGACTGGATGGCAAGGACGGGTGCAGTCTTGGCCGCAGACATGATGCAGGGCGTGGCCATCGATCACCGATTGACGGTCGTCAAATCCCTTCATCCGGATCGTCGCTTGCTCTGGTCACCTGTGCGGGTCGCCGCGCACGACCTGGCCCGGCTTTGCGCGTCGCCTTCGCCGCCGGTTCGACGCAACGATGAGGTCGCGCCGGCGAAGATTTACGCGCTCGACAGCCGACGCCAAATCATCGACCTGGGCCGAAACATTGCGGGCTGGCTGAGGCTGACGGATCTGGGGCCAGACGGTACGCGATTGCGACTGACATACGCCGAGGCGCTCGCCGACAACGGCGACGTCACCACCGACAACATCGACTCGAGCGCCAACGCCGCGGAGCTGTCCTTGCCGGAGGCAGCGAAAATGCCGGAAGGCATCGGGCCGCTCCAGGTCGACGAGATCATCTCGGCCGGCTCGGAGCACGACGTTTTCGAGCCGCGAATGAGCACTAAGGGATTTCGCTACGTACGGGTAGAGGGCCATCCGAAGCTTCTGTCCGGCGACGACGTGCGCGGCGTCGTCGTTCATTCCGACCTGCGCCGGACGGGGTGGTTCGAATGCAGCAACGACCGGGTGAATCGGCTGCATGAGGCTGTTGTCCAGACGCTGAAGGCCAATATGCTGGACATCCCCACCGATTGTCCCCAGCGCGAGCGATCTGGATGGACCAGCGAATGGCAGATTTTCCTTCGCAGCGCCGCGTTTCTGTTCGACGTCGCTGGGTTCACGACGAAGTGGCTGCGCGATCTTGCGGCTGACCAAAAGCCTGACGGCGCCGTCTTTCACATGGCGCCAGAGAACGAGCTCGGCAAATCAGAGGCCGTGCTGCCCGCGGGGTCCGCGGGCTATAGCGACGCCGCCGTCATAGTCCCCTGGCGCATCTATCGCGCCTATGGCGACGAACGGCTGCTGGCCGAGCAATGGTCATCCATGGCCGCCTGGGTCGATCGATGCGAGCACCTAGCGCGAACGGTTCGACATCCGGATCGGGTGAAAGCGCGAACGACGCCTGAGCCGCATGAGCAGTTCTTGCTGGATAGCGGTGTTCACTTCGGTGAGTGGGTCGCTCCGCCGTCGCCGGTCGATCAGTGGAACCCCAAGCTTGAAGAGGGGCGGGACGACGGCGACTTCGCAACGGCCTACCTTCACTATTCCACAAAGCTGCTTGGACGCATTGCGCGAGTCCTCGGCGATGCCCCGGCGGCTCAGCGCTACGAGAGCCTGGCCGAGGACATACGAGCCGCATGGTGGACCGAGTACGGCGAGGTGGACGGCTCCATTCGGCGACCCACCCAAGCCAATTATGCTCGCGCGCTCGCGTTTCGCTTGGCGCCCGACGACCTGCGCGAGAAGGTCACCCAACACTTGATCGACTTGATCCGCGCCGCCGACACGCATGTCGGCACCGGCACTTTCGGCACGGCATTGCTCCTCCCCGTCTTGGCCGACGCTGGACGTGTGGATGTCGCCTACGAGCTGCTTCTTCAGGACACGCCTCCGTCGTGGATGACCATGATCGAGCGCGGCGCCACGACGATCTGGGAGATGTGGGATGGCTTGGACGAGAATGGGATGCCCCATTTCTCGCTAAATCACTTCAGCCTCGGCAGCGTGATCTCCTTCATGCACACCCATATTGCCGGGATCCGCCTCAGCAAGAGTTCACCGGCATATCGTCGCTTTCGTGTCGAGCCCGTGCTCGGAGGCGATCTCACCTGGGCACGGGCTCGTCTCGAGTCTCCCTATGGCCCGATCGAATCGGAATGGCGCATCAGCCGGGACGCGCCATTCGAACTTCACGTGACTGTCCCCCCGGGTACTGCCGCGGACATTCGATTGCCCGATGGCCGGGTCGAAGCCGCAGAGTCTGGCCGATGGCGGTTCAATTGCGATGTCATACTACCGCTAACGCGAAGGAACGACACAGAGTAGACGAGTGCTTGTCGTCAAACGAAACGCCGTGAGTGTGCGGATGCCATCGTTTGACGCTGAGAACGCGCTGCTCGAGTGAGCCAGGATGGCTCTGGCGCGACCTGACGGTCGCGTGCTGCTTCGCATAGTCCCAGGATTATTTGAGTTCGCATTATGTTGCCTTCAGGGAAGCGGAGCCGACCCAGATCGCATTGGATCCCCTTTCTATTCCGCCGAGCTTGATGTTTCTCTCCCGATCGTCGGAGATCGTGGTCTCGATATCCCGATATTCGGCGTTCACGTAACAGTTCGGCGAGTGGGTACAGGTCGGCTCTGCGTCATCCGCGACGGCGTTGTCAGGCCGGTGCGGGGAGCGAGTCGTTGATGCTCTCCTTCGAACCGTGCTCGCCAAAGAAGTGACGGACTGCAACAGTCCGCGTCGGGTCTGGAGCGCGCTCAGGCCGAGGCGGGCAGGCGCGTGGGCGGCGACCGCGTCTATGACGACCGCGTCTACCTCGGGGCCATGCTTCGACAGGTGCGGCAGCAGACGGTCTACGAGGTCCGCGCGGGTCGCCAGCTCGAAGGCGCGACCCATGGCGATGCGCCCAGTGCCCGTCGCGGCGAGGACGGCTCGCCACACGGGCTCGAAGAGATCGGCGTGCTCTGC